>JAESGU010000004.1_pt1 | contig 380202 bp, 310 predicted proteins | sample 9266271 | NCBI WGS metagenome assembly JAESGU01 (sample SAMN15740544, study PRJNA653495) | algae metagenome | isolation source: Scytonematopsis contorta HA4267-MV1 and co-occurring heterotrophs from mud... | place: USA: Palolo Valley Trail, Honolulu, Hawaii | collected 2009-07-25 | reverse complement strand
CTTTCCACAACAAGAGGACTTTCCACAACAAGAGGACTTTCCACAACAAGAGGACTTTCCACAACAAGAGGACTTTCCACAACAAGAGGACTTTCCACAACAAGAGGACTTTCCACAACAAGAGGACTTTCCACAACAAGAGGACGGGCTGGAAGCCCATCCCACAACCTCCTATCATCCCAGGACCCATCATCATCCCACAACCCATTATGTGGGGAGTGGTTGCGAAGAAAATGTTAAGCAGGTAAAGTTAATTACCGTAACTGAGGGTTGCGGGTATAACTTACAAGATATTTTAATAACAATCATCTTCCCTGAAGAGCCACTTGCCTGCTACATTTGCTTCTGACTGTAACATTACACATTTCACACACTAGACTGAAAAGTAGGGACGACGTAACAACTAGTCCAAAATAGTTAGTCCAAAAAAGTAAAATATCTCACCAAGCTTAATTAGGAGCGTACATGGAGCCAATTATTGCCATAGTCTTAGTTTTAGTGGGCTATGCCTTAGGGTCTGCAAAGCTGATTAATGAAGGAAACGAAGCCCTTGTGGAACGCATGGGACGGTATCATCGCAAACTCAAACCCGGTCTGAACTTTATTGTTCCCGTGGTTGACCAGGTTGTGATGGAAGATACAACACGCGAGCAGATTTTAGATATTCAGCCACAAAAGGTGATTACCTCTGATAACGTCTACTTAGAAGTAGATGGTGTCGTCAGCTGGCGTATTACTGATATGGAGAAAAGTTATTACAAAATTGATGACATTAACATCGCTTTGAAAAATTTGGCAATGGTGGAACTTCGCTCCAATATTGCTGACAGAACGCTTTCTGAAACTATTACTTCTAGAAGCGAAATGAATACTTCTCTGTTGCAAGTTTTAAACCAAACAACGGTAGATTGGGGTGTTCAAATTATTCGGGTGGATATCCAAAGTATCACACCACCAGAGAGTGTACAAAAATCTATGGCTGAACAGCAGGCTGCTGAAATTAGAAAACGGGCTGCGATTACGGATGCACAAGCATTGAAAGAGGCTGCGACTTTGAGAGCAGAAGCGACTAAAGCTGCGATGCAAAAAATCTCTGAAGCTTTACGCAGTCACCCTGATAGTAGGGACATTCTTAAATATCTTGTTGCTCAAGATTATGTACAGGCTAGTCAAGCTCTCGGTGCCAGCGATAATGCAAAAATCATATTTATGAACCCAGGAGAGTCTAAAGATATTTTTAACGAGATTATTGCCGACGAAATCGCATCTGGTGAGGGCAATGGTAGAAATAAAGCTGAAAATTAGCTTTCCATTGTAAATTGTAATACTTGTTTACCCCTAGAAATTTCAAGTCTCAATTCAACCCTCAAATTAGGTTAATTCAAGAGTCGAGGTGCGCTTCCTACCGATGTAATGCATCAAAAACCAAGCAAACCTCGCGCATTTGCTTAACATCATGAACTCGGAGGATATCAGCACCATTTAAAATTGCAGCGCAACAAGCTGCTGCTGTTCCCCAGACTCGTGCTTTCGGGTCTGGCTGATTCAAAATTTTACCAATAAAGCTTTTACGGGATGGTCCGACTAATATAGGTAAATTGAATGTTCGCAATTCTGACAAACGGCGAAATATTTCTAAATTTTGCTCGTAATTTTTAGCAAAGCCGATACCAGGGTCAATAATTATGTTTTCTTGACTGATACCCTTAGCTATCGCTTGTGCTATTTGTACCTTAAAGAAGTTATTAATTTCGCCTAATAGGTCTTTATAGTCTGTCATCTGTTGCATTGTTTCAGGGTTACCACGTATATGCATTAGTACGATTGGCAACTCTAAACTAGCAACGGTTGATAGCATTTCTGGGTCAAAAGTACCACCGGAAATGTCGTTAACAATATCTATTCCGCAATCAAATGCTGCTTTAACAACAGATGCTCGTGTGGTGTCTAAGGAAATAGGGATAGAAGTTTCTTTTCTTAGTTTTTGTAAGACGGGGATTACACGGTCGAGTTCTTCTGAAACCGATATTTGTTCTGCTCCTGGTCGAGTTGACTGGCCGCCAATATCAATAATATCAGCACCAGCAGTTTCCAGGGCTTTTGCTTGTTCTACAGCTGCGTCGGTAGAGTTAAAATCTCCACCGTCGCTAAAACTATCGGGTGTTATATTTAAAACACCCATCAAATATGTATGCTTCCCCCACTGGAAACAACTGTCGCGAATTTTTAGTTGGTTTGGCATAAGGTAAATTATCGGAGGGAAGGGGTCTTCCCTCGCGCTTTGTTCATTTATAGTTGACAATTCGGGCAAAACCTGGAGCTTCTAAACTTGCACCTCCCACAAGCACTCCGTCAATTTCGGGTTGTGCCATGATTTCATCAATATTATTGGGCTTCACCGAGCCTCCGTATTGAATCGGTACATCGGTATTACTTAATTGCTTGCGAATTAAGCCTGTAACACGGTTGGCTTCTAGTGTTTCACAAGTATCACCTGTACCTATTGCCCAGATTGGTTCGTAAGCAATTACCAAGTTATTTTGGTCAACGTCTACTAAGTCTTTTTCAATTTGGGTAATGATGATTGATTCGGTTTCTCCCGCGTCCCGTTGTTGTTTTGTTTCTCCCACACATAAAATTGGAGTGATACCGTATTTTTGAGCGGCTTTTAAGCGTAAGTTTACAGTGTGGTCGGTTTCACCAAAATACTGTCTTCGTTCGCTATGACCAACAATTACATAGCTCACTCCGATTTCGGTCAGCATTGGGCCAGAAATTTCTCCTGTGTAAGCTCCACTTTCTTCCCAATGGATATTTTGTGCGCCAAGGCGCACACGAGAACCATGCAAATTTCTAGATAATACGCTTAAGTCAGTAAAGGGGACGCACAATATTACATCTCTACCTTGGGGTGTTTCCTCTAAGATAGGCAGAAATTCTCTTAAAAATTCCTCAGATTCTGCCTGAGTTTTGAACATTTTCCAGTTACCGGCAATGACTATTTTTCGCACAACTGATTCAGTCAATTTCAAAAAGACACTTAATGCATCTTTAACTTTAGAGCATCTCGTAACCGTTTGGTCGATTGTTTCTTTGATAGTTTGTGTTAGCCTAGTTCGGCTAGGGGTTTGTTGGCTCCATAGAATTGTCTACTGCAAACGACTTAAATTAAATATAGAATTCCTCTCTAAATCTCTCCCCATTGACGGCTATGGTTTACACATAAATTCAATAAACCCCTGAACGGTCATTTCGGGCTGAAAGCTAAAACCCGTTAGAAACGGATTTGAATTTGTCCTTGAACAAAGGTTTCAAGCCGTTAACAATAGGTGAATTTGCGCTCTTAACCAAGGTTTCAACCCGTTTTTAACGGGTTTCAGCTTTTAGCCCGAAATGACCGTTCAGGGGGTATTCCATTCGCGTCGATAAAACATCCAAATATCGTTCCATAGGTTTTGATACATTTGAAAATAATTGCTTTATTTTAATTCCCAAATTTAAATTCTTATGACATCGACTTTGCCTGAAGAACCCCATCACAGTAGTTCTCACTCTTGGGACGAAGAATTGGATAGCGCTATTTTTACTTTTGATGATATCCAAGCTGAACTTAATTATAAGCAAGCAGAGAAAGCGCTACAGAATTTAGTCGCGAAAATCGACCTTACCCCTCAGGAAAAAGCTGGATTAGAGACCGAAATTGCTGATTTGGAAACTATTCTCAGCAAATTAGAACGCATGGTCGTACAAATAGCTGCTTTTGGTATGGTGGGACGGGGTAAGTCTTCTTTACTTAATGCTTTGGTTGGACAACCTGTGTTTGAAACGGGTCCTTTGCACGGTGTCACACGAGACTCCCAAACTGTGAGTTGGAGTTTTACTGAGGAAGCTGTAGGGGATACGGAAAGGGCTTTGCGAGTTACTCTTCCTGGTTTAGGGCAATCTAAGGTGGAATTAATTGATACTCCTGGTTTGGATGAAGTCGATGGAGAAACCCGTGCTGCTTTAGCCCAACAAATAGCGAAACAAGCGGATTTGATTTTGTTTGTTATTTCCGGTGATATGACCAAAGTCGAGCATGAAGCCCTTTCCCAGCTACGAGAAGCTGGTAAGCCAATTTTACTTGTGTTCAATAAAGTAGACCAGTATCCAGAAGCTGACCGTATGGCTATTTATCAAAAAATTCGCGATGAACGGGTTAAAGAGTTACTTTCACCTAATGAAATCGTCATGGCTGCAGCTTCACCCTTGGTAAGGATGGCTGTTCTTCGTCCTGATGGTTCCAAAGGTCTACAACTGAGTCCAGGTAAACCAAAAACTGAGGCGCTTAAGTTAAAAATCTTAGAAATTCTTCACAATGAGGGCAAAGCTTTAGTTGCCCTTAATTCCATGATTTATGCTGATAACATTAACGAGCAATTAGTGCAGCGCAAATTAATTATTCGTGAGAACGCCGCAAATCAGTTGATTTGGAGGGTGGTCATCACTAAAGCAACTGCGATCGCACTCAATCCAGTAACGGTTGTTGATATTCTTAGCGGTGCAGTAATTGATGTGGCTCTAGTTTTAGGTTTATCTAAAATCTATGGTATACCGATGACAGAAACGGGAGCAGTAAAATTGTTACAAAGAATAGCCTTAAGTATGGGCGGTATAACAGTTAGTGAATTGCTAGCAAATCTAGGCTTAAGTGGATTAAAAACTTTACTCAGTATTTCCACTCCTGCTACTGGAGGTGCTGCTTTTGTGCCTTATGTAACCGTAGCGTTAACACAAGCAGGGGTAGCAGGCGTATCTTCTTATGGAATCGGACAAGTAACAAAAGCTTATTTAGCCAACGGAGCAACTTGGGGAGCAGAAGGACCAAAAGCCGTAATCAGCCGCATTTTGGCAAACCTGGATGAAACTTCAATTCTTAATCGTATAAAAGAGGAACTACAGCAGAAAGTTAGAAGGAGATAGGGGTAAACAATTCACAATTCGCAATTTGGAATTCGCAATTAATTGGCAATAGCATAATTATTTAATTAATTGCGAATTGCGGATTGCGAATTGCGAACTGTTATTTCTTAGCCTTAAAGGAGTCAAGCCATTCTTGAACTTGGTTTCTTGCGATATCGCGACCGCCTAAACCAAAAGCTAGAGCTATTGCAACGGCTATTGCTCCTAGCAATAAACCGAAGGCTAAATTAACGATGTCGGGAGCAACACCGATTTGTTGCAATGCCATTGCTGACACAAGGATGACAATTGATACACGTGCTGCCTGACCTAAAATCCTTGCTTGGGGATTTCCGGACATGGTGATGATTCTGAAGGCTAGGTTTGCAAAGTACAAACCAAGAGCAAACACTATGGTTCCTGCGAGAATCCGTCCTAATATAACTAAAATACCGCTGACCAGGGTTGTTAGTGCCGGAATATTTAGGATATTCACTGCTGCGACTGCACCAAATAGCATTACAGCAACTAATGTGATGACGCCAGCTATTTCGGATGGAGTGCGAATTGGCACTTTTGGTGATGCGGATTGTGCTGAAGCTACAGGTCCCGCTAAGGATGGCAGACCAATAATCGAGAAAATGTTGTTAAATCCGAGACTAGTAAGGATGCTAGTAACGAGTTCTGATAAAAACCGTCCCAAGAAATAGGAAACAGTCAAAATTGCTGCGGCTGTGAATATTAGAGGCAGTGAGTTAAGAATTTGCTGCAACATCGTCACTGCTGGGACAGAAATTGCATCAATTCTTAAGGTGTTAAGTGCCGCTATCGCAACAGGAATCAATATCAAAACATAAACAAGAGTACCCAATATGGTGGAGAGCGGTTGTACTCCAGCAGAGCGCGAGAGTCCGAAACGGCTTCCCAAATGGTCAATTCCTGTGGCTGCTAGTAAGTTAGTGACTATACGTCGTACTAGATTCGCTACAAACCAACCAACACCGGCAATAATTACTGCCCCAAGTATATTGGGTAAAATTGAAGTGATTTGAGTAATAAGGCTTTGTACTGGTTGCAGCGCCCCTCTTAACTCCAAAGCGTCCAAAATGGGCACTAGGAAGACTAAAAAGATGAACCAGTAAAGAGCATTACCAATTGTATCCGCTAGAGAAACTTGATTTAAGCTAGGAGTTCCGTCCTGTGGATCTGGATTTAAACGTTCATCCAGATTCAAGGCTTGAAGCCCTCGCACAGTAACAAGTTTGACGATAGTGGCAACCAGCCAAGCGATTCCTAGCAAAAGTCCGGCACCCACCAAGTTGGGTAGAAAAGCGCCTATTTGGCTGAGGAACGAATTTAATGGCTGTGACGCAACCTTTAAGTTCAGGGTATCTAAAACGGCAACCACCGTTATCAAGAAGATAACCCAAAACGTCAAGTCAGAGAAAAATTTCTCCACTTGGAGAGTATCAGAACCAGTAATTCCGGCTGCAATGCGGTTGTCTATTTTAGTTCTATTAAGAATTCCGCGTACTGCCCAAGCAGCAACTGCTGCAATTAGCCAACCAACTAACAAAATTAATACCGCGCCTAGCAAGCGAGGTAAAAAACCCTGTAGCTGTTGCAGAGTATTACCTGCAACATCAATACTTTCCGTAACCCCTTGGTTAATTGGCAGCCTTGGCGATTGTGCCAAAAAATGCTGCACCCTAATCCCTAAACCAACTACCATTGGCTGGGCTATATCTTGCAAAGTTGTATTCATCTAAAACCTCATGGGACTATGTAAACCTTGTGGCTCTAGCCAAGCAGATGAAACAAGAAGCAGCAAATAGATTGCCCCCCCATTTGGGGTTGACTTCTCAGTATGCTGTTAATGGTTTATACAGAGATTTAGCCAGTAATAAGCAACACTAAAGTTAGGGTTTGCTGACTGCTATTCAGTATTAAGCGTGACTGTTATTAACAAACACCAAAAGATAAAACCAAGTTATTATTGCACGCTGACAATCATAAATTAGATTTTTATCCTTAAGCGTTTGCCTCTAAATTTAGCAGTAAAGGCATCAATTTGATTATTATTCCTTATTCTTTAATTTTTGTGTTTAATTTTTTATTTAGTCTTTGTTATCTGATAGAGAAAAACCCAAAATATTAAATCATCTCACTTTTTTAGTGTTTTGATATACAGTAGTTTAAGTAACAAAGTTAGCTAAGACATTTGCGTATTGTTTATAAGTACCGTCATATAGTAAATGTAGCAATTACCAACAAGATGTATTACAAATTATTATGTCTACAGTTTTTGAACAATCAATTGAAATTAAAGCCGCAGCTAGTACAGTAGAGCGTTGTTTTACAGATTTAACCTTAATGCAACGCTGGCTTAACCCAGCTTTACGCTGCGAACCAGTTGGAGAGGTTTGGAGTACGGATGTTGGTAGTAAAAGTAAGTTCTTGATTCAAATACCTATAATTAAACCAACATTAAATAGTACAGTTGTAGAAAGACGACCTGGTTTGGTAGTTTGGGAGTTTGACGGTTTTTTTAAAGGACAAGACCGTTGGGAATGTATACCCATAGATAGAGGCACAGAACTACTTAATCGCTTTGAATTTGAGATTCCTAACTCATTAGTTAGTTGGGGTTTTCAAACTTTTGCCCAAAAATGGACGCAAGAAGATATGCAAGCGCAATTGCGTCGCTTAAAGCTTGTTGCGGAGGGGGTTAAGTGTTGATGGTCAACAGTCAACAACCAACAGTCAACAACCAACAGTCAACAACCAACAGTCAACCAATCTGCTGTAAGAGTTGCCTTATTTTATATGCATCTTCAGCATAGGGGGCTATAGCGAGATAGTGCTGTAAGTCTTGAGAAGCTAACAAAAATTGACCGAGCTGATAGTAAATTAAGCCACGGTCGCGTAATTCTTCTGGATGACCGGGAAATATCAGCAACATTTTGTCAACTACTGTTAAAGCTTTTTCAAATTTTCTATTTTGGATGTAAATTTGTTTAAGATTGTTTAACATCCGTAACAGAAATTGTTTGTTTGTAACTGGGGCTAAAAATTCTGGCTTGAAAGTTACTGGTTGCTGAAAAATTTCTTCTAATCTGTTATGACAATCTTCTGGAAACATTACTTCCCCGTTGTTAAATGCATCTACGAAAATATCCATATCTGGTATATCCGGACGCAGAAGAAAATGTCCTGGCATTCCGACACCAACCATTGGAAAATCAATTCGACGAGCAACTTCTAAATATACCAGTGATAGGGTAATCGGAATTCCCAAACGACTGTCTATAACGTCATTCAAAAAACTATTACGGCTGTCATAATAGTTTTCTTTGTTACCTGCAAATTTCAAGTCTTCAAATATATAGTGGTTTAGTGTCTTAATTATCTGTAGTGGATAACGTGTGCTGGTTAGTCGTTCTTCGACCTCTGTAGCCATCATATCCAAAGAGTTTAAGTATTCTTCCGAGTCTAAATCCAAATATTCTTCCTGTGCAATATATAGTGCGGCCTTTGCCAAGTTGATAAGCTCGTCAGGTTGTTGGATTTCTTGGTAAAAATATTGTCGCGCTGACGAGGTATTCATCTCAAACCCTCCTGGAGACTTTCATTGTAAATTGTAACAGGGAGTGGGTAATAGGGAGTGAGTCCCCATATATAAAAACAGATTAAAGCGAAATGCGGATTTTACAAATTTTTATACATCTAATAAACAGAAATATTCTATCAAAACAAGATAGTGCGTTACTTCTGAGTTTTTTTATACTAAATACAATGTAATGCTTGTGTGAATCTTAGCTGTAAACACTGGTGATTTCCACAAGTAAAGAAGTAAACTGCAAATATAGAAAAGCGAGGAAAACACTGATATCAAACCTCGCTAACTACTTAAAAACAGATTAAAAAAGACTTTTACTAAGTGTATCAAGGGAGGCATTATACCATTTTGCCTGCGACGATGCACGTACGTAATTAGAAGTACAAACAATTGTAAACATCACTTTTAGAAAAAATCAATTTTATGATTAACTCTACATTCGCAAAAAACTTCAGCAAAATTGCATTAGCTGTTACAACTGTCTCTATTATTGGAGCTTGTGTGTCAGCACCTGTGTCTGCTTCTACTTTGGTTTTTGAAGATAAGTTTGAACAAGAAAATGATGGCAAAGTTACAATTGAATATGCCAAATTTGCTAAGTGGAATGTAACAAAAGGTAGTGTTGATTTGATAGGTCGCGAACCTTTTAAATTTGTTCCCGATGTTGATGGTTTATATGTAGATTTAGATGGTACTTCTATGAGTGCCGGTACGCTAGAAACAAAGGATGAGTTTACTTTTAATCCTGGTGATGTTTTTGATTTATCCTTCCAGTTGGCTGGCTCACAAAAAGGTCTTGGTGATGACTCAGTTCAAGTGTCTTTAGGCAACCTGTTTAAGGAAACGTTGACACTATCACCTGACAAACCTTTTACTACTTACACGCGAACCATTAAAGCCAAAGAAAAAGGAATCATGAAGCTGGCTTTCGCTGGGATTGGGGGAGATAATGTCGGATTGTTGCTTGATAATGTGAGCTTGAGCAAAACTTTGGGGGCACAAAATCCTACTACTTCTGTTAATGAGCCAACTTCGGGGTTAAGTATATTGACAATTGGCATATTTGGTGCTGTTCTTTGCATATGTAAAAAGCAAGCAAAAGCCCAAATTCAAGCATAAGCCCCGTTATTCGCTCTCTTAATGCTTTCAAAGGAAATTTTGGGTGGGATTGGATTTTTGAACCACATATAAAAATTAAACTTTTAAGTCAGTAAGTAGCTGTGCCAAAATTAACAAGGCACGGCATTTTTTTGTGTTGCTGGATATTCAGACACAAAAAATCTAACGGATTAATCAATCCCTGACATCAGCCTTCAGAATCAATTTAAAAGGAAGAAAAGCGCCGTTCAATGCTACCCTGATAAATGACATTGCAAATTCTTAAGTCACTTTCGGCCCTATCTGAAATATAGCTTCAATTTTGTAGGCTCAGCATGGTCACCACCGCAGAAAAAACAAACATAGGTTACATTACCCAAATCATTGGGCCCGTTGTAGACGTAAAATTCCCTGGCGGTAAAATGCCATCTATCTACAACGCTTTGATAGTCACAGGCACTAACGCAGCGGGACAAGAAGTTTCCGTCACTTGCGAAGTGCAGCAATTGCTGGGCGACCAACAAGTTCGGGCTGTGTCTATGAGTACCACCGATGGGTTGGTACGTGGCATGGAAGCATCTGATACTGGCGCTCCTATCAGCGTACCCGTTGGTAAAGCCACTTTGGGTCGAATTTTCAACGTTCTTGGCGAGCCTGTAGATAATAGAGGTCCTGTCGGTACGTCAGAAACATTACCCATCCACCGTGCAGCACCTAAACTCACTGAGTTAGAAACTAAGCCATCAGTATTTGAAACTGGGATTAAAGTAGTTGATTTGCTTACTCCCTATCGACGTGGTGGCAAAATCGGTTTGTTCGGCGGTGCAGGCGTCGGCAAAACCGTAATTATGATGGAGTTAATTAACAACATCGCGACCCAACACGGTGGTGTATCGGTATTTGCTGGTGTGGGTGAACGTACCCGCGAAGGCAATGACCTTTACAACGAAATGATTGAATCTGGGGTTATTAATAAAGATAATCTCAACGAATCTAAAATTGCGCTTGTATACGGTCAGATGAACGAACCACCCGGAGCGAGAATGCGGGTTGGTCTGTCTGGACTGACAATGGCTGAGTACTTCCGTGATGTTAACAAGCAAGACGTACTTTTGTTTGTAGATAACATTTTCCGTTTCGTACAAGCAGGTTCAGAAGTTTCTGCGCTTTTGGGACGGATGCCTTCTGCGGTAGGATATCAGCCTACTCTTGGTACTGACGTGGGCGAGTTGCAAGAGCGCATCACCTCCACCAATGAAGGTTCCATCACTTCTATCCAAGCTGTATACGTACCTGCGGATGACTTAACTGACCCCGCACCTGCTACTACTTTTGCTCACTTGGATGGAACAACAGTATTATCTCGTGGTTTGGCATCTAAAGGTATTTACCCTGCGGTAGACCCATTGGATTCCACCTCCACCATGTTGCAGCCAAATATCGTTGGTGACGACCATTACGATACTGCGCGTGCTGTGCAATCAACGCTGCAACGTTATAAAGAACTACAAGATATCATCGCCATTCTTGGTTTAGATGAATTGTCTGAAGAAGACCGTTTAGTTGTGGCACGTGCGCGTAAAGTTGAGCGTTTCTTGTCTCAACCATTCTTTGTTGCGGAAGTGTTCACTGGTTCTCCTGGTAAGTACGTAAAACTGGAAGATACCATTAAAGGCTTCAAGATGATTCTTTCCGGTGAGTTGGATGACTTACCAGAACAAGCATTCTACCTTGTTGGCGACATTAACGAAGCGAAAGCGAAAGCTGAAAAAATGAAAGGCTAATGGGTAAGGGGTAATGGGTAATAGGTAATAGGGAATGGGGAATGGCACAATTACCAATTCCCAATTCCCAATCACCAATTCCCAATTACCAATTCCCAATTGCCAATTACCAAAGGACAACTAAAATGACCCTAACTGTTCGTGTAATTGCTCCAGATAAAACCGTCTGGGATGCCCAAGCGGATGAAGTTATTCTTCCTAGCACCACAGGTCAGTTGGGTATCCTCAGCGGACACGCTCCATTGTTGAGTGCCCTTGATACAGGTGTTATGCGCGTCCGCTCAAAAGGCCAGAATTGGTTATCCATAGCTCTTTTGGGCGGTTTTGCTGAGGTTGACCAAGATGAAGTGACTATTCTTGTTAACTCCGCTGAACGAGGTGACTCTATTAATTTGGAGCAGTCTCGTGTTGCGTATAACGAAGCACAAACTCAACTTAGCCAAGTTGTGGCTGGTGATAGACAGGCACAAATTCAGGCTACTCAAGCTTATAAACGCGCTCGCGCTCGCTATCAAGCTGCTGGTGGTATGATTTAATACTTCCAATTGTTGCCATGCTTGGTCTAAAGTGTAGAGACGTTAATATATTGAGACGTTATATATATGAGACGTTAATATATGGGACGTTAATATATGGGACGTTAATATATGGGACGTTAATATATGGGACGTTAATATATGGGACGTTAATATATGGGACGTTATATATATGAGACGTTATATATAACGTCTCTACATTTTGTGGTTACGTTATTTTTGTTTTAAAATTACTAAGGTGATATCGTCGAAAACTTTTTGTTTGCCGATGTGTCGCTGTAAGTCGTTTATTACTTCTTGTCTAATTTCTTTGGCTGATTTTTGACTGTTCTGTTTTAAAACTCTTGATAGCCCTTCGATTTGATATTGTACACCGTTAATGTCTTCGGCTTCAGTAATTCCATCTGTGTAAAGTACTACTACATCTCCAGTATTTAACTGTATATCTTTGTAGGCTATAAGCTGGGATATATCAGGTTCTAATCCTATGGGAAATCCTAAATCAATTGTATCAATTCTTTCTAAAGTGCCTTTTTGGCGAATAACAATTACTTCTTCGTGCTGTCCGTACACTCGCAGTTTTTTGTTTTGGTAGTCCAGTAAACAGAGAGTGAGGTTTTTATCCGATTGCATTCGCTGGACATTACTATAAATGGTGCGGTTTAGAGAATCAAGGAATTTTTTAGGGTTGGTTTCATTATTTTCTAGCAAGGTACGGACTGCAGTTTGTACCATAATCATTAATACACCACTTTCTAAACCATGTCCTGTTACATCTCCTATTCCAATTTTGACATGACCGTTGTGATGAATAATATCATAATAGTCACCACCAACTTCGTCTGCTGATTCCATATAACCTGCAATATCCAAGTCAGAAATTTCTAATAATTCTTCTTCTTGAGGTAATATCATTTTCTGTAACCGTCGTGTTACATCTAACTCGGCTTTCATTCGATAATTATCTTCTTTAAGACGTTCGTTGAGGATTTGAACTTCTTGATTCGCTGCAACTAATGCGACCGCAATATCGTTGAAAGAGGTGACAACTTCTGCTAATTCGTCTCGGCTATTTAGAGCAACAGCTTCGGTTAAAGTACCTTGTATCATCTGTTTGGAAGCAGTACTTAAGCTAGAAACCGTTTGCATTACACCTAGATAAAAACTAATAAAAAGATAAAGGACAATTGCTAAAATAGTTAATACAAAAATAGATAATGTAAATTGTTTTTTTACAAAGCCATCAATACGATAGTGTAAGAGAATGTCTAGTTCGTTTATGGTTTCATCCCATAAAATAAAACTTTGTTTTAAACTGTCTTCTGCATTTAAAAAATAAAAGTCAGTTACGATAGGCTTATTGGTATTTGCAAGTGACTCTAATTCTTGAGTTAATAAATCTATTTTAGAAGTAAAACTAGAAAGTTGTTTTGTCAGTTTAGGACGCAAATTTCCTTTTGGGTTATTTTTAAAGGCAACTTCCATATTTCTTTTTAATTGTTCATTACTGTCTTTCAAATTACCCAAAAGAATCAATAATTCGGCTCTGTCATACGGAATGGCTTTTTGGTTTATAACAATTTGTTGAGTTCGTAACTGAATATTCCCTAAAATTTCTTGTGTCTGAGGTAACTTGAGTAGGGTCGCATCCATTAAGTAATAAGAGTCTAAGTCGGGGTCAAGAATTAAGTTAGATGTATCACCAATATGAGATTTTAAATCGTATACTTGTTTTAATAACAAATTATATTTTTCGTCTTGTAATATTGAATTACAATTTTCTTGCGATTTTATTTTTTGTAAGTTATACCAATTTTCTTTTGTGAGTTTAAATTTATTTTCTGTATGTAAAATAGCTGTTAATTCTTTATCAAGCTTTACTAAATAATTAAACTTATTATCAATTTTATATGTTAAATTGTTGATTTTATTTAAGTTCTTTTTTTGATTTAAACAATCATTTGTCAATAGTCTAATTTGGAGAATATCCTCTCTCAGTTCACGTAACGGACGAAGATAAGTATTGCCATAAATTTCTTTTTTTGCAAAATCGCTACGACTTTGAATTTCAGTTATCAGCAAGTACATTAATAAGCTTATTGGTAAAATAAAAACGCAACTGATTAAAAAAAATTTTTGAGGATACTTAAGGCGATTTAGCATTAAAATTGCAGGGATAAAAATTTCCCTTATTTTATTCATAATTAGGGAAGAAGGAAGTATTTTTATCAAAAATCAATGAAGTTCTAATGTTAGTCCAGGCATTAAACGCTGTAAATTTTTTAAAGATTTACCTTGCCAAGGTATATCATTAGAACCAATAACTATCATTTTTACTGTGCTTTTCTTTCGCATTTCAATTACGAACTTTGACAGCATTGAGATACCTGAACTATTCAAAAAATTTAGCTGTTTTAAATTGAGAGTAATATTGCTTGGTTCTAAGGAAGCAACTTCATGTAATAATTTTAGAATCGGAGCATACTCCTCAGTTCCACTCAACCGGAGTGAACCAATAAAATCTACAGTTGCTAATTGATTATCTCCACAAATTTTATAGTTATCCCCGTTAATTTCCATTTGTCAAATACTCCTTTATTATTAAAATATTAAGATGATTAAGTTAATTAAGTTAAACTATTAGTTTTACCATCGTGGTTACAGAAATTAGCTGCGGTTCTTCCTGAATAATTTCAAATTTCCAACCAAGTTTAGCTGAGTAGTCATTTATCATCGTTAAAAATCCTAACCCAGAATTTTTGCTATCTATTTCTTCCGCGTTTCTTTCTAATTGACGAAGATAAAAATCTTCGGGATTAGAATTAATTAACTCTTTAATAAAAACTTGAAACATATCTGCTTTTACAGAATTGATAATATTATTCACAAATAGTCTAATTTCTTTATCTTCCAACTGTAAATGTAAAGTAATGGAGTACTCAGCTATGTTTTCGGAATGCTTCATTGCATTTTCTAACAATTCGTTAGCAATATAGCTGACAGCACTTTTGATTTCTGATTGTCTCCGTAAACTAATATAATCATTCTCTTTAGGTGGAAAAAATGTACTTAAATATTCTGCGACATAATCTGCCGATAAACTATTATTGCGCCAACGGCGTCTAAATGGAAGACGAGAAGGTGAGAATACTAAAGTTAAATATTCGTTTTTGATAGGTTTTTCAATTAACTCTCCGAATACTTGAGTCATACTTTTGTTATCATCTGCAAATAAATTTTCACAGGTGTCCCCAACTATTTGCATCATGTTCTGCTCTATGGTTGTAAATTTGTTTTCAACAATTGCTATTATTTCTCTATACCTAGCTTTTTTATACAATCAGAATATTTTTGCTCATAAATTTTTTAGATGGAACAATCTAATTTATATTCTATTATTTTCGCCGATTTTAAATTTAATTGCTTTAATTTGCTCATTTTTAATTAAAATATCACAATTTTACCTTTATCCCTTATTACACAAAAATAGAGAGTTTGCTTCCGTATTTACACTTAGGGTTCATTTTACTCTAAATTTTGCGTGATATTAAATCTTTGTAAAAATACTCATAGGGAAGAAAAAATTGAAAAACCGCCCCTGTTTATCCTCTCGGTTCACACATGGGCGGTTATTAGCATCCTGTTGCACAACTAACAGCAACTGGCAGCAGGAGCAAGAGCATTAAACTTTGGCAATAAAGTAGATTAGAATCAAGCGCTACCCGTGAACATAACTTCAGGGAATTTGGACTGCGCTTCATTCATGGGTCGGTTTCTGCCTTCTTCTTGCCAGTAGTTAATTACTTCTGTGGCTTTGTTTAGTAACTCGACTCTATCTAATTCTGTTATCCAGTGTTTAGCCTCCAATTCCTTTTTTAACTCTTCCCAAGCATCATTTCGAGGCCAGAAAAAGTATTTAGTCAAAGGGCTGGAACCTTTACCAACTACTTGGTCAACTGCCAAGGCGACGTTCTCGTCTAGCCAGAGTATTTTGAGAATAAACTTCGACAATCACACCTCCGGGAAACATCTGGACACAACTTACTTTGCAATCGCCTATTTTAACTCAATATTCCCCTTTTAGACAAATTAATTGGGGGAGGGGAGAAACAATTCGCAATTCGCAATTCGCAATTCGCAGTTCGCAATTAATTGGGAATTGGGAGTGGGAGTGGACAGTGGGGATTTGGGAGTGGGAAGGGAATAACTAAGGTAAAATGATTTTTAGAATTAAAATCAAAAGTAGAGACCGTATTAACTCTGTCTTTACTAATCCCCACTTCCTACTCCCTACTCCCCACTCTCCACTCCCATGACAAAGGCAATAGTTGTTTTCGATATTGATGGTGTTGTGCGCGATGTTTCTAGTTCTTATCGACGCGCAATTGCTGATACTGTGGAACATTTTACTGACAAACAGTATCGGCCGACTATTACTCATATTGATAAGCTCAAATCGGAGGGTTATTGGAATAATGATTGGGAGGCTTCTCAAGAGTTAATTTATCGCTACTTGGAAAATCTCGGACGAAGCCGGGAGGAAGTACATCTGAATTACGATAATGTTGTTGCTTTTTTTCAGTCTCGCTACCGGGGAACTGATTCGCAAAATTTTAATGGCTATATCTGCGATGAGCCATTATTGTTGCAAGCTAGCTATTTAGATGAACTCACGGAAGCAGGGATTTCTTGGGGATTTTTTAGTGGTGCAACTCGCGGTTCTGCTAAGTTTCTTTTGGAAGGTCGTCTTGGGTTAAAATCTCCTGTGCTTGTTGCGATGGAAGATTCTCCGGGTAAGCCTGACCCTACTGGTCTTTTTGCTACTGTTGACCAGTTGTTAGATAATGTTGACGAAGTTCCCGCTGTCATGTATGTGGGAGATACGGTGGCTGATATGTATACCGTGGAAAAAGCCCGGTCTCTAAAACCAAATGGCAAATGGGTTGGGGTGGGGGTTTTGCCTCCGCATGTTCAAGAAAATTCTGAACGTCGGGATGCTTATACTCAGACTTTGTTGGATGCTGGTGCTGTTGTGGTTTTGAATAAGGTTACTGAGTTGACATCAGGTAAGGTTCGGGAGTTGTTGTCTTAGTTAAATAGACCTCACCTGTCATTGCGCTCCGGAACGACGAAGCAACCGCAAAATATTTAACCTGTCATTGCGCTCCGGAACGACGAAGCAACCGCAATGACAGATTTGTGTACAAGGAAGTGCCACGTCCGGGGGGAAGCTACAATTTTGATGTTTTTATATTTTTTGTGTTTTTTATTAGTGACATATTTGGTTTTGTTTTGCTACGTTGTGTCTTAAAACAAGCAAAGCGCTAAATAACTAATGATAAATAACAGATTACTTGATACTCATGAACGAGCTGTAGAAATATTAAATCGTAAGGCAAATTCTTATCATGTAGTTACAATTAGCCGTATTCGTGGGTTACTAAGTGTCGAAATTCTTAGGCAAGCGCTTGATTTAATTCAAAAGCGTCATCCTCTTTTAAATTCTCGAATTGTTGGGAAATTAAATAATTTACGTTTTGAAGCTGGAGCAATTCAAATCCCGTTACAAGTTGTAAATAAGCTCGACAACTGTCAGTTGGAAGAAGTGGTTTTAGAAGAATTAAATAAAAAAATTGCTAGTGATAAAGTTTTGATGCGAGCGGTATTAGTTACTATTGAAAGTGAGAGTAATATTAATTATTTAATTACAACTTTTCATCATACTATTATTGATGGATTATCTTCTGTAAGGTTACACTCAGAAATTTTAACATATTGCCAAAATATTGAGTCTGGTGAAGTAGATAGCAAAAAAATTGCTCGTTTGTCTCCTTTGCCAAGTATACAGAAAATTCTTCCCAAATCAATGCTGGGATTTTCAGGGTTTATAAAAACTATATTTTACTTGTTAAAATTTGGATTAAAGTTTATTTTTTATAGCCCTGCTACTTTAGGTTTTGAAAAGTATATAACTGTTGAACATCGTAGTAGCAATATGCTTCGCAGACAGATAGATGCTGAGATTACGAAAAAAATTGTTTCTGCTTCTAAACGTGAAAGAACTACAGTGCATGGTACTTTATGTGCAGCACTTTTGTTAGCTATTGCAAAAGTCATCTCTTATAATGAAAAATCAAATTTATGTTTGAGTTGTCTGTCGTATGTGAATTTACGTCAGCGTCTACAAACAGAAATAAGCGATGATTATTTAGGTATGTTGGTTGCTTCTATCAATTCATTTCATACTGTGGGAGACGAAACATCGTTTTGGGATTTAGCGAGAAATATAAAACAAAAGCTAGAAGGGAGCTTAAAAAATGACGATATATTTAGTAACTTGTTAGCATCTAAGATGCTGGCTAATTTTATTTTGAATAATCCTAATCAAATACTTTGTAGTTTAGCTGTTAGTAATATTGGTCGAGTTAAGATTCCTGAGATTTACGGTAATTTTAAAGTGGAAGAAATCAGTTTTGTTACTGCTGTGGCTTTATTTGCTGGTATTCCTGTAGTTTCTATTTCTACTTTTGTAGGTAAAATGTTTTTGAATTTTATGTTTTCGGAACCTTCTATTAGCGTAGCAACAATGGAAGAAATAGCGGATTATACTATTGCTTATCTGAAAAATAATGTTGATATTTTGTAAATCAAAATTTTAAAAAATTGCTCAATCCCTATACAATACTTGTCGGTTAAGCCCAAAAACAGGAAAATGCGTAGGTTGGGTTTAGGGACGAAACCCAACATTTTCGGTGGTTTGTTGGGTTTAGCGCTTTGCTCCACTTCGTGTAAGCGCTACGCTCCACTTCGTGAACGCGCCAGCGTCCGCTTCGGATACGCAAAGCCTCAACCCAACCGACAAAATCTCTTAACCGAGCAGTATTGAATCCCTATATTTCTTACTTTTTCTCGCTCACTTCAATAAACTTATGTCTTATTAAGATTATCGCTAAGACTTTAGCTTTTAAACAATGACTAAAGTCACTGGCTGGCTTGTGGTATACACATTGCTTAGTATTTTATTTATAAAACTCTCTAAGAAAATATTTTAAAGTAATATTACTCAAAACCTTATTTAAGTGGATATAAATTCCCGATGCCATTGTTGAGCAACTTTATCCCAGCCGAATGAATCTTTAAGAGCTAATGCTTCCTGTCTTAAAGATTCTTGTTTCTCAGGATTTTTTAGCAAGTCTATCACTGCTTCAACAAAAGCATTATTAGTTTCCTCATCACCAGCAAGACCCTGAATTCTGATACCTGATTTCACAGTTTCAGCTAAACCTGCATAAGTTGTTACCACAGGAACACAACCAGCAGCTTGCGCTTTCCAAGCACTAATACAGAAAATCTCCTTAGTATGACAAGGATAAACCCAAATTCCAGATTTAAATAATTCTTCAACTAACTCCCTATGTCCAATTCTACAATGTTCATAGACATTTTCTTGATTGAAAAGTTGTAAAAGTTGTTTCTTTTTATCTGGTAATTGCGGGAACCTTTCAATATAAGGTGAATTAATTAAAGCATCAATTACTTGCCAACCATAAAAAAGATGTAATTCAGCATCTGGTACTTCTTTGAGAACCTTATCCCATTGACTAAGTAAATGTTCAATACCTCTTGTATAATCACTAATCGAAATTAGTCTCTTGGGATTTCTAGCTATTCCTGTTACATTGAAATCTTCTAAATTAATACCATTGGTTGTTAGAAATATCTTGTCTTCAGGAATCCAGTCTGGCAAAAGAGATTTATGAAAATTTGACAACATAAAAAGTTTGTCAAAACTTGCCAAAAACTCTAAACGTTGAGACTCTTCTACTGAAGGAAATAATTGAGGGTTGTCATGCATCCACACAGCAGTTTTTGTGGCTTTAACTTTCATTAGCATAGGTTGTGCCCAAGCACGATGAAATATTAAGACATTAAAGTTATCTTGGGTATTAAATTTCTCAACAGACTGATAAACGACACCATTATATTCTCCTTCCATATCACCGCATCTATTAAAAACAGTAACCTGGTAGCCTAACTTAACTAATTCTTGGCTTAAATAAATTACCGCTTCGTTGCTTCCTCCAATACCTTGATTCACAGATAAAGGAGACCAATTTTCTACATGTAATGTAAAATTTGAATAAATTACGATTGACTTATTGTTCGAGTTCATATGATTTTACTACTACAAATACTACAATGAATAAAGTATAAGCTAGGGTAAATCCTTAATGTATTATACAATATAGTGTATTAATTCACTAAAACACATTACAGTTAGTGCTTGATTAAGACAATTAGAATTACACTCAAATCTTGAGATATAATTGTTTATAGGGTCCCGACAAACCATAATCACTAGAAAAAAAACTTAACAGAGCATATTATTGTAAAGCATCCTATCCAGAGTACAAGATACAAGTACTACCTAAGATTAGTCACTAGCAATTCTAAAAAACAATGAGTACACAAGTTCTTAACATTAAAAAGAAAAACCGTACCCCAGCGAGTCTAATTGCCAGCCTTAAAGACTTCGATTATGAGTTAGGGGAAACAATTGATTCAAAAATTATTTTGGATAACACTAATATTAGTTTATATTGCTTAGATTACGAAAACAGGCAAACAATTTTCGTAGAAACACCTGTAGATGTTGATATTTATAAGCCTGCTTTTCTGTACCAAGCTCAATATGAATATGCTCAGCGTTTGTTTGCTGTGCCTTATGATGATTTTCATAAGCTGGCAGCAGATATAGAAGATTCACTTGGTTCGATTATCATGATTTACTCTGTCGGTCGCTGTGGCTCAACTTTATTAAGCAAAATATTCAATCAAGTTGATACTATACTAAGTTTATCAGAGCCAGATATTTTTTCCCAAATGGTATTTCTTAGAAAACCTGATGGTAGTAATGATAGCGAAATAGTGCAATTAGTCAAAAGTAGTATTTGTATGTTGGCAAAAGCGAATGTTGAAGGTAAATCATCATTCTCTGTTATCAAACTACGTAGTTTTGGTATTGAAATAGCAGATTTAATATATCGCGCATTCCCTCATGCGAAACTTTTGTTTATGTATCGGAATGCTGAAAATGTTGTCAAATCATCTATTCGTGCTTTTATTTACTTTAGCGAAATTTTACCGATAATTAAACAAAATATTGAATTGTATAGTCAAGCTACCCCTTTATTAAAAGAGTATGCCAGTTATATAGACTTTACAGACTCAAATGCCACTGATTTGTATACAATTATGTGGCTCTCTGTAATGCAACGTTATCTTTTACTTTGCCAAAAAGGCATACCTATACTTGCTTTTCGCTATGAAGATTTAATAGTAGAAAAACAGCAGATTGTTACTGCTATTTTTAATTACTGTGGTTTACCAATATCTGAAGTTGCTAATGGCTGTAAAGCATTTGAGAAAGATTCTCAGAGTGGCTCAGACTTGTCTCGTGAAAACACTAGTAAAAATGATAGGGAATTAGATATGTTAGAAATTAGTCAAAAAATTAATGCTTTATTACAGAAGCATCCGCAAATAAAAATATCCGATTTTATTGCTCCCAATACTTTGACTATTGACAAATAAAAGCTAGATAGTATTTTTTAACTACTTAGCTGTTTAACAAAGATAACCTTCCTCTGCCAATTTTCCTAAAACTTTAAAAACACTTTCTTCAATAGTCTCCTTATCTGTTCTACATTCAATTTCAGGGTTTAGAGGAGGCTCATAGGGGTCATCAATTCCAGTGAATTTTTTGATTTCTCCGTCACGTGCTTTTTTGTACAAGCCTTTCATATCTCTTTCTTCGCAAATCTCTAATGGAGAGTTGACATAAACTTCTACAAAATTTCCGATACGTTGTCTAACTTCATTTCGAGTTTCGCGGTATGGAGAAATTGCTGAGACTAGAACAATTACATCATTACGAGTTAAAAGGTGTGCAACAAAACCAATACGGCGTATATTTTCATCCCGGTCTTCTTTGCTAAAACCCAAACCCTTGCATAAATTCTGACGTACTATATCACCATCAAGTAGTTCTACTTTATGTTCCAGCAAGCGCAACTCCTTTTCTACTAAGCAACTGATGGTAGTTTTGCCTGCACCACTTAAACCTGTAAACCAAACTGTTATCCCTGACTTTTTTCGCTCCATAAAACCAACTCTTTTTAAATCAACTTTATACACTCAGCACAGGTTTCCCCGTGGCTACAACCTTCTCAATCACATCCGCAGCGCGACTTACACCCCCTGCACGACGAATAGCTTCTTGCAGCCTAAGTGCATTTTGCTTGTAAGAATCTTGCGTCAGCACTAGTTTCACAGCCTTTCGCAATATGGGAACACTTACACGACCCAAGGGAACTACTTCCCCGCTACCAGTCCAAGCAATACGCGCTGCAACTCCCGGTTGGTCGTTAGCTATGGGAATAGCAACCATTGGCACACCTTGAGTCAGTGATTCTAAGGTGGTATTCATCCCCGCGTGGGTAATGACAAGGCTTGCTTTTTCTAATAATTCTAACTGTGGTGCGTATTCAACAACTATAGGTGAGCCAGGTAGTGTTGGTATCGATTCAGACTTAAAACCACCACCAAGGGAAATTACTAATTGAGCATCCAATCCCAAACATGCTTCCGCAATAGTTTGAAAAATTCCTGTCAAGCGATTTTGCAAAGTCCCCATTGAAGCGTAAATTAAGGGTTGTCCAGTCAACTTTTCAAATGGGAAAGATACAGGTTTACGAGCATTGGAGTTATGGTAAGGGCCTGTAAAATGAAAATACTTGGGTAAATCCTGTCTAGGGAATTCAAACTCAGCAGGTTGTTGGCTTAGTTGGGCTAGCTCCGAATATAAAGACTTAGAACTAGAGATTGGTGGCAATTTCCACTCTCTGCGATAATCAGCTATCAACTCCAGAATAGGTTTTGCTATATAACTCAACAATGTGTAACCTGCTCGATTGCGTAATTGTCCCCACCAAGCAGGATTATAATTCCAGAGGGTGTAATGAGGAGGAACGCTAACATCTGAATTAAGCACCAAGGCAGAACATACAGTAATAAAAGGGATTTCTAAATATTCTGCTATAGTTCCTCCTTCTGGTGTAGCCTGGTCTACTAGCAGTGCTTCGACACCAGCCTCTTTGAGTCTTTTTGGAGCTTCCTGGAGACATATAGCTGCCATCTTTTGAAGGCAAAAAACTGTGTATCGCAGTGCTGCTAATTTGCTCATTTCTCCCAGTTGGTCTAACATTTGTGCGATTGCACCAGCGGGGAATTCTGATTCTCCTATTGCCTTAAATTCTAAACCTGCAGCAAGAGTATTTGGCTGTGCGTCGAGAGGTCCAATTACAGTCACGCGATGACCACGTTGTTTCAGTTCCCACCCCAAAGGTGTCATCGTATTAAGATGACCATTACTAGTTGGGCAGATGATGCCGAAATGAGTCATGTTAAAAAACCTCTAAACTCTCCCCGTGGTGAGGGTGTTTATTTTAAGATTACTATAATCATGCAAATTTTATTATGTGATTTTTTTGAATTGTTAACAACTCAAAAAAGTGAGAAAAAGTGATATGTTTTAGCCAGGGATATAATAACATATATAAATCTGTCTTTCTCTCAAGTTTTACCATGCCATCTCCATTACCTGGTATGAATCCTTACCTGGAAAGTCCAGAATTATGGTCAGAATTTCACAGTCGTATGATTGTGGCAATTGCTGATGCGCTTGATGATAAACTTAGCCGAGATTACCGAGTTGCAGTAGAAAAGCGAGTATATTTAAGTGAAGGTGAGGAAAGTGTTTTAGTTGGAATTCCGTATGTTTCTGTTACCGCTGCTGTACCCGATATTAGCTCTACAACAAGTGTAGCAGTGGCTCAGCCAATTAATATCGAGATTCCAATTGTAGAGGAAGTTCAAGAACGTTTCCTGGAAATTCGTGAAGGTGCAACAGGAAGCGTTATAACCACTATTGAATTGCTATCACCAAAAAATAAACGCTCCGGTGAAGGACGTAGTGCTTATTTGCAAAAACGACAAAAAATTCTGACTAGTGCAACACATTTAATCGAAATTGATTTACTGCGAGGTGGTGAGCCTTTTCCGATGAAAAGTACTGTTTCCTCTAATTATCGCATTTTAATTAGTCGAAGCCATCAACGCCCAAAAGCACAGTTATACGCTTTTAACTTGAGAGAAATAATACCTGCGTTTCCAATCCCTTTGCTTGTTGGAGAAGCAGAACCTTTGTTAGAATTACAACCTTTATTACATCGAGTGTATGACCGTGCAAGGTTGGAGCTTGCTATAAATTACAGTATAGCTTGCACTCCAAAGTTATCTTTTGACGATGAAGCTTGGGTACGGAATTTATTAGGGTAATCAAATTAGCAAAGGATTTTCTTTTATAGGATGAGGGCGGGCAAGGATGCCCACCCCACAATAAGGTCAGATTTATTACCTTTGTAGCATCCGTTGCCCAAGCTTATTTCAGTTTTAAGAACTTTTGCAAAGCAGCAACCATACTCGGAGGCCAGCGACGGATATTTTGCACCCAGTCAATATCTTTATAGCGGCTGTCTAACCCATAAGCTGCTACCCAATTGCTTTCCGCTTCTCCTTGGTCTCCCTTGACCCAAAGTGCAGCAGTAAGTGCAGCACGAACATCAGCAAATTTAGGGTATTTACGAAGGATATTTTTCATCTCGCGGATAGCTTCCTTATTTTTACCCGTTTCGTACAAGGCTAGAGCGTAGTTTGCGCGGGCAAAAGCGAAATCTGGCGCAAGTAGGTTGGATTTTTGATAATCTGCTATCGCTTCGTCCCATTTTCTTAACCCTGCTTCCGCATTCCCTCGATTGTTGTATGCCATCGCGTCCTTGGGGTCAAGCTCTAACACATGGTTATAATCGGCGATCGCCTCGTCCCATTTTCCCAAACCTTCATAGGCAGTACCACGATTTAAATAGGGGTCAGTCACATTAGGGGCAAATTTGACGGCTTTGTTATAGTCTTCCAGCGCTTCTTCCAATTTATGCTGACTAACTCTGGAATTTCCGCGATTACTCAAAATTGCCGCATTTTCAGGTTGTTGCTCCAGAATAGCCGTCCAATATTTTTCAGCGGTAGTAAAATCACCTCGGTTCGTAGCATCAAAAGCCTTATCAGCCAAATCCCGCAATCCTAATTCTGACTGTTCTTGACTGGTTTGTGGTGCTTTAGTTTCAGCCAAAGCTACCGAACAAGTACCAAATAACAGCAAGAAACTTAAACAAATAGCAATTAACCTAATCATCTGTGTTTATATGTTTCCATCTCAATCTGTGGTTGCAACCCACAATTAATAATAATTCTAGAGACGCGATTAATCGCGTCTCTACATTTGGGGGAGGTAGATTTATCCTTTGTGTTCAATCTGGGTTGAAACCGAAAATTATGGTATTCGTAGAGACGCGATTAATCGCGTCTCTACAGCAACGACATTTGTTGATTAGGTGGTTTAAAGCCCATATGTTTATAAGCAGCAGGGGTAACCACACGACCACGAGATGTTCTACTTAAATAGCCTATTTGCATTAAATAAGGCTCGTAAACTTCCTCAATGGTTTGCGTATCTTCTCCGGTTGCTGCAGCGATAGTCTCCAACCCCACCGGACCACCATTAAATTGTTCAATTATTACACTCAGCATTCGGCGGTCTGTCCAATCTAAGCCACAGGGGTCTACCTGAAATAGCTCTAATGCTTCGGATGCAATATCTTCGTTAACTGTGCCTGTTTTTTTGACCTCAGCGTAATCACGTACCCTTCTTAATAGCCTATTTGCTATCCGTGGAGTACCTCGTGAACGTCTAGCGACTTCTTCGGCTCCATCACTAGTAATTGGGGTTTTAAGTAGTTCAGACGTTCGTAATACTATTTTGCTTAATTCATCGACTTCATAAAACTTTAACTTTTGAACTAATCCAAAGCGGTCGCGTAAAGGTGATGTTAATGCACCAGCTCGTGTTGTGGCTCCGACTAATGTAAATTTTGATAACGGTATACTACGGGTGCGAGCGCTTGGTCCCTTTCCTACAGTAATATCTAAACGGTAGTCTTCCATTGCTGGGTATAAAATCTCTTCAGTCATCCGCGTAAGGCGATGGATTTCATCAATAAATAAAACGTCTCCAGGTTTGAGGTTTACGAGTAAGCCAACAATATCTCTGGGACGTTCTAGTGCGGGCGCACTAGTTATTTTACAAGCAACTCCCATTTCCGAAGCGAGAATCATTGCCATTGTGGTTTTGCCTAAACCGGGAGGCCCATACAATAGCAGATGGTCAAGAACTTCAGACCTGGATTTTGCAGCGAGTATAGCTATTTCTAGTACATCTTTTAAATCTTTTTGCCCAATATAATCAGCAAAGCGCTGGGGTCGAATACTTTCTTCCTGTTTGCCTTGCTCGTCCGTTGTGGCTTCTGGTCGAAGTAGCTCTATGGTTTCGGGCGGTTTTACTGTTTCATCTGTAGGCTTTCGCCGCTGTTTGGGTTGTTTGTTTGGTTCTTGTTGAGGTTGTTGCTTGGAGGAGATAATTGCCATAATTTTGCGATTAACAGTGATTTTTAGTAATTTTTAGTTTATTTTGTGGCAAGAAGGCTGATTAAGGTTTAAAATGCCAAAAAAATCAAATTTTGGTTGTGTATTGGCTCGGTGGCTATAGAATTTATATTCGGGCGATTGCGAATTGGAGTGGGAAATTTAGTCATGCTGGCTAAAAGGATTTTACCGTGCTTAGATGTCAAGGCGGGACGAGTTGTAAAAGGTGTTAACTTTGTTGACCTTAAAGATGCTGGTGACCCCGTGGAACTAGCAAAGGTTTATAACGAAGCGGGGGCGGACGAGTTAGTGTTTCTGGATATTACGGCTTCTCATGAAGACCGGGATATTATCATTGACGTTGTGTACCGCACTGCGGAACAGGTGTTTATACCTTTAACTGTTGGTGGAGGCATACAATCCTTAGAAAATGTTAAAAATTTGTTACGAGCTGGGGCAGACAAGGTTAGTATTAATTCTGCGGCGGTACGCGACCCCGATTTAATTAGTCGGACAAGCGAACGTTTTGGCAATCAATGTATCGTCGTCGCTATTGATGCCAGAAAACGTGTTGACCCCGTTAATCCCGGTTGGGATGTGTATGTCCGGGGTGGACGAGAAAATACAGGTTTGGATGCGCTTAAATGGGCGCACGAAATGGAAAAACGCGGCGCGGGGGAACTACTGGTGACAAGTATGGATGCTGATGGAACCCAAGCGGGATATGACTTAGAACTGACTAGGGCAATCGCTGATTCTGTACAGATACCTGTTGTTGCCTCTGGTGGTGCTGGTAACTGTCACCATATTCATGAAGCTCTTACTGATGGAGGAGCGGAAGCTGCTTTGTTAGCATCTCTTTTGCATTATGGACAATTAAGTGTTTCTGAAATTAAAGATTACTTGTACGAGCAGGGAGTACCAATAAGAAGAGTTTCTTAATCTTTAAATAGCAATTAGTAATCTAACCACCTCGTTGTGGTTAGACAGAGTACAGAAAAATAATGTTAATATTAGTTAACAGCCATTAATAAATATTAAGAATTTATGCTTATACCTATTTTAGTTTTCGATGTGGCGCTGGTTGCCTGGTCGCTGCACCTGATGGAAAAAGCGTTTGAACATAAAGAGTTTTCCCTGATGTTGGCTGGTACACTTGTAGCACTTGCTGCTGCTGCGATGCTAGTAGTCTACTTTTTAATGGGGCATTGTATGAGCTATTTACTAGAAGTTCATCGTTAGGAAAGGTGGATTGTTTTCAATTGCTAATTGTCCTTATTTCTTTAGATTTTCTTAATATTTGCTGTTAGCAATTGCAATTCTTGACAAAAAGTCTTTTTTAAAAGATAATAGTTAATGCGAATTGCGGGGTTATAGCTCAGTTGGTAGAGCACTACAATGGCATTGTAGGGGTCAGCGGTTCGAACCCGCTTAGCTCCATTACGCAGTTAATTGTAAATAATTTAAACAGTTCGCTAACAAATTTGATTTAGATTTGTGGGTAGATGCGGTTTTTTATAGAAGTTTTGTGAAAATGGGCAAAAGTTCTATATTGATTAAAAACTATAGGGAATTGGTTTAATAAACTGGACGTTTGCTCTGACAAAGCATTTTATTTTTATATCCTCTGCACTACCTTGCTTTGCGACCAAAAGCCAAGGTTTGCCTGTAGCGTCCCGCTTAATGCTACGACTACCTACTAAGTCAATGACATCATTTTTAGATAATTTTCGCACGACACGGTAGTTAGTTCCAGGTTGACTGCGACAGGCTAAATTATTGCTGACAACTTTCCAAACTAAATGAGTAGATGTTGTTCCGTTTCTAAATCTGCTCTGGATTGAGTTGTAGTCACCGGATTTGCTTGGTTGCGGAAATTGTACATTACTCGTTTGAGCTAGAACGAATGTTGGTACAAAAGAGACTGCGGTAATTAAACTTGCTGACAATAAAAGTCTAAGCATATATTTAAAACTAATTGTTAGCAGCTAGACTGACATTTTTCTGTAGACGTTCCCGGTTGGTTGTAATATTTTGATTTCAAAATTTGTGTGTACGCGGTAGCCTAGGAAAGTGGGGTTTCTTATACGTCGTTCCAACCCAAAGCAGCAGCAATCTGGCTAGCCAATTGCAAAGGATTAAAAGGTTTTGCGATAGCTTCCTTAATACCCAACTCACAATAGCGACGACGGTCAGAAGCCTGTATTTTAGCAGTTAAAAAAATCACTGGTATTTGCTTAGTTTCTGTATTTGCTTGTAACTTTTCAAAGGTCGTAATACCATCCATCTCAGGCATCATAACATCCAGTAAGATTGCATCTGGCTGAGACTTGGAAGCTTGAATAATTCCTTCCTGACCGGAACCAGCAGTTAACACTTCCCAACCAGCAGTAGTTTCCAGGCAGATTTTGGTAATTTCTTGAATATATTCTTCATTGTCAACTACTAGAACTCGCTTACTTCTCATTGCAATCACCTGCTGGTATTTGAGTGATACTTTGGAGTATTCCCATTACCTGTTGTTCAAATTGTTGAATGGAAACTCTCCCTTTGGTTAAAAATTCTGTGTATCCTAATTTTAAGCGTTGGCATTCAAATTCATCTAACTCTTTAGTAGAATAAACAATTAAAGGAATATTATAAAGGTTAGTATGTTGCTGTAACCATTCAACCACAGCAAAGCCATCACCTTCTGGTAAAAGAACATCAATAATCAATAAATTAGGATTCATTTCTTGGCTTTTTTGAATTGCTTCACGTCCTGTGTTAGCAACGGAAATTTTAATTCCATGACTTTCTAAAATATTTGTCAATTGTTCTGTAACTTCTGGGTCATTGTCGCAAATAAGTATTAAAGAAGAAGCATTAACTTCATCTAGGTTTTGATACGAATTTTTTAAATCAGCATATTCAGGAACAAAAAGTGGTATTTTAAAGTAGAAACTACTTCCTTCTCCTAAGGTACTTTCTGCCCATATTTTACCATTATGTTGTTGAACAATACTTCTACAAATTGCTAAACCCAAACCTGTACCATCGTGTTTTCGGGAATCAGAGGAATCAACTTGTTGAAAGCGTTCAAAGATTGTTTCTAATTTATCTGCTGGGATACCACGTCCACTATCTTTTATTTGGAAGATGAGGTGATGAGAAAAAGGTTCAGATATTTCTTGATTTTCGATACTTGTTCTTACGTTATCGACTTTAGCAATTAAAGAAACTGTAGAACCTGGTTTGGAAAATTTAATTGCGTTACTTAATAAGTTGGTTAAAGTTTGAATAATTCTATCTGGGTCTGCCCAAATACTTGCAGATATACTCGATACTGATAATGTTACATCTGCTGCTGTGGCTAGTGGTTGCATCAAACCAATTGCTGTATTAATTAAGTCCTCAGGGTTACAAATTTGTTTTTCCATTTTGACTGTTCCTGACTCAATGCGTTCGATATCAAGAATGTCATTAATTAGACGCACCAAACGTTCAGTACTATCGGTAGCAATTTGTAAGAGTCGTTTGCCTTGTTCTGTGTCGGGTTTAATTAAACCACTAGATATCATCCCCATCGAACCGTGAATTGAAGTTAATGGAGTACGAAGTTCGTGACTAACGACGGAAACAAATTCGTTTTTCATCCGTTCAATTTGCTTTCTTTCGCTGATATCTTGCAAGTAAACGGTGTAAAGTATTTCGTTCCCGACTTTTAATTTAGAAATAGAAGCTTCAGCAGGAAATTCTCTTCCATTTTTAGTACGTCCATAAATTTCTCGTCGCTCTCCCATTCGACGCGCTTTAGTTGCCGATTTTCCAAAGTCTTGAACATGTTGACGATGCGCTTCGGTATACCTTAATGGTAATAGTAAATCTAATGGTTTTCCTAATAATTCTGTTGCCGTATAACCAAAAATCTTTTCGGCTCCTTGATTAAACAAGGTAATGCACTGCTTACTATCGATAGTAATGATTGCGTCATCAGCAATACTTACTATTCCAACAAATAAAGCCTCTGATTTTTGTAATGCTTCTTGAGTCTGTAGACGGTCACTTAGCTCCTCCTGTAGTCTTTGATTAATATTAATTAGTTCACCAGTACGCTCTGCAACTCGCAGTTCTAGTTCTTCTTTGGTTTGCTGCAAAGCTTGTTCAGCATGTTTCCGCTCCATAGCTGCTGATAAAATATTGGCTATTGCTTGAATAAAGTGGACATCGCGTTGTGTAAAATTGTGCTGTTTACTAGTAAACGCACCCAAAGCACCGTATGAACCACTCGGTTTGGGAATTGGTACATTTAAACCACTAATAATATTATGGTCATGTAATAGATATGAACCTTTAAAGCGGGTTTCTGTAAGTAAATTTTTGATTAAAACAGGCTTTTTTGTTCTTAAAGCGTAGCCAGAATCAGAATCATCAAAATTAATAATTGCTTTTCCGACCAATCCATCATTCCAACCAACTCCAGCTCGCAGTAATAAATTATCACCATCTGGCAATAATTCCATGACTTTGCAATATTCCACATCGAGATTTTTTGCTACCAACGCAGCAGCTTCTTGCATTAAACTTAAAAGGTCTTTACCTAGCAAGGCAGAACGTCCCAACCTCGCTACTGTTGCTTGCTGGCAAATACGTGAACTTAGAGTTTTTTCTATTTTCTTGTAGTCGCTAATATCGCTTACCGTACCCAGCATTCGTACAGCTTTACCTTTGTCATTATAGAAAAACTTCCCTCTGGCTTCAATCCAACAAACGCTAGCATCCGAGCTAATTATGCGAAACTGATGGTAATAATCAAGACGTTGCCGACGAGATTTACTGAGTGCTTGTAATAATACTTTACGGTCTTCTGGCAACACACAAGCAATAAAAGTTTTATAAGCATTATCAAATGTACCTGAAGCAAGACCAAATAAACTTTCGTGTCCAGAAGACCAAACAACTCGGTTAGTAACAATATTTAAATCCCAAATTCCGATGTTAGCTGCATCTAATGCAAGACGCAGACGTTCTTCGCTTTCACGCAGTATGTTATGGTCACTTTCCGATTTTTCCACAGATGCTTGTTGGGTTTGGGTGATTCTTTGCTGTAATTTTACCCGTTCCAAACGTTTGATAATGCGGGTCACCAGTTCCGGGCCGATAATTGGTTTGTTAACAAAATCGTCTGCACCAACGGTAAATACTTGACTTACGGTTTCTGCATCATTATGAACTGTGAGAAATACTATCGGTAGTTCACTCCAGTTAGGGTCATTCCGTACTACTTGGCAAATTTCAATACCACTTACATCCGGCATTTCCACATCTAGAATCAGCAAATCAGGCTTAGCTATTTCTAGTTTTTCCCAGAAATGACTAGGATTTTCCAGAGTAATTACCTTTAATCCCCACGGACGTAACAATGTTTGCAGTAATACCAAAATTTTGGGGTCATCATCAACAACAAGCACTTTTGCTTCTGCGTTATCTTCTGCTTGCTGCAACACTCGTTTAACTGTTTCTAATACTTGACAAACTAATGCAGGTTTTTGTAAAAAACTTCGTACCCCATAACGTGCAGCTTCCAAACGAGTGCTAAAATCTTTTTCAGCAGTAAATGCAATTGCTGGGACAGGAGGTTTTCGTGCTTTCAGTTCTTCCAATAAATTAAAACTATCTTCACGGTTAGTTGTAATATTAGGGTCAAGCAGTACAATGCTGGGATGTTCTTGATAAAGTTTATTTCTTGCAATATTTATATTTTCAGCAATTGTAACTTGTATTCCCACATCAATAGCTGCATGTTCGATTTCTTGTATAATCTGATTATCGGAATCAACAATTAACAATAAAGGATGTTCATCTGAATTATTTCTAACAATTATATTATCATCTATTCCATTAGGATTTTTTTCAATTTCTCTTCGCACACCAGCCACTAAATTTTCCAGATGGCTAATTTGAGAATCTTTTATTTTGCTATTTTTTTTCAAAAATTGTTCAATTTCCTTAGCTAACCTAGAACCTTCTGGGAAGCCAAAAGTACCTAATGAGCCAGCTAATGTATGGGCTTCTTTTGCTGCATTAGAGCGCAGTTCCAAATTCAAATTATGACTACGACAAGCTAAGACCGTTTCTTCTAAGACAGATACTTGTTCTGATATTCTTCCTTTAAAACGATGCCAAATTACACCGACACTTGCGAGGGTCTGCGCTGCTATTGTTGGATTTACCTGTAAATTTACCTCTGAATTTACCTCTGAATTTACTTTAGTATCATCAGTTTCTAAAGGTTTAGAAGTTTTAGATTTGCTTCTGTCTAGTGAATTAGTTTCTAATTTTACCTCCACTGGTTTAAGACGATAACCAATCCCATAAACAGTTTCGATAAAATCATGTGCAGCACCTATAGCTTTTAACTTGTGTCGCAAACCTTTGATATGGGTACGAACAGCTTCTTCTCCGGGAGTATCCTCATACGACCACAGATGCTCTAATATCATCCCACAGCTAAAAACCCTACGGGTATTTCGTAAAAAAAGCTCCAGTAAAGCATATTCTTTGGGAGTTAAAGTCAATAACTGCCCATCATAAGTAACCTCGCAACAAGTCGGGTCTAGTCGTAACTTACCCCACTCTAATACTGGTTGCGAAATTGACCCAACACGACGTAATAAAGCACGGATACGAGCAACAAATTCTTCAATATCAAACGGTTTCACCAAATAATCGTCAGCCCCAGCATCCAATCCGAGCGCTTTATCGTGACTACTATCGCGACCAGTTAATAACAAAATCGGCATTCGCAAACCTTCCGAGCGAATTTTACGACAAAGGCTTATACCATCTAAACCAGGTAAAACTACATCAAGAATTATTAAGTCATAATCAAATGTTTCAATTAAATCCCAAGCAGAATTTCCGTCATTAGCTACTTCAACAGCATAGTTTTGATTGCTAAGAACAGCGACCAGAGCTTCTGCTACCGATTCATCATCTTCTATTACCAGTATTTTCATGATTCCATAACTCTATTTTATTAAAATTGATGAACTAGCTGGCAAAATATTAAATAAAATTAACTTTACTAAAAAGAGATTAATTAATAACTATCTTATCATGCAAACAACCGCAAATAGCTACATAAGCTAATAATCTCTCTTCTTGGCTTACTTGACTCCTACTCTGCGAGAAAACCTTTCGGTTTATGGCGGTTAGTAATACATCCTCACAATTTTCTCACATTTTATCCCTATGATTCCAATTAAAACAACTTAAATAAGCGGGGAAAAAATGATATTGAGAATTTTACTCCTAATTAGCGCATCACTCATTACAGGATTAATAATTTTAATATTAATACAAACTAAGAACACCAAAGAAATAGAAACTATTTGGCAATCTCTAGAACCAGCCGTAACCCAAAAGCACTTTAGTAAAGAAATGATTGCCGAATTACCGCAACCCGTACAAAGATACTTCCGGCACGCAATAGCACCAGATACACCATTAGCCTCCTCCGTAACGCTCAAAATGCAAGGAAACTTTAGAACCAAGCAAGACAACCCCTGGTTACAAATGCAAGGACAAGAAAGAATCACAGCGTCAAAAGGATTTGTATGGAAAGCAGTTATCGGTAGCGGATTGATGCAAATTAAAGGTGCAGATTATTACCTTAATAGCTTAGGTAGAATGCAATTTTCTTTGTGGGGGTTGCTTCCCATCGTCAACGTCCATAATTCTAATACTATCCGTTCTAGTATTGGACGACTCGCTGCAGAATTTATATGGTTACCCTCAGCCTTATTACCTCAGCAAGGTGTTCAATGGAAGGCAATTGATAACAACACTATTCAAGCCATTTTAAAAATTGACGGTGAACCCATCACATTGACACTAATCATCAACCCAGAAGGTAAACTCTTACAAATCACACTACCACGTTGGGGTCAAAGTACAGACAATCTTCCCTGGACTTACATTCCCTTTGGAGGAAAATGCAGTGACGAAGCTACATTTGGGGGCTATACCATTCCATCTCAAACTGGTGTTGGTTGGTGGATTGATACAGACCGTTACAGCGAATTCTTTCGAGCCACAATTGAGGAGGCTGAGTTTCGGTAAATAGAGCGATAAAATGAAAACACGTTAATCAAAGGCAGTGTTTATGGTAGCCCAGGTCGATAAAGCCAAATCGTCACCGCAACTGGTAATATCTTGGGAAGCGTTGCCAGACGGTTTTCAATTAGAGGATGAGCCAGTGGAGAATACGGGTCAGCCTGTTTTGGCTGGGGTTTTGCGCGAAATCTTAGAAATTAACGGATTTTTCCAACCTCAAATGTTAATAGCTTCCAATTTGGGTGTTTGTGCGACCTTGAATGGGGAATTGGTGATTAAAGCTCCTGATTGGCTTTATGTTCCTTCTGTTTTGCCAGCTTCAGGAGACCGCAAAAGTTATACTCCTAATTTAGAAGGGGACATTCCTGCGGTTGTTATGGAATTTTTATCCGAAACAGATGGGGAAATATATTCAGAATATTCAATCAAGCGAACCCACCCACCAGGAAAATGGTTTTTCTACGAGCAAATATTGAAAGTCCCTATTTACGTAGTTTTTGAGCCATCCTCTGGATTATTAGAATTTTATCAATTAGAAAACGGACGTTACGAATTAAAGTTACCAGATGAAAATGGTCGTCATTGGGTTGATTCAATCTCGCTATTTTTGGGAACTTGGCAAGGACAAAAAGAAGACCGTACTGGTTACTGGTTGCGGTGGTGGGATAAGTCTGGGAAGCTTTTACCGTGGGCATTAGAACAGTTAGAACTGGAACGTCAACAAGCAGCAGAACAGTTAGAACAACAACGCCAACAGGCAGCAGAACAGCTAGAACAACAACGCCAACGCGCAGAAAAAGAAAAACAGCAAAAGGAGCAGTTAATCGCTTATTTACAATCACAAGGTATTGACCCAAACACTATACTTGGAGACCAAAATACTTGAGAGTGAAAATGAGCGCAGAAACTGTCTTTCGCTGTAAGAAAGAAAGGAATATATTGTGTTCAAATTTTTGGGGTGAGTAGGATAATACCAGAATTAAAAAACTTTCATAGAGGGGTTTAACCCCTTTTGCATTGCTGAAATCGGATGTTATACAAGGTATTATGAAAATTTAATCCCTTAAAAATATGACATTAACAACAGATACTCGGCGTTCTGTTTTTTCTGCTCTCGACTTTGATGTAAACAGCAAATGGAAGACTATTTTATTTTCTGCAGGGAGTATGACAATTCTTTCCTTGCATATTCAGAAAGAGAAAAGCTTAGTTTTAGCTACTAAAGACCGAATTTTAGAATATCAGAAAAATGGTACTTGGGAAGAAATTGCTGCTGCTCCTACAAGTAGTGGATTTTTACAATATTTTGTTGGCAAAACAGTAAATTATGCGATATCTAAAAATAAAGTCTATCAGATGCTACCGGAGGCTTCTCAGTGGACGGAAATAGTCGGTAGTTCTCAAGTAGATGCTGGCACAATTGATGGAGATACTTTTTGGGGTATTGATGATAAAGGAACTCTTGGTAAATATACTCCCAGTAGCAATGTTTGGATGCAAGGAGAATTGCCTGCGATTAAGCATTGGAATCCTAATAAATCTGTAGGAATGGCTGCTAGTGGAAATTATTTTTGGCTCGGTTTAAGAGATAGAGCCAATGATTTATTTAAAATCGACAAAAATCCAGTAGCGAAAGGAGCTATTTGGCAGATAACAGCAGATAATTTACCATTCTATCAAAAAGATATTACTGAGAAAATTGGCTTACTCAATTCTCAAGGTCAGCCTTTCGGTCCATTGGGGCAAATTTGCATTAGTACAGATAATTTGCTTTATGCATCTACCGAGCAAGGAGTATGGCAGCGTTCCTCTTTGGAACCTACTTGGAAGCAAATTTGGTCAAACTTTGGTAATGTTGCTTTGTTTCCTTTAAACGATAATTCTATTTTAACTTATAATCGTAAAACAAAAGAAATATTATTATTTAAGAATCAAAGCTGGTATAGATTCCCGAATATATCTTTTGATATTAAGTCTGCTTGTTTACTAGATGGAGTTTTATATGTTTCAGGCAATAATATTGTATCTTCTATCCCTATTAATGTAGCTAAACCTGTAGAACCGGCAAATCCTAAGATGGCTACCTATCTCAATATTGGTAGAGTTAGCTCTGCTGCTAGATTAGGAAATAATATTTACTTGATTTCATCTGTTAATAATGAATTATTCCAGATGGAATGTGATACTTATAAAATGACTAAAGTTGGTTCTGTCAATAGTCCAGTATTTGATATGTCAGGTAGTGATGATAATTTATTCATTGCTACTAAAGCTGGATTATTTAGATACAATTCTAGCCAGCAGCAACTAACTCAGTTACTCTCTATTTCTATAGCTCCCCAAAATACCAGAATTGACAGTGATGGTAGCTTAATTGCCTACTTAGTTGATAAAACTATCAGGGTTTTAGATAGTAACTATACTGTGCTTCATGAAATAAATATTTCTGCTGATTATGTGTTAGATATAGCAATAAAGAATGGTCATCTTTATGTAGTTGGATTTCGTAATGAAAGAAATAATCGAGTACCAGTTCAGAGTGCGTTTCTAAATTGTTATCAAATTGGAGATACAGTCAAACAAGTCTGGCAAACTTGGGGTTTTCTAGGTGCAGAACTAGGGAACGATATGGCAGATACTAGGATATATAAAGTAGTTGCAACGGAAACAGAAGTAATTATTTTAGGAGAATCTGCTGGTGGGAATACTGTATATCGTTGGAATGGTAAAGACTTGTCAACACCTACTTTAGCTGTTTCCGATACGTACAATAATCCCTTTAATTCTAAGTCACCACATCTTGCTTATTATGCAGTTGTAGATGCAAAAACTGGATTAGTTAAACGCGGACAATTTTCAATTCCTCGGACAAATTCAGTGGGTGCTAATACAAATCGCGTCCGTACTCTTGCTTATGATGATAACAGTCTTTATGTTGGGTCTTTTGCTGCCTCTAAAATTGATAACCGCGATTACATAAAGTTTTTAGGTAAGAAGCCTCCTAATTATAGTAATGGAGATGCTGGTTTACTCAAAGTTTCTGCTGACTTTGAAGCAAGAGAGTTCTGGTTTACTCCGGGAAATGGACAGGTTGTGCTTTTCGATAGTAAGGTTACTGTTATCTCTGTTTATGCTGGGACTCCGGAAATGCCTATTACTGCTAATGGGAAGAATAGGCAAAGTGGTGAAGATGCGTTTGTTATTATTTGGTGATTTCTGTTTTTGTGTGGGAGTGTGGAAGCACAAAAGTTGAGAAGTCAGAAAGCTAGAAAGAAGCCAGAAAAAAAACTAGGAAAGAAGCCAAAAAAAAGCTAGGAAAGAAGCCAGAAAAACCAGGGAAGAAGCTAAAAAAAGCTAGAAAATAAGCAAAAAAAAGCTAGAAAATAAGCCAAAAAAACCAGGAAAGAAGCTCAAAAAAACCAGGAAAGAAGCTCAAAAAGGCTAGAAAAGAAGCCAAAAAAAGCCAGAAAAGAAGCAAAAAAAGCTAGAAAAGAAGCCAAAAAAAAACCAGAAAAGAAGCCAAAAAAAACCAGAAAAGAAGCCAAAAAAGCCAGGGAATAAATTCCCTGTCTAAAAGCTGAAGTCCTCTGGAAGAGGACTGTATGCCCGTAAATGTTGTTAGCAAAAAAATGTGGAACAACTGACTTCTAAAACTTAGTCCTCTTTCAGAGGACTTTAGCTTTTAGACAGGGAATTTATTCCCTGGCGATTGTATCGATTGTGGCGATTGTGGCGATTGTGGCTTGTGGCGATTGTATCGATTGTGGCGATTGTATCGATTGTATCGATTGTGGCGATTGTGGCGATTGTGGCTTGTGGCGATTGTGGCTTGTGGCGATTGTGGCTTGTGGCGATTGTGGCTTGTGGCGATTGTGGCGATTGTGGCGATTGTGGCGATTGTGGCGATTGTGGCTTGTGGCGATTGTGGCTTGTGGCGATTGTGGCGATTGTGGCTTGTGGCGATTGTGGCGATTGTGGGTTGTGGCGATTGTGGCTTGTGGCGATTGTGGCTTGTGGCAATTGTGGCAATTGTGGGTTGTGGCAATTGTGGGTTGTGGCAATTGTGGCTTGTGGCGATTGTGGCTTGTGGCGATTGTGGCGAAAATGTTGGGTTTCCCAAAGCCTCAACCCAACCTACAAATATCTAGTATCCCATTCGGTAAACCGCACAACCACATTACAACCTACATTTGCTAATCTAGTGATGATAAGTGTAAAGCATTGTGCCGATAGTCTCTCAAAAAACAATCCATAAAAACAACGACTTATATATAACTCATATACATAGATTAATAAAACTTAATATAGACATGTCGAGTTCTATTAATTTATGAAAAAAATAACAATCAGGGTATCACCTAAGTGATTAAGACTAAATACTAAATAATAACTCAGGATTTTACTATGGCAACTTCTGAAAATTCAAACAACCGTTATTATACTCAAGAAGATGTGCAGCAAATTCTCCAGCTAGCGATTGCTCGTCAAGTGGATGATAAAGATAAAGAATTTTCCTACGAGCAAATAAAAGAAATTGCCACCGAGTTAGAAATTCCTTTAGAGACCTTAAAATTAGCAGAAACCGATTGGCAATCGCATCATGGAGAATTGCAAAAACGACGTGCTTTTGACGCTCACCGTCGTGGAAAATTTAATAAACGTGCAGGTAGATATGTTATTGCTAACGGATTTTTTCTCTTATTAAACCTGTTAACAACAGGTGGAATCTCTTGGTCATTATATATTTTATTATTTTGGGGTTCAGGAGTAGCTCTCGATGCTTGGAACACTTTTCAAATCAAAGGAGAGGATTACGAAAGAGCTTTTCAAAGTTGGCATAGAACAAATCAATTGAAGCAATCTGTCGGTAATATTGTCAATCGATTTTTAAAAGCCGCATCAAGTTAAAAATAGAAACATCCCCCATCACCCTCATCCCCTCTCCCCCCTCCTCCTTCGTGTCCTCCGCTTCTACCCTTACGGGAAAACCTCCGGTTTACGTGGTTAATTTTTCCAAGTCTCTCCCTCTTCCCGACGATAAAACTCACTAGTTAAACGACCCCTATAAAATGGAGATGTTTCTTCTCGTGGAAAAATAAGACCCACAACACGTTTTTGAAAGAAATAACTGTACAACCAATTTATTATTACTATTAAACGGTTACGTACTCCCACCAAGTTAACGACATGGATATACAACCATAAAATCCAAGCCAAAAATCCAGTCATTGTCAGCTTACCTAAATCACCCACTGCTGCATTGCGTCCAATAATTGCTAATGTACCCGAATGTCGATACCTTAGTTGCAGAGCAGTTCGTCCTTTTATATGACGGGTAATATTATTTGCAGCTGTTTTACCCTGTTGCATCGCTACCTGTGCCAACATTAGTAACTTTTGTCCATCTTGCTGTACTGAAGCTAAATCACCAACCACATACACTTGAGGATAATCTGATAATTGTAGTGTTGGTAGTACCTCAACTTGACCGTTTTTAGATGTAGGTAAACCCCACCCTTCAGCTAAATAATTACCTCTTACACCCGCTGTCCATACTACAGTAGAAGTACGTATAAGTCTTTGATTTTCTAAATACACCGCATCTGATGTTACCTGACTAACACGAGTTTGTAATATTACTTCCACACCCTTTCTTTCCAATTGCTTTTGGGCATAAATACTTAAATGCTTAGGCATTTCCGGAAGAAGGGTATCCCCCGATTGAAAAAGTATCACCCGTGCTTGGTTTAAATCTAGTCCTGGGTAATCTTTTACCAAAGAATCAAAAATTAATTCTGCTAATGAACCAGCAAATTCTACACCTGTTGCACCACCACCGACAATTGTAAAAGTTAACAACTGTCTTTTACGCGATGGGTCTGCTTCTTCTGTTGCTTGTTCCAAACATCGTAAAATGTGGTTACGCAAGGTCACCGCTTCTTTAAGAGTTTTTAGCGGGTAACTGTATTCTATTGCTCCCGGAACACCACAAAAATGGGAACTACTTCCACAAGCGAGGATTAAATAATCGTAGGTAATCAGACTATTGCTTGTTTCGACAAATTTGCTTGCAACATCAATACGTTTTACTCCAGCAGTAGCAAACTGAACGTGAGGGTATTTTCGCAAAACCTTACGAATAGGGTACGCTATTAGCTCTGGTTCAAGTTCCGCTGTAGCAACTTGGTGCAAAAGCGGAGAAAATGTGTGATAGTTGTTCCGGTCTAAAAGTAATACTTCTACAGGTGAACGCGATAGGGCAATCGCAGCTGACAAGCCTCCGAAACCAGCACCGACAATTACTACCCGTTTGCGTTGAAAAGTGGTCATTGCTACCCCTAGTTAGCACACATTTACTAAGGTTAGCCCATAACAGAGTTTGCCACTTGCATTAAATTACCTATTTTACCCTTAATTTTTTCTACTTCCAGTATTGTGATTTCTTATGTATTTTCCATTACATAATACCACAGGTAGAGACGCGATTAATCGCGTCTCTACATATCTATGTAATTACGGATATGATTTTATTTTATTACATTTGTAGATATTCTATTGCAGCTTCCAATTTATCTGAATATTTTTGTGCGAAATTTTCAAACCAAAGACCTTCAGGGGAAAATGGGTCTAATTTTTCTAACCAGTCTTTTGCAAGATTTTTTAACTCAGCCAGTTTTTCTGCTTTAATTTGCTCTTGTTGGATTCTTTCTTCTTCTATTTGCTGTTGTTTTTTTAATTCAATAGCCTTATCTAATTCTGTAAAATCTGCTTGAACTTCAGCTAATAAATTATCGATTAGAGATGCTGCTTTTACAGAAGGAGAAACAATCTTATTTGTAGCTAGTGGTTGAGTTTGCTGCGGTTTTAATTCATTTGACTTTTCATGTTCACTTTGAATTTCTGCTAATAATTTGTCAATAGCATCCATTTTTTTATCCTCAACCCTTCGCTTAGCTTTAAATAAAAAATTAAAACTTAACAGTCAACAGTCAACAAAAATCAATCATTAATTGCATTCAGCAACACTTCCGATAAACTAAGTTCTTCCATATCCTCCATTGTAATTGTGTCGCAAATATCGAACTTGGCTCCAGCTCCTTGGAGTTCGTCATCCAATACTTTAAGAAATCTGGTAGCTTGGGGGTCTGTACCGACTTGAATAAAGGATATCCCTAATTCTTCATCACGTTCCATACGACGAGAGACTTCTATGATTACTTTCATTACAGCTTTGCGGTCATCTGGTTCGCCATCGGTGATTACTAAAATTGTCTCACCATTGGGTTTGGTTTCTCCACGAGATTTACGCTCAAAGTAGCTATCTGTTGCATTTTTTAAGACAGATGCTAAATCTGTAGTTCCAGAGGGGTCGTTTTCTTGAAATATTTGCGAGACTTTGCTTGATGTCACATTATCATATCGTTTAAATCTACCGGAAAATACGTATAAGGTAATTCCATCCGGGTCAAATTGCTCGCATTTAGCAGCTAAAGCAAAAGTAGATTCTTGTGCTGCAACCCATCTGCTTTTCCCCCCCTTTTGGTCTGGGGTTGCCATACTCCCGCTTTTGTCAATAATTAAAGTGTAATCGCGATTTTGCAGCATTCCCTTTTATTCTCCAAAAATTACTTATTAAACTCTCATCTAGTACAAATCTCCGAATAAGAGACGCGATAAATCGCCGTCTCTACGAATTTTATTTGTATCCGGCGTTTTGTGAAATGGTATTACCCCATTAGCAATTCGCAATTCGCAATTCGCAATTCCCCACTCCCCACTCCCTAATCAGTAATAGCATTGCTTAATACCTCAGCGAGAGTCATTTCTTCCATATCGTCTAAGGTAATGGTGTCACAGATGTCAAATTTAGCACCAACTGATTCCATTTGGTCATCTAAAGCTTTAAGAAATTTTGTAGCTTGGGGGTCGTTACCGACTTGGATAATGGATATCGCTAATTCTTCATCGCGTTCCATCTTTCTAGTTGCAGTAATAACTACTTCAAATACTGCTTTACGGTCGTCGGGTTCACCATCGGTTACCACTAAGATAGTTTCTCCGTTGGGTTTTGCTTGACCAGATGCTTTGCGTTGAAAATAATTATTAACTGCGTCTTGTAATACTCCTGCTAAATTCGTTGTCCCAGCTGGGTCATTTTCCAAGAAAATTTGTGCGACTTTGCTAGAGGTTACATTCTCATAGCGCTTAAATCTACCGGAAAATACGTAAACTGTAATACCATCTGGGTCAAATTGTTCGCATTTACGCGCTAAAGCTAGGGTCGATTCTTGTGCTATCTCCCATCTGCTGCGACTTCCAACTTGGTCAGGTGTGGACATACTTCCACTTTTGTCCAAAATTAGTGTGTAGTCTCGGTCGGTCATCATACGTAGCCCTAGATGTTATCTTGCGTTTATAGTTTAGCCTTTGCTTTTTGATTATTAAAGTCTATTGGCAAAGCCTACTGGTTTTAAAATGACGTAAGTAATTACCTGTTACTTCCCTCATCAGGATTAACTTCAAGAAAATTAATCCTGAGATTTTAAAGCTCGACGTGCTAATTTCGCGTAAGTTTTCACTGTTTCATAGGGTATCCCCAAATCTTCAGCAATCACCTGCAAAGACTCTCCCATTTCTCGTCTACCTAAGATTGTCGCCCATTTTGATGCTATCTCGTTTGCGCGATCGCCACCAGAGCGTTTACGTTGGCCTTTAAAAATGGCAGTTAAATCTTCAATTCGTTTAGCTAAAAAGCTTTCAATATCAGTAACCACGGTATTTGCTTGGGTAGAGTCCTTTTCACCAGCAGCGAAAGAGGAACACAAACGGGTTTGTCCTAAGCCAAAAGTGGTTTTGTGACCGGTACCACAATAGGGAGCAAATTTTCCCAAGGCAAAAAACAAATCATAAAACTCTTTATTCTTAGCAGCTTCCTTGGCTAAACCAAATTCCACAGTCCCAGTAAAACCCGTAACAGAACCTTTTTTACCAGCAAGTACTTTTGTAGAAGATAATTGATGACGAAGAATCATGGCATTATCATCTACCCAAGCAAGAAAAGCTTCCTGGTCAACAGGATTGTCAGAAAAATCATTCCAACGACGTAAATAGCTTTGGAATACGTTTATCGGCATTGGTAAAGGTAGGTGATGACCTTTACGACGAAAACTAGTAGGGCTAATAAATTTTAAACAAACAGTGTCCCCATGCTCCGATTCTAGCAGTTGAGCATAACTACTAGGAGCATGAGCAATATTGCAAGCACGAATTTGTAATGGTGAACCCCTAAGATTAAGCTCCTTGGGTAAATTTTCCACCCATTGGGTCATCCAATGAACAAGACGGCCCGACAAAGCAGTCAGATACCACCGATAAGTTCTATCTGCAAATAATTGGACTTGTCTACCACTGCTGATTATTTCCCCATCAAGTGCTGATACAGTAAAAGGCTTCTCCGACTCCCCATCATGAAGATAAGCCGAAAGCTCTGGGTCATAATTACGAACTTGGTCAAGAAACCAGGCGTGTAATCCAATAGTATATTGAGGATAAACAAAAGTATCTGACAATAAAAATAGTTCCAACTCCAAACCCACAAGCTCCGTATCCTTCGGGAACTTTAAAAGAGATTGCGGAGATTTGTTTTGTTTTCGCGAACGTGTAGGCATTTTAATATAAATCCGTGGGTATTGGATATTACGGATATAGGAGTTTTTTACCACGGACTGTGCTGTAAGTAGTTAATATTGTAAACAGATGTAACGGAGAAAAGAGACCTAACCCCCCAACCCCCCTTCCCTATGAGGGAAGGGGGGCTATGATATGAGGGAAGAGGGGCTACGATTAGGATGTTATTAAATAATTGTGAGTAATAATTAAGTTTTTTAATTAATTTAAATTATCTTATTCCCCCCTTCCCTTGCAGGGAAGGGGGGTAGGGGGGTTAGGTCTATTTTCAACGAATTACAATTGTTGTTCCGACTTTAGCCCAATCAAATAACCAACGAGCTTGTTTAGGTCGAAGATTAATACAACCGTGGCTTACAGGTGTACCGAAATTACTATGCCAATAAGCACCATGTATTGCATAACCACCATCATAGTACATAGTGTAAGGCACATCAGGAATATCATAACCAGGACCACGCATCCGAGATTCCCGCAATTTGGTTTGAACGTTAAAAACTCCTTTAAGAGTTGGGGTTCTAGACTTTCCAGTAGAAACAGTAGCTTTAAAAACAGCATTATCACCCTCCCAGGCAATTAACTGCTGCTTTTTGAGATTAACTTCAATCCAACGTGCTTGGGATTTTTTCAGAGTTTGAATAGTCCAAGTAATATCTTCTTGAGTAGTTTTTGTTTGTGCTGTTGATTTAGTTGTGACAGGTGCTGGTGCCGCTGTCGCGGATACTGCTAAAATATTTATACCGAAAATAAATAAGACTGCACAAGCGCTCATGGAAGCTAAAGCACTTTGCCAAGCGTAATCGGTGCATCCTTTCATCTTTTGGCTGCTCCTTATATATGTGTATTTATCAAATAGTTTTTAGTAGCAGATGCAACAACTAGCTAAACATAGTAACTTTCAGCACTAGCATATCTTTACTCAGTAAGCAGCATTAGCACCCTTTATTTAATTACATCTATTGACTACACCAATTTCAGCCACAATTCCGTATAGCAGTTAGGTAGAGACGGAAAATTTATGGTATTTGCTTTCATTGTGTTCGCACAGTGTGACCATAAAGGCTTACTGCTCATCATATCTATTATGAAGTACAACAAGCTGTCTACCATTAGCAATTCGCAATTTCCGACTCCCCACTCCCCACTCCCCACTCCAATGTTGTCCGCAATGTAGATTTTAATGCAATGTTTATCATAAAATCCTTTTTGAGGAGTATCGATAATCACCAAATAGCCTACTATCTATATGGGTCAAGAAAATTCTCTGAAAAAAATAAATTTTAAAAATTGTTTTATTGAATCTCAGTACTAAAAAAGCTTTATTGTTGAACTCTCTAACTAGTGAACTCTACCATTAAATATTAAACATGTTGACATTACAGGAAGATATCAAAATAGTTTTGACGAATCTGGTGCAAAACCCAAATAGTCAAAGCATTAGCGAATTTATGTATTTCTTAGAAACTCAGCCAATAGATATTTGGGAAAATTGTCTTGATAATCATCTTATTAATCGCTCACAAGCTGACCCATCCTCTGATGCTATAATTTACAGAGCATTATTTGCAGTTCTAGTACCTAGCACGGTTGTAGAATGGTTACTTTGGTTAAAATCCTTATCTAACAAGAGAAAAATTCAGGAATCTCTTGCTTTCCAAGAAGAAATTTGGGATGCAAGTCAACAAAGAAAAAAAGCATATAATAATTTTCGTACGCTGATTGATGCTGGGATTTCAGAATTATTATGCGAATTAACTACTAGTTATGTTTCCGAAAAAGATTATGAAAATATTTCTTGGTTGTTAGTAAAAGAGAAAAAGCGAAATATTTGGTACACTCGGTTCAGAGATTACACTAATATTTTTTTACATGAAATACCAAAAATTGCATCCGATAAACAACAAATTAGCCCTGATTATTTCCATCTACAAGTTGCAGGAACACTAAGTTATTTACAACAATTAGAGTGGCAAAAAACACGTTCAGAGTATGAAAATTTAGCTAAGCTATTTGAGAAATCAAAAAATTACGAACTGTCAGCTATTTTCTATCAAATTAGTACTGGTAGCGTTCCTTCTAGCGTTTTGTCTCAGATGACGCAAATTGATTTATATAAAATTCCTGATAATATTCCCCTGACTCGAAAACGCTCATCTGGTGATAGAATATGGCGAGTTCTACGTCATTTATTGTTTGTTAAATATATATTACTTTTGGTACTAGTTATTATTTTCTTTTTTGTTGTAGGATTTCTGGCATTCCATTTTATATTTTCTGTATGGTAAGCGAAAGTATTAATACATATATTTTATATATGGGTATTTTTCTAATTTTTTTAATCAAAAGCTTTTTATGGAAACAAGTAACTTTTCTTCACCGAACAAATCTTTACCAAACAATTGTGTATTACGTCCAGCGAGGGTCAGCGATATTTGGTCAATTCGTTTGTTAGTATTCTCGGCAAAACTAGACCCAACACAAATTCGTTGGCAACAATTTTGGGTGATAGAATGTAATAACGAGATAACGGCTTGCGGACAATTGCGTAATTTTGATGCAACGCAAGAACTTGGTAGTTTGATAGTTAAAACAGCTTGGAGAGGTCGAGGATTTGCAACTTATTTAACACAAAACTTAATTAATTTTGCAACTCGACCATTGTATTTAGAATGTCTTGGTCAGCGATTAGCGGATTTTTATAGCCGTTTTGGGTTTGAAGTAATTTCTTTTAACGATTTACCAAAATCACTTAAACCTAAGTTTCGGGTGTCTGAACTGGGTAGAAAATTGCTGAGAGTACCAGTAATTTTTATGCGACATTCAAATCCTCTATAATAATGTAGAGACGCGATTTATCGCGTCTGATTTATCGCGTCTGATTTATCGCATCTGATTTATCGCATCTGATTTATCGCATCTGATTTATCGCGTCTAATTTATCGCGTCTAATTTATCGCATCTGATTTATCGCATCTGATTTATCGCATCTGATTTATCGCGTCTAATTTATCGCATCTGATTTATCGCGTCTAATTTATCGCGTCTAATTTATCGCGTCTGTTAAACTTACTGTAGCTGCATAGGTAAACGTATACTAAACAAAGTACCTTGTTCGAGTTGAGAACTAGCTTCTATGGTTCCTTGATGCACTTGAACAATGCGATGTACCAAATGTAATCCTAAACCACTACCTGATTGTTTATGTTTTCCTTTGTGAAAACGTTGAAATAGTGTTGCTTGTTCTTCTTCTGAGAAACCAATACCTGTGTCTTGCACTTCTAATGTGACCCAAGATTTGCCTTGATAGTAACCACTAGAAAGTATACGAATTTCTACGTATCCAGAGTCGGTAAACTTGATTGCATTGCCTACTAGATTTGTTAGCATTCGTCGCAGTTCTAAAGAATCACCGATTACTTTAATTTCTGGATTTTTGCTATTAATATTATCAGTGTCTAGTAATTTTAGATTTAAAGACAAACCTTTTTCTTCCGCTAAAGGAGTCAATTCTTGGACAACTTCTTGAGCTATTTCCCACAAGTTACAGTTAATAAAAGTAAATTTTTTAACTCCAGATTCATGAGAATGTACTTCTAAAAGGGTATTCACAATTTGCATCAAGCTCTGATTACTTCGTATCAATGCAGATACTGCTTGGTGCATATCTGGGGAAATAGGACAAAATGCTTCTTTTTTAAACAAAGCCAACATGATATCAGCAGCAACAAGAGGTGTTCTCAAATCATGAGTTAAATGAGCGATAAAATCTTCTCGTTGCAACATCATTTGTTCTCGTTCGTCAATACTGTGCTTGAGACGTAACAAAGAACGGACTCGTGCAGATAATTCTTCTGGGTCAACAGGTTTGCGAACAAAATCATCAGCACCAGCATCTAAACCGATAATTAGATTTGATTGGTCATGAGCTGTAATCAGTAATATGGGAATATAAGGAAGTTTAGGATTTTTCCGGATACGACGGGTCACTTCATATCCGTCGATTATCGGCATCATTACATCCAACAATAATAAATCCGGAGGAGACTTTTCGATTTCTGCTAATGCTGTGGTTCCGTCTGAAATCGAAATAATTTCATAGCCTTCATCTTCCAAAATTGTCTCGATTAAGACAAGATTATCAGGCATATCGTCTACAGCTAAGATACGGTAGATTTTTGAGTTTTGCATAAGAAGGTTAATAGTGAAATGGTCAACAGTCAACAGTCAACAGTCAACAGTCAACAGTTAACGGAATATTACGCGGAATTTCTATTTGAAAAGTTGTACATTGCCCTATTTCGCTTGAGACTGTTATTTTACCAGACATCATTTTAATAATTGAATCGGTTATCGCTAAACCAACTCCTGTTCCTGGGTATTTTTTAGTAATAGTTTGGTCTATTTGTCGGAACGGTTCAAAAATATATTCTAGGTCTTCTAGAGCTATACCTATACCTGTGTCATGAACGGAGATTATTAATTTGTTCATTTCTCTATCTAATTTTATCTCTGAGTGTATATCTGGCTGTATTGCGCTTACTTCTACCCAAACTTTTCCACCTGAGTCAGTAAATTTTATTGCATTAGAAAGTAAGTGTATTAATACTTGCCTTAAGCGTCGAGAGTCATTAAAAACTTTGGAATTTTTGAGATGAATATCAGTAAATAAGTTAATATTTTTTGCTATAGCTTGAGGATATATTTCTTCAACAACATTATTTATGACTTGAGTTAAATCAAAAAAATCTGGCTTGAGTTTTGCATTACCTGCTTCAATTTCTGAGAGGTCAAGAATTTCGTTTAACATCGTCAAAAGTTGTTTGCCATTTCTGAGTATAGTTTCTACCATTTTGCTTTGCTGTTGATTAAGTATACCTTTACTAGGTCGCAAAAGCATTTGAGAAAAACCAATTATCGCATTAAGAGGCGTTTTCAATTCGTGAGACATCATAGATAAAAATTGTGATTTTAACTGAGATGCCTTTTTTAATTGCCAATTTTGTAATTGAATTTGCCTTTGCTGTGCTTCTAATTGATGATTTTGTTTAACTAGTAAATCGTAACTTTCTTGGAGACGTTGGTTTGCTAAAGTGGCTTCGGTGTTTGCTTGGTAAAATTTAATTGCATTGCGGGTTACTAATCCTAACCTATCAGGAGTGATTTTTGATTTAGGAATGTAGTCATAGGCTCCTGCTTTCATGATGTCTACAGCAATTTGCTCGTCTCCCTGTCCGGTGAGTACAATTAATGGCGATGTTATGTTAAGACCACGAATTTCTTTTATCAGAGTTAAACCGTCTTTACCAGGTAGGCAATCATCTATAAAAATGCAATCAAATTTAGTTTCCGCAAGAGTAACTATCACTTCATCAAAGTTGGTCACCTCAGTTAAATGAATATTAAGCCCTGCTGCTTTGAGTGAGCGAATTAACAACATTCGGTCTACTTCGTCATCGTCTACTACTAAAACCTCTAAGGTATTTTCCATAAATATGATTACCAAAAAACTGCGTTACGCGGTGTAGGGTCTTCAATACGACAATTTTCGCTAACGCAATCAGTTACAAAGTCAAAATGTAAACACTTATCCTCGTAAGGATTACTGAGGTAACCTTATTTAAGATAATACACAGATGCACACAACTACCTTAGTCAATATCTTAGAGGAATATGTTTATCAAATAATTCTGTATTTAGAAAGATATTCTCGCTTTATTACCCTGTCTTAAGGTATGTACCAAATAGGGATATTGACTAGCAAAAGCCTTGATATCAAATTACCTATACCTGAAGATAGATTTTTTTATCTATTTAGTCCAAAGTTATACTCCTATCGGAAGAGCTTGTTTGCCTTTCATTTTACTAAAATGTTTATTATGATTCCATCAAAGTTACAGCCAAAATAATGTACTTAAACAAATATGATTTATTCACCTGAAAGTTGCGGTTAGCTAAAAATTTAAGTGTATTTTTTAAATTGTTGCTATTAAATAAATTTAAATTGGTGGTGAATTAGCAATGAGTAGCATTAATGTAGTTTTAGTTGAAGACCATGACGTAGTGCGAATTGGTTTACGGACAGCACTGCAAAAACAAGGTGAAATTTTTATTACAGGAGAAGCAAGTAATGGTACGCAAGGATTAAAGTTGTTACAAACTCTTCAACCTGATATCGCTATTGTTGATATAGGCTTACCTGGAATGGATGGTATTGAAATGACTAGACAATTCCGTCAGTTTCAAGTAGAAACGAATAGCTATACAACAAGAGTATTAATTATAACTATGCAGGGGGATGAAAATGCAGTTCTCGCAGCGTTTGCAGCGGGAGCTGATTCATATTGTATGAAAAATATTGGTGTTGAACGTTTAACTGAAGCTATATATGCCACTAATGAAGGTAGTTCTTGGATAGACCCGACAATTGCCAATATGGTATTGCGACAATTGCGGTCTCAATCACCAGAGCAAGATACTGTTAATGGCAATGATTACAAAATGGTGAAAATTGGGGGTGTAGACCCAGATTTAGAGCAGTTGTTGGAAACTTATCCCTTAACAGAGCGGGAACGGGAAGTTTTGGAACTAATTGTGTCTGGATGTTCTAATCTAGCTATAGCTGAACGTCTTTACATTACTGTTGGTACAGTTAAAACTCATGTACGTAATATTTTGAATAAGCTTTGCGCTAACGACCGTACCCAAGCTGCTGTGCGTGCATTACGTTCAGGATTAATTAGATAATGCTCACTTTTATTTCTTTAGTCTTTACTAAATGAAGAATAACAAGGGTTGAAAAAAGGGGAGAAGGGTAACAGTAAGAATATTATTTTATTACCCTCTGCATAGAGATAAATAGTATGAGGGTTTTCTTATGAAAGCACCTACTATTCAGCTTTTAAGTTCTTCTTGATTCTTGTTATCAAAAATTAGAGGTTTTTTGGATTTATTCCATACGAAGGAACCTATACCAGCAGCAGTAATCAATCCGACAAGGAAAACGACGACAAGTGTGAAAGAGTAACTTGATTGAACTTCCTGTGCAGGTGCGACATCTGCCAAAATTGTTGAAAGATTTGAAAGATTTGCAAGATTTACAAAATCTATATTCATCATGGCATTAAAATCCATTAATTCATCAAGGTTAAAGATAGATTATCACCGTTTAATTTTAAATTACCCTACCAAAGGAAGAGTATCTAAAATAAAGCAACTCTATCTCTGTGGTTATTTTCAAATGAAAATAGGAGATGAAGATTATGTGTTTAGGAATATATCTATAGCTAAATAAGCTTTGTAAAATTAGTACAGAGTTAAGTATAAACTACCCTTTAAGATGGAAGCTTATATGTATGAAAAACTCTACATTTAATTTAGATATTGAAGGGAAATATTAACGGAAAACTTAGATGGAAACACATGCACAGCTTTCCCTAAAGAACTAGAAAAATAATTTAAAAGGAGAGATATGATGTCTGAAAACAGTAAACGTGGATTTGCTTCGATGGATGAAAACAAACAGCGCGAAATCGCTAGCAAAGGTGGAAAAGCGGCTCATGCAAAAGGTACAGCGCATCAATTTACATCTGACGAAGCAAGAGAAGCTGGTCGAAAGGGTGGCAAAACTGTAAGTGAAGATAGAGAGCATATGGCAAAAATCGGTCGAGAAGGTGGTAAACGTTCTCGAAAGAAAGAGCGCAAACAAGATGAATCTTTGGAAACATCACAGGAACAACAACAAGAAGAAATTCAAAATTAATTAAAAGTTTTGAGTTTCGAGCTTTTAGCTTTAAATTTTGAGCTTTGAATTTTGAGTTTTGAGTTTTGAGTTTTAAACTCAATCTACTTATGCTATTTTGAGCTAATGACTCAGAATTCAGAACTCAAAACTCGAAATTAATTATTGTTGATTACGTAATTCCTCTACTATATAATCTTCCAGTTCTTGCCTTTCTCGACTACTTGCATTTTTTTTATAATTTCTGACTGTCTCTTGAATAAATTTACGCTTCTCTGCTTGAGAAGAGCTAGCTTTTATTCCTTGTGCCTTAAGTTTTATTTGTAAGTCTTCCCATGTCTTTTCCGCTACAGCTTCGCCTAATTTTAGAAGCGCTGAAGGTAATAATGTTTTTGCACAATCACGAAAATCTTCTTCTGTGTCAAGTTGGTCTAAATCTACTTCGCTGAAGTCAATGCTGATTTTAAATTTGCTCATCGGTAAATCCCTCTATTTCACGGCCTTGTCGCAAGCAATTTAGTATAACCGCTAATATAAATATAGGTAAAGCAGTATAAACACTGGTTGAAAGCTTTTCGTTCGGCTTTTTATAACCTGGGATGTAACATCTTTCTGATGCTTATATCATAAAACGGTTAATTTTTATATCCTCTGGTAGGGCATTTATAAGAATATATCTAGCGATTCTTGTTTCGCTTAAAAAGTAGATAATACGTAGGTTGGGTTATCCGAAGCGGACGCACTAGCGTTCGCAAAGCCTCAACCCAACCTACAAATTCTCAAGACCTTCGCAGTATTGAGATTGATAGGCTTGCATTTTCTGATATTTTTCTTTCAGTGGAGCATATTATTAACGGATAATTATGTTATGGGTTATCAACAGGTTCTGTATATTCACAAAAAATATTTAAGCCAATCTTGAGGATGTATAAAACAACGACGGTCGCAATAGCTGGGTCAAGAGGTAGACCTTGTGTTCCGGCAATACCAACAAGAGAAACAATTAAACCAGTCAATAGTGGTGAACTTCCGGGATTTTTTGTATAGTCGCTAAGCTGACCACGAAATCCTTCATCTCCACAAAGTTCTTCCCTCAGTACTCTTAAAGTTACTTCCCAGAGGGATTCACGTTCTTGTGTTATTGGTGAGGGGCTATTTTTTTCAATCCACAAGTCTTGAAAAGACCGTTTCACGTTACCACTATGTCTCTGTAAATTTTCTAGTGCGTGTTGTGCGGGTTCGTAATCCTGTAGTACCTCTCGTGCGGAATTAATTTCTGTAGTGGTCAATTGTATATCCATAACTGAAATATCTTTGTTTTTGATTCGCAAGCCTAAAATTTTACTCTTGATTGTCTATTATTTACGGAGGGTGGAGTAGCCTTCTTTAATGATAGTTCCGCTATTCAAAATATTTCAACTCTTGTCCCCAAAAAATTCGTCAAGTTCTCCTTCTTAATCTGAGAGGATATTTATAAAACAATTATTAAGCCTCAGAAATAGATAGCCAGGGAATAGATAGCCAAGGAATAGATAGCCAAGGAATAGATAACCAGGGAATAGATAGCCAGGGAATAGATAGCCAGGGAATAGATAGCCAGGGAATAAATTCCCTGTCTAAAAGCTAAAGTCCTCTTAAGAGGACTAAAATAGTACATTAATAACAGATATTTTTGCAAAATTAGGATATATCAAATTTTTTTTATTAGTCCTCTTACAGAGGACTTCAGCTTTTAGACAGGGAATTTATTCCCTGGCTTTTGGTATGACTGATGCTTAATATTCTCTTTATAAATAGCCTCTAAGAGATTTGCAAAAAAATAAATGATTACACTGGGAAGCAAGATAAAAAAGACGTTACATGTCAATCTTTACATCGAAAGATTCCGGAGATTGAAAGGAATATTTGAAGATTTCTCTTTCTAAGTAAATATGCGGTTGTTGTTAGTAATAAAAAAATAAATATTAGAAAATATGTTTAGCATCTAGCAGCAGTCAATGGAATTTCCTTCTCTCCCACCTGGATACTCTGTCCGTCGTGCTACAGAGCAAAATAATCGAAGTCAAAATAACAGTTTCCGGTCATTTATGATTCGTTTTATCTTCGGACTGCTGCTAGTTACATTTCTTTTCAATACTGTATTCCACTATAACTGGCAACGCGCTCAGCTAGCTATCGAACTGGAAACTGGAAGGCGATCGCAATTTTTCACTTTTGAAGATTGGTGCAAAATTGCTTGGTTTAGTTTGGAGCAAGTAGTACCAGCACTTGTACCAATGTTCGGTATAGGACATTTGATTTCCCGATTCGTAACCTCGCTAATTCGGCCAGATGAGGACAAACAGGAACGCTGGGTTGCTGTTTACAAAAGTCAGATTATCGGAAGGGCAACGCTTAGACTAGAACAAAATTACTCTATATTAATGCTAGTTTCCATTAATCCTGGTCATTGGTGGCAAGGAGTTGGGTCTAATTTAGTCTGGAATAGTATAAAAGATGTTAAAAAGCCACTCTATCTAACTTGTTTACCACGATTACAACCTTTCTACAGCCGTTTTGGGTTTGTCGCAGTAACAGAGCGAAGTATACCACCAGATTTTAGAAGGTATAATCTTGGTTGCGTGATGGCACTATTTGATGAGCCAATATTACCCCAAGAGCGTGAGGAAGCAATATTTCCATTACCTACTGGCTGCTTTATTTATACCATACAAAATATTACTGAGCGGTTACAGGTGTATAAAAAATTTTGGTCAAGAAAATCATTTAAACAATCAAGAGTTTATATTTTTACTTTCGTTGGGATGATATTTGCGACAGAAATTTCAATACTGACAATTCTTTGGAAAATAACAGAAATCTGGGGTATAAACTGGCTAGCAACAATAATTAGCTTAGTCACAGTTTTGCTACCAGTATTAACGATTTTGGTTTGGTGGCAAGAATGGATTATTGAGCAAGGGGTAGATGTAATTGCTTATGCCCATATATCTTGTCGTAGAAAATACTCTGTCCTCTATTGCTTGCATGTGGAACCGGAATATCAGCAAAAAAACGTTGGTCAAGCATTTTTGGAACGTTTAACTCGACGAATACAATTACCAATTTACCTAATTTGCCCACAGCAGAAAGTCCAATTCTACACTAATCTGGGATTCGCACCAACTAGTCAGCAAAACTTACCTTTTGAATTACAAATTTTTCGCTTAGGAAATTACGTAGCTCTTAAGAAGACCTAAGCCTTATTCAGAATAAAAAGTAGGTCTTTTAACACGATTATCATGTAAAATAATCACGTTAAAAATCCTACCTTTAAGGTGCAATAAGAGTTTGAGCTTGTCAACAAATCTCTACACAATAGCGACTTACGTCACTCAGTCTGTAGATAATCCGGAAAACTAGTAATCACAGCAGTTCTAGTGATAATCAGGGTAGTCATAATCTGGGTGGTACTTACCAGGAAAATCTTTAAAGTCGCCCTTAATCTTGATTTTCAAATCAAACTTGAACTTTCCTTTTCCTTTCCCGTGACCAGAACCACCGATGATTGTGGATTCCGAACCTGATAAATCTGTGATAAAGCTTTCAGAAAGTGTGGACACTTTATAAGCGGAATCGCTTTGACTATTAACCATTGCAAACTCTCCTTAATTTGGTAGATGTACTGGTTAAGGTACGTATTTCTCAACAAATTATTGAGCAATACTTCTTTAAACTTAACTTTTTGATAAAAAAAATGTTGCCAAAATGGCATTAATCTTATCCCATATTATGTACTCATGTATTTCCAGTAAAAGTCGATACACGAAAATTCCAAATGTTCCCCAATGTAGAGACCGTAAATTTCGCGTCTCTACATATATTGTTTACAATTGTTTACATGTAGACTTTATTTTTCCTAACATGAGTATCAGCCTACCTCTGAAAACCCAATTCTCGCAGCAAGTATGGATACAAGCCATCGGACGTGGACTCTATCAACTCGGTTCAGCAGTACTGATATTCTATACACCTATAGTTTTCGTTAACTACGGTAATATGAGTGCTACTGAAGTAGGCTTAGCAATTGGTGGTGGTTCTGTAGCTGGATTCGTGGGTAATATTATTGGGGGTATATTCACTGATTCACCCAAATTTGGACGTAAACGAACTTTATTATTCTCTACGTTGTTCGCAATTATTACTTCAATAGTCATGGTATTTACTCATGATTTTAAATTTTTATTACTAGCAAATATTTTCTTTGGTCTAAGCACTGGTTTATATTGGACAGCAGCGGATGCAGCAGTGATGGATGTAACTGTAAGCGAAATACGTCAGGAAGCATTTTCCTTGCTAGGACTTACAGATAATTTAGGTTTTGGCTTGGGAACTTTCGCTGGAGGATTTTTAATTAAAGTATTGCATCCTAAAGAGTATATTTTTGCTGCGAGTGCAATTACGTTTTTCTCTCTGTTACTACTATTTTTTATTGGACTTGTGGAAACCCGTTCTTCAGAGGAAAAAAGTCATGAAATCCAAAAGGGTTGGAAAACGGCACTAATCGATACCCGGTTAATGATTTATTTATTAGTCAATACTTTATTTATTACTTACATCGCATTAGTAGGCAGTACTTTGCCACTATATTTAGTTAACTTTGGTGGCACATCAGAATCTACAGTCGCTAACTTGTTCACCTGGGGATACGTCGGGTTAGGAGCGCTGTTTCAAATCCCAGTCATTAAAATTATCGCCAAATTTAATTATTTAACATCGCTGATGATATCGATGGGAGTTTGGGGTCTGGGCTTTTTGCTTGTATGGGTGATGAGCAGCTTTTTTGATATCCGTACTACTTACGAATTTGGGATTTTAGGTGTATTTGCCATTGCGAGTGTCATCTACAAACCCACATCATCTGCATGGATTTCTGAACTCGCACCCCCGAATTTACGCGGAGCTTATACTGCGATAGCGTACCAGTGTTGGACGATTGGGTATGTAATCGGACCGATTGTAGGGGGATGGGCAATGGACCAGTCGCAAAATGTAGCCCAAAATACCTGGTTAGCCGTAGCAGGTAGTACATTTATCGGTTTGATGATTTTACTATTGTTGAATCAAAAGAATACAGGGATATCTACCCATCAAGGCTCAAAACTTTAAAAATTTCTCTTGACAAGCTTACCCTAGAAGCATAGCTAAAAAATAACTTCAAGCGCCTTCATGAAGTCTTGGTATAAAAAAACGAAAAAGTATTTCAGCAATATATTTTAATCCGGAAAATTACTTGCTGTTGTTGATGTAAGTATTATACGGAAATAGTGAAAAAATTATGTAGCTATAAGGGTACTGCCTAGGTAAATTACTTTCCTAACTCCAACCCAAAGCTATACAGCCCGAAACGCTACGTAATTAAATTTACAACTACGTATTATGTCTAAAAGTAATTACTGTAGTGTTTTAAATAACTTCCTACTGAAGATAATTACTTTTGCATAGAATCACTTTATACTTATGTATAAACAGTATAGCACCCCCCAAAGTAGAAACGAGGTAAATACATGTATAATTTGAAACAAGTAACAATGAGCTTCATGAAAAAAACATGTTAAAGCGTAATGCACAACAAACTAGATTACATTATGAAGTTCTTATCATCAGGAAGTATTTTTATTGTGAAGTCCCCTGGTAATAACTTTCATCATCACAAGTTAGTGCTAAAGTACACAAGAGAATAGATTGACCGATAAAATGCCTAAAAACTGTGAGTAAAAAAAATTATGTGCTGTTCACAAGGTAATGGTTGAAAGAAAATACTCTGTTCTTACTAGTTAAGTAGCAAAAGGCCAAATAGTAGTAAATGTTTTTAAAGGTCTCATCCCCTTTAATAGTTTTATAGCCAGGGACTAAAAATCCATTCACCAGAAAATATTCTAGCGAGCTAATACTCGCTAACGCACATGGATGCTTGGCTTTGCACCCAGGTTTTGTCATGAGCAAATACGCATTTACCACTTGTACCTTATTAATGTCTATATATAGAGTTATGGAGTCCGTACCAAATTTTGAAGAAGTTGATTTTCAGAAATACCTACAGGTTTTACAAAGACGTTGGCTACCTATAGTAGGAATTTTTGGAGTAGGTGTTACTTTAGGGTTTTTGTACACACTTTCCCTAAAACCTTCTTATAAAGCCGAAGCCAGCTTGATGATTAAAACCAATCGCACTTCCTCGCTGACAGGTGTAACGGAAGATTTGGGTCGTCTGGAGGCTTTGGGGCAAAACGATAATCCTTTGGAAACACAGGTAAAAGTTATTAGCTCTAATCCAGTAATTGAGGAAACAATTCGTGCGCTAAACCTCAGAGATGCGAAAGGCAAACCGATTACAATTCGTGATTTTGCTGGAAGACTTAAGGTAGAAGGAATCAAAGGTAGCGATGTTGTTCAACTTGCTTATAAAGACAAAGACCCTGAAATAGCAAAAAAAGCTGTTAATAAAATCATTGACACTTATATCAGGCAAAATGTAAGTACAAATCAAAGTGAAGCGGTCGCGGCTAATAATTTTATTGTTGACGAACTACCCAGAGCTGAGGGAAATGTCAGAAGAGAGGAATTAAAGCTACGAGCATTTAAAGAAAATAACAAAATAATTGTACTCCAAGAAGAAGCTAGCGGGGCAGTCCAGACAATTTCTAGACTAGAGGCACAAATTTCTCAAGTACAAGCTCAATTGGTTGATGTCAATGGGCGTTTAGAACAATTACGCGCTCAAGCTAAGGTTGATTCAAAGCAAGCGGTAATGGCTGCGGATTTGAGTCAAACACCAGGGGTTCAAAAAGTACTTGCTCAACTTCAGGAAGCAGAAAGTCAGTTAGAACTGGAACGTTCTCGTTTCCAATCGGGACATCCTAGTGTTATCAATTTGGAAGAGAAAGTAGATGCTCTGAAAAAACTATTACAAGAACGGACACAAGAAGTAGCAGGTGAAACTCCTGTAGCCCAAGGGAATCTACAGATTGGCCAACTGCGACAAAGCCTGATTGCAGATATTACTCGTGCAGAAGCTGAAAAGGTCGGTTTAGAGAGACAGATTGTCACACTGACACAAAACTGGAGAGCTTACAAAGAACGAGGAAACTATTTACCTAAACTAGAGCAGACTCAAAGGGAGTTAGAACGGAAGTTAAAAGCGGCTCAAACGACTTACGAAAAACTGTTGACAAAAGCTCAAGAAATCAATCTTGCGCGGAATCAAAAAATTCCTAACGCTCGTGTAATTTCCTATGCTCTATTACCCGATAATCCTGAAGGACCAAAGAAAACTATATTCCTTATTGGTGGAGGTGCTGTTGGTTTATTCTTAGGTATAGTTGTTGCTTTTGGCTTAGATTTAGTAGACCGCTCAGTCAAGACAGTCAAAGAAGCCAGGGAAGTCTTGAAATATACTCTCTTGGGAGTTATTCCATCTTTGGGTCGGAATAGTAGAAGTCATTCTTTTGCGTCCGGAATAGATGGAGTTGTTCCCAGAATTGTTGGTAGAGATATACCCGCTTATCCTCTCGCTGATGCATATCAAATACTCCAAGCAAATTTAAAGTTTCTTGGTTCTGATAAGCAAATCAAAAGTATTGTAGTTACAAGTTCCGTTGGTAGAGAAGGAAAATCTGAAGTTGCTGCAAATTTAGCTGTTGCAATGGCTCAGGTAGGACGACGGGTGCTATTGATAGATGCAGATATGCGTCATCCCATACAACATCACGTATGGGAACTAACAAATGCTCTTGGACTAAGTAATATGATTGTAGACAAGCTGTCTTTAAGTACAGCAGTTAAGTCAGTGATGCCTGAATTACCTAACTTACATGTGCTTCCTTCAGGAGTATTACCTCCTAATCCTATGGCACTACTTGATTCTCAGCGTATGGAAAAATTAGTTGAGAGTTTTACGGAAAATTATGACTTCATAATTTTTGATACTCCTTCTTTGTCAGGAACTGCAGATGCAGCTGTCTTAAGCGGTCTGACTGATGGGATTTTGCTAGTAGTTCGTCCCGGAGTTGTTGACATAAATAGTGCTAATGCAGCTAAAGAGTTTTTGGCTCAGTCGGGTCAGAAGGTTTTAGGTATAGTTATTAACGGTGTGAATATAAAAAGTGAACCTGATAGCTATTTTTATTACACCAAAGGAAGACAAATGGAACAAATTTCAGCTTCAGCCTCTGCTGGTAGTTTAAAAAAGATTGCTCAAAGACCATTAAAGTCTGTGAATAATAGCGAACGCGAACGTCCGTAGTAATTTACTTACACTTATTTTCTGATGAGGCATTCTAAAGCTATGAATAAAAAAACGATGAGAACCTCTTGTTTGATTAGTAATTACAATTACAGTGAGTTTATTTCAGAGGCTGTTTATAGTGCTTTAAATCAAACAGTAAAATTTGATGAGATTATCATTGTTGATGATGCTTCTACAGATAATTCTGCTGAAATAATCTCTCAACTTGCCCAAGAAGCTAATGTAAAATGTATTTTGCAGACACAAAATAAAGGACAGTTATCCTGCTTTAACGAAGCTTTTTCGGCTGCGACTGGAGATATTATATTTTTTTTAGATGCTGATGATATCTATGAACCTCAGTATTTAGAGAAAGCTTTAACTTTTTATCAGAGACATCGTGAATGCGATTTTCTCTTTTGTGGATATAAAAAGTTTGGCGCAGCGGAAGGAACATTTAAAGATTTTGGAGTTGATTTAGATTTAGGTTATTCAGTAATTAGAACTTTATACGATGGTGAATGGATAGGCTCTATCACTTCTACATTATCCATGCGTAGAGAAGTATTGAGAAAAGTTTTACCAATTCCATATTTAGAAGATTGGCGTGTTAGAGCTGATGACTGTCTAATATGGGGAGCTTCTGTGGTTGGTGCGAAAAAGTTTTATATGTCTGAAGCGTTAATCATGTACAGAATACATGAAAGTAATAACTTCCATAACAGCAAATTTGTCGGTAGAGATAAAAATCATGAATATAGAAGGTTCTGGCAACGTAATTCTCTATGTAATTACATAATGCAAAAAAACACTTTAACTTTACCATTATTTTTAGCTTTTAACTCTTTAAATGAGTTGGAAACAATCCCTTGTCCGAAATTCAAAGACTTTATGGTGTATCTAAAAATAATCTTTATATTTGAAAATAATCTTTATTGGAAAGTTAAAGGGACGATTTTGTTACTCAATTATTTATTTAAACAATTCATGTCCGGAAAGCTCAAAGTCGCCTGATAAACAATTCAATACAAGACAGAAGAATAACAAAGTTTGGATGTTGGATATTTACAAAGAAGACTAGATGATTAAATGAAAATGTAATGCTAAGTAAAATGAAACTTCCAAACTTTTTAAAATTCAAGTCTAGCTCCGGACTGCGTGCAATTATTAGTAATACAGGGTGGTTGTTTGCTGACCGGATTCTACGTATGGGTGCCGGTTTAATTGTAGGAGTATGGGTTGCACGCTACTTAGGGGTAAATGATTATGGTCTTTTTAACTATGCTTTAGCTTTTGTCAGCTTATTTAGTCCTATTTTCACTCTGGGTTTAGATGATGTAGTGGTTAATCGTATCGTACATGAATCATCACATAAAGAGGAAATTCTAGGAACAACTTTTTGGCTAAAATTGCTGGGTGGAATAGTCTCTGTATTAATGGTATGCGGTATATTTCTTTTAACTGAGCGCGACCCATCAAAATTATCAAATATATCGCTGATTGTTATTTTATCAATTACAGGAATCTTTAGAGCTTCTGACACTATTGAAATATGGTTTCAATCTCAGGTACAGTCTAAATATGCTGTAATAGCCAAGAATATTGCGTACTTAATCAATACTTTTATTAAAGTAGCATTAATTTTAACAAAACAACCATTGCTAGCTTTTGCTTGGGTAACATTAGCAGAGTTTGCAATGAGCGCAATTGGCTTAGCGATTGCTTACCGAATGAGAGGGTTTTCCTTTCGGTTATGGAAATGGAGCTTTCCTTTAGCCAAAACTCTGATGAAAGAGAGCTTACCTCTGCTTTTTTCTGGGTTTGCTATCCTAATTTTTATGAAAATTGACCTAATAATGTTAGGTCAAATGAAAGGTAATACTGAAGTTGGTATTTATTCTGCGGCTGTGCGTGTTTCTGAACTTTGGTATTTTATTCCGACAGCTGTTGTATCTTCTGTTGCTCCTAAAATTTATGCCGCTAAAAAAGAATCAGATATTCTTTACTATAAGCGCATGAAGCAATTACTCCGTTTGTTAGCGTTTATATCCATTGCGATTTCTATACCGATGACATTTTTCTCTGGAAATGTAATCGGGATAATGTTTAAAAGTGGGTTTGCAGAAGCTGGCCCGATACTAGCAGTCCATATCTGGACTTCCTTGTTTGTGTTTATGGGTGTCGCAACATCACCTTGGTTTATTGCTGAAGGTCTAAACCATATTTCTTTTGGTAAAACTTTAATGGGGGCAATACTGAATGTTATTCTTAACTTTTTGCTTATTCCTGAATATTCAGGAATGGGTGCAGCAATCGCGACTATTGTTTCTCAAGCTGTGGCTGCATTTTTAAGTAACGCAATCGATAAGAGAACACACAAATTATTTAAAATTCAGCTTCAGTCGATTATTCCCTTTCCCATATATTAATTCCGTAAAGTTAACAACCTAGATTGAAACTACTAAAAAATGAAAACACCAGTCACATTTATTATTTTTAAACGTCCAGAAACTACGGAAAAAGTGTTTGAAGTTATTAGACAAGCACAACCAGAAAAACTTTTTGTTATTGCAGATGGACCTCGTAATGACCGTGAAGGTGAAGCTGAAAAATGTGAAGCTACTCGGTCAATTATTGAAAAAGTTGATTGGAATTGTGAAGTTATTAAAAACTACTCCGATATTAACTTGGGATGTGCTAAAAGAGTATCTAGCGGTATAAATTGGGTTTTTGAGAATGTAGAAGAAAGCATTATTTTAGAGGATGATTGCATCCCAGATTTAACTTTTTTCCGTTTTTCCGAAGAGTTACTGGAAAAATATAGAGATGATACAAGAATTGCTTCAATTACTGCACAAAATTGCCAGTTCGGACGTAACGCTACAAACTATAGTTACTATTTTTCGCGTTATAGTCACTGCTGGGGATGGGCAACTTGGAAACGTGCTTGGCAACATTATGATTTGTATATAAAACTTTGGGAAGAAGTAAAAGCAACAAATATTTTAAGTGATATTTTACTAGACTCTAAAGCCGTCAGTTATTGGAACAAAGTGTTTCAGTCTATTTATGAAAATCCTACAGGTATTACTTGGGATTATCAATGGACATTTACTTGCTTTATGCAAAGTGCTTTAACTATTATTCCTAACGTAAATCTGATTTCTAATATAGGTGTTGGTGCAGATTCAACCCATTTTACTTCTGGTGAAGATTTTTCTTACATTAATATGGCAACGGAAGCAATACAATTTCCTTTAAAGCATCCATTATTTATTACTCGTAATACACAAGCGGATAATTTTGTGCAAGATACGGTTTATGGAGAAACTACATTGCAAATTTTTAAACAAAAGCTGAAAGAGGTACTTAAAAGTTTAAATATAAAACCTATGAAAAAAGCGGAGAGTTCTTTGAATTTAAATCACCGATGAGGTTAATTCATACAACATTAAGACATTCATTATGTTAGGGCGGGCAGGGATGCCCACCCCACAAGATAAGGGAAGAAAAGAGAAGTAAAGAAAGAAAGAGTTTTATCAGGAAACATGAAGTAGTTGAGGTCGAAATTTGAACGTTAAATTGAGTGAAAAAATTCTAACCCTTGTGTTACTGCTGATTGCGGTGGGAGCTTTAACAATAAAAGATGCACAGGAGCTTTCCCCTTATCCAATAGGGGGAGCGTCGGTAGAGACGCTTTTAAATATAGTTTCGTATTTAATTCTAGGCTTTTTAATTCTCACCCATTGGAAGGGTTTTTTTTATGTGGGTAGCAAAGGTATATTGCAGTTTCTCTTAATGGTAGTTATCTTGTTTTCTGTCTTATGGACTGCGGATTTACCTTCAACTTTAACTTATCTCAGAGGTTTAATTAGAATTTATCTGTTGGCTGTATATTTGGCGATGCGTTATACCATCAGAGAACAAATGAGGTTTATTGCTATCGCTCTTGGGATAACATCTGTATTATCAATAGTTATGCCAGTTGCAATACGTGGTTTTGGTGTTCACCAAGCACCTGAACTTGCTGGAATGTGGAGTGGAATTTTTGGTCATAAAAATGAATTGGGTTACATGATGGCTTGGAGTGGGGGGGTTGCTTTACACCTTGGACTGAGCGGAAATAGATTTCAGTGGTTACTGTGGCCTATTGTTGGCATATCCATATGTCTAATTATCCTCTCACGTTCGACGACTTCTTTGACAATTTTTATAGTAATGATATGTCTCTTGCCTTTTTATAGAATCCTGAAAAAAACTAACTATAAATTACAAGTAATTATGGTGAGCTTCGCAGTGATGCTACTGATTAGTATTTCGCTGCTACTTCAAGCTAATGTAGAAACTTTAGTTGGTGCATCAGGTAAAGATTTAACCTTGAATGGACGTACTGATTTATGGGACTACGTATTTGCGAGTATTTTCGAGAGACCTTGGCTAGGGTATGGATTTTACGGATTTTGGGATAGCGAAATTGCACTTGCTGTGAGACAAGCGCAACCGTGGGCGAGTAATGCTCATAATGGTTTTTTAGAAATGATTTTGGAATTAGGATTTGTCGGGTTTCTAATTTTTGCTGCAGGATTAGTTCGCTTTGTAACGATGGCTTTAAATAGAATTATATCGGTTGCGGAAAAACCAGAAGATTACTGGCCTATGCAAATGCTAATTATTATTATCATAGTTAATTTTTCAGAAGCAAGATTGTTAGGACCAAGTTGGAATTGGTTAATGTATGTAACAATGTCGCTATCTTTAACTCTTAGTGAACATATGAAGAGGAAAAAAGTTTTATTAATGAACCACGAAGGGCACAAAGGACACAAAGAAATAAGAGCTTAGAAATTAACTTATATATTTACGACGAGTACATCCTTAAACAAGAGATTAATGAATATGAAAATTCTACATCTTAGCACTCATGATATTAGCGGTGGAGCTGCGCGAGCTACCTTTCGCTTACATAAAGGTTTACAGAATATCGGTTTACAATCACAAATGTTAGTGCAAGAAAAATCTAGTAGTGATAAAACTGTTATTGCACCTAAATTAAGACTATTTCAGGGTATTGCAAAAGCTAAACTTACATTTGAAACTTTACCATTAAAACTCTATCCCCAAAAGAAAAATACTACATTTTTCCCTCAGTGGTTACCAGATAGAGTTGCTTCCCAAGTCGCTGGAATTAATCCAGACATTATTAATTTGCACTGGGTTAGTGCAGGTTTTATGCAAATAGAAACATTCGCTAAATTAAAGCGTCCTCTTATTTGGACTCTTCATGATGTGTCGGGATTCACCGGGGGTTGTCATGTTATTGGTGAATGCGACCGTTACATGAAATCTTGCGGAGCTTGTCCTCAACTCAATAGCAATAAGGAGAAGGATGTATCGCGCTGGGTTTGGCAACGAAAAGCTAGAGCTTGGAAAAATCTAAATATAACTATTGTTTCCCCCAGTTCTTGGTTAGCTAGTTGCGCTGCTTCTAGTTCTCTTTTCGCTAATTATCGAATTGAGGTGATACCACATGGACTTGACACCCAAAAATATCGACCTATCACTAAAAATTTAGCGCGAGAAGTTCTAAATTTACCTCAAGATAAAAAGCTCATTTTATTTGGAGCAATAGAAGCAACGAGTGATAGAAATAAAGGATTTCATTTATTACAACCAGCACTAAAAGAGTTAAGTCACTCTGGTTTAAGTGATAGCTGGGAAGTTGTGATTTTTGGAGCTTCTCAACCAGAAAATCCTCCTGATTTGGGTTTCAAAACACATTATTTAGGGCATTTATATGATGATGTATCTTTAGCTACTGTTTACTCGGCGGCAGATGTAATGTTGGTTCCATCTTTACAAGAATCTTTTGGACAAACTGCTTCTGAATCATTAGCTTGTGGAACTCCAGTTGTTGCCTTTAATGCGACTGGTTTAAAAGATATTGTTGACCATCAAAAAAATGGTTATTTAGCCAAGCCATATGAAGTTGAAGATTTTGCTAATGGCATTAATTGGGTAATGGAAAATCCGGAAAGATATGAGAAGCTGTGTTTTAATGCTCGCGAAAAAGTAGAACGAGAATTTACTTTAGAACTACAAGCGCGTCGTTATTCATCTCTCTTTCACGAAATTGTGATGGTAGATAAAACCGACCCATTAAAAAATCAAACCTATAACTCGAAAGAGTCTTATTTGAGTGTTTGAAAAATTAAATATTGAATTGATTAGTATTCATCAAGTTTTGTTTATATTTACGTTATTAAGGAGAATACAAAATGTCAGCACAATTAGCATTTATAATTTGTACAGAACCAGGTCGTTTAGAAGCTCAATCTTTAATGCTTGCAGAAAGTATTCGTAAATTCTGCGGTAAATTAAAAGATACACCAATATATAGCTTCCATCCCAGAGTCGGTGAACCTATTGCTATAGAAACTCGCAAAGCTTTTGAAGAATTGGGTGTTATTCATCAACAAATCCCTATTAACCAAGAGTTTCACGACTATTATTTAGCAAATAAGCCCCTCGTTTGTGCATATGCGGAGAAAAATATAGACGCAGAAATTTTAGTTTTCCTAGACAGTGATAAATGCTTTTTTTCTGAGCCAGAAGAATTTTTACTTCCAGAAGGTTGTAATGTACGGATGCGTCCTGAATACGGTCAAGGAATCGGTTCTATGGGAGCTAACGACCCCAACGAATGGTATTGGCAAAAACTATATGAAATCTGTGGGGTTAAACAGGAAAAATTTGTCAATACACCAATCGGTAATAAAAAAATTAGAGCTTATTGGAATTCTGGGTTAGTTGCCGTCAGGAGAAGCGCAGGTATATTTACTGCTTGGAAAGAAAATTTTGAAAAAGTAATGCACCTCAATATTAACCCTCCTCAGGGTATTTATTTTGTGGAGCAGTCACTACTTTCTGTGACTTTATGTGCTTTAGAAGAAGACGTATCTCATTTTTCTTATGCTTATAGCTATCCATTGCCTTTGCATAACCGTCTAATTAAAGAAGTACGTCTCAAAAACTGGAATGAGTTTGTCTCTGTTCATTATTTCAATTTATTTTACTATGACGATTGGAATTCACAAATTAAAAAATTAAGTAATTTGAATAAAAATTCCGAAAAATACACTTGGTTATGTGAAGCAGTAATAAGACATAAGATGCCACGTACATCAGTAATGCATCGACATATGTTGACTGTTAGAAAAGTAGAACAAAAACTGCGTGCTTTCAATTTGAATATCAATTTAAGCTCTTGGATGGAGCGGGTAGCAAATCTCTAAACTATCTAAAATTTATTCAAACCCGAACTATTTATTTAATTTCTATCCAAAGAAAATTGAACCTTAATTAATAGGATAAGCAAATAATCTATGAAACAAGCACGCTTAGCAGTTATAATGACCTGTTTTAACAGACGCGAGACAACCTTGACTTGTTTGCGTGCATTATCTCAGCAGACAATATCTTTTGATGTTTACTTAACCGATGATGGTAGTTCTGATGGTACAGCAGATGCGGTTAAAGCTAGCTACCCAGAAGTGAATATTTTACAAGGAGACGGAAATCTTTTTTGGGTTGGAGGGATGAGGTTAGCTTTTGGTGAAGCAATGCAAAGGAATTATGATTATTATCTTTGGTTAAATGATGATACTTTACTGGAAGGAAATACTTTAGAACGCTTGTTAGTAATTCATCAAGAATTAACAGACCAAGGATATGAAAATTCAATAGTTGTTGGCTCGACTCAAGATGCAATCACCGGAAAAGCTTCCTACGGCGGTGCTGTCAAATCTCGTAAATGGTATTCCAATAAGTATGAATTTTTAGGTTCAAAGCAAATCATCCAAGAGTGTGATACTATGTTTGGTAATTGCATCTTAATTCCAAATAGTGTTGCAAAAAAAGTTGGAAATATTGACGATGCCTTTGTCCATACTTTAGGTGATTTAGATTATGGATTAAGGGCAAAAAATAAGGGTTGCTCTATATGGGTTGCACCAGGGTATGTAGGAAGTTGTAGTAAAAATTCCATCAACAATAGTTGGGCAGATACCAAATTATCAGCTTTAGAACGTTTAAAAAAAGTTACTCACATTAAAGCTTTTCCACTCAAACCCTGGACTGTATTTTGCAGTCGTCACTCCGGACCATTCTGGTTTATTTATTGGTCTCTACCTTATCTCCGCGCTCTTATTGGTTATCAGAATTTAGCAGATTCTCCTACATTTACCGAAGACATTAACCAAGGAAACTCGCAAACTTCTTAATTTTTATTACTTACTTTCGTGTCTTTCGCTCTTATTCTGGTGCATCTTCATCAGCTAATTTTCCTTAATGAACTATATGTACCAGTGAATAACTTATGTCTCAGCGTTTACTACTAGTATCTACACTTGATTCCAATCAGCCATTTGGAGCCTTTACTAGACCTTTTTATCTCGGACAATACCTCACTAAATATTTTGATGTTTGTCAGCTTGGTTTAAATTGTTCAACTGTTGATTATGCAACTTCAGTATCTGTTGGTTCAAGAAGTCTTTCATCATATATTAAAGCAATACAAAAAAGTATAGACGAATTTCAACCAGATATAATTTACGCTCAAGAAACATTACCTGGTTTAGCGGCTCTTATTTCTTTGACAATCAAAAAAAGAAAAAACTGTTCTTTGGCATTAGATTTTCATACTTTTTCTGCATATGAATACTGGAGTCGTTTGTTTTCTGTTGCTAATCCTTTAAATGAATTTAAACAATTGGTGAAGACATATTTGGCTCAGGGTGTACTGATATTCTCTGGCAACCCTATCATTGCAGCAGGTGAATCGACTCCAAAGTTAGTAAAACAGTGGTATGGGTACAATTCTAACAATATTCACTGCGTTGGGAATGGGGTTACTGAAGACTTTTTGAATATGGAAATCACTAAGGATTCAGACCCATTTGAGAAATTACGACCAGCTAAAGTAGTTGTTCTTGTCGCTCCTAAAACATTTCAGTTTCCTAGTAATGATATGTCTGTATCTATGGCGATTGATGTCGCTAGAAACTTGGAAAGTCATAGCGATAAAGTTCAATTTGTCGTCATCGGTCGTGATGCTAGCGATGCTCAACAGCCACTACCATCGAATATACATTTTGCCGGGTTTCTACCAGAGCGAAAAGATTTTATAAATCATTTACGCTACACAGATATTGGCTTTCTACCATTTCCTAAGCAAGCAGTTGCAGGTGGGGCACGTAACAAAACCTTAGATTATTTTGCGAGTAGAAAATTAGTGATATCTACTCCAGAAGGTTTACGAGGTTTGGAAGAATTTCAACATGACAAGCATCTACTAATCTCAGGCTATTCAGCTAAAGAAGTTGCTGATTTAGTTCTTAGCGCAGCTTTGAACCTAGAAAAATATCAACCACTCGCAGATGCAGCGCATTCTCTGATTCGCGAGAAGTACTCTTGGAGTGCTAAAGCCCAAAATGTTGCTGATGTTTTGATGTCATTAAATCAAAACCAATTGAGTTTACTGACGAATGCATAATTATTGGGAGCACTACACAATTAGCGAGCAAGATGCTCGCACTACACAATTAGCGAGCAAGATGCTCGCACTACTCGGCTAAATAACAAAAATTAAATCTTACAAATCATGAGTTCCCTTAATTTTTCCCAATCAGATGTTTTCATAGATGAGCAACCTCCTTCTATGAGAAAAGTACCTCACAAATTTCTCGGTGTTCAAATGGATGCACTCTCCATCCCTGAATTGAATTCGTTAATTGCAGAGTCTATTAAACAGAATCATAAATGGATTATTGCAAACCATAATTTGCATAGTCTTTACCTGTACCATAACGACCCCAAAATGCGAGCTTTTTACGCTAAAGCTGAGTACACTCATATTGATAGTATGCCTCTAGTTTTTATTGGTAAGCTGTTAGGTTTTCCACTGAAACGAGAAGAAAGAGTAACTTATGCTGACTGGGTATGGCCTTTAATGGCAGAAGCTGCTCGCAAAGGTTGGCGCATATTTTATTTGGGTTCAAAACCAGGAGTAGCAGAACAAGGAGCTACTATCTTACGTCAAAAATATCCAGGACTACAGATTGCTTGTGCTCACGGCTATATTAAAAACAATCAAGAAAATTTGGATATCCTAAATGCTATCAATGCTTACGAACCTCATATCTTAATGGTAGGAATGGGTATGCCGCGTCAAGAGCATTGGATTTTAGACAATCTAGAACAGATTCAGACAAACAGTATTTTAACTAGCGGAGCCTGCATAGACTATGTAGCTGGAGCGGTTCCCACACCTCCGCGCTGGATGGGAAGAGTTGGTTTGGAATGGTCTTATCGTCTGTTTAGCGAACCAGGAAGGCTATGGAGACGTTACTTGATTGAACCTTGGTTTTTAGCCACATTATTTTTACGGGATGTTTGGAGTTTAAAAATCCAAGCTAAATAGTTCCTTATTGTTCCCCAGACTCAATCATTAACAAATTACTAATCATCAAAAAAGTTGGAGTTCACCAAATAATGCTTACTCAAAATATACCTCTAGAAACTTTCAAACCGGACTTACGCTCCGCTAGTGGTACAACAATACAAAAAGGGTTATTTATCAGAGCAATGCGGGTAGTTATATTAATCCTGCTAGATGCTTTATCTGTAAGCTTGTCATGGAGTTTAGCTCTTAGTTACGGAAATCAATTACAGTTTCCTTGGGCAGAAAATTTATCTTTACTTTTACTTAGTCTCTGCGTCCAAGTCTGTATAATGATGATTAGCGGTCTCTACCAAGCAGGTCAAAACCGCCGTAATTACCCTGATATCATTAAAGCAGTTTCATTGTCAGCGGTACTCTTACCATTTATAGCTTTTCTCAACCAAACAAGTGAGTATATATCACGTCCGTCTTTCCTAATTTATTGGTTTCTTTCTGTTGTTTTCATCTGCACATCTCGTTTTATATTTGACTTTGCGACAAAGTTTGTGCGTAAAAAAGGAGCTATTCGTCACTCTATTTTCGTAATCACTGACACTGATGAAAAAGAGTATCACATAAATCTCTTAGAACAAGACCATTGCTACAACATACAGGGAGTTGCTCAATCTAGCTGTTTGGATTTAGCTAATCGCAAAGCAACTTTTGAATATCTTCAGAAACAAGGTGTAGTAGAAGCATTTGTTTCTTGGAGTTCAATCAGAAATCGTCTGTATATTTGCTGGCATTTTTATACTGCAGGTATCACTCTCAGAATACTTCCAACAGTTGATGATTTTCGTCATCCTAAATCCATTCCTAGTATGGTTGGTGCTGCTCCTTGTCCAATTATTCCCGCACCAATTATTATCGGTGGTGATTTTTGGGTGAAGCGGTTTTTGGACACTGTTGCATCGATTATTTTAATCTTACTTTTCTCACCTTTGTACTTTTTGATTGGTCTAGTTATCAAGTTAGATTCTCCTGGACCAGTCTTCTTTAAACAAAAGCGAGTTGGTTTGCACGGTAACGAGTTCTACATTTGGAAATTCCGGACGATGGTTGTAAATGCAGAAATTTTACAAGCATCTCTGGAGTCACAGAATAAAATTAAAGACGGTGTTCTCTTTAAACTAGAAAATGACCCCCGCATTACAAGAGTTGGTAAATTCTTACGTCGTTACAGCCTTGATGAGTTACCACAATTGTTTAATGTTGTGTTAGGTGAAATGAGTCTTGTTGGTCCTCGTCCTTTACCTTTACGGGATGTAGAAAAATTCCAAAAAAGTCACTTTATCCGTCAAGAAGTTTTACCTGGTATCACTGGTTTATGGCAAGTTTCTGGACGTTCAAATATCGAAAATTTTGAAGATGCAGTGAAGCTAGATGTTGACTATATTCAACACTGGTCTATATGGATGGACTTTAAAATTTTGCTCAAAACCTTCAATGTTGTTTTGCAAAAGACTGGTGCTTATTAAAGAAATCTTGACCTAACCCCCCTACCCCCCTTCCCTTCTAGGGAAGGGGGGACTATTATTTTTGTTGCCATATGTAGGTTTGTTAGATATAAATGATTGGGTATTTTTTATTTATTAAAGAACCTAACCCCTAACCCCTTCCCTATAAGGGAAGGGGAACAAGAGAACAAAGTTTTTTTTAATTTTCCCCCTTCCCTCCTAGGGAAGGGGGGTAGGGGGGTTAGGTCTGCGTGAAAATCTGTTTCTCACTTTTTACCTAATGTTATGGTCAACTACCGCTTTATTTTGTGGCTTAATGGTTTATGTTTACTTGTAGTCCTTGCTTTACTTGCTTATGCTCAATACTTTAATCCATCTACTGGTGCTTTATTTCTGCCACCTTCTTCCCCAAATTTTCCTGCTGAGGGGCTATTAACAAATCTTTTCCAGTTATTATGTACTGTACCACCGTTAGTTTGTGCTTTTAGCTTTGCTTTACTTAAAAATATTAATCCTCAAAACAAAAACAATAACTTTATTTTTTATTCTGCACTAATAACTTTAGGTTTTTTGATTAATGAAAAATATAGGGTTCATATAATGCTTACGATGGTTGGTATCCCAAAACTTACAACCATAGGGGTTTATGTTATTATCGCTCTTTGCTATGGAATTAGTTTTTGGCGCCCAATAATAAAATCAACTCCTTATATTATACTTATGGTCGGTTTGGGTTTAATATTTTCTGCCGTAACTGTAGATTCCTTACACTTGGGAAGCACTACTTCCAGTCCGTTGGAAGGAATACCTAAGTTATTTAGTGGAATTAATGTAGCACTTTATTTTTGGCTTATTTGCTACAAAGAGGTTGTGAATTCCTTTAAATAAAAGCCAGGGAATAAAAGCCAGGGAATAAAAGCCAGGGAATAAAAGCCAGGGAATAAAAGCTTAAGTCCTCTGTAAGAGGACTAAGAGAAAGTTTTGAAAAACATCCTAATTTCATAAAAATATTTGTTATGAATATACTATTTAAGTCCTCTAAAGAGGACTTAAGCTTTCAGACAGGGAATTTATTCCCTGGCTTTTTATCTACGCGACAATTTATTGTATCGCGTGTTAGTTTGTGGTTAATCATCACCTGAATCAAGTATTACTAGTATGTTAAGGCGTAAATCTCGGATAATACTTATACGGAGCAAAACCAAACTTAAATATAGAGCTTTTCGGCAGTTAGTAATATTAATTATTTTCTCAGTATTTATACTTAATATTTTTATTATTCAGTCCCAAGCTTCAGTTAGACAAAAAAGTCATTACGAAATTCACGCTCAGCAAAATTTTAATCAACCTAAATTCTATCCTATAGAGCAAAAAGTTCCTCCCAATCTCTATCAACCCGTTGCTGACTGGGTAGGAAGATTAATTTTACCCAGCGAAAAATCTTACTTTTCTTCTCCCCAATCTGACTGGGTATATTTTGAGGTACAACATGCACCTCCGGAAGCGCAAAACCTGTTAGGAAAAGTTGTGCGTTTGGAATGGAAAAATGAAAAACAGGTGCTGTCCTATGTGGAAGCTGTTACCCAAAATGTCAGTTTTACCGTTGAGACTAAGAAAAATGAAAAAAAGGGAATAGTTCACCCCTCTCGTCTTGATGGTCGTCAGAAAGTCGGACCCTTACAATCACTTGCTGGTAGCAGACCGAGCGATAGTGTTATTGTGACTTTAAAGACACCCTCTGTTATTAAGCGTGGAAGTGACGATATTTTACAAATTGAAAACGAACCCGTTTTAGCTACCGGAAGGTTTTATGGGTTAGTGGAAATATTAAAGAAGCAAGCAGGAGTTAGGTCAGAATTTTTTCAAGTACGTCATTACAATTCCACTTCCAGAAAATTTGATGGTATAGAAGAAACTATCCGTATCCCCCAGCAGGTAGCAGATGAACGCAATTTTTTACCCTCAACTTCTAGACAAATAGAAAATTCACCTGCGGGGAAATCGGGCTGGTATATTTACGGTGCTGAAGATAAAAATGATGTATTTGTTGTTAAAGCTTTAGCCCCTCGCGCTCTGTTCCAGTTGCAATCAAATCAAGCGATTTCAGGGTTAGAACCAGGAATAAAGTATATTCAAACACAAAATTGGCGAGAAACAGAGAAAAGTAAAGGCACAATTAACAAGGTTACCGTTGAAGCAGTCAAACCCATTAAAGCAGTAGCAACCGAACCATCTGCTCAATCAAATTGGTCGGAGGGAGACAAAGCTATTGTTATTCATCTGTTTGGGGGAATCGGTGGCAAAAAAGGAGAGCATCTAGCTGTATCGTCTACTGTTACCGGACATTTTTCATTTGGAACGGCTGAAGTAATTCGCGATCGCCTGACGAATGAGTTACGTTTTGGCATCGAATACCAACAAGTTTATGCCCAAAATCCCGACGGAATAATTGCTGGGAGACACACTTGGGCAGATTATATGGGCAATTTACAATGGGGATGGTTAGCAACACGTCCTGTATCGGATGTCTTGGTTAAATTTGATGCGGTAACGGAAGATTATAATTTTGATGGGGTCAAACTATCACCTTTAGAAGAATTTCAGCAACAATTACAAGTTATGACCGCTCGTTATCGCGTCGGTGACGGAACGGGAAATGCCACAGTTACTACCGCAACTTCTTGCGTACAAGATTCCAGTCAAGCACTGTATACTGCTATAGTCGCGATTAGACAAAAAGTTTCTTCCACCCCAGAAATTCTTAAATGGTTGGAAACTCATCCCGATGACCCACAAACTCTACGCTTCCAAAAATTAGTATCCCTAGGTTCAGCTTTAGAAGAACAATTAATGCCTTTGGGAATAGTCAGAAAAGATTGGAAAAGTAATGCAAGTGCTTTAGCTGGAACCGGAGTCGGTGATAATAGTGCAAGTTCGGAACTTTTTCAAAATCGTAGTGTTTTGGCTGGTTTGACAACTTGGCGAACAATGATGCCCAGACAAGTACATGACGAACTTGCTACTATATTCTTAAAAAATGGTGCGAAACTTTGGTTTTTGCGAACCAATCAAGTCGGAGGATGGCAAGCTGATATTTTACCTTTAGCACCAACGGTTTTGTTAGGACAAATTATGATTCCTTTTACGGATATACCTCCTGTCCCTATAATTTTGAATCGCTTATTAACCTCTTTAGCAATTCCTGAGTCTAGAGATTGGTTGATTGCTATTGCTGGGTTGTTAATTTATGCTGTAATTACTATACCTTTGGGTTTTTCTTGCAAATTTTTGACTTTTAATCCAAAGTTATATTCTCTTTCTCCTATTCATTTAATTCTACTTATTTTACGCTGTTTGATAACTCCGGCAATTACGGAAGAGTTAGTGTTTCGGGTTTTAGTGCTTCCTCTTCCTACAGAAGTTTTGAATTGGGGTTGGCGAGTATTTTGGGCTGGATTAATGTTGTTATTATTTGTTATTTACCACCCTTTGAATGCGAAGACTTTTTATAAAGAGGGATTTCCTACGTTTTTTAATCCTGTTTTTTTGATATCAACCTGGCTTTTAGGTCTTACTTGTACGATAATTTATGCGCTGACTAGCTCTTTTTGGATGATAGTTTTTGTCCATTGGGTTGTGGTGGTGCTTTGGCTGGTTTTATTTGGAGGGTTGGTTCGGCTTAATAAACATGACCATAAGATAAGCAAAGATATTTCTCCCTTCCCGCAGTAAAAACCCCACACCCAACTACATAAAAAACCCCACCCCCAACCCCCTCCCCGCACGCGGGGAGGGGGCTACGATTTTGTTGAAAGTAACAATCAGCAGTTAGCAGCCAGTAGTTAGCAGCCAGCAGTCAGCAGTTAACAGTCGGTGTTGCCACGTTACGTAATAGTTCTGATGAATCGTAGTTATCTGTAATCAGTTGAGGACAACGCATACAAGCTGCTTTGCCTTCTTGTTGCCACCAGCGACAATCTCGACGTATTGAGCAGGGTGGCAATTCTTCTACTGCTACTGGTAATTTCTCTACAATTCGCGTTGCTAAACGACAGTCTTTGCCATCAAAATGTTGACATCCGGATGCTGCACAGGGTGCTGCGGTTCTAAAGATTTCAGTTGGTGTAACTGGAGCCGCTTTTGCTAAAAGTTCATCGGTGACGGGTAGAGTTTTTTTTAGATAAGCCACATGAGGTTCTGCTACCGTTCCACTGATAATGCCAAAGACGATGCTATCTGTTAATTCTGGTCTTGCACTGGGACAAAGTGTGGTTTGACGCGCAGAAGATGTATCTCCCACGAATTAGCCCTCCTGGAATATAGTATCTTTAAAACTTGAATACTATGCTGTTGCGTGAGATGGAGCAATTAACCCGACGATTATTGGGCAAATAGGTTTCGTTTTAGGTTTACAAAGCTCTAGTTTTGTAATAGTTGTACCTGTTCCACCTAGAATACTTTCTGCTTGCTTATCAGATAAGTCTGGTAAGTTATCTTCTAAATCTATAGCTGGGTTTCGTCGCTCTACTGCATTTTTTACTGCACTATCAATCAGGTCGTTGATTTGGATTTCGCCTGTATAAGGTTTTTGATTGTTGCTCATTTTGATTGTCCTCTTAGAGTCGTTAACTTCTTGACAGTTAAGCAGAGTAAGCAAGTTTAATTGCCGATGTCTCTACGTTCCTGTATTCTACAAAGGTGGAAAGCAATTGAACGGAAATGGAAAATTATTTATTGGACACAAATAAAACTTTTATGTCACTAAATTGTTTCTTTTTGTATCGAGTTTCAATCCCTATACCCAATTGTTTGGCGCAAGACTGATTAACTTTTTGGTCCTGATATCTGCTTTCTTTGCCATCTGTTGGTATTATGAGTATAATCTGAATAATTTCAGGAGATTTTAAAAGCGTCTTCTTTAATGTCAATCCAACATATAAAATTGAAAAATAAACGCAAAGTTTAATAAAGGTAAATATCACATCAATTATATTGGGGCTGTTTAATAACCCTAACAAATTGCCAAAACTTCCCAATGCTCCCACAAGGCAAAAATATAATCTTAAAAAAGTTATAGTCTCGCGCATATTATTATTTTGATTATTTTTTTAAATTATTTTTTTGTACAATTTTATTATTCCCAAAATCTTTATTTTTATAACATTGTTAAAAATTTTATATCTAAATTAAAAAATATCAGAGGATGTTTTCAAAGTATCAGATTAGATACAGCAGTTTGCAGGTAAATGAGATACATAGGTTTGATACCAAACTCTTGTGGGGTGGGCATCCTTGCCCGCCCGGTTATATTTCATTAACTTAAAATTTGCTGTAAATAGGAAATACGGTTTTCAAAGCCTCTCCCCGTTGCGGGGAGAGGTTTGGAGAGGGGTTCTTCAGTCAACTTCTCAAAACCGCTGACCAGTCCTAACCTCAAACTTAACCTCACCTTGGTCACTCACCCCCAAGTCCCCCCGAATCAAACCAATAGGAGACAACCAGCGCAATCCGACCCCGTACCCAAAGCCGCTTCCCGGTTTATTTCGCAGCACCCCCGGTTCCCCCAAAACATCTTTCCCGGTTCCAAAATCAGTAGCCAAATCTGTAAACAAAACTCCCCCTATCCAACTTTGAATAGGAAAACGATATTCCATAGAAACCAAACCAAAACTACGAGCACTAGAAATCTTCCCTAAATCGTAACCTCGCACAGAATTTGAACCACCAAGATTAAAAGCTAGTGCAGGAGGAAACTCACCAATAATCGTACCAGCTTGCACATTGAAAGCAAACATTTCTGGGTTTCTATCAGTACCACCATTTCCCAAAAATTTTACAGGAATATATTGTATATAATTAGCCCGTAAGCGATTGCTAGAAATACTCCCCAGTCCAATCGGAATCGCTTGTTCCGTACTTACATTCAAAATTGAACCACTTGTGGGAGTATTTCGGCGATTTCTTAAGTCTTGAGTTAAAGATAGCGATACCGTCACCAAATCATCAATACCAGTACCACTAACCGACAAAGGACTTCCCAATCGGTCTTGTTGAACAACATCGTAATTGCGATCGCGAAGACTGACCCTGGTGTAGTTAACAGCTAAAGCAGCATCGACATCACCAAACGAGCGTAAAACACCGACGCTACCACCGAACCTTCCTTCACGAACCCTATCACCATTGGCAAGTCTAATTTTATCGTCAAAAGTTTGAGATAACTCGCGACTGCGAAATGCACTGACTGTATAACCTAAACGATTTGGTTCAGAACGACGGTAAGGGCTAGTAAATTGAGCATCAAATTGTAGTAGCTCAACACCACTAACTTTGACATTCGCATCTATTTTGTCATTTACCCCACCAATATTAGCATCGGTATAACCCACCGACCCATAAAGTCCATAATCGTCGCTATTACCACCACCAAAACTAAAAGATGGATAGCGACTCTCCCTAATACTATAGATAATACTCACACCCGCAGCATCTTCTTCCAAAGAAACCTCAACTTTATCAAAAGGTTCCAACCTTCTTAAACGCTGCAAATCTTTCTGCAAAAGGTCTACACTAAAAACTTCACCCTGCTTTAGCTGCAAATTACCAAGAATAAAATCTCTTTGGGTTCTTCCCTTTATCGGTTCACCGTTTTCATCAACCCACTTGTCTTTATTATTCAAAAAACGGATTTGAATATCTTTGACAGTTTTGTCACTATTTGTCTCAGCATTTGTCTCAGCTTGGCTAACTGTACTATTTTCCCTATTATTTTTGCTATTATCGCCAACCTCAACCACCAAAACACCATCCCAAGTAGAATCTTCCGCAAAAGCAGGTGCTTTTTGATTGAACCAGGCTAGCATTATCGCCGTAATAAACAGTACCATTTTGGGAAACAGTGGGAACAGTGTGTTGGTTTGATGCATGACTTACTAAAAATTGCCCTAGTTATAATGTTTTCTTTAGTTTTTCCTAACCCCAAAAAAAGGGTCAGCTGCACTTCATACCTTTATGATTCCCCGTAACGGGTCAACTCAAACTGTCAATATTAACCTATTTACTTTTGTGGGGGTGGGCAGACTTTCTATTTGTAAATCTCCCAAACCCATTGATATCAACAGTCAGCGGTCAACAGTCAACCGTCAACAGTCAACAGTCAACCGTCAAACAATTCCTAGGATATTCATTCTGCTTGCCGTAAACAAGGACATTTTTGCAAAAAAGTAATCGCTTTATCGCGAGCGTCTGGATTGTTGATGTGTGTTGGTGTTGGTCGAATAATCCCACCAAATAAATCATCTAACCCATAAGGAGTAAATAATTCCCACTGTCCTTGTAGGTCTACTCTTACTCCTGTTGCTGTAGCGGTATGTAACCAATTGGTAATACCATCCTCAGTGCTGGTATAAGTTTGACGACCAGAACGCCACCGAGCAAAACTGGCTTGATTTTTTACATCGAATAATAAATCAGGAAATTTTTCGGTTAACGCTGTCTTCGCAACTAACTCTTGAGAACGGTCACCCTCAGCATCAAAAAACGCAATATCAAAATCTTTAATCCCTAAGCCACAAACTTCTCCAAAAATTGAACTCCAAACAGTATTTCGCACCGCACCCCCAGCTAAATACCAGTTGGGAAGATTAACGGTAGCAATAACACTTAATATTTCACTGACAGAAGAATTCTTTAAGATATCGATTAGGCGTTGACTGTTGGCTGTTGGTTGTTGGCTGTTATCTGTTGAATTATTATCCATTTTCCACTCCCTGTTGAATAAGACGCGATAAATCGCGTCTCTACATTGGCTAAGACGCGATAAATCGCGTCTCTACAAGTTGTCCCCCCCATTCCCCATGAACAATTCCCCATTCCCAATTCCCAATTCCCCATTCCCCATTCCCCAAATTTGTATGATAAATTACCCTGAATTTATCCTAAGGGGTTGTATACATTTAAATAGACGTAAATCATCTGGTATAAAACGCTTACCATCAGCGGCTCTCTCATGGAAAGAGTTTTACCCCTTGTTGATTATCATCTGAAAAAACTACGCACTTGCCGCGATTTAGAATATAATCTGATAACGGTAAAAACTGCTGCTTCTTTGCAAAAGTAACAGTTTAAAGTTAACGAGTGTGTTTCAATTACCTCTGAGCCTATTTTAATTGAACAACTTGCCTTCTTTGGCGCGTCCATACAACAGCCATTAGTCGGTAGTTTGTATCATTCATACCCATTTCTGTTACAAATTATTTTCAAACGCGAGAAAGCTCCCCAAGCTATCCCCTTTGTAACTGTTTTGGAGCATAATGATATAAGTTGATGTTGCATCTTTTAAAATAGGTCGTACTGTGATACGCCTGTAGAAAGGACGCATCTATTGTGTGTATTATATGACTTAACAAAAGTCAACAAATTAAAAGGGGTAAATCCTGAAAGACACTATATAGTGTCTAAAGCTGCGAACTGATTATGTTTTAGTTGGTATTTCTCGTCTGCCCAAAAATATTTTTTGGGTAGAAGTTTTAAGCTCTTTTATCTCCAAACAAGGGAATCGAGAACCACTATGCAATCAAGAAAAGGAGTCCGTTCCGGTAAATTTTGGGGAGCCTTGAAGGTTGAGCAGAAGCACGAACGCTTAGATTTTATCCAGCGCTTGTTGCTAGAGTATGCTTTTTACAACGACAATTCTAATAAAAGCGACAAAAGTTTACTTAGTCGTATCAATGTTTTACATGAGCTAGGAATTGCCTATCGCAGCGTCGGGGAGTTAAAAAAAGCCAAAGAGACTCTCGAAACTGCGTTGCAATTAATTAATGAAACTGATGTTGATTTAGCCCAGGTTAAATTATCTATCCTGCAACAGCTAGGATGGTTATACCGTATCAGCGGACAAACAGACAAAGCTATTAACTTAGGGCAAAAGTTATTAGAATTGGCAGAGCGTCTAGGTGATGTGCAAAACAAAGCCGTGACGTTGAATAACTTAGCAATTATTTTTGCCCAACGAGGAGAAACCGACAATGCAGTTGAGCTTTATCAACAATCGTTAGAAATAACACAACGCATTGGTGATATCCAAGGACAAGCAGAAAATTTACATAACTTGGCAGAAATTTACTCTCAAAGGGGTGAAATAGACCGAGCTATTTTACTTTATCAGCAGTCGTTAATGCTTAAACAAGACCTTGGAGATATTCAAGGGGAAGGTGCAACTTTAAACGACCTGGCACATATTTTTAGCCAACAGGGAAAAATTGATAAGTCTATAGCACTCTACCAGAAGTCCAAAGAAATCTTTCAACATCTGGGTGATATCCAAGGTTTAGCAACAACAATTAACAACCTTGGCTTAATCTATTCTGAACAAGGAGATGTTGACACAGCAATTGGACTGTATGAAGAGGCTTTAGAACTAGCCCAAAAAATGGGGGATATGTCCCTCAAAGCTGCGACATTGCATAATTTAGCGCACATCCATACACAAAAAGGAGAAATAGATAGTGCAATGTCTCTGTTTAGGGAGTCCTTAGAATTAGAAGAATATACAGGTAATATTCAGGGACAAGCCTTAACGCTATGGTGGTTGGGAGATTTAGCAGAAAAGCAGGGAAATTTTGCTTGTTCGATGTCTTATTTGCAGCAATCTTTAGAAATATTGCTACATCTTAAGTCACCCGACGCTGAGTCTGTCAAAGAAGCAATAGCCAAAGTGCAAGAGGGGAGTGGGGATTAAACAATTCGCAATTCGTAATTCGCAATTCGCAATTCGCAATTTGCAATTTGCAATAAGCGCTCTGCTCCACTGCGTGAAAGCAATTCGCAATTACGTTTTGTGCTAGGAATTTAAACCTTTTATGCTGATAAAAAGTAGTGCGAGCATCTTGCTCGCTCTCAACCTATTTACAGAATTTGAATCAACCTATTTACAGAATTTGAACTAAGAATATTTCTTACAAATAGTAGCCCCCTCTCCGTTTACGGGGAGGGGGTTGGGTGTGCGGTAATATTTGTATTACCTATAATCTTGGCTCTGAATATAAGTTAAACGAGCCGCATCGCGAATATTATATTCTAGACGATTAAAGCGGCTCAACTGCGCTTCAAAAAATTCGCGGTTCTTTTGCAAATGTTTGGGGTTTGGGTCATCTAATGGATATAACAACGCTGTTCGCAATGCTTGAATTACCGCAGAAGTTACGTTATACATCGACCTCTGGAAACTAATTCCCAACTGAATCAACATATCACTTTCTCCACGACAGTATTGTTGATAGTAATCAAGTAAATACTGAGGCAAGAAATGTAACATATCTTGCATTAGTAATGTTGGTGGAATGCCAGCAGTACCAACAGGAAATACGTCAGCGTAAAGAATTCCAAAGTGAAAATCTTCTTGAGCATCAGGTACTTGAGCTACTTGAGCATTATAAGATTTTGTACCACGGAAAGGAGATGTACGATAAAATACTGCTTCTACATATGGTAATGCCGCTTCGTACAACCAGGTGAAGCCCTTAGATTTAGGAATTATTTCATAGCATTCACCACGAATATAAACATGATGGTAAATAGGACGACCAGCAATAGCAAAAATGCCGTTAACTAAGAAGTCCATTGCATCAGGAACACCTTTAAAACCGCCTTCATCATAAATGTCGGACATTTCAAAGAAAACCGGAGCCATTACTTCCCAAAATAACCCTAGATTGGAATAGTAAGACATTTGCCGACACTGTTCCATAAACATATCAGGAAACAGTTTATAGAGTCCCAACATCGCTGGGTTGCCTTTAAAGTATGCTTTAATTGCCCTATCAGCATTTTGTTTATACTCTTCGCTGTCTAGATAAGGGTCAAATTGGTTGACTGGACAATACATTTTACGATGCCACAGCATAGCCCGCATACATTCTTCAGCAAATTCCATGTTAATGCGGTCGTGGTTCCAGTGGTGGAACAACTTGGACATTTTGCCTGTTTCACCTTTCTCTATAAATTCCAACAGTTCCGGGTGAACAGAACCAATACCACGCCAAATTCTTAAATCGGCATTATCACCTGCATAATGATTTTCCCTTTCCAAATATTCTTTAGGAATAAAAAACTTGAAAAAGGGTACGGGGTCTAAAAATACCTGCTCTGCAATATAAAGTAAATCTCGCCAATAAAAATCCATTGGCACTGCATAAGCTTTATATAAGCCTATAATTTGCATCAAATTTTCTGGCGTATCAGGTAGCATTGAACCACCCGCTTCTAAGCGATGAATAATATCAGCAAACTCGTGAGTTGATGGCGGTATTTTAGTAGTCGTCTTATCTGGAGTTTGTACCATTTTATTCCCCTCTAAAAAATCATTTTGTTGACTGTCAACAGTCAACCGTCAACCGTCAACAGTCAACCCAATTACTTCATCGCGACTTTTGGTGATACAGCTTTTTCTATAGTTGGAATTGCTGCCACCATTGCTGTGGTTGTTGGTTCTGTCCAACGCACTAACCAAGTTGGTTGTACTCCTAAAAAGACAATTAAACCAGCCAATACTAAAGCGGGTATTTTTTCTGACCACAATACTTGGGGATAATAGGCTGTTTTGTTGTCCAATTTACCAAAGCATGTGCGGTTTAAAAGAATTACGAAATATACTGCTGATAAGCCTGTGGCTACAATGCACAACAGTGTGGGTAGTGGAAATACAGCAAAACTACCTTGGAAAACTATAAATTCGGCGATAAATCCTGTTAAGCCAGGAATACCTGCGCTCGCCATACCACCTAAAATTAGTAATGCGGAAACTAGGGGTAAACCACGAATTGGGTTCATTAATCCATTAAGAACATCTAATTCACGAGTGCCAACTTTTATTTCCACAACACCTACTAGGTGGAAGAGTATGGCAAGAATTATACCGTGGCTAAACATTTGGGCAACAGCACCGACCACAGAAAGAGGTGTACTTGCTGCTGCTGCAAGAAGGATATAGCCCATGTGACCAATGGAACTATAAGCCACCATTCTCTTAATATCTTTTTGAGCTATAGCTGTGACAGCTCCGTAAATAGCGCTGATGGAACCCCAGATAGCTAAGCTGGGAGCTAAAGTACTCCAAGCGTCTGGAAACAAGGATAATCCAAAGCGTAAAATACCGTATGTACCTAATTTAGCTAAAACGCCACCTAGTATAATAGCGACGGGAGCAGAAGCTTCTACGTAAGCGTCAGGTAACCAGGTATGGAAAGGAATCAGGGGAATCTTGATACCAAAACCCAACAAAATTCCGGAGAGTAAAATAATTTGTAAGGTAGCTGACAAGGTTTGGGTAGAAATAGCATCAATATCAAAGCTGGAGCTATGAGTTAGCCACACCATACCTAAAAATGTAGCTAGCATCAAAGCACCTGACACAGCAGTGTAAATCAAAAATTTCATTGCTGCATAGGCTCGCTTTTCGCCTCCCCAAATAGAAATTAGCAAATAAAAGGGGATTAATTCCAGTTCATAGAACAGGAAAAATAACATGAAGTTTTGTGAAGAAAATGCACCTGCGACACCACCGCTGATTAACAAAATCATTGAATAAAATAAGCGGGGACGGGGAGTTTCTTTGCTGCTGCTATAAATAGCAATCCATGTCAGCAAACTGTTTAATACCAACATCGGCATTGCTAAACCATCAGCACCGAGTTTATAGTTTAGACCCAAGGTTTCATTCCAAGGTATAAACTCTTGAAATTGCATTCCTGAATTGGTGATGTCAAATTTGAAGAGCAGAAAAATGTTGAACAGAAGAACTAATCCAGAAACTATCAGAGAGCCTAAACGAGCGCTGTTTGGAAGTATAGCCTTACCGGGCAAAAATCCGATTACCAGCGCACTTACAATAGGAACCCAAATTAAAACACTTAACATGGCTAGATTGGAGTAGGGAGTGGGGAGTGGGGAGTGGGGAGTAGGGAGTGGGGAGTGGGGAATTGCGAATTGCGAATTTCCTTATTCCCCATTCCCAATTCAATGTGGAAGAATTATACCGAAGAAGTTTAGTAATTCTGTTCCCCAGAATGGCCAAGTTACTATTCCTCCTAAGATACTTACTCCCAAAAGTACTGTTAATGCGTAAAATTGGGTTTGTCCGGAGTTACTGTATTTGAGACCTTCGCCACCTATCATTGAGAACACACCAACAAAGTTGACCATACCATCAACTACCAAACGGTCAACTACATCTGCTAGTTTGGAAATTTGGTCTACTAATGCGACGAAGCTCATACGATACAAATTTGGTGTGTAAAAGTCATAGGCCAGCAAGTTTTGTAGTCCTCTGAAGGGTAAGACAACTGGCTTGGGAATGAAATCACCTAAGTAAATTACACCAGCAATGCTACAACCAAAAATAGCTGACCATAGCAACAGTAATGCTACGTCTTTTTCCACTAATACCCAAGTCGGTAGCAAGCCTAAATTATCTAATATTAATGGTAGATGTAAGGTAAAGCCCATCATAACTGTCATCGGCAAAATCATTGGCCAATGAACTTCTGGAGAACGTTCACTCATTTGCTTGGGTTTACCACCCCAAATTAAACCAAATTCTCTTGTTAAACTAAAAGCGGTTAAGCTGTTGACTAACATCAAAACTGCTACTAACCAAGGTTGTTTTGTCCAAAGGTCATCTGCTAATTCCAGCAGTCCCCAGAAACCACCAAGAGGTGGGAAACCTATCAATGCTAAACCACCGATAACATAAGAAATTCCGGAAATAGGACGACGCGACCACAATCCTCCCAATTGTCTTATATCTTGGGTGATACTGTTCCAAACTACCGCACCCGTTGCCATGACCAGGAGTCCTACAGCAAAAGCATGGGTGACTAGTAATAGTAATGCTGCGTCGTCTTGACGAGTACCCACTGCAATAAAAACCAATCCCATGTAAGCGCTAGTTGAATAAGATAGACAACGTTTAGCGTCTATTTGAGCAATGGCAATCAAGGAAGCACCAACGGCTGTAACTACACCAACACCAACAATAAAGGAAGAAACTATTGGTGATAAAGCAAATACAGGTTGAAGCTTAATCAGTACCCACGCACCACTGGCAACAACGACTGAGTTACGCAATATAGTACTGGGAACAGGCCCTTCCATTGCTTCATCTAACCACAAGTGAAGAGGGAATTGAGCGCATTTACCCATTGGACCAGCTACTAACGCAAAACCAACTAATGCCATTACAGTTGGGTCTACTTTTGCTGTCGCTGCCCATTGTGCTAATTCTGTATAGTTCCAAGTTCCTGCTAAAGGCCATAGTCCTAAAACCCCCATCAACAGAAATAAGTCCCCTACCCGTTTGGTTAAGAAGGCATCTCTTGCACCAGTAATAACTAGTGGCTGACAGAACCATATGCCCACAAGTAAATAGGTTCCTAGGGTCAAAACTTCCAAAATTACATAGCTAAAGAACAAATCGTTACACAATACAAGGGCTGTCAATCCTGCTTCAAACAAGCCCAACATTGTAAAAAATCTTGCCCATCCCCAGTCCATTTCCATATAGCCGATGGCGTAAATATTCGCAAGGAAATTCATTCCTGTGATTACTACCATTGCGGCTACGGACAACGAGGAAAGCTCTATATCAATGGTCAAATTTAAACCAGCGACATTTAGCCAAGGAATTAATACGTATTTTGCTGGTTTACCCCATGTTGCGGCAAAAGCTAACGTGCAGTGAAGCAACGCCACAAAAGTCATTATTGCGTTCAAATAACCCGCAGGTCTTGGGCCTGTGCGCCTAATTATGCCAGGAGACCAGGGAATGGCCATCAAAGCACCAATTAAAGCGTAACAAGGCACTAACCAAACGGTCTCAAGCAAATATTGAGACATTTACTTACCCCTATACTCCCAGTAATACCATACAAAGTACGAACTGATTTTTGTCAGTTTGTCAACCCCTTAATTTCAAATTGAAATTAATGTTTGTTTAATCTTAGTAATATATAGGATAACTTTATATGGCTCAAAATGGAATTACTTGTTCAAGAATCATTTAAAAGATTAAGCTATCTTCCCTCTAATCAATTCTTATATTTTGATAGATATTAGGTTAATTGATGATAACCATCGTATTTATCGATGAAATATTTTTGAGAATTGTAGTAAATAGCCCTATATTGAGTAACACAAAGCTTTAAAGGTTAAATTGTAGGCACTTGGAGGGAGTCAACAAAGTCAACAAAAGATATAAAAGCTAGGTATAAATTCTCTTGAAACTATCATTTTTGGTAAAAGGATTGAGTTTTTAGTTGAAATAAAGGGTTTTAGAGAATGTAAGAAAATTTAACATTACCAACTCATCTGCTGATGTTGTTGATATTAATTTACGATGAATGAATTTGGATTTAACTTTTAATTAGTCGCGATAAAATATTCTCAGTGCAGTGCGACCAAGAACCTAACCCCTAACCCCTTCCCTAGGAGGGAAGGGGAACAAGAAAATACGTTTTTTTTAATTCCCCCTTCCCTTGTAGGGAAGGGGGGTAGGGGGGTTAGGTCTGCGTGTGAATTTAAAATCTATAAATATTTTCCAGAGATGACTAATGGAAAAAAAGCGAGCGGGACGCAAGCATACCAACTACCCAGTTTTGTAGTTCAATTTGACTCGTGGGGGCTGGTAGCATTTCCCCCCGAAAGTCGAGTAATTGAACTAAAATCAGGTAACCAATAGCCAAAATTAAAGAGATGGCTCCGGTGATTATCGCGACGATTTTTCCACTATTCATTAGTTTTATCTCAGTTTGACATCACAATTATTGTGATGGATAAATTTATCTATAGCACTTATCTACACCACTGAGGTCTTATATGACACTAACAGAAGAAATTCTCGGTCAACTGCCAGGGGATGTTTTAGGTAGCTTGCGTAAGGTTGATAACATACTTGCATCAACTAGAAAAGGCAATGCACCAGTGAGTACCGTTGTGAAGGAAAGTCAGCAGCAACTAGGTACTGTAGACTTTGATGTTGTGATATGTGGAGGTACTCTAGGTATTTTAATCGGAACTGCCCTAATTTTGCAAGGATGGCGAGTAGCGTTAATCGAGCGTGGAATCTTGCGTGGTAGGGAACAAGAGTGGAATATCTCTCGTAACGAATTGCAAACATTTGTGGAGTTAAATTTACTATCATCAGAAGAATTAGACAAAGCGATTGCGACAGAGTACAACCCTGCGAGAGTTGGATTTAAAGATGGTGCGGAAGTATGGGTCGAGGATGTATTAAATATTGGAGTAGACCCAGTTTATTTACTGGCAACTTTAAAGGAAAAATTTTTGCAAGCTGGTGGAGAATTGTTAGAGAACACTTCTTTTAATGGGGTAAGTGTACACCCGGATGGTGTTTTGGTAGATATCGGGGATGGGATAAAAGCTCAGTTGTTGATTGATGCTATGGGACATTTATCTCCCATAACCAAACAAGCACGAAATGGGCAAAAGCCAGATGCTCTTTGTTTAGTGGTAGGAAGTTGTGCGGAATATATTTCTTCTGACTCTGTAAAAGATTGGACGGCAGAATTTACACAAGAATTTCCGAAAAGTGAAACAGGGGACTTGTTGTTATCTTTTACCGAACTGGAAAATAAATGCCAATATTTTTGGGAAGCCTTTCCAGCAAGGGATGGTAGGACTACATACTTGTTTACCTATATGGACGCACACCCACAACGTTTAAATTTAGAAGCTCTTTTTGAAGAGTATTTGCGTCTTTTACCGGAATACCAGGAGGTGGAACTACAACAGATTAAATTTAAACGTGCATTGTTTGGCTTTTTTCCGACTTATCGCCAAAGTCCACTCAAAACTCCTTGGAATCGTATTTTACCAGTAGGGGATAGCAGCGGAAATCAGTCACCGTTAAGTTTTGGTGGTTTTGGTGCAATGGTGCGTCATTTAAAAAGGTTAACTTTTGGCACAAGTGAGGCACTAAGGGCAAAACAATTATCAGCTTATTCGCTTTGTTTGCTACAACCCTATCAACCTAGTTTAACGGTTACTTGGTTATTTCAAAAAGCGATGAGTGTGGGTGTCAATCAAAATATTAATTCAAATCAAATTAATGAACTATTATCAGCGGTGTTTGAAGGAATGCAGGAATTGGGAGAACCAGTTCTTAAACCTTTTTTACAAGATATTGTGCAATTTTCTGCGCTGACTAGAACCCTTATAAAGACCGCTGTTTCACATCCGGGTATAGTTATGAAAGTTATTCCGCAAGTTGGTTTGGTAAGTTTATTTGATTGGATGTTACATTACGTAAATTTAGGCATCTATACATTTTTGTTTTCTCAAAGTAATATATTGGAATATTGGATAAAATATATGCCTGATAGTTCACAATATTATGCACATCGTTTAATAGATGCTTGGAAATATGGCTCTGGTAGTGATTATTCTTTAGATGGTAATTGGGAATTGGTAATTGGGAATTGGTAATTGGGAATTGGTAATTGGGAATTGGGTGTTAGGAATACGAGAGTAGGAAATGGTAACAATATTCCCATTAACCATCACCCATTACCCATTACCCATCACCCATCACCCATTACCCATTACCCATTACCCATTACCCATTACCCATTACCCCTTTATGTTGTGAGGATAATATGCTTGACAAACAAATTTCAAATAATCATTTTGCTGTGCTTATAGGGTTTTTAAGGGAACGTCAGGTATTTTTAGAGGAAATTCGCGAGGGGGTTAGGTTACCAAGCAAAATTATTTCTATGCTGGTATGTAGCTCGCTATTTTTGGCTATGTATGGTGCAATTTTGGGTGCATCTCATAGCTGGATGCAGGCTTTGTCTTCTGCTGTAAAGTTACCTGCGCTTTATTTAATTACTTTGCTTATTTGTTTACCTGCGTTGTTCTTTTCTAATATTATTTTCGGTTCTAAGCGTTCTTTTGCACAACATTTTGCGTTAGTTTTAACCGCTGTTTCTATAACTAGTGTATTGTTATTTAGTTTTGCTCCGATTGCACTATTTTTCTTGATTACTACCAATCATTATCAGTTTCATATTGTTATAAATGTGGCAATTTTTGCTTTAACGGGAATCATTGCGATTTCTTCGTTATATAAAGCTGCTAATTTGGTTTTAACTCAAGAGGAAGATGAGTTAAATAAGACACGTAAGAAAATTTTAAAGTCGTGGCTGTTTTTATATGCTTTTGTGGGTAGTCAACTTGGATGGACTTTAAGACCTTTTTTTGGTAGTCCATATTCTCCTTTTGAGCTTTTTCGCGAAAGAGAAGGTAATTTTTATCTCAGTGTTATCCAAGCAATCGGTTGGATTTTCGGAATTAGGATTTAATTTATTGTAGTTATAAGCACTACCCTATACTCAGCAATCAGCACTAAACAGTCAACTGTCAACCGTCAACTGTCAACCGTCAAGAATTATGCTGGAAACAAGAAAAAACGGAATACAATATTTTTCTGTACTAATTAGTTTATTACGCGATAGACAAGCTTTTTTAGAAGAAATCCGTCAGCAGGTAAGGTTAGAAAATAAAACTATTTCTCTACTAGTTGCTAGTTCGATATTTTTTGCCCTGTATGGTACTATTATTGGCGCTTCTAATGGTTGGGCACAAGCGTTATCTTCGGCTATTAAGTTACCAATTTTTTACCTTTTAACTCTGATTATTTGTTTCCCTACATTGTTCTTTTTTAATGTTTTATTTGGCTCTCGTAGTACTTTTCAGCAGCATTTTGTTGTACTGTTAACGGCAGCTTCGGTAATTAGTGTACTGTTATTCAGTTTGGCTCCGGTGACTCTGTTTTTTCTAATAACCACCCCCGATTCTTACCAATTTTTTAAATTGTTGAATGTTTTTATTTTTGGCTTGACAGGTATTTTTGGGGTGAAGTTTTTATATGATGGGATGCAATTACTTTCTCAACAGGATGAGGTCGGGAAGGGGACTAGAACTACAATTTTAAGGTCTTGGTTACTGCTGTATGGTTTTGTGGGGATGCAGTTAGGGTGGTTTTTGCGACCTTTTTTTGGTGACCCAAACGCTAAGTTTCAATTATTCCGTGCTGTTGGGGGAGGTAATTTTTATTTGGATATTGTACATGCCATAACGCAAATTCTTGGGAAATAATTATCTAGCTGATATTCAATAGACATCTCCGTCCAAGAATGTAGAAGAAAACCTATTAATACGGACTCTACATTAGTTCATACCGACGCATGATTAATTTTTACCATATGTCTAAAGGGGTGTTTATAAAGAGAAGATAAAGCGTCATTTATACTACAAGCCAGGGAATAAATTCCCTGTCTGAAAGCTAAAGTCCTCTAAAAGAGGACTAAACGATACATTAAAAGCAGATATTTTACAAAATTTAAGATACTCTAAAAAATCTCATTTCTTAATTAGTCCTCTTTAGAGGACTTTAGCTTTTAGACAGTGACTTTAGTCACTGGCTGGCTGGCTGGCTGGTGTCAGTTTGGTAGACTACTGCCACCATTACGGTCGCGTAAATATTCCCAGATACGCTGTATTTCGCTTCTGAACTCTTGACGGTCAATGGCTGCTTGCTGCCTATCTTGTGCTGCTTGCTGCCTATCTTGTGCTGCTTGCTCTGCCAAGTTGTTTATATTGCGGGTGGTCTGTTCGCTTAGGTTATTAACGTTTTCAGTTAGGTTATTGACGTTTTCAGTTAGCTGAACGATATTTGCCACTAATACATCAATGGTATCACTTTGCGCGGCTACCGTTTCTGAGATGTTACCCAAACGGTTTTCTATACCATTAAAGCGGTCGTTAATTGATTCTGGTTGGTTTGTAGCCATAATTTTACTTTATAAAAAAAATAATATAGTTCATCGCTAGATAATTAAATCATAATAGCTTAGTTGATTTTGCTACAAATGAGTAGGTAAGCGGTAAGAAATCAAACCATATAAACGGATATTAAATTAATGAATCTTCTTTGTGGTGGAATTAAGCGCTAAAGCGCAACTACGAACCTAAAGCAATTTATTTTTGCATAGGAAACGACTTAATCATAGTTCATATTCTTTTTAAAGGAAATGTAATTATGAAGCAATATTACAACATTTGATTATTTTTGGGTTAAATTTTTCAAGAGAACTCAGTGTTGAAAGAATAATTTTCGTCATTAATAAAAATCTACTTAGTACGAATTCAGCATTTGCAACACCTGATTAAATAAGTAATAGTATTTATTGTTACCATTAGTAGGGCATGAGTTAAAAGTAATTTATTGAAAAGCTTAATTGAAAAGTATTTTGATGATTAATTAAAATTGGAACTTGATAATATAACTGTAAAAAAAAACTTGCGAATTATTAACTTTAAATAAAGTAGTAATATTAAAAACTCAATTATAATTTATTCAGCGTAAATCTTTATACATGCTTCCATCGGGGTTTGTATTCAAAATTGCATAGAGAGAATTATTCGATAAGCAAAAGTAATCAAAGGAAGTAAATTAAGTCTGTATTATTAAGTTGATTGCTACTAAAGCAAAATAAAATGAATGAGCAATAAAAATAGTAGCCACAAAAACTCTGTAAATCCTTCAGAGTCAACAGGCTTGATTCCGGTTTTGAAAACAAAAGAGAGCAGTCATGCTCCACCTAGTATTCGTTTGATTTCAAGATTATTGAGGTATTTGGCAACATTACCAAGTTTGCTGTCGAGGCTGTTCAGAAGGGCAAAAAAAGCTGCAATTCTGGGATTATTTGTCAGTGTTGCTGTTCTTAGCGGACATTTGGTATCAGCGCAAGTAGCCACTATATCACCTTTAGGTAAAGTCAAAGTCCCAGAACCAACTAACCTTAGTGAATTTGTCAAGGATAAAACCGCTGCAATTGCTCTTGGTAAGTCTCTTTTTTGGGACATGCAGTTGGGGAGTGATGGTATCCAAAGCTGTGCTAGCTGTCACTTCCATGCAGGAGCGGACAGTAGGTCAAAAAATCAGATAAATCCAGGTGCGAATGGTGCTTTTAATCTTGGTGGTAGACCAAATTACCAATTAAAAGCAACAGATTACCCATTCCATAAACTATCTGACCCAAATAACCGTGCTTCTCAGGTGGTGTCTAGTATTGATGACATTACTGGTTCCCAAGGGGTAACACGAGCACAATTTATCGATGTGGTTCCAGGTAGCGATAAAGATAAAACCACTCCCAAAAAGGATGATATCTTTAACGTTCAAGGAATAAATACACGTCGGGTAACAGACCGTAACTCTCCCACTGTAATTAATGCGGTGTTTAACTTCCGCAACTTCTGGGATGGAAGGGCACAGAATATCTTCAATGGTGTAAATGCTTTTGGTGCAAGAGACAAAGATGCTTTTATTTTAAAGGCAGAAAATCGCAGACGTATTGCTAGAGCGCAAGTGCGGATTGATAACTCATCTCTTGCGTCCCAAGCGGTGGCTCCACCATTAAGTGCTTTTGAAACAGCTGCTGAGAACGACATTATCATCGCACCATTCAGAGCGCAGTTATCTGAAGATGAGAAAACAATTCAGGTAACTAACGAAGCTGGGGGTAGTGCAGGTCAAGCTCCAGCAGAAAGAGGGGTGGGTATTGATGGAAGCATCGATAGTATACAAGAAAGAACCAACGACACCACCAACCCAACCAACAACCCAACTAACGATACAACCAAACAAAATATCAAGATTCCAGTAAGAACAGGAAGACCTCGCTTACAAACCTTTGGTCGCAAGCTGGGTAAAAAACTACTAGCTTTAACTCCCTTAGGAAAGCAAGCAGTAGCTGCTGATGATAGTGTTCTCGGTTCATTGAGCAAAGGAAAAGGTCTAAAAGTTTCTTACGAAAAGCTAATTCAAGATGCTTTTCAACCTACATGGTGGGATTCTAATATTGCTATTCGGGTGAATCAGCAAACTGGTAGACTTTCTTTCTTCCGCAGACCCCGCAACCGTCCTTTGCGAACCAACGAATATACATTGACGGAATATAACTTCTCTTTGTTCTTTGGGTTAGCTGTTCAAGCCTATGAATCAACATTGATTTCAGACCAAACACCTTTCGACAAATTTGTCGGAGGAAATGGTAGTGCGCTTAACGCTCAACAGCAAAATGGATGGCGTTTATTCCAACAAAAATTCTGTATAGCTTGTCATGCAGGTTCAGAATTGACTAGTGCATCTGTTACAGATGTTTCTACAGCAGGAAGAATTCGACGAATTCCTTTACCTCCACCAGTAGGAACTCGAACAGTTCAAGATACAGGTTTCTTTGGTATTGGAGTGAGACCAGCCACCGAAGATAAAGGCTTAGGAAACACAGACCCGTTTGGCAATTCTTTCTCGGAAACACAACTTGCTAAAGAAGGAAAATTCCAACAGATATTCGGTCAATCTCCTCCAACACTTAATCCTCCCTTAGGACAAAGTAACGACATATTAGCTGTGAACGGTAATTTTAAAACACCAGGACTTCGTAACGTTGAACTGACTGCACCTTACTTCCATAACGGTGGAGAGTTAACCTTAGAACAAGTTGTTGACTTTTATAACCGTGGTGGAAACTTCCCCAGTGATGCTGTACCTGGAATACCACCTCTAAACCTTACCGACCAGGAGAAGCAAGACTTGGTGGCTTTCTTAAAAGGTTTAACAGATGAGCGTGTTCGCTCACAACAAGCACCTTTTGACCACCCGCAACTGTTTGTTCCCAACGGACACCCAGGAGACCAGAACTCCGTTACCGCTGATACCAGTATCACAACTCAAGATGGTACTAAAGTAGCCAGGGATAGTTTATTAGAAATCCCTGCTGTTGGTCGTAATGGTGGTAATCCTTTACCAAACTTCTTGAGCAGCGCACCTTAAATCATATCTTGCGCCCATAAATACAAACCCAGGTAAAATAAAAACATAGGAAATAAAATTTTATTGGTGCAATATGTGATTTAAAACCCTTGTAGAGACGCGATTAATCGCGTCTCTACATATATTGATTATTTATTTATCATTTTTTGCCATCCTTATAAAGACGCGATTAATCGCGTCTCTACATATATTGATTATTTATTTATCATTTTTTGCCATCCTTATAAAGACGCGATTAATCGCGTCTCTACATATATTGATTATTTATTTATCATTTTTTGTCATCGCTTGTTGAACTTTCTCCACTTGTTTTGGTGCTTGCATTTCCATAAATAAATTCATCGCTCGTTGAAAATCTTCTTGACTTTTGTCAAATTCTTGCATTTTATGATAAGTTAATGCACGTTGATACAAAGCTTCAGCTAAATCACATTTAGCACCCATCTCCGATAAAAAATTAATAGCTTTATCGTGACAAATAATTGCTTTGCTAAATTCATCTTGCTGACGATGTAACTGTGCTAAACCACATAAAGCTTTATTTTTAGCTTGAGTATATAGGCTATCGTCAGCTAAAGAAATTACTGTGTCATAAATTATAGAAGCTTTCTCATTATCTCCTAATTGAGTATAAGTTAAGCCTAAATAATATAACCTGTATCCTGTGAACCATAAAGGTAAACCTTGTTCTGGTAAACAGTTATAAAGATACTCAGCAGTATTACAAGCTTCCTGATGATGTCCAAAATGTAATTTTAGAAATGTCATCGGAAATAAAGCTGATGGAGTATATTGTTCATTATCAATTCCCCGGCTTATTTCAATTACTTGCTTAAAGGTTTCCAAAGCTTCTTCTAGCTCCCAAAATCCTATTTGGTAAATCCCTACAGTTAATAAAGAATTAATTTGGATTATTCTCAATTTCCTAATGATAAACTCATCCAGATTACTTTCTTCAAGTTTTTGCTGTAAAGACTGATTAGCTATTTCTATCGCATGGTCACAATAATATCTAGATTGGATAATATTACCAGATAGCCAACAAATTGTAGCTAATGTATGATAAAGTTTTGCACTACAATATCCAACTTCAATCTTACTTAATATTTGGTTTATATTTGCAGACAATTGTTCTAACAGCCCACGCTTATATAAGGAACGTCCTAAAGATTCATTAGCTCCCGATTGATTTGGTCTTTTTCTAATGATGACATGAGCAGCTTGATTAAAATCTTCAATTGCAACATAGTGATAATAAGCTTCAAAAGCTTTTAAAGCTGTTGTTGTGTCGGTCACAGAATCAACACTTTTTGTCCAATAATCTGCTGCTCTACGGTTAGCAATTTCCCAATCTTCACTTTGTCGTAAACGTGCAACCGCTTCTGATAAAATAACTGGATGTAACCAAAATTTTCCTTTACGATATTCCAGTAAACATCTATCAAAAAGTCTATTTATTACTCGCCTTCTTTTTGATTCATCAACATCCCATAGCAAACAAAATAAACCTTCAATTGAGACAAAAGATGTATCTTGATAGCGATAGCATCCTAAACGACATAAAAGTCGATATGCTTCTATATCAATTTCTTGCAATCGCTGAAACTGACTAACAACTAAGTTTTGTAATTCTCGTTCTACTAATAAATCATTTTTATTTTCATTCCAATAAGCATCAATATCACCTTCAAAATCCTTTAAAACTACACCACTTATAATTTGCATTGCTTTCGCATTACCACCATAAGCGTTACAAATTTCGCTAATTACAGTCGATTGACAATTTATCTTACGATTACAAAAAAACTCTCTCCAAGCAGACTCTTCCAATCCTCGAAGTAAATACAAAATGATATCAATATTAGTTTCACAAAGCCGCTCACGACTAGTAATAAGGGTCAGAGAATTAACAGCAGGGTCAGCCAATACTCGTAATAATTGTGCGTAAGGGCGACGAGATTTAATAAATTCACCCTGCTTATCTAGCACTGACTCTAAATTGTCAATTAGTATACCTTTTTTAGCCTTTAAATCACGTAATTTACGCCTTAAGCGCTGTAAATTGATTCCGAACTCTCGCACAGGTTCTTCATCAAAATCTCGTTTCAGCCATTCCTCAACTAAACTTTCCGCAGAAATCACATCTTCGGCTTTTACAGGCATCCATAATTCTAAAAATTCAAAGCCGTAAGTTTTAAAATACTTACGTGCTAACCTGGTTTTCCCAACACCACCCTCACCTTGAATCAAAATAATCTTCGCACCCTGCTTGACCATACTATGGAGTTGGTCAAGTGCCTGATTTCTGCCAACAAAGTCAGATTTTAGCTCAAGCTCAGTATTCAAAGGTTGATAGCGCTCAACAATATCTTCCCAGCTTTCTACGCCTACAGCCTGACAAATTTTGATAAAAGTTTCTCTGTTAATTGCCTCCTTTGCCCAAAAACGTTTTAGTGTAGCTTTTGTGGTTAACGCTGCCAAACACCAACTCTCGGCTGTTTTATTCCAACCGCGTTGTCGTCTTGCATCTTCAACAATTTCCAGCCCCTGGCTTGACGCCCTGACAGAATCCGCCATATTATGCTTTTTATGTCTCTACATACTATGTTACATATATTTACAAGTAGTGATAGGTACTCATACTCACCAAATTACTATGTGAGCTAAGATTGAGCCAAAAAATGAGCCAAAAAATGAGCCTTCGTAAATAAAATTGAGCGATACCGTGAAAGTGTGGAGCATTTAACACCCACAACGGCTATTAACGGAGGTTCAAAGCATGGCTTCATCGACTTGCAATCATGAGTGCAATAGCGGTTTTTGTCCCTTTATGGCAGACCCATACAACACTAATAGACAAGTTTGCCTAAAATGCGGACATGAACATTCTTTTCAACCTCGTCGTAGCAGCTTTTGGTTGATTATTGCCCTAATCGCAAGCTTATTTTTGATGCTTAGCAATAACCCTAAAACCGAAGAGTCTACGCCAATAACTCAACCTGGCATTAGTTTCTCCAAGTAAATTCCAGACAAATTTGTGGTGTGTAACTGTCCGTTCAAAATGCGTCTCTTTGCTTTGAGTCAAAAGAATTCATCTATTAATTGAGAAAAACTATGAAAACCTCAACAGATGGTACTAGCTCCTTGCTGCAATGGACTTATAAGTTACTGAAATACTTCCTGCTAGCTATGTTTGGCTTTGGGATTGCCTATGTTATGTCTTTGAGTTTTGGAGCTTTGAATCTCAGCAGTTTTTTAATGCCATTCCTATTTGAAGGCTTTTGGCGGGGTGGACTTGTGATATTATCCTTGATAGCGGCTGCAATTTTCGTAGAATCTCTACGCTAAGATTGAGCAGCATCAGCCAGGAAAATAAAAGTCCAAACAATTCCAAACAATTTCAAACAAATTCTCACAAATCCAAATACCTCTGAATGTATCCGACAATGAGGCGTTACATGTAATGAGGCGTTACATGTAATGAGACGTTACATATAATGAGACGTTACATATAATGAGACGTTACATATAATGAGACGTTACATGTAACGTCTCTACATTTTTGGAATCTATTACCAACATTTGTCAAATCACAATATAACTTTTACTTGTGGCAACGATAAGTAATTATGATTAATAGTTTATACGAATAGCTATCAAGGTATCTTGATTTTAAGGTAAGTTAACGCATCATGATTGACTTAAAAAATAGTCCGAATATTGATTTTTTTATTGACACTTGTTTCAAAAAACAGTAAATCTACTCAAAAATATTTCATCAATAAGTTGTTTTATAGTTTTTTAAGAATTACAATCCAAATTGGTTTACATTCTAAGTAGAAACTCTCGCCAATCCTAGAGGTATAATAAATGGCTGACATAGTTGATATTGCTGTTGGTGCGGGTTCCTTCACTACTTTGGTGACGGCAGTACAAGCAGCAAGTTTAGTAGATGCGCTCAAAAGCCCTGGACCGTTCACAGTATTTGCACCAAATGATGACGCATTTGCGAAGTTGCCACCGGGAACGATAACCACCCTCGTACAAAATATTCCACAGCTAGCGCGAATTCTCACCTTTCATGTCGTCGCAGGCAAGTACACGAAAGACGATTTAGCAAAACTTGGTGTAGTTACTTCCTTAGAAGGCTCAACAATTCCGATTGATTGTTCTGATGGGTTTGAAGTTAAAAATGCCACTGTTTTAGCGGCAGATATTGAAGCTGATAATGGCATTATTCACGTTATAGATACAGTCATTTTGATGGGTTAATCTAGCTTTTTCAATAGCAGAGTGAGTATTTTAGCACCCTGCTATTTTTTTAAGATATTTTAAATTTATGTTAAGTTTTTACTATATAGCCACTTGCGGTATATCTTAAGTTTGATGAACAAAAATCAAAAAGATATTATGTGTATAAACAGACCTCAATTCAATTGGCAAAATTGATGCTTGACTTAAATGCTTTAGCTGAATTCTCCCGCACAAACTGCGTTGGCATTTGTGCATTCCTCGTTCCAGCCATTTTAGTTGCGACCCTGGCAACTATTGTTCTTGCCGTGCTGGGTCGTCCATCGCGTCAACTGTGGCCAAGTGCGGGAGTAGCCAGCTTGTTAGCTGTAGTAATGCTTCTACACGTATATACTTGGTTTTCGATTGGTGTAGTCATGGCTCCGACTTACGTTTTGCTGTCTATGGCAATCGGTTGTTTGACGACTAATAGCCTTATATTGCTTTACAAACACTACGCTTCATTGGCGTTCCGCTCCAAAGTACTTACCTAACCCCCCAACCCCCCTTCCCTGGGAGGGAAGGGGGAATAATATTAAGTTGTGTTGTGAATAAAAAAGTAACCCGTCATTGCGAACCCAACACCAATGATAAAGTAGCGTACCCACTTTGGATGCAGTTTTTTTGCTAGATAAACTCCCCCATAACCACCTATTGCTGCAGCGATTGCCATAAGAATTGCTTGAAACCAAAAAACGATATGAGCGGAGGTAAAATAAATAATTGCTGCAGCATTTAAACAAGTGGCTAACCAAGTTTTAAAAGCATTCATTGTGTGAATATTTTGAATACCCATAACGTTTAGCACAGCTAATATCAAAATACCTCCACCCCCACCAAAATAACCACCATAGGTAGCAATAGCGAATTGCAAAATTAAAATTACAATTAGTGGTAAACGAAGTTGAGAATCCCCAGTTAACTGCTGCACTAATGGTTGACCGAAAGTAAATAAAAGCGTGGCTGTTAGCATCAGGTAGGGAACCAATGCGGCAAAATCAACTGGAGATGTGGAAAGCAACAAATAAGAACCGAAAAATCCTCCGATTACACTGATACCGCTGAGTAAAGCCAGTTCCTTTCGCTGCTTGCTCAGTTCCTGACGGTATGCAAATGTACTAGTTAATGTTCCAAACCAAAGTGCAACTGTATTTGTTGCGTTCGCATTAAGTGGTGGAACTCCTACAATTATCAACATAGGAAAGGTAATTAAACCCCCACCTCCAGCAACACTATTTATAAATCCTGCTAGTAATGCTGTGGTAAATAGAAGTATGTTGTGAGACATGTTTTGTATTAGTTATATAAACCGAAATACCCCTTCAAGGGTTTATTGTCGTTGTCGCTGTTGTTGCTGTTGGATTTCTCTTGACTGCAACGATACGAATCCTGCGGTAGTCAGCTATCCAAGAACCATTTTGGTAAAGTGTTGGTTTTAATTTATCTTCCACAAGTCGAATTACCCAGCTTTTTTCTTCAACAGTGAGTCCTGTGAAGAAATTACTAGCAAACATTTCTATCCAATTCGCGACTCCCTCATCCCCAGCAGTTAAAGGTGTTGGACGAGAAAATAAAACAGCATAATTGACATCAAAACCGTGCTGTTCCAATAAAGAAGCATACTCACCAATACTGGGATAATACCAAGGATTTCTGGCTATGGGATTACTAACTCCAATTTCCTCTAAACTCTCATATAAAGCCTGAGTTATAGCATTTACATTTCCCTTTCCACCAAACTCAGCAACAAAACGTCCACCAATTTTTAACGCTGCTTGTAAATTATTAATCACCAAAGAAGCTTCCTGAATCCAATGCAACACTGCGTTGGAAAATACTGCATCTAATGGTGTGTCAACTTGAAAATTTCTCCCATCTCCCACCTCAAACCGCAACTGAGGAAAATTTTGTCTAGCTTTCTCTATCATTTCAGGTGCATTATCGATACCAATAGTTTCTGCACCTGCTTGGGCAATTTTTTCTGTTAATTGTCCAGTTCCACAACCCAAATCCAAAATTCTTTCTCCTGGTTGAGGGTTCAATATTTGTAGTAGCTCTTCTCCATATTGCCAAACGAAAGAGTGCTTCTCTTGATATAAAGATGCATCCCAAGGTTTGGGTATTACAATATTTTTCATATATCTTCTCGCGATTATTTAATCTAGTGCTGACGTACTGGAAATCTTTTATTTCTGCTTATTCCTAGAGTAAAAAACATTGTTAATTATGTCCAATATATTTTTCACTATGTATTAATATCTTTTAGATATTAGTTTATATATTTAACCAGTACATTGGAACTACGACATCTACGTTATTTTGTCACCTTGGCAGAAGAACTACATTTCGGACGAGCAGCAGAAAAATTGCACATAGCTCAACCTCCCTTAAGTCAACAGATACGTCACTTAGAAACTGAGTTAGGTTTTGAATTATTTCACCGCACTAAACGCAGCGTGCAGTTAACTGAAGCAGGACAAATTTTTTTAACCGAAGCGCAACAAATTCTTAAACAATTGGAACAAGCAATTCAACTGGGACGACAAACCAGTCGTGGTGAACTCGGTCAGTTGGTTGTGGGGTTTATCAGTTCTGCTGCTTACAATATTTTGCCCCATATTTTACGGACATTTCGCACTCGTGTCCCCCAAGTTCGCTTAGATTTACATGAGTTGACGACAAGAGAACAGTTACAGCAATTAAAAGAAGGAAAAATTGATGTTGGTTTTTTACGTCCCCCTGTGGAAGAGGATACTTTTTTTTGTTATGAAGAAGTTTTTGCTGAGTCTCTCATCGTCGCTCTACCAGAAAATCATCCTCAGGTAAATCAATCTTTGTTAAATCAATCTCTGGTAAATTTACAATCTCTTGCTATGGAACCATTTATTTTATTTCCCCGTTCTCTAGCTCCTGGACTTTATGACTTGATTATTAGCCTTTGCCACCAAGCAGATTTTAGTCCCAAAGTTACGCAAGAAGCGATTCAAATGCAAACGATTGTTAGCCTTGTTGCTGGGGGAATGGGAGTTGCAATTGTTCCAGAATCTTTACAAAATCTCCAACGCACTGGGGTAGTTTATCGAAATGTAGAGTCTGGTACACCCAAAGTTACCATTGTCGCAATTTGGCGTAAACAAGAGTCTTCTCCAATCGTACAGCGCTTTTTGGAAATAGTTAGAGAAGTTTCTGGTTGTCATTGCGTTCACGGTAGCGTCTCTTCTTAGAGGGTGTTTATAAATAAAATATTAAGCACCATGTATATTAGAAGCCAGTATATTAGAAGCCAGTATATTAGAAGCCAGTATATTAGAAGCCAGTATATTAGAAGCCAGTATATTAGAAGCCAGTGACTAAAGTCACTGTCTAAAAGCTAAAGTCCTCTGAAGAGGACTAAGAATAAATAAGATTTTTAGGAGTAATTTTAAATTGTGCAAAATATCTGTTTTTGAGGTATTACTCAGTCCTCTTATAGAGGACTTCAGCTTTTAGACAGTGACTTTAGTCACTGGCTGGCTTATGGTAAGAATGATGCTTAATGTTCTCTTCATAAACACCCTCTTAGGAGATGAAGGAATGACGAAGCAATCTCCTCTCTTAGAGGATGTTTGAAAAGTATAATATAAGACAAAGAGACCTAACCCCCCTGCCCCCCTTCCCTACGTTCGCGTAGCGTGCCGCTTCGGCATGGGAAGGGGGGTTAAAAGCCTTTATCTAAAGCGGGGAGAGATTTTGAAAGCTCTATTTTCTTGTTCCCCTTCCCGATGTTCGGAAGGGGTTAGGGGTTAGGTTCTTCGTTAACATTGATACTTTTCAAACATCCTCTTAGCCTCCGCGTTGCAGGCTAGAAATTTGATTTTATTATCCCATTACTTCCCATTCCCCACTCCCCATTCCCAATTCCCCACTCCCCATTAAGTAAAAGTACCTTCACAAATCGTCATAATTGGTTAATATTAAGTAAAGAACAACTTAGCGTGTGTAAAAGGTGTCTCTAATCAATTCCATGCAGCCTAAAGTTAGTGCAGGCCAGCTTACAAAGGACTCAGCATTATTAATTGCCCCATTTTTCCTCTGGGGCACAGCGATGGTCGCGATGAAGGGAGTAATTCCCCATACCACACCGTTGTTTATGGCCGGAGTGCGGTTAGTTCCAGCAGGAGTTTTAATTCTGGTGGTAGCAGCGTTGATGGGTAGACCACAGCCTCAAGGATGGAAAGCCTGGTTGTGGATTAGTATATTTGGTTTAGTTGACGGGGCTTTATTTCAAGGATTTTTAGCCGAGGGATTAGTCAGAACTGGTGCGGGTTTGGGGTCAGTTATGATTGACTCACAACCACTAGCGGTGGCATTAATGTCACGTTGGTTATTTGGTGAAGTTATTGGTTTATGGGGTTGGTTAGGATTAGCCCTAGGAGTTATTGGCATCAGTTTTATAGGCTTACCCGACCAATTGATTTTAGGAATTTTCTCTAATTCCGTTTCCGTTCCTCAGTCCCAATTTTTCTCTCTCCAATCTTTATTTGAGAGTGGTGAATGGCTCATGCTCTTAGCCGCATTAAGTATGGCTGTGGGAACGGTAATTATTCGCTTCGTTTGTCGATATGCAGACCCTGTGACCTCTACTGGCTGGCATATGATTTTGGGGGGATTACCTTTGTGGGGAATTTCCACAACCGTAGAGTCCCAGCAATGGGTAAATCTTGTCCCTCACGACTGGGTATCCTTGGCATACGCCACCATATTTGGAAGTGCGATCGCCTACGCATTATTTTTCTATTTTGCTTCCAGTGGCAGCCTGACGAGTTTAAGTTCGCTAACTTTCCTCACTCCCGTATTTGCCCTACTCTTTGGTAACTTATTACTCCAAGAAGTTTTAACAACCGTACAGTGGTGTGGGGTGGGTTTAACCTTGGTAAGTATATACCTAATAAACCAAAGGGACAGCATAACTGGGTCAAAAGAAAAAGCTACAGCAGGAGAAATTACTGACTCCAAAATACAAAAAATTACTTCAATTAGTATCCCCGTGCGAAAGCCGGAACCAGAAATTTTACCGTAATATTAGGTATTTGGGGTAATGGATAAACCTTGACAAATTACAAACTACCTGCGACCACTGACTAAAGTGTCAAGATAAAAGTTAACATTAGTCCAAATTGAAGTTATCGTAAAAACGGTGACAAATTTTTATCACCGTTTTTAATAAATATTTTGGCTAAAAATTTTCATATGAGGCTATGTCGTTACTCAACCTTAATAATAGTCTGTTTCACTTGTCTAAGTTTTCAATCGGGACAAGCAAGCATAGCCTTTGGTAAGTCACTTCCAGAAGGCTTACAACTTAGCCAAGCTAGTATTCCTACTGATAGCAATACGAATTTACTTCTCAGACCAGGCAGCCGAGGGGAAGAAGTTCAAAAGCTACAACAACAACTTCTGGATTTGGGATACTACAACGATAAGTTAGACGGACAGTACGGAGTAACTACACAAGCAGCCGTTGCGAAATTTCAGCAAGCAAAGAATATCCTGGCAGACGGAGTAGCTGGTAGTGAAACCCGCAAGAGCATAGAAGAAGCTGTTGCAGCAAAAAAAGCAGCAGCACCAATAACTACCCCTAACCCTAACCCAAGTCCTAAAGCAAGCACATCAAATAAGAGTAATAATCATGGCTTTTTTTGGTGGTTATTGATTGGTATTGCGGGATTGGGAGGTTTAGGAGCATTAATGTACCTTATTCGTGCCATCAGTAGTCCCAAAAAAATCTCACAATCAGCCGTCATAGAAAATGACATCGATGCTGTTACACCACAACATCCATCGTCCTTTGAAGTGAAAAATTTACAGATGACAAATTTAGAGGTGACAAACAATGGAAGTCACCGTAACGGTAAAACTATCAACGAAGAAACAAAAGTACCACCTCAAGCGCAATTATTAGCACCAGAAACGACTTCTCGTCTTGCAAAAGTCAATATTATCGAGGAATTAATTCAAGACTTACGCAATCAAGACCCAACTTCGAGACGTAAGGCAATTTGGGATTTGGGTCAACAGGGGGACTCACGAGCAATTCAACCATTAGTAGATATGTTGATTGATTCTGACTCCCAACAACGCAGCTTAATTTTAGCTTCATTAGCAGAAATCGGCTCACGAGCATTAAAACCCATGAACCGTGCATTAGCAATATCCCTACAAGACGAAAGTCCCCAAGTTCGGCAAAATGCTATCCGAGATTTGACTCGCGTTTACGATATGATGGCGCAAATCAGCCAAATGTTGTCCCATGCTTTAGATGACCCAGATTCGGAAGTACAAGAGACTGCTAAATACGCGCTTAACCAAATGAATCGGATTCGCGCTTTGCCTGCAAGTGATAACTCACAGGAAGATTCGCGTTCTTCACAAGAGAATGATTAAATATATGTTGTAGAGACGCGACATGTCGCGTCTCTACAGGTTAAAAGAAGTTTATTGCTCTGCGGGAATTTCAATCAAAAATTCTGCTCCATAAGCAGGTTCAGAGTTAACATTTAAAGTTCCGCTATGTTTTTCCACAATAATTTGATGGGCAATAGCTAACCCCAAACCTGTACCTTTGCCAACAGCTTTAGTCGTAAACAAATGGTCAAATATTCTATCTTTGACATCTTGTGTCATTCCCAAACCGTTATCCTTAATGCTGATTAAAAGCTGTTTTTTATTATCACTCATTTTAGTTGTGATAGTAATGCGATTAGGGTTTGCTTGAATTTCCGTAAAACTACGACCCGTGTTAGATTCTTCCAAAGCATCAATAGCATTGGCAAGCAAATTCATAAACACCTGATTTAGCTGTCCGGGATAGCATTGAATTAAGGGTAAATCGCCATAATTCCTAGTTATTTCAATTTCTGGACGTGTCTCATTTGCTTTGAGACGATGCTTGAGAATCATGATAGTACTATCGAGACCTTCATGGATATTATAATAAATTTTGTTATCAGTATCAGCCCTAGAAAAAGTACGCAAGCTATTACTAATATTTCGTATACGCTGCACACCTTCTTTCATAGAAGTAATTAGTTTTGGTAAATCTTGTCTTAAATATTCTAAATCGATAGCTTCAATTTCTTCATCAATTATAGGATTAGGCTTGGGATATTCCTGTTGGTATAAATCAACAATATTAAATAAATCTTTGACGTAATTAAGTGCTGGCTCTAAATTACCACCAATAAATCCAACTGGATTATTAATCTCGTGAGCAATACCTGCGACTAAGTTACCCAGCGCTGACATTTTTTCACTTTGTATCAATTGTAGTTGTGCTTCTGTTAGTTCTTGTAAAGAACTTTCTAACTGTTGAGCATAATCTTTTTTTGCTTGAGCATACTCTTGTGCTTGCTGATATAAACGAGCATTTTCTATAGAGATAGCAGCTTGGGAAATTAATAAGTAAATAAATTCTAATCGTTCCGATGTAAATGCTCCAGATATAACTTGATTTTCTAGATAAAGGATACCGATTAAATTACCCTGTTTGAGTATTGGAATACATAACACACTTTGTGGCTGGTACTTGATAATATAAGCATCGTTAGCAAAGTTAATTTCTGTGGCTATATTGTTAATTACTAGGTTATGGTAAGAATTTTTGACATAGTTGATAACTGTATGAGGAATATCTTCATACTCAAGTAAAGGTATAAATTGCAGAATTTGATGGTTGTTATTACCAGCAACACTAGTAGCTTCTACAAATAATTGACCGTTTTGTAATAGCAATAAAATGCCTTTTGTCGCTCCAGAATTTTCGATAACAACTTCCATTAAAATTGATAGTAATTTATCTAATTTAATTTCGCGGCTTAAAGCTTGAGAGGCTTTAGTTACTGTGAATATATCTAGAAGTGTTGAAGCTGTACTACTAGTAGATGTTGCAGATTTTTTATTTAATAAAGAAATAGTAGCATTATTGTCAACATTATTTTTTTCTCGCTTTAGTATGGGATAAAGAAGTTGAGGATAAAGTATTTCTAAACCTTCTGCTTTTGCTAAAGCACCCCAGCGACTATAACAATAATAAGCCTCAATCATATACGATTGAGCAAGTTTTTCCTTACCCCATTCCAGATAAAATTTTGCAGCTAGTTCGTTAGCTAAGGCTTCTTCTTGGATATATTGATTTTGTTTGGCAAGAGCTATTGCACTATCATATAATTCTATCGCTTCACTTTTTTTGCCCAATAGCCGATATCGTTCGGCTTCTACCAATTCATATTTATGTTGAAAGTTCGATGGTGCATGAAAAGCCCATTGCTTTAATAATTCCTGGTTTATTTCTACTTGAGTTATATTTTGTTGTTGTTCCATTGCATCAACATGAGGATATTGTGCAAGAAGTGCTAATGAATAATAAAAGTTGTTAATTGCAACAGGTATAAAAGCACCAAGTGATACTGAGTTTTCTGCTGCTAAGGCTGTGTTAGCAACTGCTTCAGCGTAATCATTAAATAAATAAAGAAGAATTCCTTTTGTTTGGTAAACATTAAATAATAGATACCCCATTTTTGCTGCTTGTAATTGGGGTAGCATGATAGTTTCGTTAAAACTTTCCCCTACTAGGCGATATTTGTCTACTGCTTTTCCTTGTAAATTCAAGTTCAGTTGTTTTACAGTACTAATATCAGAAGCAACAAATTCATTTTTCATTTCTCTGCAAAAATCAATATAGTATGTTTGCTTCTGTTCGACAAGTTTCAGATTTTCCCCGCTAGCAAGCGAGTAAAAAGTATAATTTTCTGCACCATAACTAGCATAAACTAAATCTCCTGCTTCCAATCCACTTTGTATTACTTCAACTAAAGGAACTAAAGATTCCCTAAGGGAATTTTTCCAGGGATTAATAAATACATAAAACATATTATATACAGAAGCTTTGAGGTGATTTGCATTAAATTTCTCTAAGAATTTAATTGCTAATCTACCAGAATGAAATCCTTTTTCAATTGTTTTCGGATTAATACATAAAATAGTTCCATACCAAACATATGAAAATGCACTTGATGTAGAATATCCATGTTGAATACAAATATGAACTTGAGTTAAAATAATTGGGAATAAAATTTCAGGTCGAGAGTTTAACACAGCAGAAGTAATAGCAGTTAATATCCGCAATATAGCTAGTTGTTTTGGGTCAGTCATAACCCGCAAATTATCCACATCGCTTAATTGTGGCAATATTACTTCGATTCCAGCATAATCTAGAATATTTGCTAGAGACAAACCCATCACCTCCAAAGCCTCTAAACCAATATCAATGGCTTTGGGAGACTGCATTGTATTCATATAAATTTGGATTTTAGTCTCATAAACCTTGATAACATCTAGTTGATTATTTGCTTTATTTAAGATAACCTCAGCAAGAGTTTCAGAACCCTCTATATTTGTATTTAAATATTCAGCTTCCATTAGTTCTATGTGTAGAGCTAAGGTTAAATTGTAGGAGCAAGACCAACTTTCTTGTGCTAGCAGTTTTATACCCGTATTGAAATATTCAACAGCAGCAGCATAAGCAGTTGCAGCTTTAGCTTTTTTTCCAGCAATTAAATTTAACTCTGCTAGTTCATCCTTTTGATTTTGCTGAATAATTAAATCTACACCATAGTTCAATTGCTGAACAATATCAAAAATATTTTTTTCTTGTTCTACCTTAGGTGTATTTTTTAGTAACAACTCACCTATTTTCAGGTGAGTAATTTTCTTTTCGCTTTCAGGAATTAATGAATAGGCAGCTTGTTGTATACGGTCATGCAAAAATCTATATATTGGACTTTGAGTAATATTAAATTCTGAATTTACAGAAATTTTACTGTCATCTTCTACGTTATAGTTTTGATAAAACTTATAAACTTCATTTGTTGGTATAATCAGACCGAACTGTAAGGCTTTCCACAAATTAGCTGCTGTTTCGGCTTGTGATATTTCGCAAACTATTGCAAGCGTTGCTAAATCAAATTGATTTCCTATACAAGCTGCCATTTTTAAAGCTGCTTGGGCTTCTTTTGGTAACTTTTGTATTTGTAGAGCGACAAATTCCACTACATCATCAGTTAAAGATAAAGTTATCACACTAGCAATATCGCATTGCCAATAACCTGTATTAAAATTAAAATTAATTAAACCATCATCATATAATGCTTTCAAAAATTGATTGCTGAAGAAAGGGTTTCCTTGAGTTTTTTGATAAATCAGTTCTGTCAGTCTTTGAGCAATTATACTTGAGCAATTAAGAGTATCAGCAACTAGGTTATTTAAGTCGTATTGCTTGATAGGGGGTAGGTTTATTTGGTTAATAGTGACACCATTCTTTTGTATTTCCTCTAATGTCATTACTAAAGGATGTATAGGATTAACTTCGTTATCTCGATAAGCACCAATAAGTAATAAATAACCGTGATTTTCACTCATTAGTAATTGCATTAATTTGAGAGAAGCTAAATCAGCCCACTGCAAATCATCCAAGAAAATTACTAAAGGATGTTTATCTGTGGTGAAAACTTGAATAAATTTTTGGAATAATAAATTAAAGCGATTTTGAGCCGCAGTTCCTTCTAATTCTGCAACTGTTGGCTGTTTACCAATAATTTTTTCTAATTCAGGAATGACCTCAATAATTACCTTTGCATTTTCATTTAAAGCTAGCAATATTTTCTTTTTCCATTCAGCAAGTTGAGCATCACTTTCACCCAATAATTGTCTGATTAAATCCTGAAAAGCTTGCACAAAAGCAGAAAAAGGAATATTACGCTGATATTGGTCATATTTTCCTTTAATAAAATAACCTCTTTGACGTACAATTGGTTTATGTACTTCGTTAACAACAACTGTTTTTCCAATACCAGAAAAACCTGATACTAACGCCATTTCTCCGGCACCAGTGGCTACTCTTTCAAAAGCCTGGATTAGTTCTTTTACCTCATCTTCACGTCCGTAAAGTTTTTCGGGGATAATAAATCTGTCAGTAATATCACGTTCTCCTAAAGCAAACAGAGGAATATTACCTGTCTCTTTTAAATTTTGCCAACAGTTAGATAAGTCATGCTTTAATCCCCTAGTACCTACGTATCTATCCTCTGCATTTTTTGCCATTAATTTATGGATAATTTCTGACAAAACTAACGGAATATTAGAATTAATAGCATTTACACTAGGAGGAAGTTTTGTTATGTGACTATGTACCAATTCCATTGGGTCGTCACTACTAAATGCTAATCTCCCGGTCAGCAATTCAAAAAAGGTGACACCCAAAGAATAAAAATCACTTCGATAATCTATCCCCCGGTTCATACGTCCAGTTTGTTCCGGGGAAATATACGCTAAAGTCCCCTCCAGAACATTTGGATTGTGTAGTTGTTGCATTTCTCGTGGGAGGAGCGAGGAAATGCTAAAATCAATCAGTTTTACTTGTTTTGTTTCTGGGTTAATTAATATATTGTCAGGTTTAATATCTTTGTGAATTATACGAGAAAGATGAATTTCCTCAAGAGAGGTAACAATAGAAATAGCAATTTCTAGGAAATCACTTATTGGTAGCTTACCTTTCCCAAAATGCTGTTTAATATATTCTGATAGTGAAATACCACCAAAATCTTCCATTACTATAAAGTAGCCGTTACCATAGGGTTGTAAACTGTAAGGTTTGACAACACCTAAACTGTTAATATTTTTAACAATAGTATACTGATTGCAAAACTGAACTATTTCCTTGAAGTTGGGATACTGATTTTGCATTAACTTCAAAACAACTGGCTGTTGGTCGCTTTCTCTAAGACCTCGGTAAACAAGTGTTCTTGTCCCTGTATATATTTGCGTTAAAATACGGAAACCAGGGATATTTATCGTAATATTATTCATACTTTGTACTTATTCCTCAGTATACTTTTACCTAGTTATTATTCCCTGCTATGATGTGTTTCTATCATATGGATTGATATTTTCTATGTGATACAAATAAATTCCAAAAATCGAGCAATTTTAAGTAAAAGCGAGATAATAATGGTAAATCAGTCAAATATTCATTCAGTTCAAGTACCTGTAATTGATTTTGCTCCATTTTGGGATGGTAATTACGATAGTCAACTTAAAGTTGCTCAAGAAATTGCTAGAGCTTGCTGTGAAGTTGGTTTTTTCTACTTAAAAAATCACGGAGTTTCTCAAGATATATTACAAAAAGCGTTTGCTCAGTGTAAGAATTTTTTTGCTTTACCTTTACAAATCAAACAGCAAATCCCTATAGAAGCAGGTAGTCGTGGCTACGAGAAGTTAGAATCTCAGACATTCGACCCTAATAAAGCAGGAGATTTAAAAGAAACGTTTTTGTGTTGTAGAGAGTTAGACCCATCGGATTTAAAAGCATTGGAGGGTCATTCTTATGCAGTTTTAGCGACCCAACCAAATAAGTGGCTTCCAGAATATCCGGAGTTTAGGGAAGTTTCGTTACAATTGATTGATGCTTGCACCCAAGTAACTCAAAAAGTTCTTCAGGCTTTTGCACTAGCTCTTGATTTACCAGAAAATTATTTTACCAATTTGCATACAACCCAAAATTATATTATGCGGTTTCTCCATTACCCAGCGTTACAAGAAGCACCCAAACCTGGACAACCTCGCCTGGGTGCTCATACTGATTGGGGAAGTGTAACATTACTGTTCCAAGATGAGGCAGAAGGATTAGAGATTTGTACTAATTGGGGAGAATGGGTTGCAGCTCCTCCTATTCCTGAAACAATTTTGGTGAATACTGGAGATTTGATGCAATTATGGACAAATGACCGCTTTCGTTCTACAAAACACCGAGTTGCAGTCCCTTCGGATTTCACTACTGCGAAAGAAAGATATTCTATTGTTTGTTTTGGGATACCAAATTATGATGCTGAGATTTCTTGCATTCCTTCTTGTGTTGATGTTGACTCTCCGCTGAAATATGAGCCTGTTGTTGTGGGAGATTATTATATGCAAAAGATACGAGAAACTTTTTACTAAAGCAGACCACTAGAAAACCGGTTTCTCGGAGAAACCGGGAATAAATTTTCGCTTCACCTAAATGGATGATTATTTTATTATTTCTTAACTGAGGTTTGGCTAGTAGGTTGACTTGGTGTATTAGCAGAGCTACTTCCGGGGTTATTTTGCCCTTGTGATGGTGAAGATTGAGAACCACATAAACGACTTAAATCAAAAGTTCTTCTCTGATTTGTTCTGACAAAGCAAATAGGGGTAGAGCTTCTTGCTCTAACACTGGGGTATCTATGTTTTAGGGATGCATCCAAACTAGTTTTTGGTAAAGATGCAATGATTAGAACAGGCAAAATACTATTAGTTAGGCTCATTATTTCAACAAGAAAATTTTTAGTTTCATATTCTTATATTTTAGAAATAAATTGTTGATGTAATATATTTTTTATGCAAATTTTTGATGGTTATTTATTATGAAATTTAAATTCTAAAGTTAATTATAAAACCAGTGATATTTTTTTAATTCCGGTCGATTTGGTTGACCGTTAAACTCAATTTCTACCAATTCAGCTTCTATTTCTTTCTCTAGTAGCGCCACCAAAACACGCCGAGAGTGAGGGGAGATAGTATTATAATATAGCTTAAGCATAATTGTATTATTTCCCTTCCTTTATAAAGTTATATAGAATTAATAATTATTTTAGCGAGTATAAGTAATTATAACCGATAACAAAATATTAGTTTTAAACAGGAGGAGTTCAAACATGACTGTGCAAGAAAACATTTCTTCTTTATCCATCGGTATGGTACTGTTTCAAAATCTGACGCAGTTAGATTTTACAGGCCCTTACGAAATTTTTGCCAAGCTACCAAACACGCAATTGCATTTACTAGCGGAAAATCTAGAGCCTATCCGAAGTGAACGCGGACTCAGTTTTTTGCCTGATACGACCTTTGATGAATGTCCAGCCTTAGATATGCTGTTTGTACCCGGAGGTCCAGGAGTTAATCCCAAAATGGAAGACAAAAATTTTCTTGACTTCCTAAAAATCCAAGGAGAAAAAGCTAGCTACGTGACTTCTGTTTGTACTGGTTCGCTGTTGCTTGCTGCTGCTGGCTTACTTCAAGGTTATCGTGCCACAACACACTGGCTATCTTTGGATTTACTAGCAATGTTTGGTGTCGAAACTGTAAAAGAAAGAGTTGTGATTGACCGTAATCGAATTACAGGTGCTGGAGTCACATCAGGAATTGATTTTGCTTTAGTAATAGCTGCGGAGTTATTTGGAGATAAAATTGCTCAAGAAATTCAACTGGGAATGGAATACAATCCTCAACCACCATTTCAAAGTGGTTCTCCTCAAACAGCCCCTCTTGATATAATTGCTAGTGTTACCGCCGCTACCCAAAATCGTCAGGAAATACGGCGGCAAATCGTCCAAAGGCTTCTCTCCCAAAATTAGCTTTCTGATATTTGTTGTACAAAACGAGAAAAATCATTTTACGATATAGCAAAGCCTGTATATTGTCGTAATTCTACTGGACATTGTAAACACAACGCTTATATTTTTATCCCTTCGATAAACGCAAGTGTAGCCTGATTAAACGCAGTTGACGCAACCAAACTCTAGCAGGCTGGTCAAAAAACGTGAAAATATCACCATAGCCTTCATTAGTTTTATGATGGTGGAGCCAATGTTGCTCTGGAGTTGTAATAAATAAAAGTTTACATAACCACGTGACTGGTTCTGGAGTTTGCCAACCCATAATACTGGTATGTCTCCACCACACATGAAACTGACCAAAAAGTAGCCCAAAAATTACCCCAACGTTGGAGAAATTCCACAAAAATGGTGCTACCAAAAGATATGGCAAAGCACCTAAAACTCCATCTAAAAGAACCTGAAAATTGAGTATCAGGATTGCATAGTGACGAAAATTCTTCTTTGCCGAGTGGTGAGTTTGCAAGTGAAGACGACCAAAAACATGTTCAGGTACGTGGTAACAGAATGTAGAAAGAAAGTCACCAAAAAACAGTAATAGCCAAGCTACAACTATAGCTTTAAGCATTTATACTCCTTAAGTTCAGCGGTAAATTACTAGGAATTTATGTATGAAGAGATACCCTGAATTTTTCGGTCATTAGGAGTACTGTAGTCTGTAATTGGGACTCGTTAGCAAAGGTTGAGTTAAAATTTTTACAAATCTAGGTTAAACTTCCGCATTGTAATAAATATTACTTTTGGAAATTAATAATTTATGATTCATAATTCGTTATCTTAGCCCATATATTTCAACTGAATTTTAATCTTAGTATTAGGACCAGCAACCATAAACACCGCATCCCCAAACTTAGGTGCGCTAGCCTTAACCTCTGGATTTTGGGAAAAACCGAAACCTTCTATAGGCATTCCCATACCGTTGCGATTGAATTTTTTATCACCATTTTCATCATGGTATATAACAACCGCATAACTCCCCGCTTTTATATTGTCAAATTTCACCAACAAAGGATTTTCAGTAATTTTTACGCACTGTTTTTTGAGAGCGCGGTCACCATTGCTAGGAAAACCTTGGCTGTTAGCAAACAAGCTCAGACAAACTTGTCCTTTAGTATTCTTTAGGCCATCAATTTCTACCGCTAAGTTACCAACAAAATCAGCTTTCACAGTACAGGACAACGCTAAACTTCCTAAAACAGATAGCAGCAACATCCCAAAGCTAAATTTTTTCATATAAAACCCGTGATTTTCTAAGCTTAGTTCCTCAATATATATAGCACTAATAACGTAGAGACGTTACATGTAACGTCTCTACAGATGTAACGCCTTTACGGGTCATCAACAGGTGTAACCTTTCCGCACCATTAAATATTGACTATTAGCTATTGACCATCGACTATTGATTATTAACCGTTGACCGTAAAAATAAATGAAACTACTATTTATATCCACATCAGTAGGAGCGCTTGGAAGCGGAATTGGTGGAGGAGTAGAATTGACCTTACATAACATCGCTTCCATAATGCTTCGTCGGGGACACCAACTACAAATTCTTTCCCCCACTCCGAGCACCTGGACAGATTTACCAGTTATCCAAATTCCCGGCAACCTACAAATTATTGCCCAATCCCAAGAGCGCACCGACCCAATTACCATGCCAGAAAATTCCGTTCTAGGGAATATGTGGGAATACGCTCGACAACACCAACAAGAATACGACCTAATCCTTAACTTTGCCTACGATTGGTTACCCTTTTACCTCACTCCTTTTTTGCAATGTCCCATCGCTCATTTAGTCAGCATGGGTTCCTTAGGAGACGCCCTGGACCAAATTATCGCCCAAACTTCTCAAAAATTCCCCGGTACTATCGGCTTTCATACTCCCTCCCAAGCGGCTACTTTTCCTCACTTAACCCCACCCTTGTATTACCTCAGTAGCGGTATCGATTTATCTTTATATAAATTTTGTAGCGAACCAAAGCAACAAATTGCCTGGTTAGGGCGAATTTCCCCTGAAAAAGGTTTAGAGGATGCCGTTGCGGTAGCAAAAGAGACTAAAATCCCATTGAAGATTATGGGTAAAATGCAAGATACATTTTACTGGGATGACATCTGCCAAAAGTATCAAAATGCTCCTATTGAATATTTAGGATTTTTATCAACAAACGATATGCAAGAGGTTGTAAGGGAATGTCAAGCATTATTAATGACACCACGCTGGGTAGAAGCTTTTGGAAATGTGGCACTTGAAGCTCTTGGCTGTGGAGTTCCGGTGATTTCTTATAGTCGTGGTGGACCAGCAGAAATTGTTCAAGATGGCAAAACAGGGTTTTTGGTAGAACCTGATAGCGTTTCTGGATTAATTGCAGCAGTTTCGCGTCTCGATGAAATTGACCGTTACACCTGTCGTCGTCAAGCTGAAACCGAATTTTCTCTCGAAGCACTCGGTGAACGCTATGAAAAATGGTTTAGTGCTATTTTGGCTAATTGCTGATGGGTAATTGGTAATTGGTAATTGGTAATTGGTAATTGGTAATTGGTAATTGGTAATTGATAATTGGTAATTGGTAATTGGTAATTGGTAATTGGTAATTGGTAATTCATAACTTGTAATTCATAATTCGCAACAATGCAAACGCAAATTCAACATAAAGTACCTACAATTATTCCCCCAGCTTTAAATAAGGGTGACTTACTTAAAGTTATTGCTCCCAGTGGAGCATTACGAGAATTTTCAGCCTTCCAACATGGGGTGGAAATTTGGCGTTCTCATGGTTATAAAGTCGAGGTAGTTCCCGATATAGAAGAAAAATGGGGGTATCTAGCTGGTAAAGATAAAAACCGTAGCAACCACCTAGCAACTGCATGGGAAAATCCAGAATGTAGGGGTATCCTTTGTGCAAGAGGTGGTTTTGGAAGCACCCGGATATTAGAAAATTGGAATTGGCAAAATTCAGAATCACCTAAATGGCTAATTGGGTTTTCTGATATCACAGCTTTATTATGGAGTCTTTATAAAAAAGGTATTTCTGGTGTTCATGGACCAGTTATGACAACTTTAGCGGACGAACCCGAATGGTCAATTAAACGCTTGTTCGACTGGGTGGAAGGACGCACTCTTGAACCCTTAAAAGGAGAAGGTTGGGGAGGAGGTGTTGTTAATGGTGTTCTATTACCGGGCAATTTAACAGTTGCAACTCATCTTTTAGGTACACCAATGCAACCAAATTTAGATGGTGTAATTTTAGCCTTTGAAGATGTTACCGAAGCACCCTACCGTATCGACCGAATGCTGACACAGTGGAGAATGAGCGGGGCTTTATCTAAAGTTAAAGGAATAGCTTTAGGTACTTTCACTCAATGCGAAGCACCAGCAAACGTCCCCAGCTTTAGCGTTGAGGAAGTATTACGCGACCGTCTAAGCGACTTAGAAATTCCAATTATTTCCAACTTACCCTTTGGTCACAATGGCCCCAATGCTATTTTACCAGTTGGAATTACAGCAACCCTGGATGGAGATAAAGGACTTTTAAGCTTTTAGTTATATTGTGGTCACTTATATTGTGGTCACTTGTATTGTGGTCACTTGTATTGTGGGGTGGGCATCCCTGCCCGCCCAATATTTATAACCAATAATATTTATAACCAATGTTTATGCCCAATAGTTCATTTATGGCCAATATTTATGCCCAATACTCCCTACTCCCCACTCCCCACTCCCCACTCCCCACTCCCCACTCCTACACTCCTAAGGTATCGAGAATAAAAGCATATTCAAACGCTAGTTCTTTGAGTTGCTCATATCTTCCCGAAGCACCACCATGTCCTGCTCCCATGTTAGTTTTGAGTAGGAGAATATTATCATCAGTCTTCATTTCTCGTAATTTTGCAGCCCATTTTGCAGGTTCCCAATATTTAACTCTTGGGTCGTTTAAACCTGCGGTAATAAGAGTATGAGGATAATCCTTTGCTTGTACATTATCGTAAGGCGAATAGGATTTCATGTAATCGTAATAAACTTTGTCATTTGGATTCCCCCATTCCTCCCATTCTTGCGCTGAAAGTGGCAAAGAAGTATCCAAAATAGTCGTAACTACATCAACAAACGGCACATTAGCTACAACTACTTTAAATAATTCCGGACGCATATTCATCACTGCTCCCATTAATAAACCACCAGCGCTCCCACCGGAGATAGCTAAATGTTCGGGAGATGTCCAACCTTGAGAAATCAAATATTCTCCACAAGCGATAAAATCAGTAAAAGTGTTTTTCTTGTGCAAAAATTTACCGTTTTCATACCACATACGACCCATTTCTTCGCCACCGCGAATATGTGCTATGGCAAATACAACTCCTCGGTCTAATAATGATAGTTTATTGGATGAAAAATAAACGGGGTAAGAATATGCATAAGAGCCATAACCTGTTAAAAGTAAAGGATTTTTACCGTTTTTCTCGGTTCCTTTTTTGTACACAATTGAGATAGGAACTTGTGTACCATCAGCAGCAGTTGCCATCAACCACTCACTCTTATACAGGCTTCTGTCATAACCTCCAAGGACTGGTGTTTCCTTTTTCAACTCGCGTTCAGAAGTTTCCATATCATAATCAAATACAGACTGTGGTGTAATTAATGAGGTATAATTAAACCTAAAAGTCGTTGTATTAAATTCTGGATTACTCCCTTCAGAAAATTCGTAGGTAGGTTCCGGGAATGTAATGTAGTGTTCTTTTTCTGTACTCAGATTTCGCACCCGCGCTACAGGTAGTCCCTTTTGCCTTTCATGTATTAATAAATGATTAGCAAAAGCGCTAACATCTGACAGCATTACATCATCACGATGAGGTATAACAGTCTGCCAATTTTCTTTACTTGGTGAAGCAATCGCTGTTTTCATCAGTTTAAAATTAATTGCTTCTTCGTTAGTAACAATGTAGAAGAAATCACTATGATGTTCAACTGAATATAAAACACCATTTTCTCGTGGCTGAATAACCTGGAAATTTAAATTAGACGACTGATTTGCATCTAAATAATGTATTTCTGATGTGATATTACCTTGTACCGCTAGAAGAATATATGCTTCGCTACGGGTTTTGCTTAAATATAAGTTAAATAATTTGTCTGGCTCTTCATAAATAAGAATATCTTCATCACTAGATGTACCTAAAGTGTGACGAAATACTTGAAATGGACGATTTGCATCATCAATTTTTGTATAAAAAACTGTTTTGTTATCGTTTGCCCATTCTAAAGAATAATATGTATCTGGTATATTTTCTGAGTAGAGTTGAAATGTCGTGAGGTCGAGAAAATAAAGTGTATATTCTTCCGCACCAGTCATATCGACTGAATAAGCTAAAATTTGATGATTTGGGCTGACTTCAACTACCCCTAAACTAAAAAATTCATATCCTTTAGCTAACTCGTTTTGGTCTAGTAACATTTCTTCTGGTGCTTCCAAGCTGCCTTTTTTACGACAGAACATGGGGTACGCTTTACCTTCTTCTGTGCGAGAATAATAATAATATTCACCTTTACGGTATGGTACAGATAAATCAGTTTCCTTAATCCTTCCTAACATTTCTTCATATAACTTTGTTTGCAGCGACTCTGTATGCTTCATTACACTATCGGTGTAAGCATTTTCCGCTTCCAAATAAGAAATTACTTGCTCGTTTTCCCGGTCGCGCATCCAAAAGTAGTTGTCAACTCGCTTATCGCCATGCAACTCTAAAACCTGTAGCTGTTTTACGGCAACGGGCGGAGTCAAAAAAGTGAGCGAACGATTATCAATCATCATTGTTTTAACCTTCAGGCAATTTTAGCTTTAACCAAAAGAGAGTCATCACAGTGACCACACTTTAATTGGATGTCGAGTGTGACATCACAAGTTTTTTTCTTTATATCATCAGTGGGGATAAATATAACCCAAAAGTGCGTCAAAGGTATATGGTGAATCGCAACAACAACCCAAGAAACTGTGTTTGGACTTAAATCCCCGATGGCTGAGACCAAGCTACGAGAACACAGAACGTAATTGTGTACCATACATAAGTCGAGCGGAGGGAGCGCGAATTGCGTTCTATAAGCGTGCCTATAAAGGTTTATTGCGAATTGCGTAAGCGCTCCGCTCCACTGCGTGTTCGCGTAGAGTCCGCTTCGGATACGCGCCAGCGTGCCCATAAAGGCTTATTGCGAATTGCTTATTACCCTCTTCGGTCTATTTTAATTTTTAAAAAACAAAAAGCAATTGCTGGAAGTAATCCAAGAATCAAAGCCGTAGATACCTGTATAGTTACGTATAATATGTCGTCTCGATTTGGTTCAGGAATTAATTCTTGTACAATCGACAACAACCAAACCAAAATATGTATTAACAAAAAAGTTAGGACAGGCAGAAAGTTCCACCACCAGACAGCAGCGGCATGACGACGTAGTACTAAATATTGAAAAAGTCCTAACCAAATAGCAGAAATAATAAAAGCAAAAGTTGACAAAAGACTAAAGAAAAATGCAATATTAGGAGATAGACCCGGAGAAAAGGCAATAGATAAAAAGTAATTTTTCCAGGATGTACCAACACTATTAAAAACTATCCAACCTGCACTCATCGCGAACAGCCACAGCCAACCTGATACATATTTATAAACCGCAAATGTCTGTGCTGTGGCAAAAATCGTCGCAAAAACAATGCTTGTAGTAATATATTTTACCAGTAATAGCCATTCAGGTTGGGTTTCTGGGGGTAAATTTCCTATGATGCTTTTTTCCAGCAACAAACTAGCAATACCACCCACAACCCATCCCAAGACAGTCATCGAAGTAAACAGGATAAGAAACCCCCATCGAGCTTCAGGTGGAATTAACAATTTTTGCGGTTGAGTAATTGGTTTGGGTGTGTTGTCCGAAGTTTCATTATTGGTTTGCATAGCTGAGGTCGTGGGTAGAAAACAAAGTAACAAAATATTAAGTGAAAATTGTTTATTTTTCACCTTTTAGAGAACTTTTTTGTAGATAAAGAAACAGTGTGAAAAAGGGTAATCTGAGAATGATAAGCTAATGATTGGCATAAAAAGAACGCTTTAGGATGAAGTATTAATGGGAGTTTCCTCTAACGAACCTTTACTTTTACGCGCTGCTCGCGGTGAACAAGTAGAACGTCCCCCCGTCTGGATGATGCGACAAGCGGGAAGATATATGAAAGCATATCGAGATTTACGAGAAAAATATCCCTCGTTTCGTCAGCGCTCGGAAATTCCTGATGTTGCGATTGAAGTTTCCTTGCAACCTTGGCGTGCTTTTCAACCAGATGGTGTGATTTTATTTTCCGATATTGTTACACCGTTACCCGGTTTGGGTATTGATATGGATATCGCTGAGGGTAAGGGGCCTATCATTCATTCCCCAATCCGCACCCAAGAACAAATCGATAAACTCCGTCCTTTAGATGCAGACGAATCTTTGCCGTTTATCAAGACTATTTTACAGTCTCTACGGTCTGAAGTAGGTAATAAATCTACCGTACTCGGTTTTGTGGGTGCTCCTTGGACTCTGGCTGCTTATGCTGTTGAGGGTAAAGGTTCTAAGACGTACTCCATAATTAAAAATATGGCGTTCTCCAACTCCGCAGTACTCCATCAACTCCTGACAAAATTAGCCGAAGCCATCGCTAATTACGTTCGCTATCAAATTGACTGTGGCGCTCAGGTAGTGCAAATGTTCGATTCTTGGGCTGGTCAATTGTCACCTCAGGATTATGAAATTTTTGCTCTACCCTACCAAAAAATGGTATTTGAGCAGGTTAAGCAAACCCATCCTGATATTCCGTTAATTTTATTGGTCAGTGGTAGTGCGGGCGTATTGGAAAGAATGGCAAAATCTGGTGCTGACATAATCAGCGTTGACTGGACAGTTGATATGGCTGATGCGCGGGCAAGATTAGGAAAGAGCATGAAAGTGCAAGGTAATCTTGACCCTGGTGTGTTGTTTGGTTCCAAAGAGTTTATCCGCGAACGTATTTACGATACGGTAAACAAAGCTGGTAATAGAGGACATATTCTTAACCTCGGTCACGGTGTATTACCAGAAACACCGGAAGATAATGTAAGATTCTTCTTTGAAACAGCTAAGCAATTAAACACTGCGGTTGCGGCTTAATTGACCTAACCCCCTACCCTCCAACCCTAGGAGGGAAGGGGGAATAAAAGCCTAGTTTTTGGTCGGAACTTTATAGTTAATTTTTAATTCGTAACTTTCAACTCTCAAGTCACATATAAAGATGAGCCAAAAGCGGATACTAGTAACAGGTGCGAGTGGTTGTGTTGGTCACTATCTAAGTGAAGCTTTAATTAAGGAAACCACGCATGAGTTATATTTATTGGTCAGAAACCCGCAAAAACTGCAAGTGGATACCCAAGCACGTCCAGGTATCAACGTTTTGCAGGGTGATATGCAAGAAATAGAGCGTTATTCCGATTTGCTCAAAACTATAGACACAGCAGTGTTGACAGCTACTGCTTGGGGAGGGGATGCGACATTTGATATTAATGTTGGTAAAACCCTTGAATTAATGAACCTTTTAGACCCAGAAAAATGTCAACAGGTAATATATTTTTCTACGGCAAGTGTATTAGATAGAAACGACAAACCCTTAAAGGAAGCCGGAGAATTTGGTATAGATTATATTCGCTCTAAGTATCAGTGCTTACACAAAGTCCGAGAATTAGCTATTGCTCCTAAGGTAACCACAGTTTTTCCGACATTAGTTTTAGGTGGGGATGCCACTAAACCTGTCTCTCACATTACCTCCGGTATTCCAGAAGTAACAAAGTATGTAGATTTAATTCGTTTTCTTAAAGCTGACGGTAGCTTTCATTTTATTCACGCTAAAGATATTGCGACAGTGGTACAGTATCTTATCGAAAATCCTCCCAAGGAAAATCAATCTCGCTATTTAGTTTTGGGACAAAAACAATTAACCGCGAATCAAGCTATTGAAGAACTCGGTGCATATTTTGGCAAAAAAACTCCTTTTAGAATTCCTCTGTCTGTGGGTTTAGCGAATATAATAATTGCTTTATTCCGCATTCAGATGGATGATTGGAGTCGGTTTTGTATGAATTATCGGCATTTTACTTATAAAAATGTAATTAATCCTGACACTTTTAGTTTACCTAATTACTGCGCTACAATGAGTGATGTTTTGCGAGTTAGTAGTGTTGAAAAATAAACGCGATTTATCGCGTCTCCTCACATCGGAATTTCAATAATAAACTCAGTTCCTTCACCAGGTGTAGAAACACACTTTAAATTTCCCCCATGTTTATCCACAACAATTTGATGACTAATAGACAAACCAATTCCCGTACCCTTACCAGCAGGTTTAGTTGTAAAGAAAGGATTAAATAATTTTTCTCTTACCTCCTCCGTAATTCCACACCCATTGTCAGCGATACGAATAATAACCCAATTATTATTTAATATTTCTGTAAAAATTTTAATTTTTGGTTGTCTTAAATCTTCCAAGTCTATTAAGTTTTGACCGAAATCCTCACCGGAACAAATTGATTCTTCAAGTGCATCAATTGCATTAGCCAAAATATTCATAAAAACTTGGTTGAGAAGACCAGAGTAACACAAAACCATTGGTAGGTCTCCATACTCTTTAATAATTTCAATTTCTGGTCTTTTTGATTGTGCTTTTAAACGGTGCTGCAAAATCATTAAAGTTGTGTCTATAGCCTCATGAATATCTTCTAACGTCCTTTCGCTTGCATCTTGACGCGAAAAATTACGTATATTACGCACAATTTCTTTAATCCGGTCGCTTCCCATTTTCAGGGAACTAAACATTTTTGGCAAATCTTGTTGAATAAATTGTAAATCCATTGCATCAATTTCTTCTTGAATTTCTGCAACTGGTTGAGGATAGCTTTGCTGATAAAGATTTATAAGATGCAGCAAATCCTGAGTATAGTTACTTGCGTAATTGACATTAACGCTAATAAAATTTAATGGATTATTAATTTCATGAGCTATACCCGCTACCATTTGTCCCAAGCTAGACATTTTTTCACTTTGGACTAGTTGCAATTGGGTATTTTGTAGTTCTTGCAATGTATTTTCTAGCTCAGAAGATTTTTCTCGTTCTCGTACTTCTGATTGTTGTAAGGCAACATTATTTACTTCTAGTTTATGAGAATAATTTTGTAAATCTTTATATAAAGCAGCATTTTCAATAGAAATAGCAATTTGGGAACCAAGAAGAGATAGTATTTTTAACTGTGACCGTGTAAATACCGCTTCCGTTAAATTATTTTCTAGATAAAGGATTCCTGTTAGTTTACCTTGAAATATTATAGGTAAACCTAAAATAGATTTTGGTTGCTTTTTTAAAATATAGGTATCGTTGGTAAATAATCCTTCTTTAAAGGCATTATTCAGCAAAACATGTTGTTGATTTTTTTCAACATAATCAATAATAGAAAATGGAATATCTAAACATTCATCTATAGGTAAAAACGGTAAATTCACTATTTTGTCTGTACCCACATTACCGACATATACATCAGCGGCTAAAATTAGTTGGCTTTTATTATATAGAAAAAACAAGCCTTTATCAGCACCTGCATTCTCCATAACAATTTGCATTAATTTATCTAACAATTTGTCAAAAATAATTTCTTCAGAAATTGCTTGAGACACCTTGATGACAGAAGATAAATCTAATGCAGCTAAACTCTCTGTTGTTAAAGTAGATTTTGTTGTTTTATTTACGGAAATTTCTGTTTTTACTCTGGTTGTAATTTGAGAAAGTAACTGAGGGTATTTTGCTTCTAAATCTTTGACTTTTACCACTGCTCCCCAACGAATATAACAGTAATAAGCATCAGTCATATATGTTTTAGCAATTTTTTGTTTACCTATAGTTAGGTAAAATTTCCCTGCTAACTCACTTGCCAAAGCTTCTTCTTTAACAGAACCGTGTTCCGCTGCGGCTAGTATAGCTTTATCATAGTAATCCATTGCTTCATAATTTCTTCCTAAAACTCTATTTTTTTCAGCTTGAACTAGATTCAGTTTATCTGAAAAGTTTATCTGATTAACATGAGCATAATGTGATATTTCTTTTTGATTTTTATCTATATTTAATAAAGCTAATTTTTGTTCTTGCTCTGTTAATGAAGGATAAAGCAATAATAATGAGAGAGAACTATACAAGTGAAATAAAGGAGTGATTTCCTGTTCATTTATCTCAATTAAGTACTCCGATATATTTTCTTCATTATCTAACGCTTGAATATATTTTTCAAAAAAGTAACATAAAATAATTTTTTGCAAATACAATAAGTGAAAAAATATCAATGTTTTCACAATAAATGACTTACCAATAGACGCGAATAATTCTAGTGAATCTAGGATTACATTAGTAACCGCTTCTGATTTATTTTTTCCTTGTTCCTGATGACAAATATTTTGTTTAATCACAGTTTGATAAGGTAAATCTTGTTTATCTACATTAAAAGGAGTAATTTCACCATTTGCTTGTAATTGACTTAAACAAAATTCTAAATCATTTTTTAAAGCCAATGTTGATTGATATCTATTATCTGCATTTTTTGCTAATAATTTCATTACGATTTCTGAAAGTGCCAAGGGAATTGTAGAAACTATCTTGTGGGGAGGAATAGCTTTTCTTGCTATATGGCTGTGAATTAGTTCCATAGCATCAGTAGACGTAAATGGCAACTTACCAACGAGCATTTCATAAAATGTGACACCTAATGAATAATAATCTGTACGATAATCAATAGCGCAATTAGTCCTCCCTGTTTGTTCGGGTGATATATAAGCAAGAGTACCTTCTAAAACGTTAGGGTTGCTAAGATGTTTGGTTTTGTTACTTAGATTAGAGGCAATAGCAAAATCTGTTAGCTTAACTTGCCATGTCTCAGGATTAATGATGATATTTGAAGACTTGATGTCTTTATGAATAATTTTATTTTCGTGTAACTTACTGAGAATTCTGGCTAACTGAATTGCTATTTGCAGGAAATCCAATAATTCTAGTTTTTTAAATAGTAACAGATTTTTAATAGAGATTCCGCCGAAATCTTCCAGTATTAGAGCTAACCCATTACCAGAATTCTCCAGGCTATAAGTTTTTACAATACTTTCGATGTCAAGAAATTTAGTAATTTGATACTCATGTTTTAACAAAGAGATTTCTTCTAAAGTTGGGAACTCGTTCTTTAAAGCTTTGATAATCACTGACTGTTGTTGGCTTTTCCAGAATCCCCGATAAATTACCGTATTATCACTGGAGTGTACCTCTTCAACAATCTGGTAATCAGGTAGTCCCAACATCTGCTGTCCCTCGGTTCTGGAAGCTGAAAACGATTCATTTTTCGCAAAATGTGACCAACATTGCAGTGATCTCAATCACAACCACATTTTATTTCATGACTAAAAAATAAAATCAATGACTTATATTGTCATAAATGTGCCGAGTTTTTACTGAAGGAAAGGTTAAGAATAAGAATGACACGGTTTTGTATGCGTGCTTTTACGAACTCCTTGTCAGAAAATAAGTAAGTACAGGTTTATCTCAAGTCTACAATGTAAATCTTGGTTTCTTTATTTGAAACGTAAGAACAGGTCGCAAAGTTTACAAGGTAAGCCTTTTCCATAGCTCTTCCAGCGTTCATCTATCGAATCAGACGCTTAACTGATGAAATTGATGACAGAGAATATTCAAATAAATACTAGTAGTGATTATAAATACATTTATAATTTTTTCTACTTAGATAATAATAGAAATGTTAATAGGAAACACATTTAGTAAAAACTAATTTACACTCTAGAAAGGGTTAAAAATAAAGAAAAAATTAGAGTGTGAGGATTGGAACTTTATGAAAGTTTTACTAGTCTACCCTGTATTTCCTAAAACATTTTGGTCATATGAAAAAATACTAGAATTAGTTAACCGCAAAGTATTGCTACCACCCTTAGGCTTGGTGACGGTAGCTGCAATTTTACCCCAAGAATGGGAATTTAAATTGGTAGACCGTAACATACGCGCAGCAACCGAAGAAGAATGGGCATGGGCTGATATGGTAATTCTTTCGGCAATGATTGTGCAGAAAGACGATTTAATATCACAAATCAAAGAAGCAAAAGAGCGCGGTAAATTAGTAGCTGTTGGAGGACCATATCCAACTTCCGTACCGAGTGGAGTCCAAGCAGCAGGAGCAGATTTTCTGATTTTAGACGAAGGGGAACTAACCCTACCAATGTTTGTTGAGGCAATTAAGCAAGGTCAAACATCTGGAGTTTTTCGTGCAACAGAAAAACCTGATGTGACAACAACTCCAATTCCTCGGTTTGATTTGTTAGATTTTAAAGCCTACGACTCAATGTCCATTCAATTTTCACGAGGCTGCCCTTTTCAATGCGAATTTTGTGACATTATTGTTTTATATGGTCGCAAACCCCGGACTAAAACTCCAGCGCAACTTTTAGCTGAGTTAGATTATCTTTATGAATTAGGTTGGCGACGCAGCGTTTTCATGGTCGATGACAATTTTATTGGTAACAAACGTAATGTCAAGTTGTTACTCAAAGAGTTGAAAGTTTGGATGGAAGAACATAAATACCCCTTCAAATTTGACACCGAAGCTTCTATTGACCTTGCTCAAGACGAAGAGCTAATGCAATTAATGGTCGATAGTGGCTTTAAAGCTGTATTTTTGGGTATCGAAACACCCGACGAAGAAAGTTTACAGCTGACCAAAAAATTTCAAAATACTCGTAGCTCACTGGTTGACGCAGTACAAACCATCATCAAAACAGGTTTGCGTCCAATGGCTGGGTTTATTATTGGCTTTGATGGTGAAAAAACAGGTGCTGGGTCACGCATTGTGCGTTTTGCGGAAGCTGCAGGTATTCCTTCCACAACATTTGCAATGTTGCAAGCACTACCAAACACCGCATTATGGCATCGTCTAAATAGAGAAGGACGACTACGAGAAAATAAAGATGGGAACATTAACCAAACAACTTTGATGAATTTTCTCCCAACTCGTCCCTTAGAAGATATTGCCAGAGAATATGTTGATGCATTTTGTGCTTTATATGACCCCGTACTTTATTTAGACCGGACTTACCGTTGTTTTCTGATGCTGGGTTCGGCAAAATATAAAACAGAGTTCAAAATGCCCAGTTTAATTGACTTGAGAGCTTTCGCAATTATTATATGGCGACAAGGAATAAAACGCGAAACTCGTTGGAAGTTTTGGCATCACCTGTTTAGTATTTTGAAACGCAACCCAGATGTTTTTGTCAGTTACCTAGAAGTTTGTGCCCACAACGAGCATTTTCTAGAATATCGTGAAATTGTACGTCAGCAAATCGAATCTCAATTAGCAGAATATTTGGCTCAAGGAGCGGAAAACCCCTACGTAGTTAAACAACAAGAAAAAGTAGAAGCTATAGCTAGCTGAAGAGGGGAGTGGGGAGTGGTTATCTGTCATTGCGAGGAGGAACGACGAAGCAATCTCATCCCCTAGCCGTCAGTGACACACATAGTGTATATAAGTATTTCGTGGGATTGATGAGTTGTTGGGATTGCTTCGTCGTTCCTCCTCGCAATGACGGTAGCTCATTCCCCACTCCCCACTCCCCATTCCCCACTCCCCACTTCCTGTTAAACTTCATTGCAAATTCACAAGAACTGTAAAACAACGTGATAAGTTTTGATGATGTGAATCAATAGTACGGATAAGGAGAACACAGTGGTAAGCTCGTCCAATTTTGTCAATGTGGCACATGCACTTGAATCACGAGAAGACATCAGCGAATACGTTGCCCACCTGCAACTACATATGACTCTCCAAGCTCGCAACCTCGTTCCCAGTATGAAACTGACTCAGCAAGACAGTCGTCAAGAATTATTACACCAAACTCAAGCCACGATTGAAAAACTTATCTCGCGGCAACCTATATAAAGATATACAAATTTTTACCAAAATTAACGTACAATCTAAGCAGGACTTGTTAATCCAACAAATTATGTTGTTTTCATCAAGCCTGCTTCGTAATATATATCGTTTTGAAAATCATTCTTTCGGAACAACGCTGAAAGTAATGAAAGCCGCTACTATTATTGCAGCGGTTTCTAACCCAAATTGTGTTATCTAGGCTGAAGGTGGCTCGAAAACAATGACTTCATTGCTTAAGCGAAATATCAGCAGCGTTATCGTTCGACCAGTCCAGTATCGGGACATGGAGGGAATTGAGCGCCTCAACCAAGAGTCATTTGCCCCTGTCACCGAAGACACAAAAGGCTCTCAGAATGCTATTGGGCAAATGCAATGGTTACGTCAGTGGTATGGGGTACTCAAATTTTTGAGTTGGTTCCCTAATCCCTTACAGTATATGTTTTTCGCATTCGTTGCAGAGCAAGGTCGCGACCTGTTAGGAATGGTTCAAGTATCACCATTTAACAACACCCGCAGTACTTGGCGTATTGACAGGGTAATGCTTGACCGTGGAGCTGATAAATTAGGAATTGGTTCCCAAGTTTTGCGCCATTGCTTTGAAACAATTTTGGAAGCTCGCACCTGGATACTAGAAGTTAATATTAATGACACCGAAGCGTTAGCTTTATATCGTCATAACGGCTTTCAACGTCTAGCAGAAATGACATATTGGGAACTCAGCCCAGAGCAATTAAAAGATTTATCCCAATCAGAGCCGGATTTACCTAACTTATTGCCAGTTAGCAACGCTGACGCTCAGCTACTTTGTCAGTTAGATACAGCTTCAATGCCCCCTTTGGTGCGACAAGTTTTTGACCGAAACAAATCTGATTTTAAAACTAGTTTGTTTAGCGGAATCAGCGATGCCGTTAAGCAATGGATGAGCAAAACCGAAGTTGTTAGCGGTTATGTATTTGAACCACAACGCAAAGCTGCTATTGGTCATTTTCAACTAACCCTTGACCGTAAAGGTAAACAACCTCATTTCGCAACATTGACAGTGCATCCTGCTTATACATGGTTATATCCAGAACTACTGTCGCAACTTGCTCGTGTAGCAGTCGATTTTCCGCCACAAGTTATGCAACTGGCGTCGGCAGATTATCAATCGGAACGAGAAGAGTATTTAGAGCAAATCGGAGCAAAACGTATTTCCCACACTTTAGTCATGTCGCGCTCGGTGTGGCACAAGTTACGCGAGTCGAAATTAGTTTCCTTGGAAGGAATTCAGTGGCAAGAAATGCTACAAGGTTTGCAGCCAGCACGTAAACCCATACCTGGTGGAATGTCATGGGGACAACCAGTACAACTACCTCAGCCTTCCGATAAAAAGGGGAAAAACAGCTCAGGAAAAGAATCTGTAAATTTTTCTTGCAATGTTCCTAACCTGGAACCAATTTGCAATCCAGATTCTAGCGAAACACCTAAGGAGTAGTATTTTGGCTTTTTCTCAAACCCCAGGAGAAGAAATAGCTAAAAACGATTCTCCCCCCAACTCCCCACTCCCCACTCCCCACTCCCCACTCCCCATCCCAAGTCCCCAAGTCTTAGCGCTGGGCTTAGATGTTGGTAGTAAGCGGATAGGTGTAGCAGGGTGCGACCGTACAGGCTTAATTGCTACTGGCATCGAGACCATTGAACGCAAGTTTTTTAGTTACGATGTTGAGCAAATAGGGCGGTTAGTAAAAGAGCGCGAAATAAATGTTTTGGTTGTTGGGTTACCCTATTCGATGAGTGGTAATTTAGGTTTTCAAGCTCGCCAAGTGCAAAAATTTGCCAGGAAAGTAGCAAAAGCTCTCAACTTGCCGATTGAATACGTGGATGAAAGATTAACATCGTACCAAGCTGAACAACTGCTAATAGCCCAAAAAATTTCGCCTTCACGCAATAAAGGTTTGATTGACCGCAAGGCTGCAGCGTTAATTTTGCAACAATGGCTAGATGCGCGACGAGAAAATACGAAGAAGGATGAAAATATCGGCTGAGCAATCCTGTCTTTGAGCATGATATTCTGAAAGCTATTAGGCAGCAGTTGTATTTAGATCCAAAATGATTTTGTTAACTTCATTTAGTTGACCTCATAATGTCGTTAAAAAATCAAGCGATTTTCGCAAGTGCTGATAGCAAAATAGTCTTAATATCCTCCGCTATGTTTTCCTCCCCATTCTCCGAAAATGAAAATCAAAATGCGGGTTCCATCACTTTGACTGACGACAAAGGGCGGACGCTCGATTGTTATGTTGAACATTCGCTTTCTGTAGACGAACAGGAGTATGTTTTACTTCTTCCTGTTGATTCACCCGTAGAAATTTTTGCTTGGCAAGGTGAAGGCGAGGAAGAAGAGGCCGTTTTGGTAGAAGACGACGACACCATCGATGAAATTTTTGCCACAGCTCAAGCTGTACTTGCTGAGCATAATTTGTTCCTTAAAAACACCGCTTATGCTTTGACAGTCGCAGGTGAATTACCAGAGGCAGACGAGTCGGAACTCTTTACATTAGAAATAGAAGACGAAGAAAATTCTCTAGAGCCAGAGCAATTGCAGTTGTTGGCATATTTCTATCACGAAGAGCAGGAGTACGCAATCTACACACCATTAGACCCATTGCTATTTTTTGCTCGAACATTACCGTCCGGAAAACCCCAATTACTCTCCCCTGAAGAGTTTCGTAAAGTCCAACCCCTGTTGGAAGAACAGCTTTTTAACGAAGTTGAGTAATTTGTGACAACTCCACACACTGACTTCCACCCCCCACTCGAAAATAACATTTAACAGCTGTTGCCAAAACTGGCAAAAAGCAGCAATAGTTAAAAGGCAAGACGCTAGTCCATAGTCAAGAGTTCACCATCTCTAGACTATGGACTTTTGAATATTAACTGTATAACCCTTGATTACTGACACAAACTATGAATTGGAACAAGCTCTTACAACCCGACTTGATTTTAGAAGGTTCTATCTTGAACCTAACACCAGATATGGTGCAACGGTATCAACTTAAGGGACTTGTTTTGGATGTAGATGAAACCTTAGTTCCAATTAAAGCCGCTTCTGCTTCCACTCAACTCCGACAATGGGTAGAAGAAATTCGTCCCATCGCCTCCCTCTATCTGGTTAGTAACAACATCAGCGAAAACAGAATTGGTGGTATTGCTCGCTCTTTAGACCTACCTTACTTCCTCGGTGCAGCAAAACCCTCACGACGCAAAATCAGAGAAGCCCTCAAAACCATGAACTTACCCGCACAACAAGTCGCAATGGTCGGCGATCGCCTTTTTACTGATGTGATAGTAGGTAACCGCTTGGGGATGTTCACGATTTTTGTCGAACCTATTGTCCATCCAGATGAAGCTTTACGCTCCCACCCCATACGTAACTTTGAGGTTTGGATTTCAGAAATCTTAGGAGCTTCCATTGCTCCCAAGAAACAAAGATTAACAAATCTTCACAAATAGTCACAAAAGACAAACTAAAGAAATAATTAAGAAATACTTATTTTTGACAAACAGGGGCGAAAATAAGTGTGAATCAAAAAGAGTCAAGCTTATAAAGACTCTTAAATTAATAAACTTTTATAAAATGCAGAGCGTCGCCTTTTAATGTTTCAAAAGGTTGGCGCTTTGTAATTTAAATTTGTTTTTTTTGATAATATTTTTCTTAATTTATGTTACCAATACTTGTAAAGTTTTATGATGAAATAAAGCAAAGAATAACTATTTTTCAGGAAGTTGTGACATAATAAAATTAATTAAAACAGATAACAAATGGGGTCATCTAAATAAAGACCCTAGCTATAAACATCAAATTTAAATATCCAAAGCGTCAGCCTTCACTTTATAGAGGGTTGGCGCTTTGATAATTTTATTTATGAGTAATAAGTTATTAATAATAAGTTTTGAGTTATGAGTCAAACAATAGTCGTAAAAATTGGAACATCTAGCCTGATGCGACCCTCGACAGGGCAATTAGCGCTTTCAACTATTGCAACATTAGTAGAAACTTTAGCGCAATTGCAGAGTGAAGGAAATCGAGTAATATTGGTTTCTTCTGGTGCTGTGGGAGTAGGTTGTGCGCGATTGGGTCTAGTAGAACGTCCTAAAAGTATTGCTTTAAAACAAGCAGTTGCAGCAGTTGGACAAGGAAGATTAATGCGTGTTTACGATGATTTATTTACGACTTTACAACAGCCAATAGCTCAAGTTTTACTTACTCGCACAGACTTGGTACAGCGTTCTAGTTATTTAAACGTGTATAACACTTTTAAGGAATTATTAGGACTAGGCGTAATACCAGTAGTGAATGAAAATGACACGGTAGCGGTAGATGAGTTGAAATTTGGAGATAACGACACATTATCAGCCTTGGTCGCTAGCTTAGTGAAAGCGAATTGGCTGTTTTTACTTACCGATGTTGATAGACTTTATTCAGCAGACCCACGCTCTGTACCTGATGCACGTCCCATAAGTTTAGTTTCTAGCATTAAAGAATTAGTACAGTTACAAGTACAAACTGGCTCGGCAGGTTCCCAATGGGGTACAGGGGGTATGATGACAAAGATTTCGGCTGCTCGTATTGCGGTTGCGGCTGGAGTTCGTACAGTAATCACCGAAGGGAAACAACCTGGTAATTTAAAAAAAATAATCCAAGGTGAAGATATTGGAACTCATTTTGAACCGCAACCAGAACCAACTTCAGCTCGTAAAAGGTGGATAGCTTACGGTTTGGTTCCTGCGGGTAAATTATATTTGGATGCGGGAGCAACGGCTGCAATTTCTCAAGGGGGTAAGTCGTTGTTAGCTGCAGGTATTACTGTTGTTAAGGGAGTGTTTGATTCCCAGGATGCAGTGCAGTTGTGTGATAGCGATGGGAACGAAATTGCTAGAGGATTAGTTAACTACAACAGCGAAGAATTAGAAAAAATTCGGGGACGACGTTCGAGCGAAATTTCGGCAATTTTGGGGTATGAAGGTGTGGAGACGGTGGTTCATCGGGATAATTTAATTTTGACTTAGAAGATAAGCTATTCCATATTTAAGTTGCATAATCGAAATGCCCGATACAATAAAATCCGTAGAGACGGCGATTTATCGCGTCTCTAATATCTAGGAATTTGTATCTAGGAATTTGTAGCAAAGTATGTAGAGACGCGATTAATCGCGTCTCTACAAGATTTTTGGGTTATCGAATTTTCTTAACCGACAAGTATTGCTATGGGATTTTGAATTAGATAATTTGTTGGTACGTCGTTGTCATGATTTACTTACATACAGCAAATTTTAAGTTAATGAAATATAACCGGGCGGGCAAGGATGCCCACCCCACAAGAGTTTGGTATCAAACCTATGTATCTCATTTACCTGCAAACTGCTGTATATAGATAATAACCTCGATAACCAGCGCGATAGAAGCGACTCTCAGGAGAGTAAAGCTGATAAACCAGTGGTTGATATTAGAGATAAAGATTTGTGCAAGGGTATCGGGGATAAATCAAAGCGGTAGCTAATCATCTGCGTGATTTTGCAAAACATCCAGACCATTACTTCATGTAAAGCGAGCACCCAACTCAACACTAAATTTTAAATTGTTAGTCTAACAGCTTTCGAGTATTATAGAAAAACTATCGGTTTCAGGCTTTACCAGTGTCTGCCAAAGATATTTTTCATTAAGTAGTGAAACAAGCTCTTCAAAAAGAGCAGTGGACGATTACAGACGACCCATTAAAATTTAAGTTTGGTAATATCAATTTTCAGATTGACCTAGGAGCAGAAAAATTAGTAGCAGCAGAAAAAGCTGGAGAAAAAATAGCTATTGAAATCAAGAGCTTTCTTAATCCTTCTGCTATTACAGATTTTTATGCAGCTTTAGGGCAGTTCCTAAGTTATAGGCTAGCATTAGAAGCAATTGAACCAGACCGACTTCTTTACATGGCAGTATCACTAGATGCTTACCAAACATTTTTCCAATATGAATTTACACAAATTGCGGTAAAACGATATCAGATACCGCTTATAGTATATGACCCAGCAGGGGAGGTAATTGTACAGTGGATAAAATAGCAAAATATCGTGAGTATGTACAAACTTTGCTAACTCGCTATGCCAATTATGATGTTTCGGATAATGATGTCGAGGTGCAGCTTATTTTTGATACCGAGCGAGAGCATTACCAATGGATGAATGTTGGTTGGCAAAATTTTAATCGGGTCTATCGCTGCGTCATGCATTTTGATATCAAAGATGGTAAGATTTGGCTTCAGCAAAATTTGACTGACCAAAATCCAGCGGAAGAATTGGTGACAATGGGAGTACCAAGGGAAGATATTGTATTGGGTTTGCAACCGCCTTTCAAACGTCAATACACTGAGTATGGTGTTGCTATAATCTAATGTAGATATACCGGGTTCAACTCAAAATTAAGATGTTTTCCGATTGTGAAACATACACCGAAAGTAGTGTCAGTTCAACATCTGTCATAATCAACTACTCACAGCAACCGTAGTTATAGTACTTTAATACCCATTCAGCGGTGTGAAGTTAAAATTAATGTGTCAGGAGTAGGGTGTGCAGCGTGAAACCCACACCCAATGCCCCACATCCTTAATTATTTGGAGGTGTGTACATGGTACGACAAGTGACAGAATTTGAAACCGCCGATGATTTAGTTATCTACCCAGAGAGCGACGGTCTACCAATGGCGGAAAATACAGTACAGTTTCGATGGATTGTAACAATAAAAGAAAATTTAGAAATATTATTTGCAGCAAATCCAGATGTATTTGTCGCAGGGGATTTATTTTGGTATCCGATACAGGGAAATATTGACATCAGGTATGCACCTGACACAATGGTAGTTTTCGGCAGACCAAAGGGAGATAGAGGTTCTTACATACAATCACGCGAAGCAAATATACCGCCACAAGTTGTGTTTGAAATCTTATCACCGGGCAATACCAAAAAAGAAATGAAAAAAAAGTTAGAATTTTACGATAAATATGGTGTGGAGGAATATTATCTCTACGACCCAAAAAAAAATAATTTAACTGGTTGGTCGCGTTCAAACAACAGTTTAGAACAAATCACAAACATAAATGGTTGGACAAGTCCAAGCTTAAAAATTAAGTTTGTTTTAACACCGACAACACTTGAAATTTATCGTCTTGATGGTCGAAAATTTCTAACACCAGTCGAGTTGGAACAAGAACGGCAACTTGCACAACAAATTGCGGAAGCTGAGCGTCGAAATGCAGAAGCTGAACGTCAACGTGCGGAGCGTTTAGCTGCTAAATTGCGCTTATTGGGAGAAGACCCAGATTTGATATAAAAACCTTAATAGCTGGTTTGTAGAATTTCTTTGTAAAATTTCTATATTGTTTATCAACGTTATAAAAAACTCGAAATACACCAATCCGTAGTTCCCAGTCAGCAATATCCGCAGGTTCCCGTCGAAATCGGTTTTTAGTTTCTATGTCTGGTTCATAAGGTAGTTGGGTTTGCATCGCATCGATAATAATATTTTGTTCAAACTTCCTGAAATAGCGCAAATCTGTAACCGCTTCAGGGGTAAACTCAATTTCGTACATTCTTAGCTAAAAAATACTAACGAGCCAAGTTTTTGATAAATTATAGCACTTTGCAAGTAAATGAGGCACTTTCGCTAAATATTAAAACTCTTTCTTGTGGGGTGGGCATCCTTGCCCGCCCGCTTGTATCTCACTAACTTTAAACCCGCTGTAAGTCGAGTTACTTCTAACCTAATCTTTTTTGGATTTCCTCCACTAAATTCTCCCACTCAACCTCAATTTGTTCGCGACTTCTTAAATCTTTGAGCGCGGCTTTTTGTGCAGTAGCTTCATCCTTACCAATTATCAAACACAAAGGAATTCCTTGTTTTTCCGCTTGTTGAAATTGTTTACCTAATTGTTTTTGTTCAAAAGCCGTAACTACATTAATTCCTGCTTTTCTAAGTTGCTGGGAAACTTGCAAATAAATCGGCATCAAATCCGCTTGCATATTTACCACCATTACCTGTGTTGGAGTAGGAGATAACTCACTCAAAATACCAGCTTTTAGTAAACGACTCATTAAACGAGTTAAACCAATAGAAATTCCCACACCGGGCATTTTTTCACCCAAAAATGTCCCAACTAATTCCTCGTATCTACCACCAGAACAAATACTTCCTAAAGCTTCATGTCCAATTAGACTAGTTTCGTAAACTGTCCCTGTATAGTAATTTAAACCGCGAGCAATAGATAAATCGATACAAAATCTATTTTGTGGAATACCCAGATTACGCACCCCAGCAATAACAGTTTCTAATTCCGCGATACCCAAACTTAATTGTTCAGCATTTGATACTTTTTCGCTAATAGATTTCAGTTTTTCTAAAATCTCATCATCAGTACCTTTGATATTAATAAAATTAATAACTTCCTGTGCTTGCTCTGGTATAACTCCCTCTTTTTCTAACTCTTTTTTTACCTTTACTTCGCCAATTTTTTCTAAATTATCAATAATACCTATACAGGTTTTAATTTGACTTTCTTCTATACCTGCAACCTGAAAAAAGCCAGTAAGAATTTTTCTATTATTGATACGAATCAAAAAATCACCAATATTAACAGCCGCAAAAATTTCGGAAATAATAGCAGGCATTTGAGCATCGTAAAGCAAACTTAATTCTTTACGTCCAACAACATCAATATCGCACTGTCTAAATTGACGAAAACGCCCATCTTTAGCTCGTTCCCCACGAAAAACATTGTCCATTTGATAACGCGCAAAAGGGAAAGTTAATTCATTTAAATGACGCGCAATATAAGCAGCCAAAGGAACAGTTTGGTCAAATTTTAGTCCCCTAGCTTCCGAACCAGCCTCCGAACCACCATCCGAACCACTACCACCAGCTTTATCTTTTTCAGCTTGACGATTTGGAGGCAAAATCGGACTCAAACCATAAATAATATTATCCCCTTGATTGCCTTTCGCTTGCAAAACATCCAAACGTTCGACAGCAGGTGTTTCAATAGGAGTAAAACCATAACTCTCAAACACCTTACGGATAGTATCCATTAAATATACTTCCAGACGTTTTTCACCAGGGAGAAATTCCGGAAAACCACTAGGAGTTGAATAATTAATTTTTTCTGTTTTTGCCATATTTGTTGACTGTTGACGGTTGACTGTTGACTGAATTCCCCACTCCCCACTCCCTACTCCCCACTCCCCTCCTATTCAAAACCACCAAGGGTCAGGAATTGACTGGGTTTTAATTAAATAAGCTTTTTGACGTAAAAAGCGTTTTATCGATGCAGAACCCATACGTGAACCACCTAAACCGGAAAATTTAAAAGAGTTTTCTTCTGCTTCGTGCATAATACCTGTTAAAGCAGCATCGTTAATACTAATAGCACCTGCTTCTATATATTGTGCAACTTCTAGCGCTTCTGCTTCTGTTCCAGCAAAAACAGCTGCACTTAGTCCATACATACTGTCATTTGCTAAAACTATCGCATCACGGACGGAAGAAAATGGCATGATTGGCATAATTGGACCAAATGTTTCTTCACTCATGACCTTCATACTATGGTCTACCTGAGTCAGAACTGTGGGATTACACCACCAACCCCCTCCCAGTTGCTCGACTTCTCCACCACAGTGAACCACAGCTCCTTTCTCGATAGCGTCTCGTAAATGCTCGTCAATAACTACTGCTTGTTTTTGAGCAATAATCGGACCAAGTTCACCATCTTCAACTTTAGGGTAAGCTAACTGTAAAGCTTCTGCTTTCGCGACCAAATTCTTCACGAACTGCTCAAAAATCGATTCCGCAACATAAATTCGCTCAATTGATAAACACGACTGTCCGCTATTCATCACAGCACCCCATAAAATTGCTGAGGTCGCTAAATCAATATTTGCAGAACGCAAGACTATCGCTGGGTCTTTTCCGGACAACTCCAAAAAAGCGGGAATAAATCGTCTTGCTGCAGCTTCTGCCACTAGTTGTCCTGTTGCCACACCCCCCGTGAAACAGACCAAATCTACATTTTCAATCAATTCCACTCCCGTTTCTCTTGCTCCCTCAATAAAAGTTAATACATCTCGCAATCGGGGAACACTATTAACAGCACTCATTAACGGTGCGACAAAGCGGGGTGTAATTTCGCTGGGTTTAACAATAACCGCACAACCCGCTAACAATGCGGGAATAGCATCAATAGTAGATAATAATAACGGGAAATTCCAAGGGGTTATCGCTCCTACCAATTGATAAGGTGCTACAGATTGCTGCACTTGTATAAAAGGAATTGATGTTCCTTTTTCGGTTACTTGTAGTAGTGTTGGTGCTAACCCACACCAACGGTCAATACTAGCAAGAAACAAATCAACTTCTAATATTGAAATAGATAATCTCCCAGTATCAGCAACTAAAGCATCTATAAGTTTATCTCTAACAGATAGAATAGCTCGCTTCCATGTCAGTAAAATTTCTATGCGTCCTTGTACACCCAGTTGCAACCAAAGATTTTGTGAGCGTCGCAAGCGGTTACACTGCTGTGCTAAAAGTTTTGGAGGTGGGGGTATAATTACGTAATCATATTTTCCTGTGCGTGGGTTACGGACTTCGATTGGTTTGGACATGGGGAAATAGGGAATAGGGAGTGGGGAATAGGGAATGGGGAATAATATAAAATATAATTTTTGTTGTGTCTTTTCCCTAGACCTTTCATCTCCCCAGTGATTTCAATTAGCAATCACCGATTAGCAATTACCTCATTCCCGTCAACCGTCAACCGTCAACAGTCAACCCTCAACTCTTACTTGTTCTACAGATAAACCTAATGCTGATGCCACTTGTTCTACGCTTAATCCTAGAGCAAGTAACTTGGGAACAGCATCTAGTTGTGCTTTTTCGGCTTGTTCGGCTCGTTGCTTTTCCTGTTCGGCTCGTTGCCTTTCCTGTTCGGCTCTTTCGCTACCAATAAGCAACAAATTACCGGACTTATCCCACCAACGTAGCCAAAGTTCGGTGCGATTTTTATAGTACTCTCCAGACCATAGCCCCAATTCTACTCCCAAAGGTTCAATGGGGTAATGACCTCGTTCGTTGGGTTCAAGAAGGTGATAGAAACCATTTACCAAGTTATAAACTTCTAGTTTGCCTGTTTGAACCTCGTAAATGCCGTAATAAGGGATACGCATAATACGTTCGTAAACCCAAAACTTTCCGGGTTTTGTTGTCTCACCTTCTGAAGAACGTGATAAGGGAGTTTGGTCTCTTTCTTCAGAGCCATCACCGCTAGCAAACTCTAAAGCAATTAAAGGTGCGATGTATTCTCGCCGAAGTACATAGGAACGCCTAATTACACCATTTAAAGTAGGGGGTACATTGCCCACATAAAACCAGTCTGGAGCCTCAGCACCTTTTTCTGGGGGGTCAGTTTCTCTCCAGTAAATCCCACAGTCTTGTCCTATTATATATTCACCATCAGGATGAATTTGGTCTAGAACTGGTCTGATTGAGTCTGTTAAAACAATACTTTGTGGATGCTCCTGGAAATTTTTCACAAAAGTCCCGTCCGAATCTGGTAGCTGCGTATGGTCTGGGAAAGGAGGGGGTATTACCGTGCGTTCAATGCTGGTAGTCATAGTATTTTTCTCCGTTCTGATTGAATTTACTATAGAACTATTGTATTGAATATGCCATTTTGGCACTAGATACTAGGTATTTCATTAAAAATACTCGTTAAAAATTAATAACCGAGCACAAGCATTCTGCTATTTCTACTGAAAATCACGGTAAGCAACATAAAACAGATGCATTTGATACGGAATCGCGTTAGCCTTAATTTATTGTTAATTTTTTTAATATTCCGTATCAATGAATAACAGTTTGACACTTACTCCTATCTTGGAGGATAGCAATAAACAAACTCATGATAAAAACCTAGTTAATATCAAGCAAATAATCGTACTATGTGCAGAATTATTTTTGGCATTACCTTTAGGATTTATCCTTTTACAATTTAATATTGGTGGAATTGCTTGGATTTTTGGTGGAATTATTGCGGGTGCGGTGGTTTTTCAAAGTTGCCGAGTTTTGTATGAACATACTCCAAAATTAAACCGCGCTGCACGTAAAATTGGTATGGTGCTTGTTGGGCTAGCTATTGGATTTTCTAATGCTCATGCAAATTTAAATAATGTTGCTTCTGGTATCCCAGTTTTTGCTTTGCTAACAATTTTTATGTTAGTGAGTGGTAGTATTATCGGTTACATCTACTCTCGGATTAGCAAAACAAATATATTAACAGCAATGTTGGCGACAGTTCCTGGTGGTGTAGGTGTTATGTCGTCAATTGCGGCTGATTATGGTAAAAATGTTACTCTTGTAGCATTAGTTCAAGTGATTCGTGTTACATCAGTGGTATTACTTATTCCGATGCTTGCTAGAGCATCTGTAATAGGTAATTCTGTCAATCAGCAATCTACCTCCTTAAATATAGCTTTATTCTCTTTGCAAGCTTCAGATATTACATTTTTATTATTAGCACTACTATTGACTTTTGTTGTAATTAATTTCGCTGTATTATGTAAAATTCCAGCCGCTCATTTTTTTAGTGCATTGTTAGTGGGTATGAGTTTTAATACTTTGGTCAATGTACTACCTTTCGTAAGTGATGTTGATTTTATGCCGCCACGAATTATTAATATATTAGGGCAATTACTACTAGGAGTTACCATTGGGGAATATTGGGGAGAAAAACCAAATTTAGGCAAAAAAAGTATAGCTTACGCTTTAATTTGCTGCGGTATGACTTTGTTAGCTGGAATTTTTGCCGCTTTGCTAGCTTGGGAATTAACACCTTGGGATTGGTTAACTTGTCTATTAGTAACAGCACCAGGTGGCTCAGCAGAAATGATTTTAGTCGCTTTATCGTTAAATCACAATGTAGAAATTGTTACAGCGGGACATTTAATGAGATTATTAGCGATTAATTGTTCTTTACCACTATGGATATTTTTGTTCCGTCGCTTCGACAACATGTAGAGACCGAATTAATTCGGTCTCTACCACCATTTCTTACGTCTATATCAGGTATAAATTTTAAAATCGACTGATAAAAAATAATTATACAAACTGATTGTAATTTGTGATGTAAATCACTTGGAATTTGTGATTTGAATCTGCTACATTGACGAAGAGAAACTAAAAGCCTAGATTTGAAGAGCTTCAGGGTTAATATTTACTTGTTGTAATCCCGAAGCAAAAGTGGGAGCGAAGTTCGAGTAATTGGGTGGTAGCACTAATCTGATACGCATCCAAAAGCACATGAATGTTGTTCTCTAACCGCTAAGAAAATCGGAATCAATGAAACAAAAACAATTGTGGTCTGTTGTCGCCTTATCAACAACTGTTGTGGGCATCCCGTCAGTTGGTCGTGCTGCAGCTACCAACGGAGTTCCTACGAATGAGCCACCAGCACCCTCTGCTGATGCAACAAACGTAGAAAAGTCTGAGTCTCAAACTCAAAGCTTGTCCTCCCGTCGTGTAATTACTCAAGTTCACGCCCATAATTTGGCTGGTCGTCAAGCAGCGACATTATATGTCCGCAATATTCCTTTTCTCACTTTTGTCGGTCAACAAGCAGGTAATGACAATCCTGTTGAACGAGCTAGTTTAATCGGGAATAAAGTTAATCAGTTAATGGAAGATAAAGTTGACGCTAATCAAATTACAGTTAGTTGGAAAGCTGGGCGTTATACAATTAAAGTTAATGGCGCAGAATTGGTAGAGCTTGATGGGAACACACGTCTACCTGATACAACAAACAATCTTGGAAATGATGCATTGCAAGCTACTAACCGCTTGCGTAGACTAGTCGGTGGTGCTCAGCCCTTAAATCAAGTTAGCAATATTGCTGTTTCTCCAACTCCAGTTCAGCAACCACAGCAAGCAGCTAAAAAACCACAACAGACAGCTAAAAAACCACAACAAGCAGCTAAGCAACCTCAGCAAACGGCTAAACAGCCTGAGGTAGGAGTTCAAACACAACCAAATACTCGCGTAAGAAGTTCGGCTGGTGGTGGAATGGCTTCTTTTTATGGTCATGACCACGCAGGTCAACGTACTGCGACAGGTGAGAGATTTAATCCTTATGCATTAACTGCGGCTCATCGCTCTTTGCCTTTTGGAACAAAAGTCCGTGTGACTAATACTAGAAATGGTCGTTCTGTAATTGTGAGAATTAATGACAGGGGTCCATTTATTCGGGGTCGAGTTATTGATGTTTCTCTCGGTGCTGCACAACAACTGGGAATGGTTAGTAGTGGTGTTGCGTCGGTGAAATTAGAAGTTTTAGATTAATTAAAAAGTACTCTAGTGGGCTATATGTAGGTTGGGTTAAGCGTGAGCGAAACCCAACGTTTTTATTTTTAGATTTGTTTTTTAAGGTGATTGGCAAAAAATAAATTACCCAATTTTATGAGAATGGGTTTCCTCTAGCAGTTTATATGCTTTCTTCTAGCGGGTTCTATGCTTTCCCCTAGAGAGTTCTGTGCTTTCTTCTAGCGGGTTTTATGCTAAGGGCGGTAGCTGTGTCATATATTTTATATATTTAAGACTATAAGTTGATTTTATTTTACGCTATGCACTATTTTTATAAAAAATAATTAGCCCGCTACTGCTAATAACAGAGCGGGATTAATTTTTATTTTTAACAATAATCCTTACCTCCGAAGAGGTAAGAAATTAAAGTTAAGCCGGATAAATCCGTAATCTACGATTTGGTTCCTCACCAAAGCTATTGGATTTTAAGCGATAATGCTCTACTAATTCGTGTTGCATTTTACGCACAGAAGCCGAACGAGGCAGTAATTCTACGGGTTGCCCCTTCGGAATTACAATTTGTTCAACCGCTAGGCGAGCTTCTTCCAAAGCATCCATTTCATCATCGTTTGCACCGTGCAAAAATAATTGCAGTTCCCGGTCGTCCGCGATATCTGGGTCATCCATATTTAACATCCTTCGCAAACCACGGGTGATTTGGGGGATGGTGCTGGACTTAATCATATGCAGCGGTAGGTGGCGCGACTTGGCTAACTGTCTTAATTTTGCGTGGTTCTTCACGTGCGATCGCAATGCCAAAATTGAGTCGGCACTATCGATGTCTTTTGTTAAAGACACAGGTAAATTCAAAACGCTAATGACCTGCTCTAACTGACTACGGCTAACACCATAGGGGTAAACATGCAGCGGCAAATCCTCACCGTTGGGTCCAGCCTTTCTTTCAAAGTCAACATCCAAGTCAGTATCAGCCTGACTCCAAGACTCATCAAGTAAGCGGTCGAACTCGCTCTTAGTGGAAGTTCTCTCCCGTTCTACAGTAACAGGGGGTAGTGGAACCATTTGCCCTGAAGCACGCCAACCGTTAGCGGCCTGTTTTGCAACCGGAGCAAAAGCATCCTGTATACTAACTGGTTGTTGTGCGCGTCCGTTGCTGATGGGAATAGCCACCCGTGTAACACTCACCTGGTCATTTTCATCAACTGTTCGCACCTGGGGATTTGGCTGTCTTCCGCGCAACAAATTATCTACAGTCTCAGTAACGCTTTCGTGTACTACCCAGCGTTGCCGCTCATGCATTTCGACGGCAATATCAAAGGTAGGAAGAGCTTTACGCTCCAAAACCGTTTTTTGACTGCCGCGTCGTCTCGCTTCGTCGTCTCCCAACGTCACAGCTTGGATGCCACCTACTAAATCTGAAAGGGTGGGATTTTTAATCAAGTTCTCAATTTGATTACCGTGAGCAGTACCGACTAATTGCACGCCGCGCTCAGCAATTGTGCGAGCAGCAAGGGCTTCCAATTCCGTGCCGATTTCATCTATAATAATGACTTCCGGCATATGATTTTCCACAGCTTCAATCATCACTTGATGTTGCAGCTCCGGACGAGACACTTGCATCCGTCTTGCCCGTCCAATAGCGGGGTGGGGAACATCTCCATCTCCAGCAATTTCGTTGGAGCTGTCAATAATCACCACTCGTTTGTGCAATTCATCGGCCAAAACACGAGCAATTTCCCTGAGTGCGGTGGTTTTACCCACCCCTGGGCGTCCCAGCATGAGAATTGATTGACCTGTTTCCACTAAATCGCGAATCATGCGGATTGTTCCGAAAACCGCTCGTCCGACCCGACAGGTCAGACCAACAATTTTCCCACTGCGGTTGCGGATAGCACTGATTCGATGGAGGGTTAGCTCAATCCCCGCACGATTATCTCCGCCAAAGGCTCCCACTCGCTGAACACAATCATCGATTTGGGATTGAGTAATCGCTTGTTCGCTCAGATACTCAGCCTCAGAGGGGAAACGAGCCTCTGGACGGCGACCCAAATCCAAAACGACTTCCACTAAACTATCTCGTTGCGGATGACTCTCTAGTAAATGTCGCAGGTCTTGGGGCAAAATGTCTAACAACTTTTGGAGATCGTCTGTTATCGTCATGCTTTTTTTGGTGACGTTTTTAGAGATAGTGAGGGCACTTGCGCTTACGAAGAAATCACGTGAAGCAAAGTGTTCCTACTGTGACTTGAGCTGGGAAACGAGTGAATGGGCAAGCTCTACAGCCTGCCACAGCAATATGGGATAGTCCTCCAAATGGACATTTGTTTTAACATCAGAGTTATTCACCTCCATTTTTTCTAATCGGTCAATAATAGGAGACAGCAACACGCGGGCATAACTTCCGTAAGCCACACCAGCAATCTTTGTGAGCTTATTTCCCAAACCAGAAAGCAGCCCCAGAGAATGCAGCTTGTGGACGGTGTAATCATTGGTACCACCTGCCAATTGCACATATCCTGGTAATTTAGCTGCCAAAACTTTTTGCCCTAACTTTACTGCCGCGTTAGTAGCGCCATCACCAATATCACCACTCATTGGACGCCCGTCTGTTTGCCAAATTAAGGCACACGGGAGCGGAGCAATTAATTCATAAAGTCCTTGAAGGTATTCAATTACACCCTCACCATCAGGACAACTGATGGCTACGACCTTCAAACGCTCTACCCACGGCGAAATAGCTTGCCACAATCGCTGAAATTCAGCCAAACGACCTACCCTGGTATGAATTTCTACAGCATCTACTCCCGTTGAAAGTACCAATGGCGCTACAGCTCCTGGCGTATACACATAGGATGATGTATAAATTATATCGTAAGGACAAGCCGGAATGCAACGACCACACCCATAACATTTTTCGGTTTCAACTCCGGAGTCGTTGAAATGAGTAAAAACTATTGCTTGTGCGGGACAAATTTTTTCACATGGTTTTGGGCAGTCCGTGGGACATTGTATAGAATTAAACTGCGCCTTGCGAAAATGAGGGTCTTCGCCATCATTGAGGCTGACCATCAAAAAAGTAGATTTGCCGCTTGAGAGGTAGCCTCGGCTTTTGGCTTCATCAGTCAAAGAGGAAGCGACTTTGAGAGCTTCTTGAGCAGCGGCAATTACAGCTGGATCGCAAGCCACATCGATGCAGTCAGCGCCCGCCAAAGTGTAGGCTAATGTTAAACTCCTGACCGCAGGTAGATGTTGGTAACTGGCTCCGCAAATGAGCTTGAACCAGTGGCCTTTTTTCAGGGAATGTAAAGGGACAAAAAGTTCAGTCACATTACTATTATGCTAATTTGTGACGTAAAAGAGTAGTCTCTAATTGATAAAAAATCTTGAGTTTGAAATTTTTTCCGAATTGGGGGGTAGGGAGTGGGGAATAGGCTACCCAAGTTTCAAATAATCTGGCTGCTCAATGGGGATTTCGACAATCAATTCAGTTCCTTGTCTTGGCGAGGAAAGGTAGCTAATATTGCCGTGATGTTTGTGGACAATTATTTGATAGCTAATTGATAATCCTAGTCCACTACCTTTACCAACTGCCTTTGTCGTAAAAAATGGGTCGAATAAACGCCCATTTATAGACTCTGGAATCCCGGAACCGTTGTCAGCAATAGATATTTTGACGCAATTGGAACTCGTTCGCTGAGTTTTAATGTGAATTTGGGGTATTGTCATTTGTCCTAATTTCTCGACAAATGGCAAAGAGCTATTGACAAAAGATTCTTCCAATGCATCAATAGCATTATTCAGGATATGCATAAATACTTGGTTAAGTTCCCCAGCGTAACAAGTAACTAGGGGTAAATTGTCATATTCCTTAATAACCGTAATTGCTGGACGAACTGTAGTTTCCTTAAGTCGGTGTTGTAACATGACTAAGGTGCTGTCAATACCTTGATGAATATTAACCAATTTCATTTCAGCTTCATCATGACGAGAAAAGTTTTGCAGGGCTAAGACTATTTCTCGGATACGGTCTGCACCTCTGTACATTGCTCCCATCAAGTCTTTCAAGTCTTTCATCACAAAATTCAAGTCAATATCATTAACTAATTGCTGAATTTTGGCTGTAGGACGAGGATATTCTTCTTGATAAACTCCTATTACATTAACTAAATCTTGGACATATTGACTGGCATAAAGAATATTGCCGTAAATAAAACTGGTAGGATTATTAATTTCGTGGGCGATTCCGGCTACTAATTGACCAAGCGCAACCATTTTTTCGTTTTGAATTTGCTGCACCTGAGCTATTTTTAAGTCATTAAGAGCTTCCTGCAATAATAAATTGTTTTCTTGAAGTTTAATCCGTAATAAACGTAAATTAATTTGATTTTGTATGCGTGAGAGAACCTCTTCACCGTGAAATGGTTTAGTGATGTAATCAACTCCTCCAACATCAAAAGCTTTAACTTTATCTAAAACATCATCTAAAGCACTTATAAAAATTATGGGAATATCACTAGTTTTCTCGTCTGCTTTTAGTTGCCTACAAACTTCATAGCCATTCATTTCTGGCATGTTAATATCTAGTAGTATTAAATCGGGCACAAGTATTTGACAAGCAGTTAGTGCCATTTTACCATTTAAGGCTTTACGAACTTCATAACCTTGTGCTGTTAACATTGCCGACAACAAACGTAAATTGTCGGGTGTATCATCGACGACGAGAATATTGCCTTTATTATCGTTATTTTGATTGAAATGCATTTTAGTAATAAAGCAATTGCTGTTTATAAAATAAAATATGTTTATTTAAGGAGGAACTCAACTTAGCGTAACCAAAGTTTTTGTCCTTTTTGGAAGTATATAGTCAAGATAGAGGGGGGTTTATCCTGCGTAGTGTTACAAATTTGTATAATAAATAGTGTATAACTTTAATCATACACATTACTAGGGTTTCTATAACAATAATTTTACGCTTTATTTTAGTTTACAGAAAAAAATGCTCAGTATTTAGTACAGACTCATGGTAAATGTGGTTTTTACAAAGGGTGACGATTGTATAGACTCTATCGTTCACAAGTTTGTTAATCTCAGCTATACCTAAGTATCAGACCAAACTAAATTTCGCAACTTTAGGTTAGCTTCTTTCAAGCTAGCTTCAGCTTGATTACGTTTGGCAATTTCTTCCTGAAGTTTATACTTAGTCTCTTCTAACTCAACTGACAAACGTTTGATAATAAGTTGATTTTGTACCCGAACTACAACCTCTTCAAACTGAAATGGCTTTGTGATGTAGTCAGCTCCACCTATTTTTATACCTTTTACTTTGTCAACAACATCATCAAGGACGCTGATAAAAATTACGGGAATATTCCGAGTATCGGGGTCAGCTTTAAGTCGTTCGCAAACCTCATAACCATTGATATCAGGCATGTTAATATCCAGTAAAATCACATCTGGGGGTAGAGTTTTACAGGCTATCAAAGCCATACTGCCATTAAGAGCTTTGCGTACCTGATATCCTTCTTCCGTTAGTATAGTAGATAGAACTCGCAAGTTATCTAGTTGGTCATCAACTATAAGAATATTTCCTTTAAATAGTGCTTCTGGAGTATTAATCATAAAATTTACAATAATTTAACTACCAAATTTACTGGAATTACCATATCGGTTCCGACGTAATTAAATCAAAAGCGGCTTCTGTCCGTAGCGCAATAGCAAACATATTTCCCTGGGCAAAGTCACACTTTAAGCTTTTGAGTTGAGCTAACTGTTGAGGAGTTTCGATTCCTTCGGCAATAGCTCGCATTCCCATCGAACGAGCGATACTGAGCATTGCTGGTACTAAACCCATGTTTTTTTGGTTTTCTTGCATTATTTTAACAAAAGATTTATCAATTTTCAGGGCATTAAAAGGAAAATTATGCAGGTAACTCAACGAAGAATAACCTGTGCCGAAGTCATCCATGACTAACTGAATCTGTCGTTCTCGGAGTTGTTGAAGAATTGTATGAACGGCATCACTATTTTCCATAATTACACTTTCTGTGATTTCTAATTCTAAATTGGCAGGATTAACTTGAGTATCGTAAATAATTTTGTCTATGGTGCTTAGTAAATCTGATTTAGAAAATAAACGAGGTGAAAGATTTATGCTAATAGTCAAATTTTTATTTGCAGTTTGTTCATGCCAAATACGTAAAGTTTCACAAGCGGTCTGAAAAACCCAAATATTTATTGTTGTAATTAAACCAGTTTCTTCTGCCACGGGGATAAAATCTGCGGGAAAGACTAAACCTCTAGTCGGGTGTTGCCAACGAACCAAAGCTTCAAATCCAGATATTTTACCAGTCGATAAACAAATAATTGGTTGATAGCAAACAATAAATTCTTCTCGTTCGCAAGCTCTTCTCAAATCATTTTCTAATTCTAAAAGCTGAATAGCTTCTTGATGCATACCTGGGTCAAATACATGATACCTAGCTCGACCTAAAGCTTTAGCTCTATACATTGCTGTATCTGCATCTCGGAGTAAATATTCTGGTTTTTCATAGCATTTTTTACCCCAACTAATACCAATACTAGCATTAATAAAAACTTCATATCTTGACAAATAAAATGTATTTAATATCTGTTGCAATATTTTTTCCGCAACTTGAATCGCCATCCTAATATCAGTAATATTTTCTAAAAGAATACCAAATTCATCCCCACCCAATCTAGCTAAAGTGTCAAAGGGGCTGAGAGATTCTTTGAAACGACGCGCAATAGCTATAAGCAACTCATCTCCTACTTGATGACCAAGAGAATCGTTAACAACTTTAAATCTATCGCAGTCTAAAAACAGCACAGCAAAGTGATAACTTGAATCTTTTTTAGCGTGGTCGAGAGCTTTTTCTATTTGCTTGATGAACAAAACGCGATTTGGTAACCCAGTTAAAGAATCATGTAAAACAATGTCTAGCAATTTGCTTTGTAATTCTCTGCGAGAGCCAATTTCTGTACGAAGTTGTTGTAAGGCATTTTCTAACTCGCTAGTACGCTCTTGTACTCTCTCTTCTAACTGAGCGTTTAGGGTCAATATTTCTTTTTGTGCCTCTCGCAATGCTAACTGGTTTTGCACCCGCACTAATACTTCTTCAAATTCAAAAGGTTTGGTAATATAATCTACACCACCAACCTTAAAAGCTTTTACTTTGTCAAAAACATCATCTAAAGCGCTAACAAAAATAACTGGTATATCAGCAGTCTCTCTCCAATTCTTAAATCGTTGACAAACTTCATAACCGTTTACATCTGGCATCATAATGTCCAGTAAAATTAAATCTGGCAGTATTGCTTGACAAGCTGTCAAAGCCATTTGCCAATTCAATGCTTTACGGACGCTATATCCCTCTTTTGTTAAAAAAGAGGATAATATTCGCAGGTTCTCTACCGTATCATCGATTATCAAAATATCCTTTTTATGAGAAAGATTTCGCTCGTAATTCATTCTGCTTTCGCTCTGGTCTATTTTATAATTTTCTCAAATAATTACTGATTGTCTAAATTCTTCATAATTTTAAAATTTGATTATGATTTGATGACATTCGTCGTAGTTTGCTACCCACATGGATATTTTCGTAAGAGCTTTTTATGAGTCTTTTTACAGTACGTAAATTTAAGCACCATATTAAAGCTGGTTTTATACTAACCCTATTTAAGATAGCTGAAAAATTACCAGGGGGTAGTTTTTTAAAAATGAATTGTAAGGACAGACGAGAAAAAAATACACAATTTACTGTTATTGATTAGTTGCGGGAGCAAAAGTTACAAGCAAGATAACCTCAACTGATGCCTGCCAAGTAAGTTATTATACATGCTTTTACGTTTTATAACCTCCTGTTAGTTTATCCTTAAGGTTTGTTATGGCATTTTAATTTACTCTGTTTCATCCGTAATAGTATATATTTACGCTGGTTCATAATTTAGTTATGGAAGAAGCAAATTAAGATTGATTATACATAGCTTTAGAGGTAATCGTCGCAAGATATAATCTTTAATATGAAACTTAAGGCGTGTAAAGCTTGTAAAATAACATTTTTTGCATTGCAAGCTATAAGCCAATTGATAATTAAATCATCAAGTCTAAAGAGAGACAAAGCATTTCTAAATGTAACCGATGTCTCAAGCATGGCTTATTTCTTAAAATAGGCTTATCAAATATTAATAATTTGTGCTTTTAATTTCTGATTTATTAAGCTTGTACTTTAAATCTTAGTAACGTATTTCTACTGTATTGCCAATGCATAAAGTTTTACCTTTTTCTGTATTTGGTAACTGAGTATTTACTGTCAAGCGGTAGAAGTGACTAAAGCGAGACGATGCAGCCCAATTGGGTAAAGTTTCTTTACGTTTTTGGGTAAATATTTTTTGAAAGTTAGGGTAAGGCTTCGCTGTGAGAGGGTCACGTGTTGGTACGATACAACGCTGACAGGGGTTAATTCCTAAAAAACTGACATCTCCCATCAAAAAAGAGACAATCTTGCCACTTTCGCCAAACAATTTATCTTCCCAAAATGCGGGGACACCACTAATTTCAATATTGGCACGTATCCGATAGCGCATTTGCTCTATACTGACATCATCATACCACGAAGCGACTTCTTGAAGCGTTGCTTCGCTAACCACCGTGGGACCAGGTGATTTCGTATCATCAGGGAAGCCTATTTCGGTATTTTGGATAATGGTGACCGAAAAGCCAAAAAAATCGCTTAAAGTTTCTGCGAGAGCTTTTTTTTCCTGGTCTAGATGAAAAATTTTGAAAGAGTCGTTATCAGGAAGCTTTAAGGATATAGTTTTTGCTGATAAATCAAACTGGGAACGTAGCAAATGAATTTTAGCATGGCGTTTGCCGTTAACAAATCTACCTTGTTCGTCAATGATAGCGAATTCACGGTCATAGAGAAGTGCCCCACTTGCAAGAACTTCTATTTGGTCAACTTCTATACCATCGAGCGACTTGATAGGGAATACTATAATTTTTGATATGTGTGGCACAGTTTGTAAAAGTTAGAATTTATTATTTATACAATAAAGTAAATTAGTATTGTGAAATAGTTTGTTGGGTTTCCCCACTCCCCACTCCCCACTCCCCACTCCCCTTAATTATCAAACCCGCCAAAATTATTTAAGGGCCAAAAGCGCAGAACTGCACGACCAATAATATTTTCTTGGGGAACAACACCCCAGCAACGACCATCGTAACTGTTTTGGCGGTTGTCACCAAGTACCAAATAAGAGTTAGGGGGTATGGTGACGGGTTTTGCAAGGAAAGATGCTTGTCCGGCTTTACAAACGTTAATTGATGTCTGCTGTTGAGGAGTAAGATATTTATCTTCTCGTAAAAGTTGGTTGTTAATATAAAGTTTACCCTTTCTGATTTCTACTTTTTCCCCAGGTAAAGCAACTACCCGTTTGATGAAAGCGTCATTATATTGCTCTTTTTTTAATTCTTCCGTAGGTGAAAATACTACAATATCAAACCTTTGCGGTTTTTTGAATTGATAGACCATTTTGTCCACAATAAACCTGTCATCGATTTGTAATGTCGGTTCCATAGACCCTGAAAGCACGTTGAAAGCTTGTGCCACAAATGTGCGTATTCCAAAAGCAAAAAGTACACTCAAACCTATCGTCTTAACCATCTCTATCCAGAACAAATGCTGGTTTTTCGATGGTGATGGCTTGTTTGGGGTGCTACTCATGAAGTTTTAGTATTAGGGTCAATAGAGAATAAAAGTGAAAAAATAAAAAGTAAAAATGAAAGGGGTTTGTGTATTTGTAGAGACGCGATTAATCGCGTCTCTACATACTGAGGAATATTTATACTTAAAATTCCTGGGAATATGGGGTTGATTTATCTATTCCCCCAAGATTATTTAATGGCCAAAACCTTACGATTGCCCTTCCGATGATATTTTCTTTTGGGACAATTCCCCAGCAACGACCATCATAGCTTTGCATCCGGTTATCTCCTAATACCAAGTAGGAATTAGCGGGTATGGTGACTGGTTTAGAAAGGAATGGTGGTTGTGGTCCGGAAGTACAAACTTCAACAGATGTGCGCTGCTTGCTGTAATCTAAGTAATTTTGCTCTGGCAAAAGTTTACCGTTAACGTATACTTTTCCTTCACGTAGTTCTACCTGTTCTCCAGGCAAACCTATAATACGTTTAATAAAAGCATCTTTGTAATCTTCGCTTTTCAACTCTTGTGTCGGTGAAAATACGACAATATCGCCACGTTGGGGACTGGCAACTTTATAACTTAATTTATCAACAATTATTTTGTCTGCTTCCCACTGGTTTTCAGAGCCATGTAATGTCGGCTCCATTGAACCGGAAGGAATCCAGCGTGCTTCTGCAACAAAAGTACGAATACCTAAGGCAAGAATTATACTGAGTACAATAGTTCTACCTAGTTCGGCGAGCCAAGAATTGTCAGGTTGTTGACGTGGGTTGTTATCAGACACTTTATTTTGCATGTAGTTAGTGTAATAAAGTCAAGACGCAGGTAATAATTCTATTTTAGAGACCGTATTTGGTTCATTTTAGCGATGTAATTTAGTATCCCTGGTTATGTTAACCTCTTGACATGGTTATTTATTCGTTAAAAAAAATAACATTTTTTATCACTTGTCGCAAAAATTGAAAATCTAGAGTGGATACAAGTTTAACCTATAGGCATAACTGTTTGTCACGTAAACATTTTCCGAGGGGAGGAGGAAGAAGAAAGAAGGAAGCCCTCTTCCCAATCGAACCAAGCAAGTTTAAATTTGCCATATATTGTCTTTTTCCTTCTTGCTTCTTACTTCACCATCATTTTTTAATGCCATGTCCGTATCTACAAATTTATTGATTCGCAACGCTACAATTGTCTTACCCAATGGTGAATTGACAGTAGGGGACGTATTAACACACGACCGCCAAATTGTTGAAGTTGCACCACAAATCTCCTTTACGTCAGCAACAAGAGAGATTGACGCAAATGGTTTGACTTTGTTGCCGGGAGTTATTGACCCCCAGGTACACTTTCGCGAACCAGGACTAGAATACAAAGAAGATTTGTTTACCGCCAGTTGTGCATGTGCAAAAGGCGGAGTCACTTCGTTTTTGGAAATGCCGAACACACGTCCTTTAACAATTACACAGCAAGCTTTAGATGACAAGTTACAACGTGCCTCCCAAAAGTCCTTAGTTAATTATGGCTTTTTTATCGGAGCTACGGTAGAAAATCTACAAGATTTACTGGCAGCGAATCCCACATGTGGGATTAAAATTTTTATGGGGTCGATGCACGGTTCGTTACTGGTTGACGACCGTACAGCGTTGGAAGTAATATTTGCTTCTGGTCAACGATTAATTGCGGTTCATGCAGAAGACCAAGCAAGGATTAACCAAAGGCGTCAAGAATTTGCAGGAATTGAAGACGTTGCTATACATTCACAAATTCAAGATAACCAAGCTGCGTTAATGGCGACTAAGTTAGCACTTTCACTTTCCAAAAAATACCAACGCCGCTTACATATACTACATATGTCTACGGCAGAAGAAGCTGAGCTGCTACGGCAAGATAAACCCACTTGGGTAACCGCAGAAGTTACACCACAGCATTTATTTTTAAACACAAGTGCCTATGAAAAGATTGGTTCCTTCGCGCAAATGAATCCACCTTTGCGTTCCAAGCATGATAACGAGGTTCTTTGGCAAGCTTTACTAGATGGTGTCATAGATTTTATTGCTACAGACCATGCACCTCACACTTTAGAAGAAAAAGCACAACCCTATCCAAAAAGCCCTTCGGGAATGCCAGGAGTTGAAACATCTTTACTATTAATGTTAACTGCTGCGGTAGAAGGAAAGTGTAGTGTTGCTCAAGTTGTGAATTGGATGTCGAGTGCGGTAGCTAAAGCTTATGGTATTCCCAATAAAGGAGCAATAATTCCAGGTTATGATGCAGATTTGGTATTAGTTGATTTAAATAATTATCGCCCAGTTTTGCGAGAAGAATTGTTAACTAAATGCGGTTGGAGTCCTTTTGAAGGATGGAACCTTACAGGATGGCCTATTTATACTATTGTAGGAGGGCAAATTGTATTTGAAAAGGGTAAATTGAATACAGAAGTTAGGGGGGAAGCACTGACTTTTCAAGATACCTAACCCCCTTAACCGTTAAAACAGGTTTTAGCTCTCAGCCAGAAGCATTGCAGGCAGTAGTGGGAGCGTCTCGCTCCCTTATGAGGTTGCTCCCTTATGGGCTTTCTCAAAATACTCTCTATCGTGGCAACTGGTATCAAGTAATGAGATGCTAAATTTCATTGATAGCTAGCCTTTATATTTATCTTTAAATATTTTCATTGCTGATTTTAAATTTTGATTTGGCTCAGGAGGATTTTCTATCAAAGATAGAAACAAATCCCTATCTTTATCACTTAAAACAAGTTTTTCGTAAGATTCAATATCTTTTCTTGCAGCTTCCAGACTATTAGAGAGTAAATAAGCGCTAAGGCTCAATCCTTTTAACGATGCAGCAGTCTCAAGTAAATCCTTTTGCTCTTGACTTATTCTCAAGTCAACCCTACTTTCTTTGAATTGTTTTGCTGTATTATTTGACATAATAATTAATTGTATTAGTACCCACAGCTACTTTGTTTAACTCTGCTCAAGTCATCTATACCCATTATACAAAGTTTTAGCCTTTTGCGGTAAATGTACACACAAAAGGTTAAAAAGTTGTCCTTGCATTAATTGTGATACCTACCAAACCTAGAGTCGGCTTTAGCTATTCCTTACGTCGAACTCAGATTATTTAACTTTCGCACGAAAGCGAATAAAACCATAACCTGAAACATTCGCAGCAGTATCGGGTAAAGTTGTTGCACCAGTAACAACATTAACTATTACCGCTCCCGTCTTATTATCTACTCCTGCTAATGGTGGTGGAGTTGTATTTCCAAAAGCACCTCTATTACATGCTGCAGGAGCTGTTGTTCCAGCTGGAAAAAACTCCCCACGGTCATTATTATCTTGAATGTTTGTCAGATAAACAGTTGCAGAACCGATTGTTAAAGAAATACCAGAATCACTACCACCCACACCGGAATCAGTCGGAGTTAAACCATTAAAAGCAGTGGGAATAAAAGTAGTATTATCTGGAACTAAATCGCAAATACTCACATTTTTAATCGCTCTGTCACCATTAGAAAGAAAATAAATTGTATATTCCAATTCATCCCCAGGTTTCACAACTCCACCATTAATTGCACCTTTTAAATAACCAGCAGGCCATTTTGCATCATTATCATCAGTTGTGTTAGGGTCATCAACAAAATTATTTATATCCACACCATTAATACGAGTAATGCGCTTAGCTAAAACAAGCTTAACAGTTCCACCACCAACAATATTAGTAGGGTCATTAGCAGTATTATTATCAGTCTTAGTTTCTCCACCACCCGCGACTGTTGCTGTGTTTGTTAAACTAGCAGGAGCATTTTGAGCAACATCAACAACAATACCGATATTGGGGTAGCTAGAACCAGCAGCTAAAGCATCAGTACGAGTGCAAGTTACAGTCTGATTTGATATTGAACAGTTCCAACCTGTAGGAGTTGTTGGTGTAGGAGTAAAACCTGTAGGAGTTAGACCTGTGGGTAATGTGTCAGTAACAGTAACAGTACCAGCAGTGGGAGCATTTCCAGAATTTTTCACAGCTATAGTATAAGTCCCAGTTGTACCACGAGTAAAATCACCTGTATGACTCTTAGTAATAGTTAAATCTGGTGCAGTAGGAATGATATTTAAAAAAGTTATTTCAGCTTGACTAGGAACGTAAGTCCAAATATCTAAACCTTTAACATCACCAAAAGAACCAGTACATGATGCGTTAGTATTTCCACCATTAGATGTACCGAATGCGCGTTGATTACCAGTAGTATCAAAACCATTTACGGGGTCACTAAAAGCTGTTGACGGTGCAGAACCACCACATAAAATAGTACCAGGTGTTCCCACATTCACCCCAGACAAGGTACGATAACCTCGGTCATCGTAAAATCCTTTAGTATTGCCAATTGGATTAGTCGTATTCAGCAAATTAAAGCTCGGGCCCCCTTTAGTACTATTTTCCGCATCTAATAAAGGAAAGTGATATTCCCCGTTACGAGCTTTTATTTGTACTTTATAGTTATTACCGACAGGAAAAAAATTACCACTATTATCTTTACCATCCCAATTAACAGTTTGCACTCCAGAAGTCGTCATAACTCCTCGCAAAAGGCGGTTTTGGGGATTAAACGGGTCTAGATTTGTTCCATCTCTACTAATTACAACTTCATAACTACCCGGCACATTACTACTAAATTGAAAATTTCCTCCTGTGTTTTGATTAGAAGTATTTCCTGTAGATGTTCCAGTAAAAGTTGGATTAGTAACTTGTGGGAATATGGGGATAGAAGGAATATTACGCTCAAATAATATCCTTTCAACTTCCACCCCATTTGTCATAGTATTACTAAAGAAAATCAGGTGAGTTGGTAATGCTAAATTAGTACTACCTTCCAGAGTTGACAATTGTCCATTATTACCAAGTACGTTATGGTAAAGCGGTGTTTTACCATCACTGTCATAGTAACCAACATCATTACCGTAAACCACAAACCCATTAGGGTCTAATCCATTAAAATCAGTACGGTAGCGATAACCATCTTTAGTAATCAGATAAAATTCCGAATTTATAGGTCTACCATTACTTCCAGTAAATAGTGCTAAATAATCCGCAAACAATCTTCCATTAATATCTGTTGTTGAAGTTAGACTACTTCGTACCGTCACATCCCAAGCCGCAACACTAGTTTTTTGATTACTATTAAAGTTACCACCATTAGTCAAAGCAACATCACCAGCAACACTTGCATCATCATTACTATTTGCTCCCAATGGACCATGAAAAGCCACATAATAAATACCATCAGCAGGAGCCTGATAATAACAAGGAACATAACCATTTGTAACTTGAGAACCTGGAGTAGCAGTAGTCGAATTTGTAATTGTGTCCGGTCCAGCTAACTCCTGATTGCGATTTGTAATCTTACCTTGGTTTGCCGTATTACCAGTTAAACTTCTTTGCTGAGAACATTGAAACTTCAAATCAGACAAAGTTTCATCACCAACCCTACCAGTTTTATTTCCGTATAATAAAATATCACCATTGTCCACCCCCATCGCACTAGAACCCAATAAAATGTATTCATCCTTCTTCGCATAAACTTGCAGCAAAGTTCGACGCAACAAAGAATTATTAGCAGGAGTCGTCGGACCATATCGACTTGTTCGCCATTCTAAATTCGCTCTAGAACCAGTCTCACCACTAGGATATAAATTACGACTACCCTCCGCTTTCACAGGTCTCACCCAACCAGTAAAAAAGTAAAAAGCAAAAAGTAAAAAATAAAAACTCAGAAGATTTTTTCTCATCATAAAATTAAAAAATATAGACTATCCAACTTTCTTCTCTTTCTTCTCTTTCTTCTCTTCCTTGGCTTCCTTGGCTTCCTTGGCGGTTCGGTTCGGTTATTAAAAATCACGAACAACAGCATTGACCGCTGGTTCCGAAGTTCCATACTGCGGATGAGTAACAATCGCACTCACCCGCGTTCCCACCCCTAGACCATCTACTGTAATCGAAAACACTCCCTTGTCATCAGTAGTAGTCTTCCCTATTAGCAAATTCAAAGGGCCAGCAACAGCCCCATCCTCCGTAACCTGATATATCTCCACCACAGAACCAGCAACAGCCCTACCATCAACAGAAACAGAACCCTTAGCCCGATTAAGAAAAACTCCAGACTCAAAAAACGAGGAGCATCAACACCAAAATTACCAGTCTTGCGACGATGTTGGAGACTATCGCTAACAGGATTACCACCATCTCCTTCCTGGTATTCCTTTACGCCAGTATTTTGCTGAGCCACCAAATCAATACTTAAACCAGCTAAACCAGCAAACATATTACCAGTAATCGCATTACCATAACTTTGTGGATAACCAGCAACAACAACACCCGGTCCACTCTGCTCACTAATACGGTTACCCAAAACTTGATGACCATCCCCCATCAAATAAACCGCAGCACGACGCAAACTAACACCATTAGATTTAATCTCATTATTTTCCAACACCACAGAACCAAACGGTTTAAATAAAAATACCCCACTACCATGATTTCCAAAAATCACATTAGACAGAATGCGAGTACCACTAACAAAACCTTCCAAACGGATAGCATCAGGCATTCCCGCAAAACCATTTTCAGTAATAATATTTTCCTGAATTAATGAATTTTCCGCCTTCACCGCAGAAATAATTGCACTACCATCATGATGAGCAATTTTATTACGTCGAACAACAGTACCAACAGCATTAAAAATAGAAACTCCAAAAGCAGAAGTAGTCGAAGGCTTACTAGAATCAGGAGAAACACCTAACCAATTATTTTCAATCACCACATTCTTCGGAGGATTTACATTTCTTCCCTCTTCACCCTTCTCGCTTCCATCAGTAATAAAAATATCCGCAGGAGGTAAACTTTCCGTTGATAGATGCACAGATGTAAACCCATACAAACTTAACCCACGAACTTGAATATTATCAGCAACAATCGTCAAACCTCGCAACACCCTATTATTGTCCCCAGAATTGACCCCAGTAATTGCCACAACCGGAACAGGAACCTGATTTGTATTTTGTAGAGACGCGAAATTTTGCGTCTCTACATTATTACTATTTGTGGGATAGCCTGGTTGGGTCGTACCATCTACCACCAAACTAGGAACAGCAAGTGGGGGTAACATATTCTTCAGATAAATAGTAGTTTGCTCCTTAGGTAAATTAAACTCAATTCGGGGAACATCACTCATAGAAACCCGAACCCTCTCAGCAGCACTCAACTTATCCAGAGGTAAAGTACCATTAACAACCTCAATCGCTTCCCGTAAAGTCACAACATCATCAGCACGAACAACATCCTCATTACTACCAACAACAACCCGCTTCGTAGAAGAAACAGACCCAAAAGCAGACCCCAAAGTAGACCCAATAAAAAATATCTGCGGAAAAACCAACAACAAACAAACAACAAATAAACTTCTTACTTCGCGCTCTTCGCTTCTACCCTTCGGGAAAACCTCCGGTTTACGTGGTTTGTAAATCTTCATATATTAAACCTTCCCACCATCTCTAAAACTTCTCAAATTTCTAACTAGCGACTCCTGCTGCTGACGAGGAGCCACCTTTTGCAACCCAAAGCCATCAAACAACTCATTCAACTTCAGAGTCAGACCCAAATAAGGACCTCCCGCAGAACGAGTACCAGAAAAATCGCGGTCATCAACATTACCAAACGCATAACCCCCAGCAAGACGCAAATTAGGAGTCAAATAATACCCAGCCTCCACAACAAAACCCGTCTCGGTATAATTAGATTGACCAATCCATCTAGCCTCACCTACCAAATCCATACTGTAACCTAAACGATAAGTAGCACGTAACTGAGCTAGATTCACCGTACTAGTACCGACTAAATCATTAGCCAAAAAAGACGTACTATTACGTAGCGCATATTTACCGTAAAATTCCCATTGCCAATTTGGTGCGTAGATACCTTCCACAGCAAAAGTATGGTCTTCAGAACCCGTACCACTACCCAAAAAGATTGTCTCAGGAATTACCGCAGGATTTTTGCGATACTCATAACGCAACAGAGCATTAAATTTATCGTTATTAGGGTCACGATAAGCCAAACCAACTCGTAAATTTGCTGTATCTCCCAATCCGGTTAACCTTTGATTAGCAGAGTTTGCTTGTTGATAGCGTACCAAAGCAGTCAGAGCAGGAGAAATTTTCCCTGCAACACCCCCAGTAATCACAGTATTAGAACCACCAGAAGAAGTGCGATGCTCCAAACGAGCGCTAGCTTGAAAATCTGGATTATCAGAATAGTCCAAACCAACACTATAGCTATCACCACTATTAAAACCTAGAGAAAAAGCACTTTGACCAACTGCAAAAGGTTGAGCAAATTGTTGTCCAGTTCCATTTCTGACAAAGAAATCACCAAAAACATGCTCATAACCCAAGTTCAAACGCAACCCCGGAGCAATAGTCCAGCGGTTATTTAGTCCAATTGCACCTTGAGTAGTGACTTCATTTGCACCACCCAGAATAGAATAGCGACCAGTAATAGTGGTATCTGTACCTAATTTATGTTCCCCATTGACGCTTAAAGAAGTAATAGATTTACCATCAAGCTGACCGCGACTGTAAAACTGTTGTGCCAGACTAATATTAACACCGGGAATTACTCCCCAATTTAGTCCCAATATTGTTCGGTCTGGGTATACAGCATCAGTCTTGTCCGATAGGGTCAACTCGTTTTGTGCTTGGAAAGTTAGGTTACTTGCTAGGGGATAAGAAAAACGCGATCGCAATTGGTCGGAGTTACCAGAAAAAGCATTTCCAGCAATTCGGTCTTCTCTATCACGGTGAATCCAATCGATATCAAAAGTGGCTTTTCCTAACCGCTGTTGCAAACCAGCAGAAATAGTCGTCAGTGAATTATCCACTCGACTACCAGGAAGAGCAGCAGAACGAGGAGCAAAAAATTCCTCAAAAGTATCCAAAGGTTGGGGTGCTACACCAAAATTATCTTCATGGTCGTACTGCACTCGTAAATTAGTAGTTGTAGAAACCTTACCAGAAACCTGCGCTCCATAACGAGTTTGACCAGGTACAAAACTAACGGTCGCATTATTAGCAAAGCCAGTATCCGCGAAACGATAATAACCTCGTGCTTGTAAACCAGGTAAAACTTCTCCCCAAGCTTCAAAACGGTAAGCATCACCGTGAACCTGTGCCAAAATATCAGAATTATTGCGGGAATGGGCATATTCAGCAATAAATTTACCCGTGGAACCCAGAGAAAACATCGCATCCGCACCATAAAGCTGAAAGTCTCGCGTTCCTTGATTCTCCTGTAAAAAAGTAGCACCTATCCAGCTTTCTTGATTATAGTTACTACCATAATTGCGACCGAAGTTATATTGCAACCTCCCAGCATATATATTGCTGTCAGCACCATTGCTGTCATATTGGTAAGTAGCAACAACTCGTCTTACCAAAACCTGACCATCTTTACTAATATCAGTACGTAATAGCGGTTCACGGAATAATAAAGTCCCCCGATTATAATCAATTTCATAGTCAGCATTTCGGTTTAACTGCTTACGTTCCAAAACAGTTCCAGGACGATTCAGATCTTCCAGTTCAACAAAAACATTTTCACTACCTGGAATTAATATCCTCCGAGAAAGGAAATAGAAACCACTTGTTCCATCAGGTGCAATCGCATCTCGTTGAAACCCTTCAACATTGTTCCCGTAGAAACCAGTAAGTTGAAGATTACCCAAATTATAGTTAACCTTAAACCCGTGAAGCTGACGAGTAATAGCAGTGAATTGCTGGGAAGCTCGTGCAAACTCCTCAGTATTATAATCACCCCACATACCATAATCAGGAGAAGCTCCCGGTACAGGAGAAGAACGCTCAAACCTTGCGAATACACTATCAGTAGAAGGAGTGACAACATTAATAGTAGAACTATCACCATAAACGGGATAATTTTGCTCATTAAACTGATAAGTTCTGAACAAGCGATTATCGCAATTACAATCCTCATTCAGACTGCGAGAACTATTAAAAGCACCAGTAAACAACCAATCACCAACTTTACCAGTAGCAAATACCGCTCCTTTAAAATCTACTTGAGTACTACTATCTCTATCTGGTCGAATAAAATCCCGGAAACTACTATAATAATCAGTACCCCGCGCACCCAACCGAAAATCGACAACCCCAGTCACCAGACTAGGACGCAAAGAAGTAATAAACTCCAACTGCGTAAAAGCTTCTAAATCACCAGAAGTTGCTCGAATTCTGACAGTTTGCGCTTGCAGAGGAGATTTCAACGTAGCCGAAAACTCACCCTTTTTCACCTCCACTTGAAACCCTGGTTGGTCAGGTTTGAAATCAGCCCCAACAAACTCACCAGCAGAAGGTATCAAAGTAGCAACACCATCGCGGTTAGAACGATTCCCGCTTGAATCCAACAATTGACCATTGACAGTCCCTGTAGACCTTCCATCAGCAGGAATCCGTGATTCCACGGTATCCACAGTCAATTGCTGAGGAGTACCTCGTACTTTTACTGTAACGATTGCAGCAGATTCTGTGCTACCGACTACCTTAGCAGAAAGAGTATTATCCCCTTCTTTAAGCGAAACACCGTACCACGTCTGCGTCACCAAATTAGTAGCAGCATCAGTTTCCGTACGTCCAAGCAAAGAAGAATCAACTAAATCCCCATTAATCCGTAATTCCACCTGACTACCCACAGGGAACTGTAAAACCACCGTCGTAGCAGGAACATCAGCGATAGTATCAGGAGAGGGAGTGAGAAATTTAGGGAGTGGGGAGTGGGGAGTTGGGAGTGGGGAGTGGGGAGTTGGGAGTTGCGAGTGGGGAATGGGGAGTGGTGAGGGGGAAAGTGAGGGAGGGGGGGATGAGGGAGAAATAGGGGAAGATTGGGGAGTAACAGATAACTCATCCGTTACATCTGTTAGCGAAGCATCCGTTGCTAAGTCTGTTGCCGCGATTGCGGGTGATAAAATTAAACTTAATGCACTAGCTATAGTACTTAGTAAAACAAGGTTATACTTGCTAGATTTTAGGATTGTTTTTAGCAGTCTACGTTTCATTTATTTTTTAACCTCCTGACCAAAGGTAGGGGTGACTGCGAAATTCATACGAACTAAACCACCTGGTTGTAAACGCACAAGACGAGATTGGCTATTACGTTCTTTGAATTTTCGGTTGGGAGCTAGGGTGTAACCAGGTAAACTGCTAAGGTCTAAAGCTCCAGTATGATTTCCCGGCAAGACATTGGCAACGGAGAATAAACCATTTGGGTCAGTACTAATACGGTTGCCATTTTCCATAAAAATTACCGCATTAGGAATTCCAGGTTCATTCTCTTGCTGTTCCCCATCAAAGTTTTTATCAACAAAAACGCGACCAATAATAGTTCCACAATCGGCTGTAATTCCTGGTCTAATTTGTAATTGATGCGTTGCAGGACCATCTTTAGTACGGAAACCGTTATCGGCTCTTTGTCCATTAACTATTGCAGTATTTCGACCCGTACCTCTTAATGAATCATTGGTTAATTGGGTCGCATAAGCTATATTTAATACTTCACCTGGAGGAATAGAAGTATCGCTCTTAAATGTTAATATTGACCCTTGAAATTCTGAAATTAAATTTACGGGTTTCCCTGCTATTTCTCCTCGCAGTGATTTCGGTAAAAACTTAAATCCTAAAGGTAAATTATCTGTAATTACTAAATTATTTAAAGCAGTATCAGCTAAATTTTTCATAGATAATCGGTAAATTACGGTATCACCGGGTTCTGCTGTTGCTCTGTCACCTGATTTCAAAATTTGAACTTGGCTTGCTTGACAAAGGTTAGTACCAAATTCAAAAGTCAATAAATCTAACCCTTGGAGTTCTGCATCCTCAACAGCAACAATTGTACCTTCAAATCTGGTTTCACCAGTTAAACGAATTGGCTGACCATCTAGGGAAGTAGCAATATAACGAAGAACACGACTTTGAGGGCTATTAGAATTATTTGCTCCTGGTACAGTTCCAACAATTTCTATTTTTATACGTCGTTGTTTATAAATTGAATTTGCTGGTGGACTGACGACTAAAATATAAACTTTACCGGGTTCAACTTGACCCTTGCTTGGGTCTAGAAGGAAATTATAAGTTCCTCTTAATTTTTCATCGTTAGGATTATTTTGGAGAAAATATGGGTTGCTGTTTTCAATGTTTGGTGCTTTACCACCAAAAATATTGTTATTGGGAATATCGGGTAGTTCTGTACGGGTTAAATTAACTAATCTTCCTAATTCTGTACCTGTCGGGTCATTTGGTGATGGTTCATAAAGACTCATTGAAAAACCTGTATAGTCAGATAAAGTTTCACCCCCACAACCTAAAATTCTTCCTAATGGGTCAATTAACCCAGGAGTTGCTTTTAACTGAGTCGAAATGCCTTGATATTGAGAGTTACTATCTGGGTCTGTATAGGTATAACTGGCTTGATTATTAATCACTGGACGCACAGAATTTTTTTCTGATTGCTGCGCGGAAGTAGAAATTGAAGTTTGTAATAAACTACTAACGATAAATATAGCAGTTAAACTTTGTGAACGTATATTTTTAAGATAAATTTGGTGTTGCCACCTTTTAAGTTTCACTTAATTTTCCCCACCGTTGTAGTTAAGCTATTCACATTTAAGTTGTATGTTTGGGCTGTTAAGCTATTCACATTTAAGTTACATTTTCGGGCTGTTAAGCTATTCACATTTAAGTTACATTTTCAGGCGGGCAAGGATGCCCACCCCACAAGAGTATATTTTTATTAGTCATTTATTGGCGCACTCGGACTTCATAAGTACCTTTAACTGTGGTATTTACAGCTACTGGGTTGTTTAAAATAAAACGAATATGGGTATACTTATTTGCTGGTGCTGGTTGAGTTGCGACTTTACCGTTATTTACTGTGACTTTTACTGTGGGATTTTCAACAAACTTGCTTTCAGCATCAACCCGGAAATAAATTTTTCCCACATTGTTAACAGCTTTTGCAGATTTGAGGACATATATTGTTCCCTTAGGAATAGCCTGGTCAATGACAAGATTCTTAACTGGTTTATCGCTGATATTTTTACCACTAATTGTGTAACGTAGGATATCTCCAGGTAATACCACTGCTTGACCTTTTAATGTTTGCCATTTTTTATTTTCTTTACCTTGAGTATCTTTTGTGATGACTAATTTTTCTGCGTCTAACTGTAATTGTACTTGCGGCTGTTTTTGGATATTTTGAGCAATGGCTGAACCTACTTCCCAAATATTTAATAGTGCTGGAACTGTACCAGTTAAGGGAACTGCTGCTATTAGTGCGACTGTTCCGAGGTTTGCGATTGAAAAATTTTTCATTGTTGTTTTGCTCCTAAATAAAAACTTGTAATTAGGTTCGTAGTTGCGCTTCAGCGCCTCTTTCAAAAGGATTAGCGCTAAAGCGCAACTACGAACCTTAGGCCTCTAGTTAACCTTGCGTTGGAAAGTAAACTCCCTGGATTCACCTGGTTGTACTTGGTTTGTGACAGTGTTCACATACTTAGTTACATCAGTATTAGCTGTTGTCCCAGTTTGGTCAGGGGTAGATGTGGTGGATGGTTTACCGCTGAAATATTGAATTGTTGAAGTACCAGTATCTCTCGCAGAGCCAATAACGTTACTAGTATCAATCCGGCCATTATTATCATTATCTAAAGCCCAATTATTTTTCCCGTCAGTAGGTAAAGTACTAAGAGTACCATCTTCAGTAATCACAACTTTATCGGCTCTCAAAATAACGTTACCAGTTCCGGATGTTGCTTCAGAAATATTTTTGTAGGTAATCCGATACTCAATAATGTTTCCTGGTGAAGGTTTCTTCGCATCAGTACTAAAGTTTCCATCATTACCTTGGACTGGTGTACCTGTTCCAGGTAAAATTCGTGACTCTTTTAGGAGTTTCAAAAAGCCTGTATATAACCTATCAATAGTGGTATTTTTGGCTGTTTCTGTTCCTAAACCAGGGGTTGCATCATCTACAAAGGCAGTAATTGGTACTGGGAAGCCTTTTTCTGTATCGGTTGATAAAGGTGTACCAGGTGGTAGATTAACTTCGACACCGTAGTTAATACTAGTGCCTGCTGGTACATTAGGAATAGTAATGTAGTCAGTTTTCTCGTCTACTGGATTTCCGCCAATTGTAAATTGAGTTCCATCCCAAGTGTAAGTTTTTGATTCACCTTGGTATGTAATAGTTACAGTTGTACCTGTGGGTAAATCGGCTGGATTTCCTGGTGGGGTAGGTAGCAGGGAAATATTGCTCGGTTTATTACCGCTATTTTGGATAGTGTTGGTAAATCCAACCGGAGTTGGGTCAACGGTACTACCGGGAGTAGAACCTGGAGGAACTACCCAAGATTTATTTGTAAAGTCGTCGTTATTACCAGTTGAACCCGTTGCATTAGGAGTATTTTGTGGGCCGTTTAACACTCCGATAATAGGAGGAACATCTATTGTAAAGGTGTTTACCTCACCACCTGGTCCTTGACCACTGTTGTCATTATTTGTATCAGAGCCAGAATTATTTAACTCGGTGGGATTGTCAATAAAGCCGTCAGTCACCGTCCCTGGTGTGTCGGGAACACCATCATTGTTTGTATCTGTAGACCCTGGGGGAATATTTCGACCATCATAGTTGCTAGGATTTTGGTCACCAGATTCGTCGTAAATTTGATTATCAGGGATACCATCATTATTGTTGTCTACTGGTGGTACTCCTGCGGTTTGACCGAATAGTTGAGCCATGTTGTTTATGGTCAATGGTGCTACTGTACCCGATTTAACTTTTACTTGGAAGTTAAAACCATTTACTGTTGTGCCAGGTGCAACAGTAGTTATCACGTTAGGGTCGTTAATAAAACCAACACGAGTAACTGTACTTAAATTGACTCCAGGAGTTAACAGACTCCAAGTTGCTGCATTAGCATTGGTGGAAACTGGGTCTGTTGTATAAACAACTTGCCAGCCAGATGGAGTATTGGGTACAGTAGCTAATTCAGTACTTAAGGGAATAGCATCAGAAACCAAAATACGTGGTCCGCTAAAGCCTTTTACAGTTGTTCCAGCTAAAGGAGCAGGAGTAATTCCATTTCCTGTTGGGTCATTTAACTCGACTCGGAAACTTAACCCATAGCTCAATTTATCATCAGTTATATCAGGAGTATTAGCATTATCGTAATCAGTACGTTCCTTGAGAACAGTAGCTAATGCGTAGTTCTTAATCAACTGATTTACAGTTACTTTCTGGGTTGCACTAGCTTCACGAACACCATTAACTGGTATACCTGCAACTTCTCCAGTGACCCCAGTATCAGGGTTGTCAACAGTGAAGATATCAGTATTTTCGTCGGTTCTGGGTTGGTTTTGATTATTGCCTGGGGTATTACCTAGAACAACATTAATATCTTCATTCGTTTGAGCTGTAGATGAGATAGTCACAGGAACACGGACGAGGATAGAGCCATCTGGTGAAATAGAATTAGTGATAAGTTCAGCACCACTGATTGCCGTCCAAGTAGTACCTCCATCTGTACTGTACTCCAAATTCCCGACAGTTCCTGGACCAGTAACAGTTGCGATATTAGGAATCTGGAATTTTGTTGGGTCGTTACCAACGTTGGTAACTGTATAGTTAAAGTAAACTACATCACCCCTGGATATAGGAGTTGCTGGTGTAGTATCTGTTGTTCCTGAGGCTGTAACTGTTATACCTGCGACTTCTGCGACAGTGACGACAACGGTATTTGAAGTGGCATTGATTGTTGTATTGGGGCTGTTAGGGTCTTCGTAGGTAGCTGTTGCAGTGTTGCTGATAGATTGACCAGCGGTAGTACCTTCTGCGAAGACTGGAGCAATAAATTGAAACAAACTACCAGTAATTAATGCTGTGGCTACTAAACAACTGTAACGCTTTGAATTCTGATTAAGATTTTGACTAACAAATTTCATAGGGTAGCTTATTGTGACGCGATGATATTTCTAGTAATTCTTTGCAGAATCACCCTTATTGGCAAATACTTTAAGGTTTCAAATTTTTTCTTTAATTACGGTATTCCAACCGACTCCAAATAGGAGAATTTAAATAAAGAAAGAAAGAAATGGTCGATGCTGCCTGGATAGCTTAGAAGAACTGCTTCTGTTTGCCCGTACATCAACCATGTCCTCAGTATAGAAACGCATGTGTGACAAACTTGTGACATTATAAAAATTTCCTACTTTGTCACAAGTTTGTCACAATTTTCTTCTTATACTTTATTTCAAGTAAATAAATAACTTCATTATATAAATTTTATGTAAAAAAAAGACAGAATTATTGAAAAATTAAAATATTCCTAATAATAGTAAAATTACTAATCTAAATACAGCAACAGTAGGAACGATTCAAATGAAAAATAATATAGAGTCAGGGAATCCTTTAGAAACTGGGCAAGCTTTACTTAAAATATCTCATAGTCTAGAAATTTCTAATCAATTAAAGGATGTAAGACTGGGTTTAGCAGAAGAAAAAGCAAAGTTGAATGCTATACAAAATCAGATTAAAAATATTTCGCAGAATTTATATGTAATTCTTGAATCGTCTTTTTCATTACCACCACGAAAAAACACCCCGTAAACGAGGCTAAAGTGTACACACAAGCCGGAGTTGACTCTCATTGCGTTCACGGTAGCTTTACGGGGAAGGGGATGGGGTGTCTTATGCTGGGACGAGAAAGATGTTGATGATTATGTTTTAAGTGGTGATAAGTCTGAATCCCTATTTTTACAATAATGCTTCCAACATTTGTTTTATTGTGCTAAAAAACAAGCGTGCATCTTTTTCTTGAGGAATATTAATATAAATAGATTCAGTATAAAATAAAGCCAGTTTTGGGCAACAGACAGCATATAAATTTTCTTTTTTTGATTTGTATAAATCAATCCCAGAATTTCCTAATTTCACGCGCTCTATTCTCTCATAGCCTTTATTTGTAAGCCATTTAGTCCAATTATCTTTTCCTTGAACTGGGAGTTGAAAGTGTTGTTGTGTTTGCCAATCCGAAACTCTAAGAAAAGCTAAAAATTTCATATGACTTTTCCTCAACTATAACTAAGTTTTAAATTAGATTCACTTACAGCAAGGACATCTTTTTGTGAATGAGTTAAATGTTTTTGCACATATTGAGCCATTTGTCTACGCCAACGTCGAAAAGGATGGATTCCCCCACTAGCCCAGACTATTCTTCCTAAGCGATAATAAAATTTCCAAATAATTCCTTTGGAAGACTTTATATTTAAACTACCATTGTATTGTATTTGGGTACAAGATTTAAATTCACCAATTAGATAATTGGGAATCATTAAGTTGGAATACATTTTTTTCCTTTTGTAAAAAACTTTTAGATTAAAAAAAGATTGTCAACTGATTTTATTTTTTGTTACTATGTGTTCGTGTGACCCGTTAATGAGCGCAAACTTCGTTACTTGGAAATGTTTGATTGATTTTCCCGGTGATTCCTCCAAATCGCTTACAAGAGTTAGTTTAATAAAACAGTGTGACAAACTTGTGACAGAAGCAGTCAAATTTGTTTTTAGTGCAGGTGTATTAAAAAAACACACGGCTAAATCTGATAGACACTTGGGAAAACTGGGAACAATAAGATTAAAGAACTTAATATACGGGTGAAACTGAGTTCGGTGCATCTAGATTTAAAGTGCATCACCGTTTATTCCAGATAGACATCCCTATCAATCCCCAATGACGAGATATTTCCCTATGAGTCAAATGAGTAAAGACGATATACGCGAGCGACTTGGTAATATTGACCAAATACGCGACATTATTATTGGGGCACAACTGAGGGATTACGAAAATCGCTTCAGCAAAATAGAGTCAGACGTTTCTCTGTTACAACAGCACATGCGTTCTCATGTTGAACAACTGAAGGGTACTTTTTCCACGGAATTAAAGACCGCTGTTGAACTACTAGAGAAAAAAATCAAGTCGGTGAGTGCTTCCAGTCAAGAAGAGACTTTGGATTTGCGACAACAAGTAGACCGCTTAAATAGAAGATTTTCTAGCAATATTCAATCCCTCGACGAAACGTTAGATAGCCAAACTACATTGATTCGAGAGGAAGTGACCCAAACCAAAGGTCAACTGCAAGGTGATATTAATGCTTTGCGAGATTTAGTTATGGAAGAGCTTGAACGTCGTTTTTCGCAGTTGACGCACACCAAGGTTTCTAAAGATGATATTGCGGAGACTTTATTTGCTTTAGGGATGCGCTTGAAGGGGACAGAATTCATACCTCAACTACGTGAAGCGGCTGATGAGAATAATTATAATAATCCACTTCCTTTATTAGAAAGTACAAAATTTTCAAAGGTGTTGAATCACTCGAATGGTTCAGGGGAAACACATTAATACGATAAAACAAAAGTAAAAAGTGTAATTTCCAAAATTCGTAGCCCCCTCCCCCCTAGGGGCTATCATGTACACACAAGTCTTGGAATAGTCCCAAAGCTCCCCGAAATGACCGTTCAGGGATTTATTAGACTTATAGTCAGCAATCAGCAATGAGCAACAACCAATCTTTTGATTTAAATCAGGACGTATCATCACAACTGGAGAATTTTGTTAATTTACTTGTCGAACTTGATGTTATTGAGCGACCTGAGTCAGTTTCTCAATCTCCAGTTGAAATTAAAAATGATGAAGACGATTTGGCAGAAAAAGCTGAATTGCTGATTTGCGATGCACATCTAGAATTAGTAGAATCTTCCTCTGGAACTAATTATCCTCAAATAGAAATTCCTATTTTAGATGTAGATATTCAAAAAATACAAGACAAAAGTACATCAGATATTACAAGCGGTAACCAAATTTTAGACCCCGTGAGTGTAAATTACTCTCCAGAAGAGACTATTGATGCTTTTCAGAAATTGCAAGATATTTTAGTGGGGGCTGAATTAAACGATTTACACTCTTTAACTAATGATATTAAGGAAAGTTTAACAAAATTAGAAAACCAGATATATGAACCTCAAAAATTAATTGATTTGCTACTACCCTATATGGGTGAACTTTTAAAGTTGAAGGTTATTGAATCTCAAGAAGAAATTGTACAAGCAATTTATCCGATTATTGACCAAGTTATCAAAAGTCGTGTTGAACAAGATAGAGCTAGCATAGGGAATGCAATAGCTTCAGCAGTTCCTTTAGCTATTTCTCAACAAATTAATTTTGCTCCTGAGGAGATTTCGGAAGCGATTGCACCAACTATGGGACGTGCGATAAAAAAACAAATTCAAATTGAACAAGATACTATTGTAGATGCTCTTTATCCGATTATTGGTAGTACTATTTCTAAATATATGGTAGAAACTATCAGCGCTATTAATCAGCAAGTAGAAGAAACTTTTAGTATTAAAGGAATTCAACGTAAAATTACAGCTAAGTTACAAGGAGTTTCGGAAGCTGAGTTAATATTAAAACAAGCAATTCCTTTTTCTGTTCAAGCTATTTTTTTAATTCATAAAACATCAGGTTTAGTAATTACAGATATTCAAAAGTTAGGTGAACAGCAACTAGAGTCAGAAATGGTCGCAGGAATGTTGACTGCTATTCGTAGTTTTGCTAATGATTGTATGACTCATTCTGGTACTGTATCTGAATTAAATACTATTGATTATGGTAAATCCAAAATTATTTTAGAAACTGCTGGTTACTGTTATTTAGCAATTGTGACTGAGGGAGAGGCTACCAAAGATTTTATCAAAGAAATGCGTATAGCGCTAAGTCATATCGTCAAAAACTACGGCGATTCAATCGAACAGTTTGACGGTAATCCAGCAACAATACCAGCTGATATTTATCAACTTTTGCAACCGCTCAAAGATAATAATTCTCCCACTAGTGCTTCTCAAATCAGTAACCCCCAAACTATAAATGTAAAAAATAAAACTTCCCCTCTACAAATATTCAGTTTAACCCTACTCAGCCTTACTTTGGTTCCTTGGGGTGTTTGGCAATACCGTGCTGGAATAATTCATTCAGCAGAAAATACAACCGCGACTGCTTTAGCTTCTACCCCGGAATTATCTGTCTATCGTTTGAATGTTACGGAAAAAAACGGTAAGCTTAGGGTCACAGGACGTTTACCTAATCAGGCTTTGCGTGAGAAAGCGGAACAAATTGCCAAACAAAGTGCTCCTAAATGGTTAATTGATAACCAAATTTTAGCAGTAGAAGTACCACCAGACCCAGTATTAACTGCTGCGGAAGTCAAACGAGTTACCCAAGTATTGAATCAAATCGACGGTATAAGTATTTCATCTGCATACAGTAGTGCTAAAGTCTCAGTTGATGGCAGTGTTTTCCGTAGCGAAGAATCTAAAAAAATCCAAAATGCCTTTGAGCAAATTCCGGGTGTAAAATCGATATCAAGCACAGTTAGGATACAGCCTTTCAAAACAGGGATTCGCTTTTATTTTGAAGGGAGTTCAGCATATTTAAGTAAAAAAGATTTTGGTTATAAATTACAACAAGTAAAGTTTTTTTTAAACCAGCACCCAACGAAAAATTTTAAAATTATTGGCTATAGCAATTCAGATGGCAATCAAGTACAAGCTCAACAGCTAGCCCTGACACGAGCAAAGGCTGTAAAAAAAGCACTGATTTATGAAGGCATTGAACCATCACGTTTACAAGTGACTAGTGCAAAAGGATTGCCACCAGGAATTGATAGAACTCAACCTGAATGGTTAAGACGGTGTGTTGCTTTAGAATTAGTCAAATAAATATAAATTCAATATACAAAAAATGTAGAGACGTTACATGTAACGTCTCTACAGCTTATTATAGGATTAAAATTACCAAAGTTTATTTTTATCCCACACAATAATTTTATAAGAAGTAATCCTACTAATGACAGCAGCATCTACCATTTCTAAAAAAATTTGTATTATTGGTGATTTTGGTGTTGGTAAAACAAGTCTGATTCGCCAATTTGTAGACCGCCAATTCAGTGATGAGTATCTTTCTACCGTCGGAGTAAAAATTTCGCGAAAATTAGTTGATTTGCTGGAAACCTCTCAAAACAAGCCACAGCAAATACAAATGCTAATTTGGGACGTGGAAGGAAGTAATAAATTTAAGGCAATCGCTCCCAGCTATTTCCAAGGAGCCAAAGGAGCTGTTATAGTTGGAGATGTGACCCAAGAAGAGACGCTCGAACACGTTACAGAGCATATAAAAAATTTTTTAGCTGTCAACCCAAAAAGCTATATAGCAATAGCTCTGAATAAATCTGACCTAATTGAAGCTGAATATCTGGCCAATATTAGACAAATATATCAGCATAAGTTTGAAGACAAAACTAATGTACTATCAACATATTTAACTTCAGCCAAAACTGGAGAAAACGTCGATAATATTTTTTTAGCTTTAGCCCACTCTCTAATTTAGTCAATTTACTTGCAATGTAGAAAAATGAGTTATTTTCTAACAGACCTGTTATCAGAGCGCGGTATTGAACATCTAACTATTGCTGCGGACTTAAAGATTTTAGAAATGTCTCCAGGAGTCAGCCGTTTTGCGGATATGCCGGAAGAAGTTAAATATGGTAATGACGTTTGGATGGCTTTCCCTGAATTAGTAGGGACTGAAGAGGTGATTGAAGAGATTCTTCAGGGAAAGGAAAATAATTTTGAAATCAGAGGCGTATCTCGCTCACAAAATCATAGCTCTCCTTTATATATTGATATTTATATGAATAAAAATATTAATAATAAGAGCTATCAACAAGAACTGATGATTTTTATGGTAGATGTGACAGAGCGAATGCTAATGGAAAGGACTTTAGTCCAAAGTGCAAACGAAGCAAATCTTTTATTACGCAATTTAACTGCTTCTAAACAATATACAGAGCAAATTGTGACATCAATGGCAGATGCGTTATTAGTCACAACATTATCGGGGAAAATCAAAAAAATTAACCCAGCCGCACAGATTTTGTTAGAGTATACCGAAAATGAATTAATTAGTCAATCTATTTCTACAATGATTAAGGAAGTAGAACATTTAGATAAAAATTCTTCTAATCACCTTACAGAAGTAGAGACTATTTGCACAACTAAAAGTGGAAAAAAAATACCGATAGCTATATCCTGTTCAAGACTACAAACAGATGTAGAACACTTTCAAGGTTATATTTATATTCTGCGCGATATGACAGAACGTAAACAAGCAGAATTGGCTAAACAAGAATTTTTAGCTATGATTAGTCATGAAATACGTACTCCAATTACATCAGTAACTGGAATGGCTAGTCTCCTACTAAAAACTGATTTAACAGTAGAGCAGCAAGACTATGTTAAAACGATTCATATGGGTGGTAATACCTTACTACAAATAATTAATGACATCCTTGATTTATCTAAAATTGAATCCAGAAAACTCGAACTAGAAGCGCAAGCTTTTGAGTTACGACGTCCTATTAGTGAAGTTTTTTCTCTACTTGCACCTCAAGCGAAGGAAAAAGGTTTAAAACTGGAATTTATTGATACTCCCGAAATTCCGCAAATGATTCTCGGAGATATTACTCGACTGCGACAGATTTTATTAAATCTAATTGCTAATGCTATTAAATTTACTGAAAAGGGAAGTATCGAACTGACACTAAAGACACTTAAAAATAATTCAAATTCTGCTACAAATAACTACGAAATTGAGTTTGCTATTAAAGATACAGGTATTGGTATTCCACCCGCAAGTCTTAATCGTTTATTTCAATCTTTCACTCAAGTAAATGCTTCCATTACTCGTGAATATGGTGGTACAGGTTTGGGTCTTACTATATGCAAACAACTATGTGAATTAATGGGTGGTAAAATTTGGGTTGAAAGTGAATATGGTGTAGGAAGTATATTTTATTTTACAATAAATGTTCCAGTCCTTCAGGAGGGAATTAGGAATTGGAAATTAGGAATTGCAAGTAGAAAGTGGGGAGCAGAAGATACCGAAGAAAATCCTGAAGTTGATGCGAATATGGCTAAACTTCATCCTTTGAGAATACTTTTAGTCGAAGACAACGCGATTAATCAAAGAATGATACGGCTGATGTTACGGCTAATGGGTTATGAAGCTGAAGTCGCGAGTAATGGCTTAGAAGCACTAGAAATTTTACGTCATCAATCTTATGATCTACTGTTGATGGATGTGCAAATGCCAGGGATGGATGGTCTGACAGCAACAGAGAAAATATATGAAGAATGGACAGTAGAGAATCGTCCCCAAATTATTGGATTAACTGCAAGCGCAATGTGGGGTGACCGTGAACGTTGTTTAGCATCAGGAATGAATGACTACCTTGGTAAACCCATTAAAATCGCAGAATTAATGCAGGCACTTAAGCGGTGTCAGCCTTTGGTCTGGAGTGGGGGAGAAGAAGAGATGGGGAGATTGAGGGATGAGGGAAATAAGGGAGATGAGGGAGATGAGGAGACTTCCCACTCCCAACTCCCCACTCCCCACTCCCAACTCTCCACTCCCCACTCTCCACTTAACTCGACTGCACTAGAGGAAATCTTCAAGATGGCTGAGTTAAATACGGGGGTTAATCCTGCGGAATTTTTGCTGGAGACGATTGATGATTTTCTTGATGAAACACCGAGGTTATTGCAAGGTATTCATATCATTTTAAAGGAAAGCAATCCTAACGAAGCTAATCTTAAAAAACTTCGTCGATTAGCTCATACACTTTCTTCCCTCAGCGCTACTTTGGGGGCTAACAATTTAGCTACAATTAGCCAAGAATTAGAGATGATGGCTGCAAAGGGTATATTATTGTTAGCAAAGGATAAAGTTTGTTTGATTGAAAAAGAATTTCAATTAGTTGATGTGGCTTTGCAGCAAGAGCGAGTCAAGTATCAATTTTAAATACCTATGCAACATTACCCCCACATGTAGAGACGTAACATGTTACGTCTCTATTTAATGTCTCCATTTAACATATCCATTCTTTTTCAAATATTAGTAAATCATTTTATGTAACATTAATAACGGATAATATTGACCTGCTGCGATAGTAGCAATATGTGGTTATAGTAAATGACATTTATCCTTTTAATAAAGCTTACCCTAAATTTAATATCCTAGTCTAGGTAAGGCTTTCCGACAATTCGCAAGAAAATTTTACAGCCGCAAGTAAATTAGCAATGTCTATGCTATAGTTTTTGTAGAGGGAAAAAACTAAAGCGTTAAAAATATTCAAGGAGAAACTATATAAGCTTAAGGTTAGTCCTTTTGTTACCGTAAGTTCACTTCAATTGGCTATTACTTATTATAAACGAAATTGTTGAGCCAGATGAAGCAGGACAGTGAACTTCGTAACAGCTTGAGGTCAATTAGAACTCGTCTAGGCATGAGTCAGCAAGACCTAGCAAATCTAGCTGGAGTTACCCGTCAAACCATTAGTGGTGTAGAATCGGGACAATATTCTCCCTCAGTTGCTATTACACTACGTTTAGCCAAAGCACTGGGTTGTCAAGTCGAGGATTTATTCTGGTTTGAGCAGGATTCCCCTTTTGTTGAAGCATTGCTTACCAAATCAGTTCCAGAAGGACAGCAAGTACGAGTCAGTCTGGCACAGGTTGGAGGACAATGGGTAGCTTATCCTTTGGTAGGAAAAGATGCTTTTCGCTTAGAGATGATTCCCGTAGATGGTGAGGTGGAAAGCCAAACTAGTGCGGAAAAAATCCAAGTGCGACTTTTCGAGGATATAAATAAACTCAGTAATACAGTTACGATTGCTGGATGTTCACCCGTAGTTCCATTATGGGCGAAAGCTGCTGAACGTTGGCATCCGCAAATGCGAGTCCAATGTAATTATGTCAACAGTTTAGCCGCATTGCAAAGTCTGAACCGAGGTGAAATCCACATAGCTGGAATGCATTTATATGACCCAGAAACTCTGGAGTATAATATTCCTTTTGCACGTAAAATTCTAGCTGGAAAAAACGCCGCTTTAATTACTCTCGGTATGTGGGAAGAAGGACTTTTAGTACAGCCTGGAAACCCAAAAGATATTAAAACCGTTACCGATATAGTGGAAGCAGGAGCGGCAATTATTAACCGGGAAGAAGGTTCTGGGAGTCGGATGCTTTTGGAGCAAGCATTACAACAAGAACAGATATCATTTGATGTAGTCAAAGGATTTAACTGGATTGTTGGAAATCACTTTGATGTTGCTCAAGCTGTGGTCTCAGGAATAGCTGATGCAGGTATCAGTACGTCATCTATAGCAGCTTCCTTCGGGTTAGAGTTCATCCCTTTGCATCAATCAAGGTATGACTTAGTAATTCTGAAAGAATACTTAGAAGAAGCACCAGTACAGCAATTACTCAGTACCTTAGGACATCGGTTAATTCATTCACAACTAGAAGTTCTTGGGGGTTATGATACGAGTAAAACCGGAGATGTCGTAGCCACAATCTAAAACAAAAGTTCGTAGTAGCGCTTCAGCGCCTCTTTATCTTCAAGAGTGTTCTCGAAGGGTGGTGCTACTACGAACTTGGCGCTAAAGCGCTACTACAAACTAATAAGAACAAAAATTTGTCAATCAATTAGCTAAGAAGTTAATCATGTCAATCCTTATAGATGCTTTTGCTGTAGAACGTTCACCACCAATCTGCAACGTTCTATAGAAGGTTAGTAACTCCATAGCGAACACCAGACAAAATCGACGAAATCTAAACAATATACTTGCAGGAACTCATCATGTCAGACGAAAAAATTAGACAAATAGCTTTCTACGGTAAAGGTGGCATTGGTAAATCTACCACTTCCCAAAATACTCTCGCAGCAATGGCAGAAGTCGGTAAACGCATATTAATTGTAGGATGCGACCCCAAGGCTGATTCGACCAGATTAATTTTGCATTGTAAAGCTCAAACCACCGTTTTGCACTTAGCTGCTGAACGTGGTGCAGTCGAAGATATCGAACTAGAAGAAGTGCTAATTGATGGCTTCCGTGGTATTAAATGCGTAGAATCTGGTGGTCCAGAACCTGGTGTAGGTTGTGCTGGTCGGGGTATTATCACCGCTATTAACTTCTTAGAAGAAAACGGCGCTTACCAAGACGTAGACTTCGTATCCTATGACGTATTGGGAGACGTAGTTTGCGGTGGTTTCGCAATGCCAATTCGTGAGGGTAAAGCCCAAGAAATCTACATTGTTACCTCCGGTGAAATGATGGCAATGTTCGCTGCTAACAACATTTCTCGCGGTGTTCTTAAGTATGCTCACTCAGGTGGTGTGCGTTTAGGTGGTTTGATTTGTAACAGTCGTAATACTGACCGGGAAGAAGAACTGATTACAACATTAGCCACTCGCTTAAATACTCAAATGATTCACTTTGTACCTCGCGATAATATTGTCCAACACGCAGAGTTACGAAGAATGACTGTCAATGAATATGCACCTGACAGCAATCAATCGAATGAATATCGTATATTAGCAGACAAGATTATCAACAATACAAATCTCACTATTCCCTCACCCATTGAAATGGATGAGTTGGAAGAATTGCTAATTGAGTTTGGTATTCTGGAAAGCGAAGAAAATGCTGCGAAAATGATTGCTACAGCTGATGCTGAAAAGCAACAAGAAGATGCTACAGGTGAAGCAATAGAAGCAGTGAAGAAAGGCAACATAGAAGTAGTTGCTGCTAAGAAAAAGAAAAAATAAAAGCAATAACAGAATTAGTGGGAAGCATCATTTTTCCCACTAACTCTCAGTCCTTTCCGTAACGTGGAGGTTATTTGATGGTCAACATCTAATTATATAAGTCCGTCAATGTTTCTGTCATGAAACAAATGTTTTAGTTTTCGTATTCTTCTGAAAATTGGTTGGTTATTAATATTTGAGAGAGTGAGAAATTTTTTTCTTGCTCTCTTTTTCAGTTTATAATTTGTATCTCGACAAATATTTAATTGGTAGAGACGCGATTAATCGCGTCTCTACATATCTATGAAGGCTTTAAGGCATCTAGAGCTAAATTCAATTTTAAAACATTAACCCCAGCTTCACCAAAGATTCCCAAAAAACGACCATCGGTGTTTTGAGCAATTAAACTCTCTAATTGGTTAGGTTGAACTCCTCGCACTTTTGCCACCCGTGCGACTTGCGCTTGGGCACCTTCGGGAGTAATGTGTGGGTCAAGGCTGGAACCAGAAGTGTAGACTAAATCACCTGTAGGCTGTATACCCGCTGCTTTTAAACGAGGGAGGTCACCTGCAATTTTTTTGCTGGGGTCGGGGTCGTCCTTACCTTTGATGCGGTCTAATAAAGCTGGATTACTGGGAGCAAGGTTGCTAGCACCAGATACCCCAGTTTTCAGAACTCCCGCTTTATCATCTTTTGGGTCAGCAGTACTGTAGCTAGTAGTACTAGGACGGCTCCAGAAGTATTTTTCGCTAGTAAAAGGTTGACCAATTAATGCAGAACCAATCACTGCTCCTTGGGAATTTTTTATCAAGCTACCGTTCGCTTGAAAAGGAAGTGCTATTTGTCCACATAAAATCATGAAAAAAGGATAGATTAATGCTGTTAGCAGCCACAAAGCAATAGTAGAACGAATCGCTTTTGATATTTGTCGTGCCTGAGTCATCTGATAGTTTCTCCTGAAAGTTTCTACGGTTGAAAATAACTATAAATAGACTTGTTAAGTTGTTCCACATTTAGTTTGCATAGCGAGGCGGGCAAGGATGCCCACCCCACAAGAGTCACACAAGAGTCACACAAGAGTTAGATAAATTGAAATTATGCAGTTTAAATGTGTTTTAGCTTAGAATTTCTCTGGCTGAAAAATCACAACGAACAAATAAACGCACAAAATAACAGTCGCTAATCCCAACAAACTAATAGTATAAACTTGCCAACGCGGTGATTCATCCGGTGTTGCAGCTTGCACAGATGATGCCAAAAACACGTTAAAACACATCACCAAAAAAATACTTAAAGGAATCCGATTTCGCTTTGAGCCGACAAAAGCAAATATTCCCAAAAAATCTTCAGAGAGTAAATATTTCATAAGTTTTACTTGTGCATTTATGCCTTTACGTGAATACAACGTTTCTCGGTTTAGTTAGGTGCAAAATTCAATTAGTAAAAATCTATCTTGTGGGGTGGGCATCCTTGCCCGCCCTGGCGTAATTCACCAAAGTAGAAAGCACTGTAAATAATCTTTTAACATCTAAGCCAAACCAACAGCAGCAATCAAAACATCAATAATCTTGATAGCAATAAAAGGAGCAACGACCCCACCAAACCCATAGATAAAAATATTACGTTGCAAAAGTTGGTCAGCTGTTAACGGTCTAAACTTCACTCCAGTCAACGCTAAAGGAATCAGTGCTGGAATAATCAAAGCGTTATAAATTAGTGCCGACAATACAGCAGATTGGGTACTAGCCAAACCCATAATATTTAAACCACCAACACCAATACCCGGAAAGATAGCCGGGATAATTGCAAAATATTTTGCCACATCATTTGCAATCGAAAACGTAGTTAGTGCCCCACGAGTAATTAATAACTGCTTACCAATAGTAACGATATCAATTAACTTTGTTGGGTCAGAATCTAAATCCACCATATTAGCTGCTTCCTTCGCCGCTTGCGTACCAGAATTCATTGCCACACCAACATTTGCTTGAGCAAGTGCAGGAGCATCATTTGTACCATCACCCGTCATTGCTACTAATTTACCCTGCGCTTGTTCGTTACGAATTACCTCTATTTTATCTTCCGGTGTTGCTTCAGCAATAAAGTCATCAACCCCAGCTTCTTCAGCAATTACAGATGCGGTAATGCGGTTGTCTCCTGTCAACATCACGGTTTTAATTCCCATCCGTCGCATTTGGTCGAAGCGCTCTCTAATACCTGGTTTGATAATATCTTTTAGATAAATCACACCATACATATCATCTTCTTGACAAACTGCTAATGGTGTTCCACCCAACTTAGAAACTCGCTCGTAGGCTAAATCTAAGTCAGGAGTTATCTGTCCTCCTCTCGACCGCACAAATCCTTTAATCGAATCTACCGCTCCTTTGCGAACTTCCACCCCATTTGGTAGGTCAGTACCGCTCATCCGAGTTTTTGCTGAAAATTCAATACCTTCCGATTGTTTAGGGTCAAAATCTACTTTTGCTCCTGATTTTTCTGCTAGCAGAATAATTGATTTTCCTTCTGGTGTTTCATCAAATACACTTGACGCCAAAGCAACTTTCGCCACTTCATCCAAAGTATGACCGTTGACGGGAATAAATTCCTCAGCCAAACGGTTTCCTAAAGTAATCGTTCCTGTTTTATCCAATACTAGAGTATTAATATCTCCGCAAGCTTCTACCGCTCGTCCAGAGGTAGCAATTACGTTAAACTGGGCTACTCTATCCATCCCAGCGATACCAATAGCACTTAGTAATCCGCCGATTGTAGTAGGAATTAGTGCTACTAACAAGGCAATTAACACCGCAATACTGACAGGTGATTTTACGTAGATAGATACAGTTGGTAAAGTCGCGATAACCACTAAAAAGACCTGAGTTAAAACAGCCAGCAAAACCGTCAAAGCGATTTCATTTGGTGTTTTAGTACGAGCCGCACCTTCAACCAAAGCAATCATGCGGTCAATAAAACCTTGACCAGGGTCAGATGTAACACGAATTGTCAATTCATCAGAAGTGATGCGCGTCCCTCCTGTGACGGAACTAGCAATGTCTGTTCCTGGCTGCTTTAATACGGGTGCTGACTCCCCAGTAATAGCAGACTCATCCACCGAAGCTAGCCCAGCAATTACCTCACCGTCAGCGGGGATGATATCACCAGAAATTACTTTAATTTGGTCACCACGACGTAAAGCTGTGGAACTCACCTCTTGGATAGAGCCATCGGGAAGAAGCTTGCGGGCTGTAGTATCAGACTTTGTAGCCCTCAAAGAATCAGCTTGTGCCTTACCGCGTCCTTCTGCCACAGCTTCAGCAAAGTTAGCAAAGACAAGAGTAAGGAACAAAATTACCGTAATCAAGCCATTAAAAAGTCGGGGATTATTTCCAGAAACGTTACCAAATAAGTTAGGCTCAATAGTGACCAAAGCTGTAACAATTGTACCAATCCAGACCAAGAACATAACTGGATTTTTAAGCATGTTGCGCGGGTCTAGCTTGATAAAAGCTTGCTTAAGTGCTCTTGAATAAAGACCCGATGTTTTCGCTTTGGGTGTATGTTTACGCTCTTGTCGAGTTTTTGTATTAGCTTCCATTTTGAATTGGGGAATAGGGAGTGGGGAGTGGGGAGTGGGGAGTGGGGAGTAGGGAGTGGGAGTAGGGAAATATGGGAATTTTGAATTTTGAATTGCTTATCCGCCTTTAGCTATTAAAAATGCTTCTGCGATGGGTCCTAAAACTAGGACGGGGAAGAAGGTTAATGCTCCGAGAATTAAAATTACGCCACCTGTAACTGTCGTAAAAAGTACTGTGTCGGTTCTTAATGTACCGGAGGTCATGGGTACAGGTTGTTTGCGAGACATACTATCTGCTAGTAACAATAAGGCTACCACGGGAATATAACGTCCCATTAAAATGCTAATACTAGTGCTGAGGTTCCACCAAAGTCCTGTGGCTGCGGGTTGACTGTCTGCTAGTCCTTCAAAACCAGAACCGTTGTTGGCAGCAGCAGAAGCATATTCGTAGACTACTTGGGAAACTCCGTGGAAACCTGGGTTACTAATACCTGATAAAGCATCGGGAAAAGCGAAGACAATTGCCCAAGGAACCAAAATTGCAAAGGGGTGAACTAATAAGACGACGCTGGAAAGGACAATTTCTTTTTTCTCGATTTTGCGTCCTAAAAATTCAGGTGTTCTTCCCACCATTAACCCAGTTAAAAATACCGCCAAAATAAAGTAGATAAACAGATATGCTGTACCTGTTCCCTGACCTCCCCAAATAATTTGCAAGAACATATTAAATAGAGTTACAAAACCACCGGGAGGCATTAAGGAATCGTGCATCCCGTTAACCGCACCACACATCGTTCCGGTGGTAATTACTGCCCATAATGCGGTTTGTGCCCAACCAAAACGAACTTCTTTTCCTTCTAAGTTAGGTTGTTGCGAGCCTAATAGTGAATTTACTTGGGGATTTCCTTGATACTCTCCTACTACCGCAACACCAACCAAGACTATAAAGATAGCAAATACCATCGAAAATGCTAACCATGCTTGCTTGCGATTATTTGCAAACACTCCATAGGTGTAAATTAACGCTGCTGGGATGGAAATCATTGCCCAAGTTTCTAATAAGTTAGAGAAGCCATTGGGATTTTCAAAAGGGTGTGCTGAGTTGATAGCAAAAAAGCCACCGCCGTTTTCTCCTACTTGTTTGATAATCTCAAAGTGAGCAACTGGTCCGCGTGCAATTGCCTGGGTTGCTCCTTCTAAGGTGGTTGCTGTTGCTACTCCTGCAAGGGTTTCTGGGACACCCGCTAGTATTAACAATAATCCCCCAATAATAGACATGGGTAGCAAAATACGGGTAATTGACCTAGTTAAATCAATATAAAAGTTACCTAAAGGTCTACCAGTTAAACCGCGAATAAAGGCAATACCCACTGCTAAACCAGTTGCTGCTGAGGTAAACATTAGAAAACCAAGGGCAAACATTTGACTGGCATAACTATAAGTAGTTTCACCAGAATAGTGTTGCTGGTCTGTGTTAGTTAAAAAAGATAAGGTGGTGTGCAATACTGTATCCCAAGTTGGGGCACTTAGTCCTGTTGGATTTAGTGGTAGCCATGCTTGAGTCATAAGGATAAAGAACACCAAAATCGCCATCGCGATATTGCTATATATAACAGCTATGGCATACTGTTTACCTGTCATATCTTGCTGCGCTCGGACGCCACTGATGACATAAATCACCTTTTCCATTGGTGTGACAACGGGGTCGAGCAGCGTTTTCTTTCCTAGATAAACATTAGCCATATATTCCCCAAGTAAGGGAGTAGTGGCAATGACGATGACTAACGTCAAAGCTATTTGAATCCATCCTTGTAGCATGAATTAAACAAACTCCTGATAGGATAAGTTAAATTATTTAGCAAACACTCATTAAAGGAGTGCTAAACTTGGTATTTTTTTAGGAAATTTTATCTGAATTTTTACACTAACTAAGCCTAATGGCATAACAGCATATTCCCGTAGAAAGAGAGTTTTTTTATTTATCTCTTTTGTTGTCTTATTTATATGATTGATTGCTTTGAGTATGAAAACAAGGGATAAGTGGATATAAATAATGTTTATTTTTAGATATATATCACGGTTTAGATTGTTTAAATCATATCTAAACGCAGTGAATTTCGTATATAATTTGATATAAACACTAAATTTAATTTAGTCTATTAGCTAATATTAGAATATCTAAATTTGTTAGTAATAAAATAATAAAATAGGATTTTCCCAATCGCGTCACGACATCATACATACACAGTGGTTTTGTGCATGACATATATAAAGGCTAAATTTCTCTCTAAAAGTTCGCATTTTGGCAAATCGTTGCTAATTTTGGGAGTATTTCTCGTGCTGGGTATTTTGGAGTATTCCACTCCCAACGATTATGTATTTGGGTATCTCTATAGTGGAGCGATATTGCTGGTAAACTCCTGGTTTGGGGAAGTAGCAACTTTGCAAGCAACCATTGCGGCTGTTTGCTTAACTATGTTAAATGCTTGGGTTCCAGGGAGTGCATTTATTAGAGCTTCCACAGTTGCCAGTAGATTAATTGCTTCGGTCGCGTTGATTGTGACAGGATTTTTGAGTCAACGTTTACGACGCTCCCAAGAAGCTATTGCTTTGACTAGAACAAAGCTAGAATCACAGGACAAATTGGCCAGATTACGGGAAGATTTTGCTTCTACGTTGACCCACGATTTGAAAACGCCTATGCTGGGAGCAATTGAAGCTCTTAAAGCATTTCAGCAAGAACAATTTGGTGCTGTTTTACCAGCGCAACAACAAGTCTTGGCAACGATGACACGCAGTCACGAAACTTCCCTGCAACTCCTAGAAACCTTATTAGATGTTTATAGAAATGATACAGAAGGTTTAAAGCTGAGCTTAGCTCCTGTGAATTTAGCTGTATTAGCAGAAGAAGTTGCGAGTACTCTGACCCAATTAGCAGCCAGTCGTCGCGTTCATATATCATTTAATTACGGTGGCTCTGATTTTAGGCAGTCCCTTTGGGTAAACGGGGATGCGCTGCAATTGCAACGAGTAGTTACTAACCTTCTGGCAAATGCTATCAATCATTCTCGCCGAGGCGATTGTGTTGAGGTCGTATTGGAACCTCAGGCTTCTTATCAAGTCGTGAAGATTGTAGATGCGGGCGCAGGTATTTTACCAGAACACTTCCCCTATTTATTCCAACGGTTTTACCAAGGACATAGCGACAGACAAGCAAAAGGTTCTGGACTGGGGCTTTATTTATCTCGCCAAATTATCGAAGCGCATGGCGGTATAATCTGGGCAGAGAACAAAGTTCCGACTGGTGCTATTTTCAGTTTTAAACTGCCTGTTCTACCATTTAAGTCCTCTGCTACTACGTGAAATGTGTTCCAATCCTATCAAAATTCTCTTAGTTGAAGATGATGAACTTTTTCGCCTGGGTTTACTTGTACGATTACAACAAGACAAAGGGCTGGAGATTATTGCCGAAGCTGAGGATGGAGAAACAGCCATTGAGTTAATTAATCAGCATCTTGTTGATGTGGTACTGCTAGATGTGGGATTACCGGGAATTGGGGGAATCGAAGCATGTCGTCTTATAAAAGAACAGCATCCCAATATTCCAGTATTAATTCTCACTTCACATTCCCAGAAATCCCTGATTTCTAGGTTGATTGAGGTAGGTGCTCAAGGTTACTGTCTTAAAGGAATTTCCGCAGATAAATTAGTATTAGCACTACGTTCTGTCGCAGCAGGAGCATCTTGGTGGGATGAAACAGCTACACAAGAAATTCGTTCTTCTTTTAAGTCTCATCCATCACAGTCCGAGTCAGAAAATAAAGCAAAATCCTTTAACCCTCTCACCCAAAGGGAACAGGAAATTTTGTCATTGCTAGCAGCAGGAAAAACTAACCAGCAAATTGCTGAGGTTCTTTACATTACTACCGGAACAGTTAGGGTGCATGTTCATGCTATTTTACAAAAGTTAGAAGTGAGCGACCGTCAAGCTGCAGTTACTATTGCTTTGCAAAAACAGTTGATTAAAAGCGATTTGATTGGGAACGAATAATGATTATCGAAAAATAAAATAAGCTTCACTGTATTGTGTAACTTGTTTAAGTTTTTATTTCAAAGTGTGACATCAAAATCAATTGACGTTTATGTCGTTGCAGCTTTCCTTCAGCCTCAAGCTGTTGTAATACTCTTGTCACACTGACACGGGTTGTGTTCAGTACATCTGCGATTTCTTGATGGGTAATAGGTAACTCAATCAGTTTACCCTGTTCTAGTTCCCGACCAAATTTTTTGCTTAACCAGATTAAAAATTGCCAGATACGAATGGGTATGCGATTGCAATTGACGATACTCGTGATTTCTTCTAACTGCTGAATATGTGATAGCAGAATATCTAGATTCTGGGTTAATGCTTCTAAAGGAACAACTACTGCTTCTACATACGAAAGGCACTCTAGATGATATGGTTCAACTTTTGATAAAGGATAGCCAATAATATCGCCTACTCCCCAGTAACCTAAGGTCACACATTTGCCATTCTCGTCCCATGTAACAGCACGAACAGTTCCTCTATCTATTTTCCACAGTACTGAATCTTGCTGTGGGATGATTTCGCGACGTTGAAAGAAGCGTGGTTTTGGTGGGGTGGAATTAGATATTACTGTTTGGTTGATGGCTTTACTCATGAAATTAATACCAACTTAGTTAAGTAGATTTAACATAATGGTTGGTATCATCTCCACGCCGTAACTTTTGATACTTAAATTTGGGTTTTATTTTGTTAGATGTATTTTTTGCATCTCAGCAAATCAATACACGCATCGAGAGACGTTACATGTAACCTATCTTCAGTAAGGTGAGGTTTCATTATGCAAAATTAGGATACTCCTTAGGAACAAGATGATAGAGAGGAGAAAATTTTTAGCTTAAACTAGATTAAAGTTATTAAAGTTGGCAATTGTTTCTTATGACTTCTCGTCGCATATTGAAAGCTGGTGAGTCTTATACTTTCAGCCGATATTTTGAATTGCCTTTTACTATTGATGATATTTTAGCCGAATTAGATTGTACTGTTGAAAGGAAAAATTTAACACTTCCTGAATCTTTAGAAACTTTAGACTTACAGTTTTTACAGCAACAGCTTCGACGCAATTTATCTCATATAGATTTAGTCAATGAAACTGCTAGACGTGAAGCTTTAATCGGCCCAATTTTATTCGAGGTCTGTGATTTAACTAATCGACGGCTTAATATAGAATATTCTATAGCAGTTAATGATTATCTTAAAGGAACTCTCGATTACTATATTGCAGCACCTCAGAATTTATTAGTCATCGAAGCAAAACAATCAGATTTAGTTAGAGGATTTACTCAACTTGCTGTGGAATTAATCGCGCTTGATGAATGGACTACATCCACATCTGAGCTTTTATATGGAGTTGTTACAACTGGTGAGGACTGGCGTTTCGGAATTTATAATCGCGCAAATCGTAAAGTAACTCAAGACCAAAAACGCTATCAAGTTCCAGAAGATTTATTAACGCTTATGAAAATTCTTACAGGTATTATTGCTCAATAAATTATGCAAATAAAATTTCGGATTTTGTGCGAAAGATAAATACAGCAGATTTTAAGTGAGGTCAGTACAAGAAAGATAAATACAGCAGATTTTAAGTGAGGTCAGTACAAGAAAGATAAATACAGCAGATTTTAAGTGAGGTCAGTACGAAAGATAAATACAGCAGATTTTAAGTGAGGTCAGTACAATTGGGCGGGCAAGGATGCCCACCCCACAAGAGTTTTAAAATTAAGTAATATATTTCCCCCCTTCCCTCCTAGGGAAGGGAGGTAGGGTGGTTAGGTCATTTCCTCATATCAGCAATCGCTCCCTTAGTCATTGCAGCAATTGCTTTATCAGTAGCTTTAGGTAAATGATAATATTTCCCCCCTGAAGTTTGTGCCAATTCTTTAGCGAAGCCGGTAGACACAAATTTACTCTCGGTGTCAATTACTAATAATTGCATTCCCAAAGCTCTTACTCTGGAAGCAATTTGTAACAACTCACCTTTAATATCGGGCTTTTCTCCTGGTTCTTGTGGTTCACCCAAGGAACGCGCTAAGGGAATATTTCCACGTCCGTCGGTTATAGCAACAATTACCACTTGTCCTACATCACCGCTCATTTTAGCGTTCATTCCCACCCGCACAGCTTGAGTTAAGCCATGTGCTAAGGGAGAACCACCTCCACAAGGTAATCTTTCTAAACGGTTACGTGCCAAAGATATGGAACGTGTCGGAGGTAATAATACTTCTGCTTGCTCTCCTCGGAAGGGGATTAAAGCTATTTGGTCGCGGTTTTGATAAGCTTCGGTTAATAATTGCATTACCGCACCTTTTGCTGATTGCATTCGGTTAAGTGCCATTGAACCCGATGCATCAACAACAAAAATTACTAAGGCTCCAGCTTTTCTGACTAAACGTTTGGAACGAATATCTCCTTGTTCGACTACAACATTTTTACCTGGGTGTCTTGCCCGTCGTGCTTTTTGATACGGTGCAGCAGCGCGAAGGGTGGCATCAACCGCGATGCGTCGTACTTTACCTTTCGGTATCATTGGCTTGACGTAACGTCCTCGGTCATCGGAGAAGATTACACTACGACTACCAGATTTGCCTTGTCGTGTTGCCATTTGGGCAAAATAAAGCACACTATCGTCAAGAATTACTCCCTCTGGGTCAAAAATAAATTCTTCAGGGATACCAGGTGGTTCTTGTTCCTGTTGTTCTTCTTCCTGTTCTTCCTCTTGCTCGTCTTCGTTTTCTTCTTCTTGCTCGGAATTATCTTCTGGTTCGTCTTGATTTTGTGGTGGGGGTGGGGGTGGAGGTGGTTGGTCGGGTGGTGGTGTTTGGACTATGGTGGTTCGCGGTACAATTACTAATTCAACAGCACGTCGCAAATCTTCAGCAGTAACTTTGTTGCGTCCGTCTAATGCTGCGGATGCTTTGGCTACTCGTACAGCAAATAATTCCGCACGATGTCCCTGAACTCCCCCACGAATTGCTTCTTCCACTAGGTAAGCAATTTGTTCGTGGGTGATGGTGACATCTTTTAGCCATTCCCGCGCTAAAATTATCTGAGTTTTGATAGCGTCGATGTCTTCTGTGTAGTTTTCTAGGAATTTTGTTGGGGAACTAGAAAAGGCGATCGCATTTTCCACTGCTTGTACTCGCTCGTCTAAACCGATTACGCCATCAGCGGAGAGAGAAATTGCAATTCTATCGAGCAAATGTTCTCGTAACGTGCCTTCTTCGGGGTTGTAAGTAGCGATAAATAAGGGTTTGCAGGGGTGAGCAAAACTAATGCCTTCACGCTCGATTTGATTTCGACCTTCCGACAATACAGTTAAAAGCTGGTTACTAATTTGGTCATCTAATAAATTAATTTCATCAATATATAAAACGCCTCGGTGTGCTGTAGCAAGTAAACCAGGTTGAAATACTGTATCTCCCTGCTTAACGGACTCTTCCACATCCACGGAACCTAAAAGTCGGTCTTCGGTAACTCCCAAAGGAATTTGTACAAAGGTCGGAGGTATTATTTCAGTTTCAAGTATTTCAGTTTCAAGTATTTCTGTTTCTACTTCTGCTTTGGTTTCTCCGTTAGCAATAGGGTTTTGTAAAGAATCCTCCCATTCATCTTTTCTATTGGGGTCAGCATTACTTATGGAACCCTTAACCACTTCAATTGGTGGTAGCAAAGCGTGAATAGCACGAGCCATTACTGATTTTGCCGTACCTCGACGACCTGCGATAGCGACTCCCCCCAAAGCTGGGTCAACTGCGGTTAAAAGTAAAGCGATTTTGATAGCCTCTTGACCAACAACAGCGCTAAGGGGAAAAGTTGTAATAGTAGGAGTGATAGTAGCAGGCATCTTTATTTATAGAATTTTATTCTAGGTTTCTAGCATAGCAATTTATGGTTACCTCTAGAACACCAAAGAATATTATGCTATTTTTTTAATGCTGCCATCACTGAAAATAAAAATTACAACACACCTATTGGATATCAAGAATCGGTGTAGAGGATGAGTAAAAAAGAACATGCAATTTTATTCAGCAAAAACAGGAAATCTCAAAGAGCAGCAAGTTTTGCAATTTAAAAACGAAAACCTTCTACGCTGTGCGCTAACTCACCGTTCTTATATCCATGAAAACCCTCAAGCAGGGGAACATAACGAACGTTTAGAATTTCTTGGAGACGCTTTGCTCACCTTTTTGAGCGGTGAATATCTCTTTCGTCGTTACCCAGGTGTGGGAGAAGATGAACTAACTCGTAGACGTTCGGCATTGGTTGACGAACAACAATTGGGAAAATTCGGGATGGAAGTTGGTTTAAGCGACCTGATGCTACTTGGTAAAGGAGCAATCCTGGATGGGGGACGTAATAATGCTAACTTGCTGAGCAGTACCTTTGAGGCTGTAATCGGAGCTTATTATCTGGACAAAAATGGAGATTTGGAAGCGGTTCGTGCTGTTGTGGAGCCATTCTTTAGTTCTGTCCCGGAAAATACTGTAATAGTGCGTGCGAACGTAGACGCAAAAAATCGCTTTCAAGAATGGGTACAACGTAATATTACTACCACTCCCCCAAAATATATTGCTGTCCAAGAAGGGGGTACATCTCATGCTCCAGAATTTATCGCAACAGTATTTGTCGGGGATGAGGAGTACGGACAGGGACGGGGACGCAGAAGAAGAGATGCGGAAAAGGCTGCTGCGGAGAATGCTTTGGCTAAGTTAAAGGAGAAGGGTTTATTGTAATTTTTTCTTCATATTAAGTTTTAGTGAAATTAATAAATACTTATCCTTATTTTTACTCAAATGTTTCCTGAGAGATTTTTTAGCTTTTTTAAGTGTTATTTCTCAGGCTACTAAACATTTTTTTTACTTATTATAAACTTTATAAGATTATCTCCATTAAAGTTTGTAAAAGGTAAATTCATGAATTTAAAAGCCCTTACTCTAGCTACAATATTAGGACTTTCTGCACCAGCAATTACAGACATTGCTGTAAGTAACAAAGCCATAGCTAATAGTCGATTTGATTATCCTAGTGGGGAGTTTGTAGATTCAGAATGGCAAGTCAATTTATATTTTCGTAATAATGCGTTTTACTATGAAGGAAGAAATATAAGAAAGGATTCTTCCATTGTATTAGTTGGTGCTACCACATCAGGAAATAAACAACGTCAAGTATATACTTGGCGTAATGATAGAATTAAATATCAAGTTACTTGGAGACCTAGCGACCCTGATTTTATTCGCGTACAAGTAATTTCTGCTAACGGTAAAGTAATTTTGAATCGTTTACTCAGAGCTAGTTAGAAATAGAGCGAACCCCCCTACCTCCCTTTACTGGTAGGGAAGGGGGGAATAAGAGATAATATTTTATTTGTATTAACGGTATAAGGTAAGCAATTAATTAAAATAGCGATAGTGACCAATAATTTTCCAATTAAATAAAATATCTTCTTCCTTAGTTCCAGAGCCGATATTATGTATAACTAAAGGATTTTGGCTATTAGCAGATAGATTATTACTGATAATACCAATATGTTGTTGTCCCGGACCTAAATCCCAAGTGACTATATCACCAGGTAAATATTTTTCTCTATTATTTGTAACTGGAACTGCTTTACCCTGACGTTGAAAATAAACCATCAAATTAGGCACACGTCGATGGTCAATGTTTGTATCTGGTCTTTGTAAACCCCAGTTTTTTGGATAAACCTTAAAATTATGCAGTATATCTTCGTGAACTTCTTTTTGTAAATCGATACCAACTTTACGAAAAGCTCTGATTACAACATCAGTACAAACTCCAGTTTCTATAGGTACATCTCCACCGGGATATTTTATTTTCACATATGCAGGGTCGTAAAAGCGGGTATATTTTGTTTGTTCCAATCCAGCTTGAATAACTTGTTTAATTGTTGGGGAATTAATTTTAACAGATGATGGAACTGAGCTTGTGTTATTTGGATTAGATGGTTGTCCAACTAATCTCAAATTCTGTTGTTTGCAAGCCGTAATTAAAAAGACTAAAGAGAATATAAATACATACAGTAATTTAATATACATTCTATCCATAAGATAAAAATTACACAAGTTATTAATAATTAAATTTAGTTAGCTGTAATCTTTGACTCTAAACAGGTAAAAATTGTTTCTATTATTCCTAAAATTTGATTTAGTTGCATAGATATCTAATTTATATTTTTCCGATTATTTCAATTAAAAAATATTTTGTATGGAAACTTAAAATTTAGACGAACTAACCGAAGTTGCATCATCTTCGATTGGACTTAGAGGGTGTTTATAAATACAATATTAAGATTAATTCGTACCATAAGCCAGGGAATAAATTCCCTGTCTCAAAGCTAAAGTCCTCTAAAAGAGGACTGAATTATACGGCGAAAATAGATATTTTACAAAATTTAATAGACTTCCAACAATTTTATTATTAGTCCTCTTTAGAGGACTTTAGCTTTCAGACAGGGAATTTATTCCCTGGCTTGTAGTATAAATAGTGCATTATTTTTTATTTATAAACTCATTCATGCAGTAAGACCTGATATATACTCATACAGCAAAGTTTTTACTTAGAATTAATCCCTCATATTAAGCTACTTTCAGCCACCCAAAGACCTGCTCAACTGTCAAATTAAGTGTTAAAAATTGTGGTATAGGCAAAGAGTCATTACTCGTAAACTCAACAGGTTCTTGTCCCGGAATAAATACCAAAATTAACCGTTCCTCTGGGTCTATCAACCAACCTAGCTGAGTACCATATTTAAGGCAGTACAAAATATTACTAATAACTTTAGTAGTGCTTTGTTCAGGAGAAAGAATTTCAACTGTCCAATCAGGGAAAATATTAAAGGTGTTGGGAACTTCTCCATCTCCATCAAAAGGAATACGTTCCCAAATAAATACGGCAGCATCGGGAACAACGGAACGGTTACCAAACGTACAGCGCAATTCAGGAAAGGCTAAAGCAATTTTTGAAGTTTCCGCGATTTGATTAACTGCATCACAAAACTTGAGTTGCAGACGTGAATGTTTACCTTGGGGCATAGGTTTTTGGTAAATGCGACCATCAATGAACTCACTAGCAGGTTTAGTCTCAGGGAGTTTGAGAAATTCCTCAAGAGTAAGAGGTAATGTTGTTGTCATAACTTAAATTAGAGTTATTTTAAACTAATTTAATCCTTTTTAACTAGCAATAATTCACATAAATATTTACCCAAAAAAGCTATTTCATATTTAAGTTGCATACTAGGGCGGGCAAGGATGCCCACCCCACAAGAGGTGTACACTTTTTTATTATGCAGCTTAGATGTGGAACAACTTATTACGCGCTCAAATAGAATAATACAAAGGAAAAGACTTAGCATCCTTAGGCTTAACATAAACTTTTTGCTGCGGTTCCAGTTGCAACTGGTCAAAACGTTCCCGCGTCAAATTTGCCGTCACAACTTGTCCATCTTCCAATGATAATTCTAACTGAACTTCCCAACCCAAATGTATTAACCGACTTACCCGTGCAGGTACAGTAGTGCCATTAGGTGAAGTATCAACAAGTACGTCTTGTGGTCTTAAAAACATTTCTGAATGTACAGAATCAAACCCATTACTCTGGAAAATATTAGAAGAGCTAGGTAACACATTCACCGGGCCAATAAAACTCATGACAAAAGCCGTTGCAGGATGGTCGTAAATTTCTGCTGGACTTCCGACTTGTTCCACCCGTCCTTTATTCATCACCACAATTTCATCAGAAACTTCCATTGCTTCTTCCTGGTCGTGGGTGACGAAAACAGTGGTAACATGCACTTCATCATGCAATCGACGCAACCAAATCCGTAAATCTTTACGAACTTTAGCATCAAGCGCTCCAAAAGGTTCATCTAAGAGTAAAACTTTTGGCTCTACTGCTAAAGCTCTTGCTAAAGCTACCCGTTGTCTTTGACCCCCAGATAATTGGGAGGGATACCTGTCACCAAGTCCCCCTAATTGCACCAAATCCAGTAATTCCTCTACCCGTGCTTTTACCTTTCCTTTCTTAGCTTTACGAATTTCTAAGCCAAAAGCAATGTTTTGTCTAACTGTCATATGCTTAAACAAAGCATAATGTTGAAACACAAACCCAATATTTCTTTCTTGGACGCTTTGATGAGTCGCGTCTTTACCTGTGAGTAAAATTTTGCCGCTATCTGGCAACTCTAAACCCGCAATTAGCCGCAATAAGGTAGATTTTCCCGAACCCGATGGCCCCAACAGCGCGACCAAAGAGCCACTTTTTATTTCTAGGTTGACATCATCGACTGCCTTAAAACTACCAAAATTTTTGGATGCGTTTTCTACTACTATACCCACTGTTAGGAACCTCTGGCTTTAATCTACGGTTTATGCATCGGATTACAGTGTAATAAATATACCATAGATATTTCCATCTGAATCATCAGATTTTTAAGGATAATGTAGAGACGTTACATGTAACGTCTCTACTTAGAAAAATGCAAATTCCTAAAATTGTTACCAAACGCCTTATCCTGAGAGGATTCCAGGAAGATGACCTGGATGCTTATGCCGAAATGAGTGGCTCGGAGGAAGTTATGCGATATATCGGTACAGGAAAACCTATGTCGCGTTCCGAATCGTGGCGAGGTATGGCGACGATTTTGGGACATTGGCAATTGCGGGGTTATGGAATGTGGGCTGTTGAGGAACGTCAAAGCGGTGAAATGCTGGGTAGAGTTGGTTTATGGAACCCAGAAGGCTGGCCAGGTTTAGAAATTGGCTGGACAATACGAAGAGCATTTTGGGGACGGGGATTCGCAACGGAAGCGGGAAAGGTTGCTATAGAATATGCATTTGAAGAATTGCAGCAAAGCCATGTAATTAGTTTAATTCGTCCAGAGAATATTGCATCCCGACGTGTAGCGGAGAAATTGGGCGAAAAGTTGGAAGGAAGTACAGAAATGTTGGGAAGTGAGGCGCTAATTTACGGAATTAGTCAGGACTTACGTTAAAATTACCAAAAGGCTTGATTTATCGAACCATGGATGTGATTGCGCTTTCTGATTGTTGTAATAGCTCTTGTAGGTTTACTGGTATTTTCATAAATTTAATTCATTAATCTTTCACAACTGACGTAAAGTCAGCGTCTTCGTCCATTAATTGTAGCTGTAATTTCCTCATATGGTTAGTTTTTATTTATACTATAAAAAATTTACAGTAGGGGCACGATACATTGTGCCCGGACAATATATACTGCTAAAATAAAGATAAATTACAGCAGCGTTGCAGTAAATTTATGACAAGCGTAGTAATCAAGCCTTCATCTTGGTTAGCAGAGGGAATTCGAGTTGAGAGAGTCAACAATCTAAACCTCTTCAAGTTCACAGAGGAACTAGGGTTGCGTATGCAAGAGCTTCTCGATAAGAAAAAAGCCGACCTGTTAACGTTGGAAGAAACTGCTGAACTAGAGGCTATAGGAGAATTAGATACTATATTTAGTTACATAAATGCTATAAACGCATCACAGTCGTGACAATTTCTAATAGTAGCCAGGAACTTGTACGGAAGCGTGCTGAATATCGGTGCGAGTATTGCCGTTACCCGGAATTTCTCAGTACATCTCCTCTCACAATTGACCATATCAATCCACAATCACTGGGTGGTTCCGATGATACTGATAATTTGGCACTAGCTTGTCGTCGCTGCAATGAAGGGGGTCTCGTATGGTTCTCACGCTTATGGACGGAACCAACTTGATAGGTGCTAATCTCAAAGATGCCATTTTTCGAGGAGTTAAAAGCACAAAAAATATAAACATCATTTGCTACCGCTAGTTTCTTGTAATATTTCCAGCCTTTTTTCAATATCTTCTCCATACTTGCCCAACATAACTCTCCACAGCATTAGCCCCAAGCATCGAGATGCTCTGAAGGAAAACACTGCATCCTGTCGGTCAATATAACTACGTTCAAATAATAAATGTCCGATTAAACCCACCAACTGCGTCAGGGGTAAAAAGCAAAGAAGCCAGAGGTTCTGAAACTTCCACGCACAAAAAAGCAAGCTGTAAAAAATGAATATTCCTGCAATATGGAGAGCAATATTAATCGGATGCTGATGTTTGAGGACAAAAATATCCCAGTAATCTGTAAACGGATGGTCTAGGATTTGAGCATTAATCCTATTTCTCAATTTTTGCTTTTGTTCTTGTCTCTGAATTTTTTGCCTCTGATTATTATCGAGTTCATTCATAACTTGTTTACTTTGTGCATGATGGATATAATATGGTTCCCAATCGCTCATTACCTAAACGTTCGCTTACCTGTCCGCGACTAACGACCTGCACCCCATTAATATAAACCGCTTGCACGATATCACTCGAACCACGTTTCACCATCCGAGGTTCACCATCCAAAAGTGGGTCTGTAATTTCTACTTGGGGACTAATAGGTTGATTAAGCGCATCGGGTTTTAGTAAAACTAAATCAGCTTTAGCGCCTATTTTAATTACCCCAGCATCTAAACAAAACCATTGAGACGGTTCTCCGGTAACCCGGTGGATGGCAGTTTCTGGTGATATAAATCCTGTCGTAATTGCTTGTTTAAGCAGCGACAAAGCTCCATCGTAGTAGCCAAGATTACGCACATGCGCTCCCGCATCCGTAAAACCAGGTAAAATATGGGGATGTCCCATCATCGCAAGTCTCGGTTCTAGACGGTCGTTGGCTCCTGTCGCCTCCCAGCGCAAATCTGTATCGTAGAATTGTAATGCGTCTATGAAAAACTCCAAGGAGTCTTGCTGTTTTTTATTAGCAACTTCTGCAAAACTCAAACCCTCCCAGTCTGTTCCAGGACAGCTGACTATTTTCATCAATTCCAACTGACGATGAAACGACTTGCGCTTTCCCCCCATCCAGTTTTGTCGAAACTGTTCGCGAAAGTCTTCTGATTGCCATAATTGTTGTCGTTCCTGAGGGAATTTACAGCTATTGAGTTGAACTCCACTGGCAAATTCTTCAAATAACGGTGTAACTGAACTATTAGAATAGATGGTAAAGGGTTCAGTCAAGGTTTGAAACCGCACATTGCCCCTAAAAATTCGATTCCATAATAAAAGAATAGGGGAAAAAATCCGCCACAATTGACGACTATGGACGGCATCTAAGGCTGAAAGTACAGTCAAGCGCAGAGGTTTTCTTAGCCCAAAACTCATGCGGAAAATTTCTAAGAAAGAAGTGAGTCGTTGTAAATTGGGAGTGACTTGAAAAACCCGGTCGCGCTGACGACAAAGATTTGCGAGCATGGCATATTCTTTAAATTTTGCGTGTTGGGACGGAATTGTGTAACCGCACCATTCACCACTCATCATGTGCCAGGGGAACATATCAATAGAAATACCGATGAATCCAGCGTCTAACGCTTCGGCTGCTATGTCCTGCATTGTTTCCAGTTCTTTTGTTGAGGGCTGATTCGTCAAACTGCGTTCTAACCCCATAACGTGGGCACGCAATGCACTATGTCCAAACATTACTGCCACATTCGGTCCCAAGTTTAACTGTTGCAAATGGTGCAAATATTCTGCGGGAGTTTCCCAGGAAATTGACTTTTGCAGCCATTTATCAATTAATCGATGGGATAATGTTTCCACCCGTTGAAAAATATCTGCCAGCATCTGAGGCGCTCCCACAGCTACGGACAAGCTACAATTACCGATAACCACACTGGTTACACCATGACGCACTGACTCACTCAGCCCTGGTGCAATCTCTACTTCTAAATCATAGTGAGTGTGAATATCGATAAATCCGGGGGTAATCCAAAGTCCGGAAGCATCTATCACTTCACAGCCATCAGTTGAAAGTGATGGAGCAATTGCCACAATTCGTCCGTTTTTAATCCCGATATCTTGACGGACAGGAGCAGAACCCAACCCATCAAAAAGCAGCCCATTTTGTATTAGAAGGTCTAGCATGATTTTTGGTCTCCGGGAAAATTTTGACCATAATGCTTTGTCTTAATCCAATTTAATTGTTTTGGCTGTACGCATAAACGTAGAGTGGACACAATCATTACTGGTATCCAGTGCAGCATATAAAGCGAACCTTGAATTGTTGCCCAAAGCAATGCCCATCCGCGTAAATTTTGAAATTTGTAAAGTCCGACTATGAAAGCAATGGTGAGAATAAAGCCAAGTAAGGTCTGAAGAGGTAGCAAAACAGGATGATGGCTGTAAAAAATGGTCCAGAGCAAGTCAGGAATCAATCCTATGGGTAGTAGAAATTGCAGCAGGAAAAATAAGAGTAAATCGATTTCTTTTGTCCAACTTAGGGTTAAGATTTCGGGGAAATAATCGAGATAACGCTGGTAGCCCCCTTCAGCCCAACGGTTGCGCTGATGCCAAAGTTGTTTCCAGCTGGTTACGCCTTCTTCTTCAACGTATGTCATCGTCGTAAATTTGATTTCTGCTCCCGCTAGATATAATTTAAAGGTCAGGTCTAAATCATCGGTAACACTGTCCTCGTTCCAACCGTTGCATTTCTCTAGCAGTGTTCGTCGCAACAACATGCCATTACCTCGAAGTTCCGCCATCCCCCCTGCTGCTATACGATGGATTTGCAGAAAACAATCGCAGTTCATCTCCAACTGCTGGCAGCCGGTGACAAAATTAACCTCACTATTTGTTATGACTTTTCGCACCTGCACTGCTCCGACTGTGTTGTTCTGAAACAAAGGAACAGTCTGTTGCAGAAAGTTTGCCGGAAGTTGTGCATCTGCATCACAAACAAGAACAATCTCCCCCCGCGTAAAGGGAAAAACCGCATTGAGCGCTCCTGATTTACCCCCCTTCGATTCTCGTTTGTGAACCTGTAGCCCAGTAAATTTATTTTGTAATTCTTGCAAACATTGGGCGGTTTCATCGGTGCTACCATCGTCAATAATCCAGACATCCAAATGCGAGGCTGGATAGTTGAGTTCAAATAAACTGTAAACGAGTTGGGATAATACCTCACTCTCATTTTTTGCGGCTACCAAAATCGTCACAGTGGTCAAGTAATCGTCGTTTGCACTCTCCTCGACTAATGGTTTTGCCATAAGCATTTTTAACGTTTGCAGCGTCAGAATTGCTGTTAATCCCACTATGAACCACTGCGCTTCCGGCAAATAATGGAGTAAACTCACGATACCCCACACCAACAAAACAATCAGGAATGCCTTGAGACGACGACCGCGATTAAATCGAACATTATGACTTGGCAAACAGATATTGTTACTCACCGTAGTTGCGACCTCTCTCAATTCTTAGCTTGCCAATTGTATAAACTGATATGTAAAAACACCAGTTTAGCGGCTATTTGCTATCGGTCAAATAAATTAAACGGAGCCATAAATTTAGTAAATACTTTAGTTTTTGTATCGAAAAATTAAGGAATATTGCAATTACGTCAAATCTTGTAGCGAGAGCGAGAAAACAACCCCTTATCAGTGATAGGATTCTCTCGATAAGTCAAGAACAGGAGAAAAGCTTTGACACTAAGGGTTGCGGTTGTAGGCTCAGGTCCAGCAGGTTCCTCGGCTGCCGAAGTCTTGGCAAAAGCTGGGATTGAAACTTATTTATTTGAGCGCAAGCTCGACAATGCTAAGCCTTGCGGTGGTGCAATTCCCCTGTGTATGGTCAGCGAATTTGACCTACCTGCGAATATCATCGACCGTCGGGTTCGGAAGATGAAAATGATTTCACCTTCCAACCGTGAGGTTGATATCAATCTCATAAAAGAAGACGAATATATAGGAATGTGCCGTCGTGAAGTGTTAGATGGTTATCTACGCGACCGTGCAGCAAAATTGGGTGCCCATTTAATAAATGCCACCGTTCATAAACTAGATATACCTACAAACGATACTAACCCCTATATCATCCATTATGTTGACCATACTGAAGGTGGGGCACAGGGTATAGCCAAAACCCTTAAAGTGGATGCTATTATTGGGGCTGATGGTGCCAACTCCCGCATCGCCAAAGAAATTGATGCCGGAGATTATAATTATGCGATTGCGTTCCAAGAGCGGATTCGTATACCTGATAATAAAATGGCATATTACGAAGATTTAGCGGAAATGTACGTAGGTGATGACGTTTCCACCGACTTTTATGCTTGGGTATTCCCAAAATACGACCACGTAGCAGTGGGAACGGGTACGATGCATGTAAACAAAGCTAGCATCAAGCAGTTGCAAGCAGGTATTCGCGCTCGTGCAGCCCGCAAGTTAGATGGTGGCAAAATTATCAAAGTAGAAGCACATCCAATCCCCGAACATCCCCGTCCCCGTCGAGTTGTCGGTCGGGTGGCATTGGTTGGAGACGCTGCAGGTTATGTAACCAAATCTTCGGGTGAAGGTATTTACTTCGCAGCCAAGTCCGGACGCATGTGCGCGGAAACGATTGTAGAATTAACCAACGGCGGAGCAAGTATTCCTAGCGAAAATGACCTCAAGGTTTATTTGAAACGCTGGGATAAAAAATACGGTCTCACTTACAAAGTTTTGGATATTCTGCAAAGCGTTTTCTACCGTTCCGATGCAACCCGTGAAGCTTTTGTGGAAATGTGTGCTGATAATGATGTGCAAAAGCTAACTTTTGATAGCTACCTGTACAAAACTGTTGTACCAGCAAACCCCATTACTCAACTAAAAATTACTGCTAAGACTCTTGCTAGTCTTTTACGCGGTAATGCTTTAGCACCCTAATATATCTATATATATATACATATATATAGTGCAAGACATGAGAATACGATGGCGTTGAGGTTTTTTCGGTAAAATCTTCCGTTTTCGTAAGCTCATGTCTAATTTTTTGTTTTTTATTTAACTTGTCAAACTAAGCATTATGTGGCTTCAAGATTTAGTCGCAGCTTTTGCATAATCTTACTTAATAACAGTAGTAACACGGTTATTATGAAGCTTAATAGCACAGTACTAGGATAATTTGTGTGAAAATAATAAGAAAAATTACGGGGCATTTTATCTGTAATTCATGAAAAATTCAATATTATTGTGCTACGAAAGGTATAACTAAGGACAGAAGCTTCCCTGAAAAATGTGATATAAACACCTTAATTAAAGTGAAAATGATAAGAAATTACAAACTATATATAAAGATTTAATGAAAAACACCATAATTACTTGGCATTTGCTCAGTAGATTTACTACTGTAGACGGGTTACCTACTGAGTAAAGTTCCTGTAAAGGAGCCGAATCCGTTCAATGAAGCTAAGTTCACCTGTTGCAGCCATTATTCCTTATTTAGCTGTTAGTCTAATGACAGTACTTGGTTTCTCTGGTCAAGCTCAAGCTTTCAGATTTTCAGGAAGCTCAGCTGGCACTTGGGGAAATCCAACTCCAGAAAAGGTAAATCCTGATTATCCAAATGCTCCCATCAAACCTATTTTTACTGGTGTGGGGGGTAATAGGTTTACTTGGGGGGAACCAGGAGTTAGATTTGCTAACGGACAAATATCCGTTGCCAATTGGATGGAGTTTGACGGAATTCCTAATTTTGAAACTAAAACAAACAATTTATTTAAAGTCGGCTCTTTAACATATTTTAATGGCACAACCCCTTTAGGTACGAATGTTGATTCTGTGCCTCTAAATTTTAGTGTGTTGTTTAATAATCCAACAAATGAGAGAAAAAATTTTGATTTCCAATTTCAGTTAGTTAATACACCTAATTTGGGTACTGCTGAACAAAATGCTGATTTTGTATTTGTAAAACAAAATATTAAAAATCAAACTTTCGAGGTTGATGGTAGAAAATTTGCGCTGCAAATAACTGGTTTTCGTCAAGAACAAAATATTCTTAATCAAAGCGTTAATGAATTCCGCGTTTTGGAGGCTGCAACAACTACAGCTTCGATTTACGGCACAATCGTTAGCGTACCTGAACCTGCTGCTCTTACTGGTATTTCTCTTTTGGGGGCTTACCTAATTTCTCGTAGAAAATCTTCTAGGGTAAAAAAATAACCAGAACTTCATTTTGGTTTATTTTAAGTTTTAATTTTTAATTTTTACCCATACAATATCTTGTGTTTTGTGTTGTTTGATACTGACTATTAACATGAGCAACCAGCTTTACTTGTCCTAATTCATCAACCGTCCATCCGTTAGCCTCAGTCAGTAGGGCATTCTCACTATTAGCAGCTGATTGAAAAATTGTTTCCTGGCTAGAATTCTGTTGGGTATTTACTGCTCGCAAATCAGACCAGATAGTCTGTCTTCTTAATGGTGCGCTAGGATTTTGTGCTAAACCACCATTCCCACTAATAACAAAGTTATTCCCAGAAGATGCAGAACATCTGGGGGTAATTTGATTACTCGTATCTGTAGGTTGTGCTGATAACTCTGAGCGAGTAGCACTTGTATCTACATCAGGGCTATTAATATTTACTACCCCATTAAAAGAGCTTCCCTGAGCGGAAGTGGCAGTGATTTTACTATTGGGACTAAGGAATACACCTGTAGCGTTAATCGTCACTGTTCCACCAAAGCCACCTAAGGAATTAGCTGTAATGCGACTATTTGCTAAAGCCGCAAGAGTGTCAGTATTAATTTTGATATTTCCACCCGTACCAGTTCCTTCCGCATTAGTAGTAATTTTGCCACTGTTGCTTAATCGTAAATCCTGGGATTGTACAAAAATGTTACCTCCAGAACCAGATTTACTTTCAGCCGTGAGGTTACCGTCATTTTTTAGTGAAACTAATCCTGCATTAATTCGTATATTACCAGCATCACCTTTTATCCCTTGATTGGTTACGCTTACTTTTGCCCCGTTGCTAATTTGCAAATTTGGGGTGTTAATATCTATATGACCAGAGTTTCCACTGGGCTTGTCCGGCAAGCGGAATCGGACTTGAAAGAATCGATTTAAGCTGCTAACATCTGACCTAATTTGACTGGGAATTAGTGCTGTTTGAGACCCACTTTCCTTAGCGGAACCATTTATCTCTACTAATTTAGAGGCATTAACTATTACATCTCCAGCATTTGCGGGGCTAAAGCTAGCAGTAGACAATCTTCCACCATCAAGAAGTCTTAACGTCTGAGTATTTAAGGTAAGATTACCAGCATTACCAGTAGAACGAGCTGCAGTAGCTATACCACTAGCACTGGCGACATTTGGGGCTTTACCAATTACTTCGATGTCGCCTGCATTAATGTTAATATTACCACCTGCACCTTTACCAAAGGTTCCGGTTGATACAAGTCCACTGTTGAGTATAGAGAACTTTGGGGATGATATGAGTATATACCCTCCTTTCCCAGTATCAAAAGTTGTTGAATCTATAGTACTAAATGTATCGGTTGCCAGGGGTGAAACATCTTTAACTTGTATGAAATCAGTAGCAGCAAGATTAATTGTGCCACTGGCACCAGCACCGTAAGTTCTGCTAAAAATACTACCGCCTTCTCTAACAATTAGTTTTCCTGTAGAGACAGTAATATTACTAGCATCTCCGGTTTTCAAAGTTTCAGCGAAGAATCCACTTCTAATTTTTGTTGCTGGAAGGTAGTCTTTTATTTCTAATGATTCAGAACGAACATTAATACTTCCTCCCTTTTGGGTTCCTACATTTTGTGCTAAGAAAACTGAGCCTTCACTAAGGGTAATGTTTCTACCTTGCGCTTGAATGGAACCTGCGTTGTTTCCACTAACATCTAACAATGCTTTTTGAGAGAGTTTGATATCACCAAAGTTTCCGACACCGGAATAATCAAGCATTAACCCACCAGTTGTGGAATTTAATGTGGAATTTAAACTAACTAAACCTGTTGTACCAACACTACCTAAGTGTATTTTTCCTTGTTCTGCCGTTAAGACACCGCCATTTAAGTTAATATTTCCACCAACCAGTGTCAGTGTTTTACTGGGCTTAACTCGCAAACCACCACTATTAGCATTACGGCTGATTTCTGAAAAGGTATCTCTTGTGTTTAACTGATGCCCTTGTCCATTAACCGTAATTGCTGTTGGGACTCCAGCAAATTGTACTCCCACAGGTACACTCATTGTGAGTAATGGGCTTACCTGTGGGTTTATAGCGCTAAACTCAGTCCCATCGGAAAATTTTATACTGCTTGCAGTATTAGCAAAAAACGAACCTCCGATTTGCAAACTGGCATTGGGTCCAAAAATTATGCCATTAGGGTTCATCAAAAATAGATTAGCATTACCATTCGCTTTTAAAATGCCATCAATATTAGAAACAGAAGAACCTGTTATCCTTGTAAAAATATTCTCAATATTCGATACATTGTTGAAAAAAGCTTGGTTTCCTGTTGGTATATCAAACTTTTGGAAACTGTGGAAGAGGTTACTCCCTCTCTGAGAACCTCCATCTATTTGGAAAATGTTCCCATTCTTTGTGACCAATGAATTTACAGGCATTGTGCTGTCGGGAACAATTTCACCCCTTACTGGAGAGACTGCAACTAAACAGGATAATAGAATTGCATATTTAAGAAAATGAGAATATTTAATAAGTGATAGCGGTTTATACATCACAAGTTTCATTATTAAATAGCTTTACAGTTATTAACTATTTTTTTCTCCTTAATTTATATAATTCCCAAACACAGCTTTGTAATTAACATCGTCAATTACAATTTAAGAACCTAACCCCTAACCCCTTCCCTACAAGGGAAGGGGGACAAGAAAATCTTGAAATCCACAAAAAATTCCAGGATTTTGCTTTAAGTTGTTTTGTACCAACCTTGGAAATTTTTAACTAATTCCCCAAAAGATAAATCCAAGAAGCCATCTTTAAGCACACCTTCATCAGTGCCACCATTTACTCCCCAAGGGTTGTAGAGCCTAACTTTTTGTGTTGATGAGTTATAACCAACCATGATGTATCCATGATTCTGTACGACATTCGCTGCAACTTCACTTTTGCTTCTTGAACCAAAGTAAAGCATTTGCCCTTGGTTAAATGCGCTAACTACAGAATTAAAATCTGAATTATCTAAGGTATCGTATTCTGTGCTACGACCTGTAATGTCAGTAATAGCACCTCCACCAAAACCTGACTCAATTGCTTGGTAAGAGTTAACACGTTGTTCACTACCAGGGCCAAGAGTCCAGCCAGATTCATTAATTTGAGCATAAGCTTTTTCAGCTAAAGCAACCCAAAGCTCATTTGTGGGGTTATCATGCTTTCCGCCAATTTTTGCATAAGGTATATTACCTCCAGTAAGATAATTGCTGTTGATATCACTCAAAGTTGCTAAATATCTGTCTACAGTTACGTAATCTGCTACTCCATCATTTTTATAGAACCGAACAGTAAACGTACTGTCCCCATTATCTATAAACATGCTTTCAATTACATTTGGTGTACGGAACGCAGTTACAGATAAACCAGCCAAAAAGTAACAGTTACCAACCTGCCCTTGCGTAATATCCTTGTAGTCAATTCCATTTCGGAAAAGAGTACCTTGTGCTTCTCGATACACAAAATTGGAACTAGTTAGTTCGGGACGGTCGCTACCTAAAAACCACTTCTGAACTAGTTTTTCTAGTTGGCCTGCTGCACTACCGGCAAATAAATTACCCAGTTGTGTACGTTGGTATGTTTGGTTTGCCACATCACTATTAACTACCTTGTTGGACAAAACACGAACATGTTCCGCCATTTTAAAACGACTAGCGTTATTAACAATAGTTCGTAAATCTGATAGTTCGTTTGTATCGACAATACCGCCATCCTGTGAACCCTTGAAGATGTCCATCATATCTTGACGATTGAGGATAGTATCAGCAGCTAAGTTTCTGGTTAATGTAATAATTTGTTGGTCACGCAAGTTTTGGCTAAACCAATCGCCAACAACTTCAAAAGCTCGCTCAACAATATTGCTGACTAAATTACCACGGTCAAAAGCTTGTGCTCGAAGAATATAACTACCAGCCGCTAGACCAGACCCTTGGTTCAAATCAGCTAAGGATATATTGTGGGTGAAATTACCTTGACGATTGTCGCTGGTATTTGGGGTGAAGCTGGTGACATCCGCAACATCAACAACTAATACACCATTTTGAAGAATTCGGAAGTCAACACGAGAAATATCACTGACTCCATTACCATCAGATACAGAACCACTTGTAATATTTAAAATTTCGGTATTACTAAGCCTAGGATTATTTATAGTAAATCCTAATGAAGATGGTGCGATTGGTGGAGGGGTGACAGTAAAATTCCGTTCAACAATAGTACTTGCTAAATTGCCACGGTCAAAAGCTTGTGCTTGCAGAACATAATTACCAGACGCAAGATTCCAACTACTTAAGAATACGTTATGGCTGAAACTACCTTGACGATTGTCGCTAGCGTTTGGAGTAAAGCTGGTGACATCAGCAACATCAGCAACCAATCGACCATTTTGGGTAATTCGGAAGTCAACACGAGAAATATCACTGACTCCATTACCATCAAATACAGAACCACTGGTAATATTTAAAGTTCCGCTATTACTGACACTAGGATTATTTATAGTAAATCCTAATGAAGATGGTGCAATTGGTACAGGAGTGACAGTAAAAGTCCGTTCAACTATATTACTTACTAAATTGCTACGGTCAAAAGCTTGTGCTCGAAGAATATAATTACCAACCGCTAGACCAGACCCCTGGTTCAAATCAGCTAAGGATATATTGTGGCTAAAATTACCTTGACGATTGTCGCTGGGGTTTGGGGTGAAGCTGGTGACATCCGCAACATCAACAACTAATACACCATTTTGAATAATTCGGAAGTCAACACGAGAAATATCACTGACTCCATTACCATCAGATACAGAACCACTTGTAATATTTAAAATTTCGGTATTACTAAGCCTAGGATTATTTATAGTAAATCCTAATGAAGATGGTGCGATTGGTGGAGGGGTAAGAGTAAAATTCCGTTCAACAATAGTACTTGCTAAATTGCCACGGTCAAAAGCTTGTGCTTGCAGAACATAATTACCAGACGCAAGATTCCAACCTGCTAAGGATATGTTATGGCTGAAACTACCTTGACGATTGTCATTAGGATTTGGGGTGAAACTGCTGACATCAGCAACATCAGCAACTAATCGACCATTTTGGGTAATTCGGAAGTCAACACGAGAAACATTACTGATACCATTACCATCAGATACAGAACCAGCGCTAATATTTAAAATTCCAGTATTACTGACACTAGGATTATTTAGAGTAAATCCTAATGAAGATGGTGCGATATTTGGAAGGGTGACAGTAAAAACTCGTTCAACGATACTACTTACTGAATTGCTACGGTCAAAAGCTTGTGCTCTAACAATATAACTACCAGCCGCTAGACCAGACCCCAGGTTAAAATCAGCTAAGGATATAGTATGGCTGAAATTACCTTGACGATTGTCGCTGGCATTTGGGGTGAAGCTGGTGACATCCGCAACATCAACTACCAATACACCATTTTGAATAATTCGGAAGTCAACACGAGAAATATCACTGAATCCATTACCATCAAATACAAAACCGTTGCTAATATTTAAAGTTCCGGTATTAATGAGGCTAGGATTGTTTATAGTAAATCCTAATGAAGATGGTGCAATGTTTGGAGGGGTGACTGTAAAATTCCGTTCAAATATGTTACTTACTGAATTACTACCTGAAGTACTACGGTCAAAAGCTTGTGCTTGCAAAACATAATTACCGGACGCTAGACCAGACCCGAAGTTTAAACCAGCTAAGGATATGTTATGACCGAAACTACCTTGACGATTGTCGTTAGGACTTGAGGTCAAACTGGTGACATCAGCAACATCAGCGACTAATCGACCATTTTGGAAAATTCGGAAGTCAACACGAGAAATATCACTAACACCATTACCATCAAATATAGAACCATCAATAACATTCAAAGTTCCAGTATTGTTGACAATTGGGTTATTCAGACTAAAGGAAAGTGAAGACGGTGCGATGTTTGGAGGGGTGACAGTAAAAGCTCGCTCTATAAGACTACTTGCTAAATTACCATTGTCAAAAGCTTGTGCTTGAAGAATGTAATTACCAGTTGCAAGGTTCAAGCTAGCTAGGGATATACTGTGGTTGAAATTTCCCTGACGACTATCACTAGGATTTGGTGTCAGACTGATTACATCTGCGACATCAGCAACTAATCGACCATTTTGGACAATTCGGAAATCAATACGGGAAACATCACTGACACCGTTACTATCAAATACAGAACCACTGCTAATATTTAGAGTTCCAGTATTGTTGACACTTGAGTTATTCAGAGTAAACGAAAGTGAAGATGGTGCGACGTTTTGCGGTAGTTCTCTTGCAGAAACACTCAAATTGTAGAAAGAACTGCTATTTGCACTATTCCAAGCGTAGATGCGGATAAAGTAATTACCACGTTCTAAATTTGTTGTGATTGACTCAGCTTGTGTGCCACTTCTATATGAACCAGTTATTACTTCTTTCTCGTCTAATAAGCCGTTTGCATTAGAGTCGTGGATTAGCTGTATATCAATGTCGTTCGACAAACCGTTGAGAGTGAGATTAAAACTACTACGACTAGTAAGATTAAAGCTGTAAAAATCGTTTAAATTGTTTGGATTTATAGAATCTACCAGAGTTTGTGTAGTGGAGGTTAGGTTCAGTTTTCTCGCTGTAGCCAGTATATTATCCGCATTATTAAATGTCATGATGAAACCTCTGTGTTTTTAATACAGTTAAAACAAGTGCAAAAAGCCCTGCAAGTCTAATTAGAATACTGGCTTTAAAAATGAAAATAGTTACGATTTATATTAATACTGATATTTAAAGCAGCGAAAAGACTACAGTATCAGCACGTATTTTATTTATGAAGCGTGGTTAAAGATATAAGATTTCTTTTTTAAAAAATGAATTAGAATACAGTATAAAGGTACATTTAATTTTAAATTTTAAACAGATATAACTTTGTTTGACGCTCCCCGACATAAATGCTAGGGATTAGTTACTTTGGTAATAATTTTTTTTTAGATTTAAGTAGTGGGAGCATCTTGCTCCCCGGTTTTAGAGAGCAACATTTTGCTCCCCGGTTGTAGAGAGCAACATTTTGCTCCCCGGTTGTAGAGAGCAGCATCTTCCTCCCCGGTTGTAGAGAGCAGCATCTTCCTCCCCGGTTGTAGAGAGCAGCATCTTCCTCCCCGGTTGCAGAGAGCAACATCTTCCTCCCCGGTTGTAGAGAGCAGCATCTTCCTCCCCGGTTGCAGAGAGCAGCATTTTGCTCCCTCTTAGCACAAACAAAATAAATTGCCGAATTTGGTTTAGTTATTCTCTGCGATAGGAGTACCCTCACCTGATTGAGGAAGAGAAGGCAACTCTAAACAGTAACCCGCACCATAAACTGTTTTTATATAGCGAGGATGTCGAGGGTCTGGTTCCAACTTGGTTCGCAAATGACGAATATGCACCCGAATGGTTTCGATATCATCATCTGGGTCGTATCCCCAAACTTCCCGAAGGATTTCGCTAGGGGAAACTGTTTGACCATGACGCTGCAACAAGCAGTGCAGCAGTTCAAATTCCAAGTGAGTTAATTTAACCGTTTGAGCAAACCAAATAGCTTCAAACCTTTCTGGAACTAAGGTTAGGGAACCATAGTTAAGAATTTCGGTATGTTTTGCAGCTTGGGGAATGCGGTCGGTACGTCTTAACAATGCTCGCACTCGTGCCAGCATTTCTTCGACTTCAAACGGTTTGGTGAGGTAATCATCCGCACCAGCGTTAAAACCTTCGACTTTATCTTGGGTTTGGCTAAGAGCTGTCAACATCAGCACAGGAATTTCCGATGTACGGTCATCCCGTCGCAGTCGTTGACAAACAGTAAATCCGTCCACCCTAGGCAACATCAAGTCCAGCATAATCAAGTCAGGCTGTAACTGGAGAGCTAAAGCCTGACCTTTGATACCGTCTTCGGCTTGACTGACATCGTAGCCAGCCATTTCCAAGTTTACGGCTACCAGTTCTGAAATTGCGGGGTCGTCGTCTATGACTAAAATCCTTGGCATTATTAAAAATTTATTACTACTTGTTAAGGATAAATAAGAACCTTGGACAGATACTAAGATTTCTTTATTAATTATAAAAACAAATGAAATCTTACATAATCCTTAAATTATTAAGTGATTGTTAAAACTCCTACTCAGACTACTAAATTTCATATACTATGACCAGACGTTTATATAAACCGTCTTGTTTTTTACAAAACGGCGTGGCTGCCTGCTTTAGGCCGCTCTGTTAGCTTACCGGAATTTGTGCTTTTTTCTACAAAAGCTTGCATTGACAATTTAAGTCCTAACCAAAGAGAACCCCACCCCCAACCAAAGAGAACCCCACCCCCAACCAAAGAGAACCCCACCCCCAACCAAAGAGAACCCCACCCCCAACCAAAGAGAACCCCACCCCCAACCCCCTCCCCCCTTGGGGGGAGGGGGTTGGGGGTGGGGTTTTCAGGTGTAGGGGGAACCATATTTTAGCTAATATTTGTTTGTTATGAAGAAACTTATATGAATTAGAAGCATGGCTCACCTTGGTTTATACTGTCCCGCAGAAACTGGACACCTGAACACAATGCTCCCATTGGGGCAAGAATTACAAAGACGCGGTAATCGTGTCACCTTTTTGGGGATACTTGATGCAAAACCCAAGGTGCTGGCTGCTGGTCTAGATTTTCTCGCTATTGGAGAAAAACAATTTCCTTCGGGAGAAACAGAAAAATTATTTGCTCATTTAGGGACATTACGTGGTAAAGCTGCGTTATTCTACACCATGGATTGGATACAAAAGTCAGCGACTGTGTTTCTTGATGAAGCTCCGGAAATTATTAAGCAAGCAGGAATCGAAGCACTTTTAGTAGACCAAATTTATGCTGAGGGAGGGACTGTTGCTGATTTTATCGGTATTCCCTATGTGACTATATGTAGCGCTCTACCTTTTAATCAAGAAGCCAGCATTCCTCCTTTGTTTACGACTTGGAGTTATAGTTCAGCTTGGTGGGCTACTTTTCGCAACAGTTTAGTTTATAAGTTAACTAATCCTTTTGGGCAATCAATCAGAAATTTGAGGATGAAGTATCGTCAAAAATGGAATTTACCCCCGGAAGTTAATGCTGATTCCAAGCTCGCAATTTTGAGTCATCAACCTGCGGAGTTTGAATTTCCTAGGAAAAAATTGCCGGAAAATTTTTACTTTACTGGTCCATATCATAACCAAACTAGCCGAAAAGCAGTTGATTTTCCTTGGAACAAACTGACTGGACAGCCATTGATTTATGCTTCGATGGGGACTTTACAAAATCGTCTAACAAATGTATTTCAAAATATTGCTTCAGCTTGTTTAGGTTTGGATGCTCAGTTGGTAATTTCTTTAGGAGGTTCTGCTAGTCCGGAATCATTACCAAAATTAGTGGGAAATCCTTTAGTGGTTAGTTATGCTCCACAGTTACAGCTATTAGAAAAAGCGAGTCTTAGTATTATTCATGCAGGAATGAATTCCACTTTGGAGTCGTTAACTTATGGTGTACCTATGGTCGCGATTCCTGTAACTAATGACCAGCCAGGAATTGCTGCACGTATTTCTTGGACTGGTTCGGGAGAATTTGTACCTCTTGGCAAGTTAAATCGTGATAGGCTGCAAAAAGTGGTAAAAAAAGTATTTACTGAAGATTCTTACAAAAAAAATGCTTTGAGATTAAAGGAAGCAATTAAGCGGTCGGGGGGAGTTAAGCAAGCATCTGATATTATAGAACAGGTAATATCTAAATAATTCGTATTTAGCAATCCACAATTCGCAATATGGCTATACATAAACAGACTGTTAAACTAAATAAATATACTGCTGCCTATACAATGTTTGGTGAGGGCACTCCTGTAATTTTTCTGCATGGTTTTTTTGGCAATGCTTCCACTTTGGAATTAATTATGGAAGAGTTGCAGGATAGTTACTGTTGTATTGGTCTCGATTTATTAGGGTTTGGTGATTCTTCTAAACCAAAGATGCGTTATTTGATTGACCATCAGGTTGAGTTTTTGCAAGAGTTTATTGATGCAAAACAAATACAAAATTTTCATCTGGTTGGATATTCCTATGGTGGTTGGACAGCAGCGGCTTATGCAATTGCTAAGAGTAAGGAAGCGAAAGTCAATGAACGTAATAATGCTGATTCTAATATTATTACTCAGCAATTATCTTCTTTAAAAAGTATGGTTCTGCTTGCTCCGGCTGGAATTAGAGATGATAGCTTTGTGGGTCGATATAATCATTTAAGACCTCTTTTGTGGGATACAAAAGTAGTCGATTTGGGTTTGGATATTATATCTCCATTTGCAAATTTAATGGGAAAAGGTAAACAATTTAATACAATTCGTGTCGCTAGGAATGCTATTGTTAGTCAACCTGCTGGAAAATCTTTGCTTTGTGACAGATTAAAACCAGAAGATGCGGTTGATACTGTAGAAAAGGAGATTCATGAAATTATTACCCCTACTTTGGTGATTGCTGGAGAAAAAGATAGCCAAATACCTCTTTGGCATTGTCAAACTTATGCTGAAAATATTCCTCAATGCAATTTTGAAATCATTCCTGGGGCTGACCACGATTTAGTTCATACCGATAATATAGAAGTTGCTAACAGGATTAGGAAATATTGGCAGGCTTTATCGTAAAAAATAAATATTCGCTAATATCGAATCGTCCCTGCAAATTTCAACCCCACCCCCAACCCCCTCCCCGCAAGCGAGGAGGGGGCTAAGACAATATAAGTAAGTTTTTATCAATAAATGTAGGGGAAAAATATGAGTAAAGTTAGGGTTTTATTAACTTTAATATTAATAGTTATTTTATGGGGTGGGTGGTTTACCAAAAGTGCTTCATCTCAATTAAATGAGTCGCGTTTTGCTAATTTAGAAGCACAGTTTTATCGTTTAGAGGTACGCTTAAATCAAGTAGAAGCGCAATTGGGTAGAATTGCCTCAAGTGGTTCGGCTTCTGTACCTAGGCAAGCGATAATTACACCGCAATCGCAACGTCAAGGAAGAAATCTTTCGATACAAGAACGGGATAAGATGTTTGATAGGTTGGCGACTCTGGTTATTGAGGTGCGCGAGCAGGTCAAGAGTTTACAAAGCCGTGTTTCCAAATTAGAATCTCGCAAGAAGTAAAGAAAAGCCCTGAAATAAATTTCGGGCTAAAAGCTCAAGTTAGCTGAAGCTAACTAAAATAATTTAATTCAACCCGTTTCAACGGGTTTAAGCTTTCAGCCCGAAATTTATTTCAGGGGCTTTTGTAAAATTAGGATGCTCCTTAATTTATTGGACTTTCTATTTGTAACCTGCTGCTTGTAAGGCAAATAATCGTGCGTATCTTCCGTCGTTTTGCAGTAGTTCTTCGTGGGTTCCTTGTTCGATAATTTCTCCTGCTTCTATTACTAATATTTTGTCTGCCATTCTGACTGTAGAAAAACGGTGAGAAATTAAAAAGACCATTTGATTTTGGGTTATGGAACGAAAATGATTGAAAATATCAAATTCCGCTTGTGGGTCCATTGCGGATGTGGGTTCATCTAATACCAAAATGTCCGCACTGGTTCTCATAAATGCGCGAGCAAGGGCGATTTTTTGCCACTGTCCTCCAGAAAGTTCTTGTCCTTGGTGGAACCATTTACCTAGTTGGGTGCTAAAGCCTGTGGGTAGTTTTTCTATGAAAGATAATGCCATTCCTTTTGAGGCTGAAATTTCCCAAAGTTCTCTGTCTTCTATACGTTGAACATCTCCAACTCCAATATTTTCACCGACAGTGAATTGGTAACGGACAAAGTTTTGAAAAATTACACCTATACGTCGTCGTAATTCGTCTATATCCCATTCTTGCAAGTCCAAACCGTCGAGTAAGATGCGTCCAGAAATTGGGGTGTAAAGTCGAGTCAGGAGTTTGATTAAGGTTGTCTTCCCTGAACCGTTTTCACCAACTATTGCTAATTTCTCTCCTGGTTTAATATGAAAGGAAATATCTTTCAGGGCTATTTGAGAGCTTCCTTCATAAGCAAAGGTCACATTCTCGAATCTGATACCGTCTTTGGGTTTAATACCTTTGGTGGCTTTTCCTATTGATAATGGTACTTTTTCTTCTAAAAATTCATAAAGGTTGGAGAGATAAAGGTTATCTTCGTACATTCCTCCGATGGAAGTTAATGCACTTGCAAAAGTGTTTTGTCCTTGCCGAAAAACTGTGAGATACATTGTCATCTCTCCCACAGAAATTCTTCGTGCTACAGTTTCTAAGACTATCCAAGCATATGCGATATAGAGAGTTGCTGTACTTAACAAACTCAATAAATATCCCCATAATCCTCGTCGCAAAGTTAAATCTCGGTCTTCTCCATACAATTGCTGAAAGTTGTTGCGGTATCGTCCTAACAACATTTCTCCCAACTGATATAGTTTGACTTCGGAAGCAAAGTCTTCTCTGGCTAGCAGTGTTTCAAAGTAGTGTTGCTGACGAGTTTCTGGGGCACGCCACCTAAATAAACGAAATGCTTGTCCTGCAAACTTTGTTTCTGCAATAAATGAGGGCATTGAGCCTAAAATTAATACCGCTACTGCCCATCCGGAAAAGTCTAATAGTAAAGCTCCAAAAGTTACAAGGGAAAGGGCGCTTTGTACTAGTCCAAATGTGCGGTTCACTAAGGATAAGGGACGACTTGATGCTTCTCGTCGCGCATTTACCATTTTGTCGTAAAACTCGGAGTTTTCAAAATGTGCGAGTTCTAAAGTGAGGGCTTTTTCTAAAATTAATTCATTTACACGGTGTCCTAGAAGGGCACGCAAAAGCGATTGGCAAACGCTTAATCCTCTTTGGGTAAGTGCTAGTAATGCTACCGCAACAGCTTCTATACCCACATACATTAAAGGGTGGTAGGTATTGACAAAATTACCGTTTTGTGGATTAATTTGAGAGGTTGATATAACGGCATCAACGATTAATTTACCAATGTAAGCAATAGCAGCTGGTAGAAGACCGCCGATTAAAGTGAAAACCGCTAGGATAATGGTCAGGAAGCGGCTGGTAGACCATACAAGACCTATAGCCCGTCCACTATAGCGGAATACACTAAATGTTTGACGCAGAGTGTTGTGTATTTTACGAATCCCCATAATATTTATATAGCGCAAAAACTTTATTTTTGGCTTTAAGTGTAAAAAAGTGATGATATTGGAACGTCAGACTCTATCTTTGCCTAATGTTCAAATTTCTTACCTAGAGTGGAAGCAAGCTCAAGAGCCTGTATTACTTTTACACGGTTTAGCTGACCATGCTTTAGTTTGGTCGAATTTCGGAGACTATTTAGCTAAAAGTTATCATGTTGTTGCTCCCGATATGCGGGGTCACGGGGAAAGCAGCAAACCCGAAAAAGACTATAGCTTTGTGAGTGCGATCGCTGATTTGGAATCGTTGATGGATAAGCTGGGATGGTCGTCTGCTCATGTGGTGGGGCACTCTTGGTCTGGTAAGCTAGCTTGTATATGGGCGAGACAAAATCCTGAGCGTTTGAAGAGTATGGTTTTGGTTGACCCTATTTTTATTTGGAAGATGCCCAGTTTTCTGAAGTTGACGTTTCCAATTTTGTATAGTGTATTGCCTTTTTTGAAGGGGATGGGACCATTTAAGAGTTATGAGGAAGCGGAAGAATTAGCTCGCAAGTTAAATCAATATCAGGGATGGACTCCTTTACAGCAGCAAGTTTTTCAAGCAGGGATTGAAGAAAAAGGTGATGGTAGTTGGGGAAGTAAATTTACTATTGCTGCTCGTGATGGTATTTTTGATGAGGTGATGCGAGTTCCGGGTTTAACTATTCCGATTGATATTCCGACTTTGTTTGTACAGCCAGAAAAAGGGGTTAATCGTCAAGAGTGGCAATTAAAGACGTATAAAACATATTTAAAAAATTTGCAGATAGCTACTGCACCAGGTAATCATTGGTGTTTTTTAACGCAACCGGAAGCGTTTAAACAGATTGTGGAAGGATTTTTAAAGTCAGTGTAGAGCATTGTGCTTGGGTACTTTCAAAAAATTAATTATTCAATTTGGTGAATTGCCAGCACAGCGGTGAAAGCATTACTATGGAAATAGAAAAGTTGATACGGTTGTCTATGAATCTTTTAGCCGTCGCGAATTATAATGGGTCGTCTCTTCATATTTTGCTTGAACAAGTTGAATCTGGCGATTGGCATCATTGTATATCTCTAAGGCACTTTTAGGTTGATTTAGAAAAAGAAAAATATTTTTTTTGCCTATTTTTTCCTCAATTCATAAGCCTTTGAGCATGTATTGAGCAACAAGTAATACAATTAAATTGCCAATAATTCGTGGGCATATTGTGGCGGAAAAGAGCTTGTGAAGAGACTTAGGGAGCGCAAAAAAATAATCTAATTTGGGTGTTTGCCCAAAAATCTATACATAAGTACTAAATTTTCCCAAAAGCCTCCCAAATCTTTCTGTCATCTACCTTCTTTTTGACTTTGGCTCGTTTGTAAAGTTTTGCGACATAGCCTATAGTATTTATAAAGTCTCTTCTTATTAATAGCGTAGAGCATCAATTAAAGCAGATGCTTTGACTCTTGATTCAGAACTTTTTAAGCGAGGGTAGCGTCATAAATTAGTAGCTTAGCATTAAAATAGTAAATAAAAGATTTAGATATATAAAATGGTATACAGCGATTTTACTCTCCCCAAAGTTCAAAAAAGTTTTAATTTAACGCTTGATGAGACTGGCAATTTATTTGCTGATGTTAAACCTGTTTCACCATCAGAGACATTAAAAGCTATTTTGAGTGACTATATTCCTTTAGCAACTTCGATTGGAACAGAGAAAGCTCGGTCAGAGTTTTTAATAGCCCCAGTTTTAGCGGATGTAAGAAAGTTACTAAACAATCAAATATCATTATTTTCTGGTAATGAATTCAATGTAGACCCAAGAAAAGGTTTACAAGGTTTTTGCGATTATATCTTCAGCATGTCAAAAGAACAGTTATTTATTTCCGCACCTGTAATGTTTGTTGTTGAAGCGAAAAAAGAAGATATTAATAGTGGTTTCGGTCAATGTGTTGCTGCAATGATAGCAGCACAATTATTTAATCAAGCTCAAGGAAGCGAGAAAGAACGAATTTATGGCTCTGTTACTACCGGAACTAATTGGAGGTTTTTGTTTATAGAAGGAACAACTGTTTATATAGATTCTGTTGAGTATTATATTAAAGAAATTGATAAAATTTTAGGTATTTTGTTACAAGCATTTAAACCAATGTATGAAGACTAATACACAGTATGATGACTCTCCGGGTGTCACCTTGTCTCAAGATGAAGAAGATAAGTAATCGAGCAGCTTAGATAGGAATTGTATATTTTTTGATTGAATAAAAATAACTTCCCCCACACGGGAACGAGGTGGGGTAATTTTGTATCTAGAGACAGAGGTTTAAACCAGTAACATATACTAAACACGCGGATATAAAGTTACCCTAAGTGAGCTATGAGTTTTTGTATAAATCCTGTATGCTATAAACCGAACCACCCAGACAATGACGAAAACCGTTTTTGTCAAAGTTGTGGTTCCCAGCTAGAATTACAAGGACGCTATAGAGTCATGCGTCTTTTAAGTGATAAAACGGGATTTGGGAGGGTGTACGAAGCTTATGAGCAGGATACGCCAAAAATTCTTAAAGTGCTTAAAGAAAATCTCTACCACGATGCCAAAGCTGTCGAACTGTTTCAAAAAGAAGGAAATGTGTTAAAGCAGTTGAATCATCCTGGGATTCCTCAGGTGGATGGTTATTTTGAATATCAAACCAGGGAAGGTTTGATGATGCACTGCTTAGTGATGGAAAAAATCGATGGTCCGACTTTAGAAGGATGGTTAAAGCAGCAACAAAATCGACCTATTTCCCAAGAACAGACAATAGCTTGGTTAAGACAACTGGCAGAAATTTTAGTATTAGTGCATGGTCAACAATATCTCCATAGAGATATAAAACCATCTAATATTATGATTAGACCTGATGGTCAACTAGTTCTGATTGATTTTGGCACAGCAAGGGAATTAACTAGGACTTATTTAGTAAAAGTTAGCAGCGGTAGTGGTGGAATTACAGCGATTTCTTCATCTGGTTACAGCGCTCCGGAACAAATGAATGGTCTAGCTGTACCGCAGTCAGATTTTTTTGCATTGGGGCGTACATTTGTTTTTTTGCTGACGGGTCGCCATCCTTTAGATATGTATGATGCTTATAATAATGAGTTACGCTGGCACGAACATACAAAAAATATTTCACCTTCGCTATTAAATTTTATTGACTGGTTAATGATGCGGGAAATTAGTCAACGTCCCCGTAGCGCGGAAGAAATTTTAAGGCGTCTTGCAGAACTGGAAAATCAATTGAATACGCCAATTATACCAGTTATACCACCTATACCAACAGCAGCAGCAACGGTAGCCACAGTCAACGTAGTCGGAAATACTAAAACCGAAATGTTGACACCACCAATTCCGACACCACAAGTACCACCTGTAGTATGTTTACCAACTGAAGAGGAAGAAAAACATAAAATTCCTCCTTTGTTTGCATTATTAGCGGCATTATTAGTAGTATTAGGATTACTTGGTATTGTTGCAGCTGTAACACGTAATCCCAGATTTGCTTCCTCAATATCTTATGGACAAGCACCAGAGAAAAAAGGCAAGGTAGATTATTTTCCTTATCAAGAAGGTAGAGATAGTCAAGGTAGAGTAGCAGAATTTAATATTGCTGTTTTATCTGTAGAATATAAATGGCTTTTAGGTAGTACATTTAGAATTAAACATAACGACCAAACTATTAGTCTTGATGGGTTACAGTCTAATTTGGAAGCTGAAGGTATCCAAAGAATTATGGATAATCCTAGTGAAATTATTTCTGTGGGGACAGCATCCTGTGAGGGTGATTTAAAAGCTGAAGAAGCAAGAGCTTTGGAACGGTCTAAACAAATACAACTTTTAGTAAAAAAAATATTTAGTCGCGTTCGTAGTGTTGAGGGTTATCGTTTATTAAATTTGGGACAATTTAGACGCAGTGATTGTCAGCCAAACCAAGATTCGACAGCTTATCAAAGAAGTATTATTATTGTTGGTGTGCGAAAAAAATCGCAAGGTGTTGTTCTTGATGAAGCTCTGAGAAATAGATTGGAGAAAAAGCCTTTTGCTGATTTTAAATTAGAAGATTATTCTTTGGGTTCCCAGGATAAATTTAAAACTATACCTAGCAATTTATAGAGACTTAACCCCCTACAAAGAAAACCCCACCCCCAACCCCCTCCCCGCAAGCGGGGAGGGGGCTACGATTTACTATAAATATTTTGAAAAATTAAAAATTGACACTATTCTACTCATTTCTACTCTGTTAATTTCTATTTTTCTCATTTCTATTTTTTGTAGCCCCCCTCCCCGCGTGCGGGGAGGGGGGTTGGGGGGTGGGGTTTATTCTGTTGGGATGAATTAGAACTTGTAGCCTAAACCAACTTTCCAAGCAGTATCTTTAGATTCAGTTAGATAAGTAGCATCACCATATAGAACTAGATTTTGGCTAACAGCTGTTTCAAGACCAGCAGTAAGTGCAAAGGAGGAGTAGTCACGAGCAACACCACCACCAACACCAGCATAAAGGTTAGTGTTTTCAGCTATAGGAGCATCATAGGTAACGGTACCAATGAATCCTACTTCACCAGAACCAGGTGCATAAAGGAGTGTTGGACGGATAGAGAATGGAGCATCACCTAATTGAATACGTCCACCTAAAGAACCATATCCTTCACCACCTACGCTACCACCACCAACACCTACATAGCTTCCTTGTAAACCAGTATCAGCACTAGCTGGGTTTGCAGATAAAAATACTGGAGCTAAAGCAAGTGCAGATAAAGCAGAAACTGTTGCTAAAGACTTAATAAATTGACGCATATTTACCTCTGTATAACTTCTATATATTTAGGAGCTTTAAGTTGCTCTATTAGTAGAAACAAGCCCAACCCTAGAGATTACGGATAGTATTTATGCCTTTTTCTTATAGTTAATATCGAGTATATTTACGCTTGCATTGCGTAATTATGTGAAATGTAGATGTATATATATGTAGAGACACGATGTAGAGACGCGACGTAGAGACGCGATTAATCGCGTCTCTACAGTGTTCAGGTATTTATAATGTTCCTACCCCCACTACCAATTTCCCATTCCCTACTACAAACTAAAGACCTTCTGCACACGCTTTCTTACCCAAGAAATAAGATTAGCATCATCTTCAGTTTCGTCAAGCAAACCCATTTGTCGTAACTGTTGTTGACGAGATGCTAATTCTTCTTGATGTTTTCCTAATTCTTGAATAATTTCTTCTGCTAAATCTGGATAGCTTTTTAAAAGTTTTTCAAATCCGTGATTATTGATTACAAATAATGTTGTATCTTCTAAAGCCTTAACTGTTGCAGTACGAGGAATTGCTAACATTAAAGCAAGTTCTCCCAGAAATTGTCCGCTAGAAAGCTTTGTTAAATGCTTATTAATCTTTTCTACATATACTTCTACTAGTCCAGAAAGAACAATATAAAAGGCATCTCCTGGGTCATTTTCTCTAAATAAAATTTCGTCTGTTCGCAAACGTTTACGATATCCATTTTCAATTAATTGTCGTAACTCAATGTCGCTAAAACTTTGAAAGTAAGTCACTTTACGCAAGAGAATTCGCAAAGGAGGTATTTGAAGAGATTTATCATTAGAATTTTGTAATTTAGAAGAGGATGTTCCAGCATTATTTATCCCTTGTGCAAAAGGAGGATTAATTCCTTGATAGCGAAAATAATATTCAATAATAAAATTTAAAGAACTTCTAATGTCTGTTTTTTTCTCAATATAATTGGTCCATACTCGAAGTTCAAAATCTAGATATCCATCAACAAAACCATTGAAAATAATTTTGGGAGTAGGCTCTTTGAGTACTAATGGCTCCATGTATGCGGCATTTAATAAAGTTTCTGTAATTATTAATGGGTCATTTCCATAATCAACTTTTACGGGTATATTAATCTGGTATATATTATTTTCATATTTCCAATTAAGGATTGGTTTTTGTACTAAACTACTATTAGGAAGAATTAAATTAGCTCCTTCAAATGTTTGAATAATTGTAGAACGTAGGGAAATTCTTTTGACAGTACCCTTGAGTGTTTTAAATTCTTCAGAGACCCAAATTTCGACATAATCTCCAACTTTAATAGAACGTTCTATCAGCAAAGTTAAACCACTGATAAAATTTTCTGTGATATTCTGTATCCCGAAGCCTAATCCAATCCCTAAACCACCAGCTAAAACTGCTAGTGAAGATAAGTTAAAACCCGTACTATCTAAAATAATTAGTAATCCTAAACAGGAAATAATATAGGTAATTATTGTCGCGAGTGCATCTCTATTACCCTCGTCAATTCCAAACTTTACAAGTAGTCTATTTCTAAGAAAATTATTTAGTCCGCGAGAAATAATTATTATTATACTTAATGAAATAATTAGCTGCAAAATTGAAGCTAATGAAACCGGAGTTTGTCCAACTTTAATAACAGGTGTATGCAAAATATTTAATATTTCTGTCAATATAGGTTGTAATAGCGTTTTCATTTGTATTCCAGCAAAGGAAAATCAGACGGGAGCAAGACGCTTACAGAAAAATCTTAAGCACTCAAGTTATAGAGTTCCCCAATATCCCACGAAAGTAACAATATCAACAAAAAAGAATATTTTTATAAGCTATGTTGAGATATTTTTTACTGATAAATCATTAATTATATTTTGTCATCAGTAAAATCCCTTAAACTAATACTTTTATTATTACTAAATTTAATATTTGTGAGTTATTACTGTAATGTATATACCAAAAGAATATAAAAGCTACATTAATGAGGCACATTAGTGAAAATTTGGTATTTAAACAAACATCGAATATAATTTTTATTTGGTTTAGCGTTATCAGGGCTACCCTACCAACAACAGTTCGTAATTGTTCTCCTTTGCCTTCTTTATCATTATCTGAAATACTGAAAAATAAAAATTATGACTAAATTAATCTTTTTAGGCTCTGGTTCTGCTTTTACGCTAGCTAGTAATAACTTTCAATCTAACTTACTACTAGTTAGTGAAAGTGGGAAAAAGCTTTTGATTGATTGCGGTACTGATATAAGATTTTCCTTACATGCAGCTGGATTTAGCTATCGTGATATTACTGATATTTACATTAGTCATTTACACGCAGACCATGCTGGTGGACTGGAATATGTTGGCTTTTCTACTAAATTTGACCCCAGATGTAGTAGACCAAATATTTATTTGAATAAAGAAATTTGTGATGATTTATGGAATCATACTTTATCTGGAGGAATGAAGTATATTCAAGGTGAAGTAGCCAATCTAGATACATATTTTAAAGCGCACCCTATTAATTTTGGAGGGTCTTTCACTTGGGAAAATATAAAATTTAATTTAGTCCAGGTTATTCATGTTAATAATGATGATTCTGCAATGCCAAGTTATGGATTATTTTTTGAAATTAATGGCGCTAAAATATTTTTGACAACTGATACTCAGTTATGTCTAGATAAAATTGCAAAATATTATGAGCGAGCAGATATTATTTTGCAGGATTGTGAAACTTCGAGATATCCTAGTCAAGTTCATGCTCATTATCAACAGTTATTGACTTTGCCTAATGAAATCAGAAGAAAAATGTGGTTATATCATTATCAGCAAATAATAGAGCTTCCTAATGCTAAAGAAGATGGCTTTATTGGTTTTGTACAACGGGGTCAAGTATTTGAATTTATAGCTAATTCGGTTTTGATATGAATTGATATAAAAATATTGAGAGTTTAAAGTATTTATTGAAAATAGGGCACTACAAACAAGCTCTGGCAAAAATAGCACAGCTTTACCAAATAATCTTATTAAAAATAAAAAACTCACTCATCCTTATTACTGGACTGCTTTTACATTAATTGCTAATCCTTGGTAGTAGAGACGCGATTAAGAAACCGAATAAATTCGGTCTCTACGCATAAACACGCAAGAGAATATAAGTATTTCTACTGTGCTAGTAATATCCCTGATGCGTAAGTAAACTATTAAAACTACTTTAATTAAAGGACTTTAGGTTATATTTACGGATATAAAAATGTCAGGAAAAAAATTCATCAGTTTTTATCTATTGATAATTTCACTAGTCAAGCTAAAGACTTTATTAATAAAAGATGAATTTTATCTATTTGGCTGAATAAGTGAAAATATACCTATAGCCCTTGCCATTCACAATTACTTTTGAGAAAATAATAAGTACTACACAAAAATTATCTTTAACGGTAATTAGATAGTTGGCAGCCACTGATGTTGAAAAAGGCTAAAAGTTAAAAGGTAGATTCCTTTTATCTATATTATCCTTAAAATTGCACAAAATCTCGATAAAGCTAAGTACAAGTAACAGAAAAGATAAATACAGAAGCTAAAGGGGAAAGAATAAATACATTTCCTTAGCTTTCATGCGATATCTGAATCAATTTAAAGGAATAACCACCATGTCAAATGGAAATTACATAGGTCAAGTATTGGCATTTTCTTTAGGGGTAAATGTCCAAGAAGATTTGCATCTGAATCCTATCATTCAGAGTATTGAAGAATCCGTAAAAATTATTTTACAAACGCCTTTGGGTGAAAGACTGTATCAGCCAGATTTTGGTTCCCGTTTAAAAGAATTAGTCTTTGCGCCGATGAACATACAAACTTTATTGTTAGCAAAGTTTTATACGCAGAATGCTTTAAAACAATGGGAACCTAGGATTGTGGTTGATGGTGTCTGCGCGGAAGCAGACCCTGTACGTGGTCGTATAGATATTGTAATCGAGTATCATCCGAGAGATAGTTATGAAAAGCGCAGCTTAGTTTACCCCTTGTATTTGATACCACAGAGTTGAAAATTCATATTTGCTGACTTACGCAAATAAAAGAAAAATAAACCACAAAAATGCAAAGTGTACGAAGCTTGCTTTTGAAGAAGTTTTTGCGTAAGTCTTAGAAATGTGATTAGCAAACAAGTATTTTTATAGCGAAAGTTACGGATGAAACATTTATTGTTAAAAAAGTTTATTAAAGGTCTAAAATTTAGGTTTTCTAAGAATAAAAAATTAAAAAAAACCTTCTCTCATTCTACTCGTTATTCAGACTGGGTTCAATTTTTTTCGCTCCAAAATTTCCGAATTATCTGTGGACTTCTAGCTATAGTTTTAACTGTAATTTTCATTAGAATAGATGTTTCACATGCCAAGTTTTCTACTAACCAGACTGCGCTAGTGCAAGCAGCAAATACATCTTATCAGGCTGAGCGTTTCGCAGAAGCTATTACCCAATGGCAGCAAGTACATCAAATGTTTGTTTCTCAAGGAGATAAATTAAATGCAGCAGGTGTTTTAAATAACTTAGCCTTAGCATACCAGCAGTTAGGTAAACTCAAGGAAGCAAATAATTCAATTTCAGAGAGTCTGAAACTTATATCTTTTTTAGAAAAAAATGAGTTTAGTAGAGAAATTTCCGTACCCAATGCAAAATATAAAATCCAGAAGTTATCCGCTAGTGCATTGAATATTAAAGGTAGCTTATTACTTTCTGCGGGAAAAGCCGAGGATGCATTTGCAACTTGGAAGCAAGCTGCAGATAACTATGAAAAAGCCGGGGATAAAACCGGGTTAATACGCTGTTTGCTTAACCAAACACAAGCTTTGAAAGAATTAGGTCTTTACCGACGTGTTCAAACAACTTTGGAGCAAGTTAATAAAAGCTTACAAAGTGAAGCCGATTCTTTGCTTAAAGTTTCAACTCTGCTGAATTTGGGCGATACTTTACGAGTTATGGGTGATTTAAATCAATCTCGGAAAGTTTTGCTACAGAGCCTTTCTCTGGCTCAAAAATTGAGGTCACCCAGTGATATTTCTCGTATTCTTTTAAGTTTGGGTAATACAGCTCGCTCGCGTAGCAGTAGCCAAGAAGCATTGAATTATTATCAACAAGCGATAGAGAAATCTCCAGACACAGGAATTAAAATTCAAGCACAATTAAATAAACTGCGTATTTTAGTAGAAGCAAAAAAGATTCCAGAAGCAAAAGCACTAGTAACGCAAGTTCGACCTTTGCTTGAAAATTTACCCGCTAGCAGAACAACAGTTTACGCATGGGTCAATTTTGGCGAAAGTATTAAAAAACTGAACAAAGAATATACAAATTTTCAAGAAATTGCCAAAGTTTTCGCCCAAGCAGCAAAATTAGCAGAAACAATTGATGATGATAGAGCCGAGTCCTATGCTTTAGGATACTTAGCTGAAGTTTATGAACAAAATAGTTCCTTGAATTTTGCTCGCGATTTGACTGAAAAGGCATTAACTTTAGCACAAGCAAGTAATGCACCTGATATCGCTTATCGCTGGCAATGGCAATTAGGAAGAATTTTAAAAGCTAATGGTAAAAACGAGGAAGCAATTATATTATATAATGAGGCAGTAAAAACTTTAGGTTATATTCGCAATGACCTTGTAGCTAGTAATATTAACACTCAATATTCCTTTAGGGAGAGTGTAGAGCCTGTTTACCGGGAGTTTGTTGGTTTGCTGTTAGAAGGTAGCTCAGCAAAAGCTAACCATAAAGTGAATCAAACAGTTAATCAAGCAGTTCCTCAAAAAAATTTAAAACAAGCTCGTCAAGTAATTGAATCGTTACAATTAGCCGAGTTAGATAATTATTTTCAGGAACCATGTTTAAAAGCGAGTCCTACTCAAATTGACCAAATCGACTCACAAGCTGGTGTTATTTATCCTATCGTCTTACGCGAACGTTTAGAAATTATTCTGTCCTTACCAAATCAACCCCTACGTAATTATTCTTCAAAAATTAGTGAAAGTGAGTTAGATACTCTGGTAAAAAGTATGCGTCGCTCATTTCAACGCCATTACCCAGTAAAACACCATTTAGCGATGGCACAAACAGCTTACAATTTACTAATTAAACCTCTAGAAGCAGATTTGCAAGCCAGTGGAGTAAAAACTCTAACATTTGTTCTTGATGGTGCGCTGAAAAATTTGCCAATGGGGGTGTTGCATGATGGGAAAGAGTATTTAATTGAAAAATACAATATTGCTTTGACTCCAGGACTACAATTACTTGCCTCAAAACCCCTAGAAAACAAAAACTTAAAAGTACTAATTGGTGGATTGAGCGAAGAAAGACAAGAGTTTACGGCGATACCAAACGTTGAAAAAGAAATAAGTCAAATCCAATTAAAAGTTTCTACAAAAGTTCTTTTCAACCAGAACTTTACAAGCCAAGAATTTCAAAAACAAATGGCTGCGACTTCATATCCAATAGTACACCTAGCGACCCACGGTGAGTTTAGCTCTAACGCCGCAGATACATTTATTCTCACTTGGGATAACCGCTTAGACGTGAAACAATTGGGCGAAATACTGCAAACTAGAGAAGAAGAAAATGATACTGCAATTGAATTATTAGTTCTCAGTGCTTGTAAAACTGCAAGTGGCGATAATCGCGCTCCTTTGGGAATTGCCGGGGTTGCCGTACGCTCCGGTGCTCGCAGTACCGTAGCTACCCTGTGGTCAGTAGACGACCAGTCCACCTCTAAATTAATGGTGGAATTTTACAAGCAGCTATCTAAATCTAAGGTTACCAGAGCTGAAGTTCTACGTCGTGCTCAATTAGAACTCCTAAAAAACCCGGAATACAGCCACCCCTACTTTTGGGCGCCTTTTATTATGGTGGGAAGTTGGTTGTAAAAGTTGTCATTGTTCGATTATTCAGTGGCTAATAGCTAATAGTAATATCTATACTTTTTACTCTTATATCCTATGGGTCTATCTAAAAGTGTTTTTCTATCTTTCTGCATTACTGCTTTTGGGTCTTTACTTCCAACCAGCAATGCTTTTGGTCAAATTGTTCCCGATAATACACTACCGATGAATTCCTCTGTTGTTCCAGGATGTACTATTTGTACTATTGATGGTGGGACAATAAGAGGTGTCAATCTCTTTCACAGCTTTGGTCAATTTTCTGTACCAAATGGTGGTGCAGCACTTTTTAATAACAATCCTTCTATTGAAAACATTTTCACACGAGTTACAGGTGGTAGCCAATCGGATATTGATGGGTTGATTCGCACCAACGGTAATGCTAGCTTATTTTTGCTTAATCCTAGTGGAATTGTTTTTGGACCAAATGCTCGTTTAGATATTCGCGGTTCTTTTACAGCTACTACAAGCGAAAGTTTTATATTTTTTGATGGTAGCGAATTTAGCGCTGTTGACCCCCAAGACCCACCGTTGCTGACGATTAATGTTGCTCCTGGTTTACAGTACGGAGCTATACAAGAATTTAGCTACATTGAGAGTACGGCTAATTTGAGTGCGGGACAAGACCTGGTATTGGTAGCAGATGAACTTTATTTACAGGGAACGCTGCAATCTGGTAGAGATTTAAATCTTTTTGGAGGTCGGTTTATTAATAGCCCTCAGGGTTTAACTATTCGTGCAGGAGGTAATGTTACTTTTGACTTTTACCAAGATGAAGATGACTTTTACCAAGATGACTTTTATCAAGATGACTTTTACTATGAAGGCGCTTCTTTACATATTTTAGCAGGTGGTAGTGTAAATATTCCTGGTGATATTTATATTGATGGTGTAAGTGAAAAGAATGGATTAGAAGAGACTATTGTTCTATCGGATGGTAGCTCGGAATTTATAAATGGAAAAAGCGAACCTATTGTAGATATTCGTGCAGGGGTAAAACCAGAGGCTATTGGTAACTCTATTAATAATACTTCTACTCCGATAAATGCTGATATTAATATAGGTTCAGTTGATTTTGTGAATGAGCCGGGAAAAGTATTATTAACTAATTTGTACCAACCAAATGTTCTGCTAAGTGGTGGAAATATTGAAGTTGCGAGAATCAACACTAGTACAATATTTTCTAGTGGCAATGCTGGAAAAGTTATTGTAGAATCTCGTGGCAATTTTAGTTCTACAGCAGATATTAATACTAGCGCAAGAAACGGACAGGGGGGTGATATAAATATTAGAGCTTTGGGTTCTGTGATGTTTGATGACCTTGAAGTCAGAAGTACTAGCTCAGAAAGTGGAAATGCTGGTAATATTACAATTAATGCAGATTCTCTATTTTTGAATAATGGTGCTCAAATTATCACAATTAGTGAGCAATATTCCACTGGAAATGCAGGTAAAATAACTATTAACCTACGCGATACTCTTTGGATGACTGGTAACAGTTCTAATCCTTTTAGAATCCACGAACCACCAATACCTAGTGCAATTTTTTCATTAGCAGATTTTCATTCTACTGGTAATGGTGGAGACGTTTTCATTAATACAGGCTCATTGGTAATGACTGATGGTTCGGAAATTTTGGCAAATAACTTTGGTAGTGGAATTAATACCAAGGCGGGTAATATTACTATTAGGGCAACTGGAAACATTAGTTTAGATGGTTACCGTATTCGTAGTGGTGATGTCCCTGCAACCTCTATAGGTAGCAATTTATTTACTCTATCTCCTGAGGCGAGTGGCGTTAACAAAAAGGCTGGTATAATTGATATTAAAGCTGCTAATCTGGCTATAACAAACGGAGCGAATCTTTCCAGTCAAGTGTCAGGATATTCTGATGGACAGGGAGGTAATATTAAACTAGATATTGCTGGGAATGTTTTCATCTCTGGTGCTAAACCTTTTGAATATGTAGACATTAATTCGATTAATAGTGGTATCTTTACTTCAACTCAAAAAAATAGCACTGGAAATGGGGGAACCATTGAGTTAAAAGCTAATACTTTAACGATTGCAGATAGAGGAACTATTAGCGCTCAAACAGACAACCCTGGAGATGGGGGAAAAATTAGTCTGAATACAAATAATTTAGTAGTAGAAGACAACGCCAAAATTACCGTGACCACTTCAACAATAGGTAACGCTGGTAGTATTACGATTAATACTAATAATCTAAATTTAAATAATAAAGGTGAGATTTTAGCAACAACATCGGGTCAGGGTAATGCAGGAGATATTATTATCAATGCACTACGGTCGCTCTCGCTGAATGATAATGCCCAAATATCCGCAGGTACATCTGCTGGGGGGAAAGGTGGAAATATCGATATTTCTACGAGAGAATTAGTTGTAACTAACGGAGGAAAGCTAAGTGCTAACACCACCAGACAGGGTGATGCGGGAAATATTGAAATTAAAGCTGACAATGGTTCAGTAAGAATTACGGGTTTAGGTAGTGGCTTTTCAACCCAAACCGATTCAGATAGCGGTAAGGGGGGGAATATATTTGTGACTACTGATAACTTTAATATTGCTAATGCAGCCCAGTTAAATGCCACAACTACAGCTGCTGCGCCAGGTGGTAGTATTACGGTAAACGCTAAAGAATTTAGTGCCTCAAATGCAGGACAGCTAAGGACAACAACACCTGGTAGCGGTAAAGCTGGTGATATAAATATTAATGCAACAAATAGCCTTAGTTTGTCAGACTCTGACACCGGTTTGTTTGCGGATACAAATGGCGGTCAGGGGGGTAATATTTCTGTTAAAACTAATATTTTCAATCTCACCAATGCCGCGCAGTTAAATGCTGCAACTACAGCTTCTTCACCCGGTGGTAGTATTACGGTGAACGCTAATGACTTTAATATTAATAGCGGAGGACAACTGAGAACCACTACATCTGGTAGCGGTAAAGCTGGTGATATTAATATTAATGCTGCCAATAGCCTTAGTTTGTCAGACTCTGACACTGGTTTGTTTGCGGATACAACAAGTGACGGTCAGGGAGGTAATATTTCTGTTAAAACTAATACTTTTAATCTTGCCAACGCTGCACAGTTAAATGCTGCAACTAGAGCTTCTGCGCCTGGTGGTAGTATTATGGTGAACGCTAATGGCTTTAATATTAATAGTGGAGGGCAACTGAGAACAACAACATTTGGTAGTGGTAAAGCTGGTGATATTAATATTAATGCTACGAATAATATTAATTTATCAGATGCTAAAACTGGTTTATTTGCGGACACAAATGGCGGTCAGGGAGGTAATATTTCTGTTAAAACTAATACTTTTAATCTCACAAATGCCGCACAGTTAAATGCTGCGACTAGAGCTTCTGCACCCGGTGGTAGTATTATAGTGAACGCTAATGACTTTAATGTTAATAGTGGAGGACAACTGAGAACCACTACATCTGGCAGCGGTAAAGCAGGTGATATTAATATTAATGCTGCAAATAACATTAATTTATCAGGTGCTAAAACTGGTTTGTTTGCGGATACAAGTGGCGGTCAGGGAGGTAATATTTCTGTTAAAACTAATACTTTTAATCTCACAAATGCCGCGCAGTTAAATGCTGCAACTAGAGCTTCTTCACCCGGTGGTAGTATTACGGTGAACTCTAATGACTTTAATGTTAATAGTGGAGGACAACTAAGAACCACAACATCTGGTAGCGGTAAAGCCGGTGATATAAATATTAATGCTGCGAATAGTCTTAGTTTGTCAGACTCTGACACTGGTTTGTTTGCGGATACAAGTGGCGGTCAGGGAGGTATTATTTCTGTTAAAACTAATACTTTTAATCTCGCAAATACCGCACAGTTAAATGCCACAACCACAGCTTCTTCACCCGGTGGTAGTATTACAGTGAACGCTAATGACTTTAATGTTAATAGTGGAGGACAACTAAGAACCACAACATCTGGTAGCGGTAAAGCTGGTGATATAAATATTACTAACATCAATAATTTGTTACTCGCTGGTAATAACACCGGATTATTCGCCGATACTGACAACAAATCTACAGGTGATGGTGGTAGTATCTTTGTTGAAGCCAAAAATATACTACTAGAAAATACAGCAGGTATTGCTGTTGGTAGTCGTGGTACTGGTACTGGTGGTGCAATTCAAATTCAAGCAGGTGCATTTACTTTAAATAATCGCGGTTCTCTCTCCGCTGAAACAGCCAGTAGTCAAGGTGGAGACATTAATCTTCTGATACAAGATTTACTATGGTTGCGTCAAAATAGTTTAATTTCTACCACTGCTGGTACTGCTGCTTCTGGAGGAAATGGTGGCAATATTAGCATTACAGCACCTTTTATCATCGGTTTTCCTCAAGAAAATAGCGATATTCGTGCCAATGCTTTTACGGGCAATGGTGGAAAAGTTAACATAACTGCCCAAGGTATCATCGGAATGTCATTCCAACCAAAAGAAACCCCCAACAGCGATATCACTGCTAGTTCCCAATTTGGAGCAAGCGGAGAGGTTATTCTTAATACTCCCAACGTTGACCCCAGTCGAGGTTTGGCAAATTTACCTGCTAATCTCAGCGACCCATCGAGTCAAATCGCTCAAGGGTGTTCGTCTGGTGGACAAGCCACAAGCCAAGGTAGTAGATTTATTGTTACTGGACGTAGTGGACTACCTTCTAACCCTAATGAACTTTTTACAGGAAGAAATATTTTAGTTGAATTGTATCAGCCAGTGGAAAGTTCTACTAAAAAATACAACTCATCACAAGCAACTAGTTCTACTTCTGATGACCAAAGTACTGCGTCCGAAGTGGTAGAAGCTCAGGGGTGGGTGGTAGATAAAAATGGAAATGTATTTTTAGTTGCTAGTGTGCCGAATCTGATGCCCGGTCATCCTGCGATTAAACCTGTTGCTTGTCCTCCTTAAATATCTATGTAAATCTTATTTAAATTTATCAAGAAAATTTTTAGCATCTACCAATGAAATATTCAGTAATATTACTTCATCAGTCTTTTTTCATGTTACTTCAACAGCTTATAGAAATCAGGGAGATAGCCTTGTTTACTTCAATAAGAAAAACATTTTCAGTAAATACATCAGCAATATTATTAGTCAGTTTTCAAAATTCTCATTAACTAAACTTCTATTCTAGTGAATACACGTAATTCATGAGCTTCAGTAATTTAACAATAAGCTATTGGAAAAATTTTTCTCTTCTTTGTACAGATTGCAACAAAATAAGCCATTTTTAAATTACTTGCAAATAGTATTACAAGAATTTGCTTAGTAACTTAGCACCGTACCCACTCGCAACCATCCAGAAAATAAATTTATACCAATAACTACTATTAATCAAAAGAGGTTCACTCATGACTTGGATGAAGACCGCTCTTTACCTTTCAAGTATTCCTTTGTCTATAGGACTAGCAATTATGTCTAGCATCCCTGGACAAGTTAAAGCTCAGTTGCAACAAGAATCAGCAATTACTAAACAACCTCAACCCTTGCTCATCAGTTTAAATTTTAAAACACCAAATAGAGGAACACCCAGTAGTACTACTGGAGGTGCTACCCGTGGCTCCTGCGACAAACTTAGTAAACAAATAACTCCTATTCTACCTAAAGAGAAATTGGGTTTGACTTTGAGCGAACGTCCAACTTTTTTCGTAAACCTTCCGAAAACGACAGCGAAAACTGGTGAATTTCTATTATTGGCTACCGAAAATGATATAAGTACAGAAGTTGTATACGAAGCTACCGTTAATCTTCCAGAACAGCCAGGAATTATGGCTCATACTCTACCGGATAATGCTTTGGCTCTGGAAGCTGGCAAGCGCTATCGATGGTTTTTAAGTATACCTTGTAATGCTGATGAATCCGATGCTAAAGCCACTGTAGATGGATGGGTGGAGCGTACTGAGTCAAGTCTGGCTTTAAGCAAGCAGCTAGAAACAGCAGAAGTTAGCAAGCGTCCCGAAGTTTACGCACAAGCTGGTATTTGGTACGAAACTTTGACCTCTCTTGTACAGCAACGTTGTAATAATCCTAATGATGCCAAAATTAAGGAAGACTGGCGAAAATTATTCCAATATGCAGGTCTTTCCAATTTAGTATCAGAACCCCTCGTTAATAGCTGCAAAGTGGATAAATAGTAATTTATTTTTCCAAAAATGTAGAGACGTTACATGTAACGTCTCTACACTATGTAATAATTTATTCATAGTAAATAATTAAAATGTTTAAAAAAATAAAAGCGAAATCATGGGAATGGCGTGGTGTTTTAATCGCTGCACCAAGTATTACTATATTAGTATTATTAATGAGGTTTGCTGGCATACTAGAAATGCTAGAGTTAGCCGCTTTAGACCAATTATTTTTAGCTAGACCTACAGAAGTAAAAGAAAGCCGCGTTGTGATTGTAGACTTAGATGAATCAGCGGTTGAAACTTTGGGGAAACGTTATCAATGGCCGCTTCCGGATGACATATACGCTCAGGCTTTGGAAAATTTAAAGCAACATAATCCAAGTGCAATTGGTTTAGATATTTATCGAGATTTTTCTATTGAACCTGGGAAAGAAAGATTAACAAAGGTTTTTAAATCGACACCAAATTTAATTGGTGTACAAAAAATTGGTGAAAGTAGTGATAGTTCTAGTGTTGCTCCTCCTCCTATTCTCAAAGAACTTAATCAAGTCGGTTCTAATGATTTGCCAATTGATGCAGATGGAAAAATCCGACGCGGGATGTTTTATTTAAGAGACAAAACTGGTAATAACGTATTTAGTTTTTCTTTACAACTTGCTGATTTTTACCTGAAGGATAAAGGCGTTAAAATTGACCAAACAGAAGATTTTTTAATTAAAGCTGGGGATGTTGTGTTTCCCCTATTTAAAAGTAACGATGGGGGTTACATCCGTTCAGAAGACCAAGGTTACCAAGTTCTGTTAAATTACCGTGGTTCAACTAAAAGTTTTCTTCGTATATCTTTTATGGATGTGCTAGAAAATCGTATACCACCAGATTTAATACGCGGACGAATTGTTTTAATTGGTTCTTCTGCTGAAAGTTTAAAAGATTTATTTTTTACTCCTTATACGAGTAGCCTTTTTTCTGAACCTCAACGAATGCCGGGGGTAGTAATTCATGCTAATGCAATCAGTCAAATTTTGAGTGCAGCGCTGGATAATCGACCAATAATTAAAACTTGGAGCGAGTCTGTAGAGTGGGTATGGATTTTTACTTGGTCATTGGTTGGGGCTATAGTCAGTTGGAAACTAAGACATAACAATGGTCGCAAAAGTCAATATCCTATAGCTGTTGCAAGTCTTTTTATAGCAGGGGGTTGTCTGGTAGTTAGCAGTTATGTTGCTTTTATTAATGGTTGGTGGATTCCTGTTGTACCTTCAATAAATGCATTACTACTGTCTACTGTGGCTGTTACTGCTTACGTAGCCAAAACTGCCGGAGATATTAGAAAAACTTTTGGACGTTACCTCACAGATGAAGTCGTCGCTAATTTATTAGAACACCCTGAAGGTCTAAAGCTGGGGGGTCAACGGCAGAAAGTTACCATTATGACTTCAGATTTAAGAGGTTTTACGTCTACGTCTGAACGTTTACCCGCTGAAGAAGTAATTAAAATTCTTAATATTTACTTGGGGTATATGGCTGATGTGATTACCCAGTATCAGGGAACTATTGATGAATTTATGGGTGATGGTATTTTAATTCTCTTTGGTGCTCCCACATCAAGAAAAGACGATGCTACCAGAGCTATTGCTTGTGCGATCGCAATGCAGCAAGCGATGGAACCAGTGAATGAAAAAATGAAAGAAATGGGTTTACCTAACCTGGAAATGGGTATCGGTATTAACACTGGTGAAGTAGTAGTGGGAAATATTGGCTCAGAAAAACGCACTAAATACGGGGTTGTTGGCAGTCACGTTAATTTAACATATCGTATTGAATCATACACAGTAGGTGGACAAATTTTAATTTCCGAATCGACGCTAAAAGAAGCGAGTCATCCAGTTGAAATTATTGCGGAAAGACAGGTACAACCAAAAGGTGTGAACCAACCTATCACAATATATGATGTCGGTGGTATTGCTGGAAATTATAATCTACATCTGAAACAGGAAGAAGAAGAATTTTATCCGTTGTCACAAGCAATTTCATTACATTACGCAGTTTTAGATGGAAAAGATGTAAGTAATACATTGTTTAAAGGTAGTCTAATTCAGCTTTCTGAAAAAGGAGCAGAGGTTTGTTATGAAAAAATTGAAGATAATGAAGATAATTTAAAACCGTCTGCGCTGACTAATTTGAAAATGAGTTTGTTCTTTCCCGATTGCGAACTTTCAGGTGAAGATGTTTACGCGAAGGTATCAGAAAAACCTACGGTAAAAGGAAGTTTTTACATTCGTTTTACTAATTGCTCACCAAAAGTTACAGCAAAATTGAGCGCGATTTATAAATCTATAAAAATGAAATAAAAGCATCGTACATTAAACCCCATATAAACACAAATAAACTCTAAGATGGTGTTTACAAGAAGAATATTAAGCATCATAGATACGATAAGCTAGGGAATAAATTAAGAGTCTAAAAGCTAAATTATTCTAAAGAGGACTAATAAGAAATAAAGCTTCTGGGAATATCTTAAATATTATCAGATATTTGTTTTTTATGCATTATTCAGTCCTCTTTTAGAAAACTTCAGCTTTTAGACTCTTAATTTATTCCCTGGCTGCTTTAACCCCATGAAATTACGTAAATGATGCATAGAATATAATCATATCCAAAGTCGGAGATGATTATGATAGAAGGGTTGCAACGCAAAAAAGTAGTGGTTGTTGGTGCAGGTTGGGCAGGTTTAGGCGCAACTTACCATTTAGCAAAACAAGGTTATGATGTAACACTTCTAGAAGCAGGCCCCTACCCTGGAGGATTGGTTGCGGGTTGGAAAACTGCGGGGGGACGTTCAGTTGAAGCGGGGATTCATGGTTTTTGGTATCCTTATCGCAACATTTTTTCTTTAGTTAATGAATTAGAAATTAATCCCTTTACAACTTGGACTCGCTCCTCCCAATACTCTCCAGCTGGGTTGGAAGTAGAATCGCCAATTTTTCAAGACTGTCCCCGACTCCCCACACCATTAGGAACTTTTCTTTACACACGATTCAAACGTCTACCATTAATTGATAGGCTTAGCGCTTTGCCTTTACTTTATGCTGTAGTTGATTTTGATAATTCTGACGAAGCTTGGCGTCGTTATGATTCTGTGACAGCACGGGAATTATTTAAACAATTTGGTGTTTCGGCACGACTTTACCGCGAATCGTTTGAAGCGATGTTGTTAGTGGGATTATTTGCTCCAGGAGAGCAATGTTCCGCTGCGGCAACAATCGGAATGCTTTACTTCTTTATTCTTGCACATCAAGCAGATTTTGATGTCGTTTGGTGTCGCGGAACAGTAGGAGAAAAAATATTTCGTCCCTGGGTGGAGCAAATTGAAAAAGCTGGGGGTAAACTACTAGCAAATAAGCGTGTTACGGACTTAATTGTTGATAGTACTAATCGTGCAACAGCAGTAGTATGTAATGGGAATGAAGTGATTGATGCCGATGCTGTGATTTTTGCAGTTGGTATCACAGGGATGAAAAAAATTGTTGCTAATTCCAGTAGTTTACAAGCTCGTGAGGAATTTAGAAACGTCAATAATTTAGGTGCAATAGATGTTTTAGCAACACGTCTTTGGTTTGATAGAAAAATCCAAATTCCTCTTCCTTCTAACGCTTGCTTTGGTTTTGATACGACTACAGGATGGACATTTTTTGATTTAAATGCACTACATGATGAATACAAGGACGAACAGGGAACAGTTGTAGAAGCAGATTTTTACCACGCTAATCAATTTCTTCCATTAGACAATAAAGAAATTATCCCGATTGTACAGCAGTATTTAACAACTTGTATCCCGGCTTTTAGAGGAGCAAAAGTGATAGACAGCAGCGTGATTCGTCTTCCCCAAGCGGTATCTCATTTTGCTCCTGGTAGCTATCGTAATATGTTGCCAGCAAAAACAAGTTTTGAGAATGTATTTATGAGTGGTGATTGGATAATTAACCGTCACGGCTCTTGGTCACAAGAAAAAGCCTATGTTACAGGATTGGAAGCTGCAAATTTAGTTATTTCTCAGTTAAAAGAGGGTAAACCTGCAAATATTTTACCTGTGGAAGCAGATGAAGCACATATACAAGTAGGAAGGGAAATTAATAAAGCTGTGCGGCAAATAGGTAAATCTATTTTGCCTAATTTTTGGTTGCCTTAAAAAATATCCCACCCTAAATTGTGGGTGGGGTTTTCTTTGTATAAATTAATTATCTAACTCTTGGACGAACATAAGACGCATCTAGCCCTTGCTTAATCCAAGCGATACACTCATAGGCTGATGAAAATATTTTGGGTGCAGCAATATTATTCAACGAATCTTGTGGATAGTGGTCGTAGAAATATTTGTCTTCTTCTTGGTAGACAACAATCAAATTATTTTTATAAACATAGCGAGTCTTAAAGTAATCACCATGACTGACAAAATCTGCATGTTTGTCAATATGCTCTTTGGCTATATCGATAATATTATCGATACCACTACCATAAATACCTGCTGGGTTTTCGACTTTGTGGAGTTGGCTCTTGTAACCGACTTCTGCTAATAATTTATATGAGTAAATTTCATAGTTATCAGCTTTGCCAAATACAAATGGAATGACGAGAAAGCCTTTATAGGAAAGCGAACTTTCATAAAGAAGACGGGTCATCTTAACCTCCTTGACGGCTATTGCTTAGGAACGAATTCCTCAAATGCATCAACTTTAAAACAATAGATTAAAATATCTATCTAACTATAATTAAGTCTTATTAATATATTTGTAAAGAGGGCTGATACCCCCTAGATTTTAGTTATAGATTATTCAATTATAACCATAAGAAATTACAGTAAATATTTATATTATTTGTCTATTATGGTGTAATGTCGCAAGCTCTACCTATGTTTACCATAGATTCAGTTGATGAGGAGAATTTTCAACTTGATTCCAAGGGAGAGGAGGGATTTCTGCTCCAGCTTGCTCTAATAAGCTTTGAAAATAACGAGCGTTAGCTGGGGATTTTTCTTCTATCGGACAATGAACAAAAAAGTAAATCACTTTGCCTTGCTGCAATACCTTCGCCAAAATGGAGTATCACAGAAACCGGGCAAAATCCCACGACTCGTGAAAAAATAAGGGTTTTATTTTCAGCCGACGGCAAAAGCTGAAACCCTTGATGCCACAGGAATTTAAATAAAACCCCTTCCCGAAAAATCTGGACGATGTTAATACAGCTTTCAACAAAGCTAAAAAAACGGAAACGCCTAATCAACGGTGGAGGGTGAAAGCTTTATTTCTCGTAAAATGGCGAAGGTATTGTTGCTGTAGACACTGTTTAATATAGTTAACCCACTCTGTCATGAAAGGCTGATTTATGGATAAGTCTGGGTGAGAAATGAAACGAATTAAACTAAAAGAGGCTGTAGTGCAAAACTCTACAGGTAGTTTTGGTTTGCGTCTTTCGGATTGTAACTGTGGGTCATCATCTCCTATATATATGGGACGCGAGTCTAGTAGCACTCTACCGACACCAATTTTTGTTAACAGCTCATTTAAATTATCAGAATAAGGTTTTTTAAACCAGTTTTGATGACGAACTTCTAAGGCTAAAGGTACTTGTGTTTGTTGCCAAGCTTGTAAAAAAAATGTCAAGTCGTCAATTAAGTCTGGTGAGTAGGAAGGAGGTAACTGGGCAAAAATAGGGCCTAAACGATTATCTAAAAGACGCATTTTTTCTAAAAAATCTAAAGCAGAACCAATATAAGGTTGTAATTTTCCATTATGGGTAATATCTCGCGGTAATTTAAGGCAAAATTGAAAATTAGCTGGTGTTTCAGTTTTCCAGCGAGTTACGTTCTCAGGTTTTGGCACAGCGTAGAATGTGGTATTACCCTCAACAGCGGTGAATCGACGACTGTAAAGCTTGAGGAAATCGTTGGGACGAGTTCCTTGGGGATAAAATTCACCCACCCAACCTTTATATGCCCAAACAGCGCACCCTAGAAAAAATCTCACAGTTACTACTTCTGAAAAACATCTATTTTCATAAATCCTACCTCGGATGTGTCCCAATTTTCAATATACAGAATGGTAGAATTTATGTAGATAGGTTGCGTTATGCGGCTATATCTTCTACTTCATCAAACTGATTTTTAGGTGGGGCAAGATTAATTAAATCTTCGGCATTCCGGTTGATTGTATTACAAATGAAATCTAAAGGTAAATCATTTGGGTCATGTCCAAAAGGTTCTTCAATTTCTGAGCCGATTTCATCAATTCCCAGTAAAATAACACTGATAAAACCTAGTATAGGACCAGTCCACCAAGTTAAACCATTCACTAATTCCCAAGGAAGTAATAAAAAGTAAATGCACAGTAAAGCTTTGAGGGTAATAGTATAAATTAAAGGAACAGGTGTTTTTAAGATTCGTTCGCAACCGCCTAAGATATTCACTAATTCATCGACTAATTTATGAAGCGCTGTTAACTGAAACACATCTATTTGTTGGCGTTCATATTGAGTCTGTAAATAGTTTCCTAACCATAGAGAAACTTCTATTGGGGCATGATTAACTTGTTGTAGTTTACAATACTGAGAAGATGACATTAGAGGACTTAATTCTGTATTGATTGGGTCACGTCGTAGATGTAGTTTCATTGCTATTGTAAATGCAACTACTAACCGGACAGCTTTTTCTTTGGCTTTTCTGTCTTGCGGTCTAGATTCCTCAATATATATCCAGATTCCTCGTGCCAAATTGCGAACAGCATTAACTAATGCTCCCCATAATTTACGGGCTTCCCAAAAGCGTTCATGGGCTGTGTTTGTACGGAAAACTAAGAGTAGACTTAGGACAATATTTAAACTCAAAACGACATGAGGAAGAACTTTACTATCACTGAAAAATGAAAAATGTTTAAAATGGTTTATAGCTGAAACAGCAAACCCATATCCAGAGCATAATAAAATCCAAGGTAAAATGGTGGGAATTACTGTACCAACAAGGCGTAAAATTACTTTTGACCAGTGGAGTTGTTCGCCAGTGTAAAGTTTAAACTTTTCCTTAAACGACCGAGAGTGAGCATTTTTCTGTGGTCTTTTTTTACAGCGAGAGGTATCAGAATTGTTTTGAAAGGAATGAACTAAAATATTATTCCGACCTTGGTTCAATCACACAATTATTACCAACAGTGGCACGAAAAACTAAAGACTGCATACCAACAAAAGTGTCAGAACCAATATATGCTGGACCATGCACTTGACATTGATGGGCTAAAGAGACACGAGGGCTTATATAAACTCCATAAAACTCACCGTCAACTTCTACCACTGCTTCCCTGATTAATACTCCATTTATATGTGTTTCTAAAGCATGAAGAACAACACAATCTTGAATATTCACATCATCATCTACCCAAATTGGTTGTCCTTCATCACCACGAACTGAAGCAGCTGGTGCTACCATGACTCGCTTTCCTAGATGAATATTACCAATTACCGCAGCCAGAGGATGAACATAAGCTGTGTCATGAATTTCGGGAAGTTTTTCAAAAGGATTAAAGGAAGTGCGAACATTAGCATGAATATGGGTAGTGTTGAATGCGATGACGTTATTCATAAAGCTTCCTGTTTTTGTTGTCTAGTGATTGGACTTCCAGCTACATAAAATTAAAATTATTTGTCGCAGGCTACAATCTATAGATAGTCAAATAAAGAACATCTGTAAAAACGTGAGTTCTTTTTATTGCCTGCGTCAACAAAAGTATTAGCACCTGTTATGTCAGCTAGAAGTTTTGTTTACCTCTATGTTTTTCATTAAAAACAGTAAAGGTGACAAAAGCGGGACAAAAAAATGACAAAACCAGGAAATTAAAAAAAATCTCAAAATACATCACTACTTATTTGTTTTTTTAGCTGCAATCTAGGTTTATCAAGGGAGACAATCTAAAGCTGAGTTGGCTAAAATAAAAATATTCCTAAAGTTGAATACCGTTCTATACCAATAGGCTGATGGCAAATGTGATTATTTCTTTAAAATAATTGAGAACCGATAATTATTTTTGATAATATGCATATCTTAATCTGCTTATACTATGACAGTTAGCAAAGTGTCCTATACTTTGATTCGTTAGGTTATATCAGATGTAGCGTACATACTTACCTTTCCATATCCCTAGCTTAAATCCTGTAATTTCATTACTAATTATAGGAATACCTAGGTAATCAGGCAACAGTTGTTAACCCTTAATTTTTTATGCATATTACTGTCATGAGAAAGCTGATGCAAAGTCATTCAGAACAACTTTCAGCTGATGATGTGCAGAAATTAACAACTATTAGTAAAGCTTCCGAACAAATTAGACGATTAGTTGAGGATTTACGTTTTCTGTCGCACACAGATGCTATTGTTGACACTTCCCAATTAGATTATCCCAAAGTTCCTCTTGACGAAATACTACTCGATTTAGCAGACACTTTTGAAACTGATGCTGAGAGTAAAGAATTGAATTTTGAGTATCATTTACCAACAGGTATATCAATAAAGGGCGATATCTATCAATTGAAACGTTTGTTTACTAATCTATTGGATAACGCGATTAAATACTCCCAAACTGGAGGAATAATCAAATTATTCCTGGAAAAACAAAAAAATTTTGCCGTTGTGCGTGTAGAAGATACTGGTATTGGTATTCCCCAAGAATATATACCTTTGATTTTTCAACGCTTTTGGCGAGCAGAAACAGCTCGAGTTCAAGCAAAAGAAGGATTGGGATTAGGATTAGCCATTACCCAAGCGATTGTACAACGACACTTAGGAAAAATTATAGTTAATAGTAAGGTAGGAGCCGGTAGTTCTTTTCATGTATACCTACCATTAGCTTAACAAAAAAATGTAGAGGGATTACATGTAACATCTTTACATTTTTTTTCATAGATGTCTATTATAGAAAATACCAATATTCTCAAATTTAAATCTTATCATCTCAGTAAATACACAGTGGTATTGTGTATATATTTCCCATAAAGTATAACTAGTAATTTTAATAATTTTATTAAGTGTCATTCAAAGTTTTTACATCTAGATTTTTGTATATCCATAGTATCGTAAAGCACATGACATTAGAAGCTGTTCATCATTTTTTAGAAACCGCTAACGACAATTCTAAGATTCTACACGAATTGGTTAGCGCAATGTCGTCAGAATCTTTTAGCCATCTTGTTGCGGAAATTGGAGCTAAGTATGGTTATCAATTTACAGCAGACGAACTCATGCAACAAATCAGTAATTACCAAACGGTTGTTCATGATAATAATACAAATGAATTGAGTGAGAAAGATTTAGAAAAAGTCACAGGTGGGATTGCTGCGAATACAATAGCTTCACTCAGCAACATTTTACCAATTATCTCCAAATTACCTAGTATAAATACTTATACTTCTCATTCTCTGGTATTTTAAAGTTACAAACTTGTATATATATTTTGTAAATTGAATTACTATTTCATTTTTCAAAATATATATACTTGTTTTAATAAAAAACTGGCTTTATATTTGCGCTAAAAGTGAGTAATTTTACTATTGAAGCTGTGAATAAAAAAGTCATAAATCTTTATGTGATGTTAAAACAAATTGAATATACAACTTCGAGAGGAATTGGGCTGCTATATTTTCAGTTAGCGATAGTAAATTTTATTTTACACAAGCACGAAAATTACCACGAACTTTAATTAAAAAAGATTTGGAGCGTTTTTGATGACATCACGGGAATTTAGAAGCGGGGTTTTAGCTAGTTATGGTGCTGGAACTAAAGAAATTGATGAGCTGCTAGCTTACACAGAAAATATATTTGACTTGTCTGGTTTTGCAGAACCGATTAAATTTCCTCTCACGGCAGAAGAGCATATCGCGACTTGGCAAGAATACGTTATTCAAGCCAAGAATTTTGGTGCTTTTGAAACTTTACAAAAAAAATTACCACAATTTTGCTTCCCTATTAAGGAAGGAATTAGCGAAACTTCAGCCTATCAATCTGCCACTCGTAAGGGATTGTCAGTTCGTGATATGCCAGAAGCGAGTGGTTTGCAGCTACAAGAAGCAGAAAAGCTACAGTTGTTTGTTCACCAAAGCTTGGCAGGAGCAATACCTGTAATTATACCAGGAAACCGTACAGATTTTGTGTCAATAGTACAAGCACTCACTAAAAAAAATGAACCTTCACATGTTCCTGATTCAATGGGAGCTTGTATGATTGGTGGTTTTAATAATTGGGATAGAATTCATAAATATAAACAAAAATGGCAAGCTAATCATCCAGAATATACAGAAGCTAGTTGGAATGTTGAATTTCAACGCTTAATTAAGCAAAAAGAACTTTATCAAGATAGATTTATTATTTTAAGCCAAGGGGAATATAGTAATGTCCCAGCAGAAGATGTGGGATTAGCGTCTGCACAATGGCAGCAATTTTCCTTAACAATTCGTTTAGAGCATGAATGTACTCATTATTTTACTAAACGTTTGTTTGGCTCGATGAGAAATAATTTGCTTGATGAATTTATTGCTGATTATAGAGGAATCGTAGCTGCTACTGGTTGTTATCGAGATGACTGGTTTTTGCGCTTTATGGGATTGGAATCTTTTCCTAATTATCGTGTAGGAGCTAGGTTAGAAAACTACCGAGAAAATCTTTCGGATAGCAGCTTAGAAGTTTTAAAATCTTTAGTTTTTCATGCTGCTAAAAATTTAAAAACTTTTGAGCTACGACAAACAAATGATGTTAGCCCTGCGATTATGTTAAGCGCTTTGTGTCAATTAACTTTGGAAGAATTAGCTTCTGATGAATTTGAAGCATTTGTTTGCCAAGCTTTGCATTTTATAGAAGAAACAGATATTGAGCAAACGGGAGTTAGAAGTTGGGAGCTAGGTGTGGGTAGTTAAACTCTTGTGGGTAGTTAAACTCTTGTGGGTAATTAAACTCTTGTGGGTAATTAAACTCTTGTGGGTAATTAAACTCTTGTGGGTAATTAAACTCCTGTGAGTAATTAAACTCTTGTGGGTAGTTAAACTCTTGTGGGTAATTAAACTCTTGTGGGTAATTAAACTATTGTGGGGTGGGCATCCTTGCCCGCCCTATTACATTTCACCAATTAAATTTCACCAATTAAATTTCACCAATTAAATTTCACCAATTAAATTTCACCAATTAAATTTCACCAATTACATTTCACCAATTAAATTTCACTAATTAAATTTCACCAATTACATTTCACCAATTACATTTCACCAATTACATTTCACTAACAGAATCACTAATTGAATCACTAATTGAATCACTAACTAAATATTGTATTTGCTCAAGTCATTTGTCTAGCCATAAGGCTAGCAAATAAACCTTCCTGACTAGCCAATTCATCATAGCTACCTTGTTGTACAACTCGTCCAGCCTCAATTACATAAATCCGGTCAGCATTTTTAATTGTACTGAGACGGTGAGCAATTACCACCCTAGTTACGCGCAACTTATCTAAACTTTCGCTGACGATTGCTTGAGTGCGATTATCCAAAGCACTAGTAGCTTCATCAAAAATCAAAACTTTAGGTTTTAATACCAACGAACGAGCAATTAATAAACGTTGCCGTTGTCCCCCAGAAAGGTTAGTACCACCTTCAGAAATTACGGTATGCATACCCATTGGCATAGCCTGAATATCATCAGCAAACCCCGCCATTCGTGCAGCTTCCCAAGCTTCATCTATTGTCACCAACGCACCACCAGAGATATTTTCAAATATGGAAGCACTATTAATACGACCATTTTGTAAAACTACACCCAACTGACGACGTATTGCCGATGTATCGAGTCCGGATAAATCTTGACCATCAAAATAAACGGTTCCCAACTCAGGTGTATCGAATCCCAAAAGTAAACGAATAATTGTAGATTTACCACTTCCACTAGGTCCGACAAAGGCAATAAATTCTCCAGCTTCAGCTTTAATACTCACATTGTCTAAATTCCAAGGACCATCTGCTTTATAGCGGAAACATACATGTTCTAATTCTAATTTACCGCTCAACTTTCCAGGATCAGCTTTGTTAACATCAATTTCTGGGGTCTCATGCAAAATTGGCTTAGCTCGTTCCCATAATACGACTACTTCCAAAGTACTTATTAATGTATTACTTAAGCCCGTCGCACCACCCATAAAAGTACCAAAAGCAGAGTTAAAAGCTAAAAATTTACCTGCAGTAAAAACTTCAGCACCTCCAGCACCGGTGCTAGCTTGGTACAACATATTAGATGTTAAAGCAAAAATTATAATGTTCGATACACTAGGTACTATAATATTAAATACAGCAACTAAGTCTTCGATTAATTGAGTACTTAAAGTTAGCCTTAATTGTTTTGTATATTTACTACTCCATATAGCAAAAGCACGATTTTCAGCTCCAGCAATTCTCAGTTTAGAAACACTACCAATAAGTTGTATCAGCAAGCCAGAAATATCACCCTGAAGTTCTTCTAAAGGAAGCATTGCGCGACGAGTAAACATACCAGACAAAGCAGTAACAATCATTACTACTATTCCTATACCCATAGCAACTAAAGCTAGTTGCACATTAATAGTAAATAATAAACCTAAATTAAGTATAGAAAAAAAACTGGTAAATATTGTTTGTAAAGTACTGCTACTTAAATGTTGACGAATTTGGGTTACCGCTGAAACACGTGATTGTAAGTCCCCAATAGAATAGGTGCGAAAGAATGACATTCGCAAGCTCAATAATCTATCCCAAATAGCAGCTTGTGTGTTAGCGTCGGAACTAGTTTCTAGCCTTAAGGAAGCATAGCTTTGGGTTATTTGAGCAACAGCACTACCAAAGCTTGTAGCCAGTAGACCTAAGCCAATTTGCAATAACAATCCTCGGTCAGCATCAGGTATAGCCTGGTCTATAATAATACCTGTAGCTTGTGGAGTTAGCATTCCCAGTAATGCAGCAGCGACTCCGGTCACAAGTAGTACCAAAATATCTTTAGTTCTACCTTTAGTCGCGAACTTAATAACATCAATCGCCTTCATTTGCGAGCCAGGAAAAGGCCGATAAAGCATAAAAGCGATTGGGTCTAATTCATTTTTCTTCAGAAATGCTTGAGCAGGGATTCTCTTACGAACTGAAGGGTCAAAAACTTCGTATTTATTACCAGGTGCGGGCAAAAGTGCTACAGGACGTTTATTATCGTCGTTAACGTAAGCTATCAAAGCACCAGAATCTTGTTTCCACCAACCAGGGGTCAAAATTACGCGACGCATACGCAACCTAGAAGCACGTGCAATCGCTTCAATAGGCTCTTTTATACGGTTTGTATCTTCTGACTGACTTGGAGCGTTTATTTTTACACCCAAAGCGCGTCCAACAGCACCAGCAGCCATCAGTAGCTCTGTACTTTCTTCAACTATATTTTGGTTTTGTTTGCTGATGATAGAAACCAGGTCACCTAAAGCTTTAGAAGTCACCTGGCTATTTAATTGTTCTCTAGCTTCAAATTGTGACCGAATTTCTTCCTTTTCAGCTTGATTTAATTTATCTAAGTAGTAAAAAAAATCTTTGTGCAAATGGAAAAGCTTTTGCGATATCTGGTTCCAATCATAGGAATCAGATATATCTAGAACGCTGGAAGGATTGATAACACCTGGAAAAACAGAAAATTTTTCAATCCAAGTTTCAGCTAGAGTAATAAATTCTTTGGTAATAGGATTTTTGACAGAATTGCTATTGTCACCAATTATTCGTTCTTCTACATCTCCCTGTGTAATTTTACTTAAATTTGCTTCTTCTAAAGGAACTGCTAATATCCCGTATATTTTCGGATGGTTAGCGTCATTATTCGATGTAACTATCGACTTAATTTCATCAGGATTTATGGCAAACAAAGCTTCCCCAGCGCTAAGGCTAAAAAGATACTTACGCTCGCTAATTGGGAAGCCATCCTTGATTTCTACTGCGAATAACCCAATAATTCCTGATTCAATTTTCCAGATGATGGTTGGGTCGTCTAAAAGTAGGGGTTGATTTGCTTTCAAGACAAAATTTGGGTTCAGTAATTCAGTTTTATTATTCATTTTAGGTAGGTTTAATTTATGAACGCAGTGTTGGTAAGTTCCGAAGCTACAGAATTATTATCTCGTCTTACGAGACGCAAACTGAATGATGCAGATATCACTCCTGGAATGATGTTCTTGTCTTCATTGGTGACTATGACTTTAGGTGTAATGTTTGCTGATGGTACAGTTACTGAGTCTGAAACAAAATTATTAACTAAGACCATTGAACAATTGGTTCCAGCAAAGGGTGATGTACCTGTGTTAATCCAACTTTTAATTGATGGCATCCGAGAAAACCCCATATATAAAAATCCTTCAGAATTACTCAAATTAACAAAATCTCTTTCCCAAGCTGAAAAAACTTTACTTTTGAGCTTTTCTTATGAAATGTCAGCGGTTGATGGAGAAATAGCTCCTAGCGAAAATGAATATTTAAAAGCAACTGCAAATGCACTGAATATTGACCTCCGTTATACCGCGACTTTAGAATCTTGGTATAGTAGTCGCTATATCCAAGATACTGCCACTTGGAATGAATTGCAAAATTTCATCAATCCTCGGCAATTTGATTATTTAGGTCTACGATTCGTTAGTTTAGATGCAGTCAGCTTTTTATCTTATTTAGCTGATAAAAAACTTACGAAAGGTGATATAAACTCTGTTGTCGTGTTTTTGTCGTCCTTACTTGTAATTACTTGGGGAGTATTAGTTGCAGATGGAATGCAGCAAGAAGAGGAACAAGCACTTCTTTCACGAACTATCAAACGCTTAATCCCTAAAAATAACAATGATATTAGGGAGCTAATGGAAACACTGATTGATAAAATGCCTCAAAGTGATATTTATAAAAGTCCTAAAGATTGGTTGAAACTGACAGCTTTTCTCTCTGAACCAGAAAAAGTGTTAATGATGAGTTTTTGTTACGAAATGTCAGCAATTGATGGTGAGATATCATATGATGAGAAAAAATATTTACATAATGCTGTTAATCACTTAGGTATCCAGCCAAAATATGCAGCAGTTTTAGAATCTGGTTTTGGTGGAAGTGGTATAGAAGATGAAGCTAGCTTTCGAGAATTACAATCATTAATCCATCCCGATAAATTTCAAGATATGGATGAAGTTTTTGTTGATGCTGCTAGATATATTCTCGATACTTTAGAAGTACTAAGCTTCTAAGAACCTAACCCCGTAGATTGGGTTGAGGAACGAAACCCAACAAAATCTTGGAGATGTTGGGTTTTACATGTTGGGTTTAACATGTTGAGTTTATGTATGTAAATTTAATTTTGGTTATTAATAATGGTCACATTAAATTTGATTAATAATTTGTTTACAGCCGCAACGTATCAAGGATTTACTTTTCCTTCATACCGTTTTCTCTTACAAGAATTTCAACCAGATAGTTCAACTTTAGCTATTGCTGCAGTAGATGAAGTAAATAAACCAGTTGGTTTGGGTTTGGCTGAAAGTTCTTCAGAAAGTGAATTTGCTGAAATACTTTCGATTTTTGTGTCACCCAACTATCGTAATCGCGGAATCGGTAATGGAATTATAGCTAAGTTGCAAGAAGAACTGTATTTAAGAGGTTGTTCGGGTGCTAGATTGTCTTACACTACAGGTCAACCAACAACTAAAGCTTTAGAACGTATATTACAAAAGCAAGATTGGTTATCACCCCAAGCACAACAAATAGTTTGTAAATGGAATTGTCAAGTTACTCAGGTTCCTTGGCTGCAAAAAAGTTTTCGTCTACCAAGTGAATTTAAAATTTTTCCTTGGGTGGAGATTACTGACGAAGAACGTTTGGCTCTCAAAAAAGAACAAGAAGAAAATCCTTGGATACCATCTGACCTTGACCCCTTTATAAACGAAGAAGATTTTGAACCCCTTAATAGCCTTGGTCTAAAATATCATGAAAAAGTTGTTGGCTGGTTACTAACCCACAGAATATCACCTGATACTATTCGTTACACCTGTAGTTTTGTCCGACCAGATTTGCAAAGAATGGGTCGAGTAATTCCTCTTTACCAAGAAGCTACCCAACGGCAATCTCAAATACCAGATATTCCTAATGTAATATGGACTGTTCCAGCTTCTCATCCAGCCATGATTAATTTTGCCAAAAGGCATATGGCTCCTTATTTAAATTCTTTACAGGAAATTAGAGTTTCTTGTAAATTGTTCAATGGAAGCATCCCAATTATCTAAAATAAGCGCCAGGGAATAAATTCCCTGTCTAAAAGCTGAAGTCCTCTGAAGAGGACTAATAATAAATATGACTTTTATGTGTATTTTGTTTTCGATGTATTAATATTAGTCCTCTTTAGAGGACTTTAGCTTTTAGACAGGGAATTTATTCCCTGGCTTGTGTCGTATAAATTGAACAATACGAGAATAGAACAAACCGAGAAGCATTATATCTAAGGATTATCCACGATAACCAATAGACGCTATCAGTTTTGCCATAGCAATACACTGGGTAGTATATCCGGATAAGCTAAACGTAAAAGTTGGTAACCAACTCCTGCCACTCCAGAGAAAAAGCTAGGATTATAAACTTGCTCAAAAGGTGGGGAAGATATTTGAAAATTTCCAGTTTTTTTGGCATTTTGTATCAGTGCAGCGGCTTGTTTTTGAACAACTGAAAACATTTCTGGACGAGAAAATTGACGAGATGCTATTAATAGTGTTTCCATACGACCGAAGTTACCACAGCAAAGATGGTCAATCCCTTGTAAACCTATTTGTTGGGTATATTCCAATGATTTTTCGATGTCTTGACGAATTTCTGGAGTATCTAAAATTTCCAACCCACCTAACCTTGCCAAACCAATACCGGGGGCACCATGACACCAACTTATACCAAACACTGAACTGTCGTATCTGTAGTCTGGCCAATTTTGATTAGTAGAAGAGAATACACTATTTTCGTAGGCAATTCCTTCTTTAGCTGCATCTAAAAATATTGAGTTTTTAGTGACTGCATACAACTTTAGTAAACTGTAAGCAATACCAGCAGCACCATGAGAAAAGCCAGTCAGAAGTTTTTCGTCTATAGTTGGCCAAGCTTGATAGCCTGTAGTGCTGAGTTTCCGGTTATTTAATAAATGATGTCCGCAGGCGATCGCAATTTCCAAAACTTGTGGGTCATTAGTTACTTTGTGTAAAGCCAGTAACCCTAAAATAGCTCCAGATGCCCCAAACACAGTATCCAATTTTTTATCTGCAGCTATAACATCTGCCGTTATAAAGGATACTGCTTTTTGAGCATCTTCCAGTAACATAGGTTCATTCAGAAATGAACTTGTCTGCACTAATGTATAAATAAGTGAACCTAACCCTTTAGCACCACCAATGCCAATATCATTAACAATTTTTTGTTGAAAATCTGCTTCTGCATGATGTAGGAATTTATGAAAAGCTTGTAAGCTGCTTACGGCTAACTCACGAAAACCTGTACCACCAGTAACTTTTTCCACAGCAGCAAGAAAAAGAGCTACACCAGCAGTCCCATCATACAAGTCACTACCCATAGGGCTAAATAGGAAGCGCTGACTCTTAAGTATATATTGCAACCCCATCCAAGTCACGCTACCATCAGTACCTTGCATTGCCTTTTCTTGAATTTGTTGAGCTATATAACATGCTTCTTGCACTAAAGCTTCCACAGACAAAGGCTCAAACGACTCAATATTGAATGAATCTTCCTCAATTAAAGATGAATTATCAAGCTTCTTGGTTGCATTTCCATAAAGGGAAGCACGAATAAAATTAATTTGCGTATCCAAATCCTGCTCGTTTAACTGCTGCAAACGAGAACTAACCAATTCATAGCTAGGATTAGTAAAATATTTCTCCAACTGGCAATTTGTAGAAATAGTTAAACTATCGCTATCACAATGAGTTAGTAATAATGGAACATCAAGCTGTGTCAAAGCTTGTTTTTCTTGTTCTAAAATTTTCCAGTAATGGGGCTTGTCTTCAAATTGAAGTTGTGGTCTATAGATAACGTCCAGTGCAATACTGTATTCAATTCCGTTTCTTAAATATTTAGGTTGAAGTGCTTCTTTTTGTACAGCGGCATAAACTTTGGTGGGACGAAAAATAAAACGAACTTGCTCACGAGCAAATATTTTTAATGGACTATCATCAGCGAGTAAAACTTCTTTATTTACCACGAAAAAGTTATACATGTGGCGAAATCCATCAACGAATTGCTCCACATAATCACCTGGTAAGAGATTAACTTTATTAACTCCATCTACAAAAGGTATATTAGCTTTAGATGAGGTTTTAACATACTCATAACTCATCTCCATTTTATCGGTGTTAATGTGCTTCCATGTTTTCACTCGATAATGGGTTTCCTGTCCACCAATTCCACCGATTCCACTAATATCATAAACCGAACCGTCTGCTCCTGTTTCCCATGTGGGTAAAAGACTAGAACGCAGTACAGAATTATTCATATGTTGCATCGCAAAATAAGAAGCTTCTAAACCTGCGTCTGCGCTATCTACTTCCCGTACACGAGGAGTTAAAAGCATTTCTGTATCAATTAGAACTGGATGTTCACCACAAGCAATAATATTTTCATTATGGCAATCAGTGGCTTCTAGTACATATAGTAAACATAGTAACATTCCGGCTCTTTTGTAATAGCGCTCACCAGCCTCTAAGCCTGAACAGGGCAAGTGCTCTACATACTCAACCCAACCATATGTTGAGCGATTAATAACTTTAACTATTTTAAACTGTAAAGGAATTTCTTGTTCATTAAGCCAACTGAGGAACTGAAAATATGCTGCTTCCATACCCAAATCTTTGGGTTTATAGATAAGTTTGAGTCCACAAGCAAAGGTAATGCTTATTACTGTTTTGCCGTTATGATGGCTGTCCGATAAACTAGGTTTGATTGCAACAACTTTGCCTAATTCATCTGGAATAGCAAAAGTCTTTTGGATATCCTGAAAATCTGATGCTAAATGCTGCAAAAATTGACAATTATTATTAACCCAGAAAGTTGTAGTTGTTGCCAGTAAGCGGGCTAGTACAGCATATTCTTGCAAAAAGTTCAATAGCCCATCTTTTAAAAGCTCATTTATAAATGCTTTATATATTTCTTGAGGCTTACCATCCTGCTGTGGTTCAATTCTATTGATTAATTGAGGATTATAGTGACGAAATACTTGAAAGCGAATACCCAAAACCTGAGAACAAAGCAAGCTTAGATTTTCTAAAAGGTCTCGCTCTAAATCTTTGTGAGCTAAATCAGAGCATAGGTAATAGTGGGAAGCAGCTAATTTTTGTAACTTCTCGCGAGCAACTTTAATAAAAGGTAAAAATAATTCTTCAAAAGGTAATGGTTCTTGTAAGTCTAAACAACGGTCATTTTCTGTAGTGTATTCATTTGGAGTTGCTTCCAGAACATCCTTTAAAATTTCTGCCCAGTCTGGTAAAGATTCTATATCACTTATACTTCCGGAACCTAATACATTACGTACTAAATTTAAATCTAATTTATCCCATGCAAAACGTTTTTCCAATAAATCCTTATTACCACCAGCAACAGTTTTGCACCATGCTTCCATTCTAGAATCAATTAAACGCTCATTCTCTGGTGTATTTTCTGGTAAAAATTCACTCTGTAAACGTTCACTAACTGTACTAGATTTATCGATTATCTTATTTAGGTATTCTTGCTTTACTCGCATACAAGTTAAACTTTGTTGCTGATTTGCTGATGAAAAGTTGGGTAATATTCTTGAGTTGCTCAAACAATCAAAGAAGGACGGATTTTTCCGTCCCTCTTGAAAGGGCTAATATGATAAGTTTTAGATTTTAAATAACCTGAAATATCATATTTAGGTAGGTAAGATTTTGATTATAAACCTCTGTTTGTGAGAACACAAACTGAACCAAATGCACAGTCTACGCGGATAGTAGCACCAGTTACACAGTTTCTCTTTCTGCTTCCACCAGCTACAGCTTCTAGTTCTGAATCAGACAACTCACCTGAAGCATCAGGAATACAAGGCATAACCAAGTAAACTGTATCTTCTGTTTCTTGGAGTACTTTAACATTGAAAGCATCTGGAAGCTTTTGACCAATCTCTTGTTCAACAGCTTCTTTTGCTGCAGTTGGATTGCTCAACAATTGTTGTCTGAATTCAGAATTTTCTAACGCTTTGATAAGAATCTTAGATTGGATTTCGTCGCGGGAAATAGATTGTTCGCTCATGTTATTTACGATTTGATTGATATGAGAGTTTGAAGCGGTAAAGAGAAATAGCAATTGTTAATATATCTTTTACAATTGCATCTTTTGCTACCGACCTCCACAGTGTAATCAAGGTAATTATCAAACGTCAAGATAAGAATAAAATTTGATTTTTTGTAAATAAAGTGCGAAAAATATTGCATAATCTAAGTTATAACTGTTACTATAAATAGCACCTTATTTAGTAATAAGGCGATAATCAAAATAGTATTGTTTATTTTGCAACCCTGGTAGAGACGCGATTAATAGCGTCTCTACATTATGGATTAATCGCGTCTCTACATTATGGATTAATCGCGTCTCTACATTATGGATTAATCGCGTCTTGACATTAAGGGTTACATGTCATGTTTATGAATGAGACGTTACATGTAACGTCTCTACATTTAAATGGAGGCTAAAGCTTCTTGTTTTTTAGATTCTTCCGATTTAATTAAGTTTGCATAATATCCACCCATAGCCCATAATTGTTCATGAGTACCGCGTTGGACAACTTTACCTCTTTCCATAACGATAATCTCATCGCAATCGCGAATAGTGCTTAAGCGGTGAGCGACAATAATACAAGAACATCCACGTCTACGAAGATTTTGGTCAATCATTGACTCCGATTCTGTATCGAGAGCGCTGGTTGCTTCATCCATCACTAAGATTGAAGGATTATTCACTAAAGCACGAGCAATCTCTAAACGTTGGCGCTGTCCCCCACTTAAATTTCCCGCTCCTTCCATCAGTTCCCCATTATATCCACCAGGTAATGCCATCACTATTTCGTGAATCGCTGCATCCATACAAGCCTTGACTAACTGTCCATCAGGTATTGTGTCATCCCACAAAGTTAAATTGTCTCGCACAGAGCCACTGAAAAGTAAAATTTCTTGTTCTATTACAGCCAAAGAGTTTGTGATAACAGAACGAGGAATTTGTGAACGGGGTATACCGTCAAATAATATTTCTCCTTCCCAAGGTTGATACAAACCAGTAATCACTTTAGCGATAGTAGATTTACCAGAACCACTACCACCAACAAATGCCACTCTTTCTCCTGGTCTCAAGGTCATGCTAAAGTTTTCAACCAAAGGAGCTTCTACACGACTATAGCCAAAAGTAACATTTTTTAATTCTACGTGACCTTTTAAGCGATAAGTAGTAATTGGCGATGCGTGTTGTTTAACTTCACCTTTTTGTATCCTATCTAATTCGGGGTCAATAGGGTTATTCAAAACGTCATCAATTCTGTTAATATCTCCTTCAAGTTCTTGAATTTCTCCAGCAAACTTAACCAGAGAATCCACAGGACTTTGAAAACTACTCATCAAACTCTGAAAAGCGACTAACATCCCAATACTGATGTTTCCGTCCATAACGCGCAATCCACCGACTATTAAAACTAACATATTAGTCAGAGAGTTTAATAATGACGGTAAAACGCCTACAGTCTGGTTGGTAACTGACAGTTCTTGTAGCGAATTAATACCTTTAGCATAATAACCAGCCCAACGAGCAAAAAAATCAGATTCTAATGCTCCTGCTTTCAGAGTTTCCATGCTCTGTAACCCAGCAATTTCTGTCCCAGCAACTTTACCCATATCTTGAGCTAAGCGCATATTAGAATCTACACGTTGTCTAGATATTAATTGTAAAGTGACGACGTTGACAATTGCAAAAAATATACCAATTGTAGTCAGTACCCAGTCATAAGTAAACATGACAATAGCATAAAAAATAAGCATTACTGTATCAATCGCAGTAGTAGCTAATTTACCAGACAATATCTCAGCAACTTTATCATTAATACTGACACGGCTACTAATTTCCCCAGCAAATCTTTGAGCATAAAATCCTGCTGGTAAGTTCAAAATATGCCAGAGAAACTTACTAGTCATCCCCACAGACAATTTAATTTTCAATTGTCGCAGATAACGTTTTTGTAAAAAATTTAAACCGGCTTGTAAAAATAATGTCAATCCCATAGCTATAAGCAATGGGCGCGTCCAATCAAATCTATTTTCAACAATGATATTATCAATAAAAACTTGATTAAACACTGGTACAGTTAAACCAGGTAGAACTAACAGAAATCCAGCTGTAATACAGTACAAGAGCGCAGCAGACGAACTTTGTAATCTTTCTAAAAGAGACAAAAATAGATTAGCTTTACGTCCACCTTTTTTAAACTCTGCTCCTTTTTCAAAAACTAATACCACACCAGTATAAGCTTCATCAAATTCTTGAACAGATACAGTACGTGGTCCGGTAGCAGGGTCATTTAAAAAAACTCTTTCCTGACCAATAGATTCGACTACAAGAAAATGATTAAAATTCCAGAAAACTATATAGGGAGGCTGCATCTCTTTAAGACTAGCAAGCTCACGCTTATAACCTTTAGCCTCTAACCCATAACGTCTAGCAGCTTTGAGAACATTAGAAGCTTTACTGCCATCACGAGATACGCCACATTCTCGCCGTAATTCAGCTAGTGGGACAATGCGTCCATTATAACCCAAAATAATTCCTAATGCTGCTGCACCACATTCTACAGCTTCCATTTGTAGAAGTGTAGGAGTTTTAGCTCTCTTGTAGACTTTAGGTTTAGCTTTCGGTTCAGCTTTAAGTTTAGTGTCTATGCTGCTGCTGGTCATTTTTAATTGTTTTAAATTGTGAATAAAATTCTGAACACAGTAATTACCAATTACCAATTACCAATTACCAATTACCAATTACCAATTACCAATTAATTAAAACCAGTCCACTCTTTCAAAATTGGTAAAACAAGAGTAATTGGTACTTGTTTTTCCACTTGTACTCTAGATGAGGTGGTTGTTCCAGCAGACACTTGTAATTTGGGTCCTTTAGAAGAAGACCAACGATAACCGCTAGGTGTAGATTCATCTATTTCTAATTCAGCAACTACTTCAATTTTTGGTTCATTAGAAATTAACTTGCTGGCTAATTCTTGATTCCCTAATACCAATGCTGCACCTTGAGAAGTAACGGGGAAGGATGATACAGAAACGACTTTACCAACTATGCCCCCAAATCTTTCACGTTTTACCATATCAGGAGTAACTTGAATTTGCATACCTGGTTTAATTTTCTTACCGTTACCCACAGAAAAATAGCTGATAGCCATCATTTTAGAACTATCTCCAGCTATGTTTATTGTGCCAATACTACTACCGGGGTTTACTATTTGCCCAGCATTAGCTGTAACTTCCAAAATACACCCATCATTAGTACTCACAATTTTACTATTTTCGTTTAATCTTTGCTCTAGTTGTGCAATATTACGCTCAACTTCTTTTATTTCGTTTAATTTACTGTTTGATGTTTCTAAATTTTCTTGTTGTAATCTTGTTGCTTTTGTATTTATATCTTGTAACTGGGTTTGTAACTGTGAAATGGCATTAAGATTTTCTAAATATTTTTGCTTTGCTTGTGTTTCTCTGACTGTTGTCTCTCTTAATTGGGCTTGAACTTCACTAATATTATTTAAATTTGTTAAATATTGCTGCTGTGCTTCAGTTTCTTGGACATCAATTTGTTTTAATTGTGCTCGAAGTTCAGAAACTTGCTGTAAAGCTTGACGATATTGCTGTTCAACTTCTAAGATTCCTTCTCTGGGAATTGCTCCTTCTGCAAACAACTGTTTTCGTCTCTCCAATCTTTCTTTTTGTATGGGTACAGAAGCTTCCGAGTCACGTAAACGCTGTTCTACACTAATCCTTTGTTGAGCAATTGCAGTAGATGATTTACTACGCAAAATTGGTGTTAATGCTTGTGCTGCTCTTAAGCGCTCTACTAAACTTTGACGTTGTTGAGCAATCGCTTGTAAATCTTGCTCTTGAATCACTGGTGTAAGTTGCTGTGATGCTTGCAAACGCTGCTGTATACTAGCACGCTCCGAAACTAAAGTATTTTTTTCTAAGCCCATACGTTGACGTTGTAGTCCAACACTATCCTGAGCTTGCGCTATCAACAGCACTCTTTTACTACGCTGCTGCTCTAGTTGTTGTCTCATTTCAGAGGGGTTAACTGTAGCCAGGACTTCACCTTTCTTGACACACTGACCTTGACGTACATTTAAAGATTCTAACTGTCCAGCGATAGCTGACTGAAATTGCACCACTTTTCGCGGACGAATCAACACCCCTTGAGTATTCTCCGTCATTGGGATTCGTCCAAAAATACTCCAAATTAAAGCTGCAAATACAAATACTCCAAAAGCAGTTAGGGGTATCCAGTCTCTAGGGTTAACTACTTGCATTAACTGGTCTAGCCTTTCGGGAGAAGATAGCCGCTCTAGAGACTCTTGGCGAAATAGTTTTTCGTTACTCATCAAAAGTATACCTATGTAAAGTCACTTACAAGAAAAGAAAAGCCTCTTTATTAGAGATGACTATATTATTCCCGCATTTTTCAGCTAAATTCACATAGCTTTACAGATGAAACAATAAATGTTGTATGTACTATATAAGACTCAGTAACAATGACATAATAGTTTAGAGAAAAAGTTATAGAGAAGCAGGTTACGAATCTTAATACACCTGCGACAAGCAAAATCTTAACAAAATTTAATTCAAGCAAAGCGGATTTGATATAAGATAACCATGCTCATATGGCGCATTTCGGCAACAAAACCAATCACCCACAAGCAAAAACATGAGTCTGAAAGTATATTTGCTCCGACATGGTGAAACCGTATACAGTCGTACAGGTGGTTATTGCGGTGATTTAGACCCAGACCTAACACCCGAAGGGGAGTTAATGGCTAAGGGTTTTGCAGAAAATTATCATTCGCTACCTTGGAATGCTGTGTACGCTAGTCCCAAGAAACGTACTATTGCCACAGCCAAACCCTTATGCGACAAGTTGGGGATGGAAATGCAATTGCGGGAAGGTCTAAAGGAAATTGCTTACGGAAAATGGGAAGGGGAAACGGTTGATTTTGTCAAGAAAAATTATTCCGATGATTACCTTCGTTGGTTAACCGAACCAGCTTGGAATCCACCCACTGGGGGGGAGACATCTGTACAAATTGCGAACCGAGCAATGCCAGTTATCACGGAAATTCAGCAAAAATATTCTACAGGCAATGTTTTGGTTGTTTCCCACAAAGCTACTATTAGAATTATTTTGTGCAGCTTGCTGGGTATCGATTTAGGAAGCTACCGTAACCGTATTAATGTATTAGCGGCTTCGGTGAGTGTAATTAAGTTTGATGCGCGTGGACTATTATTGGAGGTTTTGGGAGATAGATACCATTTGCCAGAAGATTTGCGAAGTTTTGAAGGGACTTGAACAAAAATTGAGATAAAGTACAATCACAAGGCGCGGGACGTGCCACCCCACAAGAGTATCTCGTAAGAGAAAAGTTTTTTAGCTATTATATTTAGAAAAGATGAACACCTACGATGCACGTTATTAGCCGCAAAATCCTTCGGGAGTTTTGCGAAGCACACGCAGATGCAAGGGAAGCGCTTTATGATTGGTACAGGGTCGCAACCAAAGCTGAATGGAAAAATATTGTTGATGTCCAGGCGGTTTACCCAAAAGCAGAAGCTGTTAGCAATTTTACTGTATTTAATATAAAAGGGAACCACTACCGCCTAATTGTTGATATCGTCTATCCCAACCAAAGAATTTATATCAAATATGTACTAACTCACGCTGAATACGATAAGGACAAGTGGAAAAATGACCCGTACTTTTAATGCTGAATTTTATGGTCAATTATTAGCTAAGTATCAGCCGAAAGCAATCACCACAGAATCAGAAAATGAGCAAGCTATCGCCGTAGCTCAAGATTTAGAACATCGTCCCAATCGGACTCCAGAAGAAGATACGTTCTTAGAATTATTAGTGGCGCTAATCGAGAAATTTGAAGAAACTCATTACCCAATACCCAAAGGTACGCCGCATTCAATGCTAATACATTTGATGGAAGCACGTGATATGCAGCCAGAAGGATTAGTTGGAGTACTTGGTTCATTGGAACTTGTCTTGGACATAATCAATGGCAAAATAAGCATAAGCCAACATCAAGCAAAAGCACTTGCTGAAGTATTTAAAGTGGATGAAAGCTTGTTTGTCTAATGGAAATAATTTTTTGCCAAAGCAAATAGTACTTATTTAGAATCTTGAAACCCTTTTATTTTTTCATAAAGACTAGCAACCGTTTCATTCTCAAACGTTTGGTCTTTCAATTTGATGTAATCACCTTGACCTAGTTTACAAGCAACCCAAAACTTCATAACTTTAGATGGCTCTAAATGCATCATCAGAATTTGCACAAATTTAGTTTGCACCCACTCTTGTCTACCCGTTGGCATAAAAAAATCTCTTGAGGAATATTGTAATATCCTAGCCCAAGAGTTATTTTTCTACTTTTTGATTTAATTTCTAACTTTTTGTTCTTCCAAAAGACAATTTATTTCCAGAAAATCCCTTATTCCACCGTCACCGACTTAGCCAAATTTCTTGGTTGGTCAACATCTAACCCGCGTCGTGCCGCAATATGGTAAGCTAACAACTGCATCGGCACCACAGTCAACAAAGGAGAAAGTAGTTCTGATACTTCCATCACCGGAATTAAATCATTAAACACTTCTCCAGCTTCACCATCTTTCACAGGAGTTACCCCAATCAACCGGGAATCTCTTGCTTTAGCTTCCTGAGCATTAGAAATAACCTTTTCATAAACGTTTCCAGGCATAGCAATTGCTACTACGGGGACTTTCGCATCTAGCAACGCAATCGGTCCATGTTTCATTTCCCCAGCAGGGTAACCTTCCGCATGAATATAGCTAATTTCTTTTAATTTCAATGCTCCTTCCAAAGCAATAGGGAAATTAATACCCCGTCCCAAGAAGATAAAATCTTGAGTATCAGCAAAATCGTGAGCCAGATGTTCTGTCAACTTTTCCTGACTTTCTAAAGTTTCTTCAATATCTTTAGGAATTTGTCGCAACCCAGCAATAATTTTTTCAAGCTCAATAGGCGCAATAGTTTTTTTCAGGTAAGCTAAATCCAGCGCTAAAGCATAAAAAGCCATCAACTGAGCAGTAAAAGTTTTAGTTGCTGCGACCCCAATTTCGATTCCTGCCAAAGTATTAATTATGTTCGGTACTAAATGTCCCAAACTACTTTCGGGACGATTAGTAATCCCCAACAACCGCGCTTGATATTTTGCTTCCTTACCTTGACGACGCTCTTTTTCCATTGCCAAAGCAGCTAACGTATCCGCAGTTTCACCAGACTGAGTAACACCAATAAGCAAAGTATTTGATGTCATCGGTGCTGGTGCATAGCGAAATTCCGAAGCGTATTGAACCTGTGTAGGAATCCCCACCAATTGTTCCAATAAGTATTTACCCACCAAGGAAGCATGCCAACTTGTACCGCAAGCGACGATTTGAATTTGTTCTAAATCACCATACAATTCCGGATTTATACCGAGATTAATTGGCGTCCCTTGAGTATCGTCAGCCTTCCAATCAGGATTAAAATAAGCATCCAAAGAAGCCCTAACTACCCCAGGTTGCTCGTAAATCTCCTTGAGCATAAAGTGTTTGAATCCCTGTTTTTCCACCATCGTGGGATTCAAATTCAACATTCGGGGCTGTTTTTTTAATCTACGTCCAGTAAAGTCATAAATTTCCACACCCAGAGGGGTAAGACGAGCCATCTCCCCATTATCCAAAGGTAACACCGCACGAGTGTGGGAAATTATCGCAGGAGTATCAGAAGCACAGAAGAATTCCCCTTGACCAAAACCAATCACCAACGGAGCTTGTTGACGAACCACAACCAACTCATCGGGGTAATCAGCAGAAATCACCGCTATAGCAAAAGCACCTTCAAGATGATTTACCGCTTTGCGTATCGCATCAAAAAAAACTAACTCCGAATCCCCATTTCCCAGGGCTATTTCTTCTTTGATAAATTGAGCGATTAAATGAGGAATTACCTCAGTGTCAGTTTCAGAACGAAAAACAACACCCTGCGCTTTCAATTCGTCACGTAAATCTCTATAGTTCTCAATAATACCATTTTGTACCACCGCCACCCGCATAGCTGTATCCATATGAGGATGGGCATTATGCTCTTCAGGCTTACCATGTGTTGCCCAGCGAGTGTGACCAATACCTATTTGGGATGGAGTTTGTACTGACTCTAACTTTGAGCGTAAGTTATAAAGTTTACCTTTTGCTCTAACGCAATCAACCTCACCTTCCCAAATAGCGGCGATTCCAGCAGAATCGTAACCACGATATTCGAGTTTTTCCAGCCCAGCCAGCAAAATTTCTGTAGCTGCTTGGGTACCAACATAACCAACGATTCCGCACATGGTTCACACTACTCCGTGCTGAGGATTCAACTAGTACTTAGTTAGCATATCCTCCCCAATTTGGTAAAGAAAAAAGGAGCTGTTATTGATAATTGCCCCCTTTTTCCAAAAATAAGTAAGTCGGTGGAAAAAAATTACTTTAGGTTTGTAGTTGCGCTTCAGCGCCAAGGCTTATTGTGAGCACCACTCGTCAATTTTACATTTGTTTACATAGCGGACTTTATTCCTGCCTACCTACTTAATTTTATTTATTTTTTATTTTTCAAAATAAACTGTAGGTTGTAGGTTGGCTTGAGGAACGAGACCCAACAATTTGCATATGATGTTGGGTTATCCGAAGCGGACACTCCTTGTTCTATGAGCGTGCCACTTCGGCATAGGTCCCTCAACCCAACCTACGTTTTGCTAGTAAGCTAGACCCATACTGCGAGTGGTTTCAGCACCCAGGTAAACCCGAATGCTCAAAAAGTCAGTAGGACAAGCAGTTTCGCAGCGCTTACAACCTACACAATCCTCTGTACGGGGGGAAGAGGCCAACTGTGCGGCTTTACAGCCATCCCAGGGAACCATCTCTAGTACGTCTGTAGGACAGGCACGAACGCACTGAGTACATCCGATGCAGGTATCGTAGATTTTTACGGTATGAGACATTGAAAAAAGCTCCTTTCCGAGTTATCTTCTCGTCAAAAGAAAAGAATCTAATCAACGGCTAGTTTACCGCAGAGGCTGAGACATCGTAATCATTAAGCTACATAACTTCAAACAATTTAATAACTTGGGGAATTGGGAGTGGGGAGTGGGGAGTGGGGGTCTTGATATAAAACCACATCCTGCTGCTCCTAGATTTCATCTCCACTATAAATATGGGGAGATTTTGGGATAATTTATTGTAATAATCTAAACCCACTGACAAAAGCCTATGGAACCAGATTCTTTACCCACTGAGGTGATTTTGACCCATCCCCAACAATCTCTCGGTAGCGTGAAACTTGACTGGACGCCACAACCGGGTAATTATCTTGATTTTAAAGGAAAAACTTACGCAGTATTAGAACGACGTCATCGTTATCAATTAAAAGCCGGACGCTATCGTTTACATAAGATTTCCTTATACGTACAATCAGCTCAAAGACCCAGCGAGAGAACTTTAGTAAACGGACATTGGGTCATCGGAGATGCCACCTGCCGCTACAATGCTCATTCAGAAATCATTCGCTGTGCAGTTAACCCAGAAGGTCTCTGTCAGTCTTGTCGCTTTTATGAAAAATTAGGGAGTGGGGAGTAGGGAGTTAGCAATTCGCAATTCGCAATTCGCAATTCGCAATTAATCTTTTTATTTACCGTTCTCAAAAATTTCCCCCAGGGTTAGACGTGAACCGTTAACAAAATCCCATCCTGACTGAGGACGTTTGCCAGGTAATTGAACTTCTCGAATAAGCAGTAAGCCAGAACCGGTCTGGACTACAGCTCCCACACCCTTGGCAATACTTACTATTTCTCCTGGATTGGCTGACTTTATTGACAAATCAGATAATTTATGTTGTAGTTTTTGTAATTCTGGTGGTAAATCAGCCCAGTAAGCAGAACCAAGGGGAGCGGTTGCGGTGATTTTTACTGGTTGATTTCGGAAAGTGACACTACAGTTAGGGTAAAAACCCCGGATTTGGTTATGTATTTGTATGGCACTTTTTGACCAATCTAGTAAGTAATCCTCCTTTTTAATTAATGGTGCGTAAGTCGCTTGAGAATTATCTTGTTTTATTGGCTGAACTGAGTTCCTTTCCATTTGCAATAGTGTTTCTAGAAGCAAATCACTACCTATATCTGAAAGTCTTTGTGCCAAAGTTAAGGTGTTGTCGAGTAAATTAATAGGTGTGGTTGCCTTCAACAGCATGTCCCCAGTATCCATTCCCGCATCCATTTGCATTGTTGTAATTCCTGTTTCCTTCTCTCCGTTATAAATACACCACTGGATAGGAGCCGCACCTCGATACTGTGGCAAAATCGAACCATGAACGTTTACACAACCCAATGTTGGCATATCCAAAATTTCTTGGGAAAGAATTTGTCCATAAGCGACAACCACAAACACTTCTGCTCCAGATTCCTTAAGTAAAGTTAAAGTTTCAGGGTCTTTTTTCACTCGTTGAGGTTGCCACACAGGTAAATTACGAGATGTCGCAAGGGCTTTTACAGGAGAAGGGATTAGCTGATTTCCACGTTCCCTACGTTTATCTGGTTGGGTAACAACAGCCACGACTTCAAAATTTGAATGATTGAGCAACTTTTCCAGAGTGGGTACAGCGAACTCTGGAGTACCAAAAAAAACTATTTTCATAAAAATGTGTTGACGGTTGAGGGTTGACTGTTGACGGTTGAGGGTTGACTGTTGACGGTTGACGGTTGACTGAGCAGCATTATCGCTCACTACATAATAAATAATAAGGAGATTGCGTCATCGTTCCGGAGCCTAATGACAGTCAACAGTCAACAGTCAACAGTCACCAGTCACCAGTCACCAGTCATCAGTCATCAGTAAACCTTTATAAAATTGTTGGGATTTTGTTGAACAAAATTGTACTTTATGGAGTTATAATTATTTTGTTTTTAAAGTCAATACCTTCGCCAAAATGGAGTATCACAGAAACCGGGCAAAATCCCACGACTCGTGAAAAAATAAGGGTTTTATTTTCAGCCGACGGCAAAAGCTGAAACCCTTGATGCCACAGGAATTTAAATAAAACCCCTTCCCGAAAAATCTGGACGATGTTAATACAGCTTTCAACAAAGCTAAAAAAACGGAAACGCCTAATCAACGGTGGAGGGTGAAAGCTTTATTTCTCGTAAAATGGCGAAGGTATTGTAAAGTAAGCTGATATTAACTGCATCTGCTCCATAGTAAACCCATAGTACAAAAATGCCACAATGCAGATTGTCAGCCATCTTTACTAGTGTTCCTTGCTTCATTTTCAGCGGTGTAATTGGCTATGTAATTTTCCAATTACTTTGATTATTTTAAACGGCTAGATGTAAGTGGTTTTTTTTCTACGATTGATATATACTGTGTTGTCGCTTAGTAATTTGTTAATGGTGTACTGCCCTTTTAGCTTATTTAGCTAATAAATGGTAATAGGTCATGGATTGTAATACTCTTGGCAACTCTCTACTCAAAATAGAGGTTAACATTTGTACTGACAGGGGTTTGCGTTTCAAAGACTCGGCGCTTACAATAGGAGTCTGAGCCTACAAATATGGTAAAGCCCTTAAGTGAAACAAATCTATCCCAGGTAAGTGGTGCTTATACGGATGTACGTATTATTGTAGAGTTACAGCAGGTGTTTTCTGCCGCAGCTTACACAGGTTCTGATACTCCTCCATAGCTGCATTACTACGTAAAACTTGTATCTATGATGTGATTGATATTTTTACGTACCGAAAGTATTGTATCACCCGAATATAGTAGTTTTACGATTGTTGCTTAAGTATATATTATCTATAAACCTTTAAGTGAATCTTCATAGATAAATATGTCGATTCTTGCATCGAAAGGTTGAAGTATGTGAATAGATTGTAAACATTTTAGCTGGAGTTTAAAAAAGAAAAAAAAAATATAATTTATTTCGATAAAAGTGTTAGTTCCCTGTTATACATGTATTGTTAGCCCGCCGAATTGCCTTCTAGGCATTGTTTATCACACAGCACCCGCCCCTCTAGAGAGTCTATTAAAATGCTGAAACCGCTTTTGCTGTCAGGATGGTATCGCGTGCAACCATTCTTTAAGTACGTTGTCCTTGTAATTTTGATTTCACCCCTAGTGGCTGGGTCAGGTCACACCTCAGCAAAACAAGCAGAGTTAGCTCAAGTTGCTTCAACTACAGAAGAGCTTAAGTCTGTACCAGAGGTAGCTTCTAACCCTGAGCTATCTCAGGAATTACAAGCGACTCCAGGTGACTACTACTTACCTGGAGGATTTGACCCTACACCCCAAAAAATGGCTGTTGCTCCTAGTCAGCCTGAAGTATTAAAAATTTATCAAATAGAATCTTCAGCAGAAGCGGATGAGTCTTTATCTAAAGCTCCAGCTAATGACTCCTTATCAGCAGTTGAACTTGCTCCCGTACGAGAAGAGCAAGAACATTCTGTTTCAAGCTCTATGTCACATAGTTTGACTGCGAGCCAACTAAATTTAATTAAGCGGCTAAAATCTGGAAAAATTCAATCATTGGCGCAAGCAGACGGTGCTACTGTGACTATAGCCATTGCCGGAGACAAGTCATTAAAGGCGGCCAAGACTTCACCTAGTTTGAGAAATGTTCATCCTAGCAGCAACGAAGCACCTAATTCCCAACCTCTCGAAGAAGGGCAAATACAGGATGACCCTTTAGGTAGTCCCCATAGTATTCCTTGGAAATGGATAAACGCGACTCAAGAGTCAATTGGTTCTAAGGGACGCTCTGGTGTACGTTATTACCGTAGCGTACCTGTTAGTTCTCCTGATGGGCGTTATGCTGTTTACAGTCGGGTAACTTTGGAAGTAAAGCCAGAGATGCACAACAGTCGAGTGACCAGCGCTTTATTTATTGAAGATAGACAAACTAAGACTCTACGGGTACTAACTTCAACTTCTTCAATTCGTGACCCTCTGTTGAAAGCAAAACTCGCGTCAACACAAACTGGTACACCAGGAGAAATTGGCGTTTTAGTTCCAGTTAGCTGGTCTCAAAAAGGTGATCGCTTTTTAGCTCGTAAGTTTGAAGGGGTATTTAGCAGCGCAGATGCAAGCGACCAAGCAGTAATTTGGGACAGACAAAAAAATAACACCAATAGTATTGCACCCGCTCAAGAAGCCTATGAGCACGATACTGCGATATTACTAGGATGGAGTAAAACTCAACCAGACCAGGTGCTGTTCCGTGCTGGTAAACTAGGTGACGAAGATTGGCCATTGATGCAAGTTTCCAGCGATGGTAAAACAGTAACCACAAATTCAGAAATTGACCAACCAATGACTTATGGTCAAAAATTAACTAACGTCTGGGGTGACCCTCAGGTAGCAGTTCGTTAATTTAATTGTATTAATTGAATATAATAAAAACCCGCTATGGACTTAAAAAGTTGTAGTGGGTTTTTGCTATTAGACCACACAGACCTAACCCCCCTACCCCCCTTCCCTTGTAGGGAAGGGGGGGAAATAAAAGACTCAAGTGTGGTTTGTTTACCTAAAAATAGGTGAAGTATCTGTAATATGATAAAAACTTTGAGTTGAGTTAATTATAAAGAGGAGTATGAAATATTTGTTTGTGGGGTGTAAGTTTCTAACGACCTAGCTTATTTAACCATTGGTTAACAATCACCAGTTAGGAGTCACCCGTCAACAGTCACCAGTCAACAGTCAACCATCAACCACTTCCGGTACTTCTTCTGTTATTTCTTTAACTCGACGAATAGGTAAATTTGCGATTAAGGCTGTAGTACGTTGGTTGCTTTCTAGGGAAAACTCCAAGCCTTCTTTCTCGACTTCCACATAACGACAGACGATTTCGAGAATTTCTTCTCGCATTTTTTCTATCATTTGAGGACTTAAATCAGCACGGTCATGGGCTATCACCAGTTGCAGACGACGTTTAACTTCACTGCGACTGTTGTCTGGGTTACGGAAAATTCGTTCTAGGAATTCGAGAATCATTCCAACTAAAGTGTACAAAACACAGTAAAAGATTAAACTATCTTTGTCCACAACAGCCGACGAAGGCGGGAAAAGATGCTATCGTTGGGTGAGTCGAGGTCGAGAAATTCGACCGTTTCTCCTTGCAGTCTGCGGGTGATATTTTCAATGGCTGTGGCAGCTAAAGATTGATTATTCTCTGATAATACTAGAGGTTCGCCACGATTGGTTGAAACAATAACTCGCTCGTCGTCAGGGACTACACCAATCAGAGGAACTGCTAAAAGTTCCTGTACATCATGTACAGACATCATATCATTAGCCCGTACCATTGCGGGTCGGATGCGGTTAACAATTAAATTAATCCGCTTGACACCTTGGGCTTCCAGTAAACCGACAACTCTGTCAGCGTCGCGAACTGCGGCAATTTCAGGTGTGGTGACAATTAAAGCTTCTTTAGCGGGAGCGGTGGCATTTTTAAAACCATTTTCAATTCCCGCAGGGCAATCAATTAAGATGTACTCATATTTTTGTGCTAAGGCGTTTACCAGTAGCTGCATTTGTTCAGGACTTACTGCTTCTTTCGTGCGGTTTTGGGCTGCAGGTAAAAGCACTAGGTTTGGTTGTCGCTTATCTTTCACCAAGGCTTGTTCTAAACGACACTCTCTGGCTAGAACTTCAATCGCAGTATAAACAATACGATTTTCTAGTCCCAGCAACAAATCTAAATTTCTTAAGCCAAAATCGGCATCAACCAAAGCAACTTGACGTCCCGCTTTGGCTAATGCCATACCAAGGTTGGCTGTGACTGTTGTCTTTCCCACCCCTCCTTTACCGGAGGTGATTACAATAATTCGAGTCATGATCTGACGGCGCTCGATTCGGAATTTAAAATGAAGGAAGAAGAAAGAGGGAAGAAGAAAGAAGGAAAATTAGTTTTCAAAATTTGAGGTCGAAGCAAGGACATTTTATATATCGAGATGCACGCCTCGATAAAAATATTTTATATTACTAAACTCGAAACTCAGAAATAAAGTTTTTGAGAGTATATCCTTACGTCCTTGTTCCTTGTTCCTTCTTGCTTCTTGAATTATTTTGGTTGGGTTCTGGAAAAATCAGATGCTCTACCGATACGAATTCCATCATCCGTAACATAAGCTACTTCAGCGTGAAATTGCGTCGGGTTTTTCTCTGGTGCTCTGGCAACAGCGTCTGCGATTCGCAATTGGGTAGGTTCCATTTGCAAAGCCATAATTAAACATTCACGGTTACCTCCGACACCAGCATGAGCAACGCCCCGTAAACGACCCCAGACTAAAATATCTCCTTCTGCAATTACAATACCACCTGGATTTACATCTCCCAAAATAATTACTGTACCAGGGTGACGAATTTCTACCCCAGAACGAATTGTCATCTGTAAATAAAGCGAGTCTGCTAGAGGTGTTCCCGCAATCTTTGGCTCAGTTGTTAGGGTGGGTGTAAGTTGTACTTGTTCGACAGAATAACCTGATGTGACTGCAGCAATTGCTGTTTGACGACGACTGCTGGAAACTGATTTTAACTGTAATTGAACGGAGTTTAAACTTTCAGCTAGTGCTTGTAGCTGCCTTGCATCTAACAGCCTGTCCTGAGCTACCAAATGTACATTTATACCTTCAACCCTCAGACGGTCGCTCCCTTTTAGACGTAGTTGAAGTTGTTGCCAAATATCACTCCAACTATATTCAGAACTGGGAGCTTGGGCTTCGGTTGGTAAAATTAATAACAGCCTTTCGCCTTCGCTTCTGAGTTGGACTTGGATATTTTTGTTAAGCGTGTTTGGAAGTTCGGGAAACTCTGAGTCGATATCCAACAAAGGATTGAATTTTATTTCTTCTTTAGTTTCCGAATTCTCAGTTGTCGAATTCTCAGTTGTTGAGTCCTCAGTTATTGAGTCCTCAATAGTCGAGTTGTCAGTAGCTAAAGTTTCAGTTGTCGAGTTTTCAATAGCTGAGTTATTAGTAATTAAAGTTTCAGTCGCGGAATTTTCAATAGCTGAGTTATCAGTATTTAAATTTCCAGTCGTGGACTTCTCAGTAATTAAATTTTCCTTAATTTCCTTAACATCAACCACAGGAGAAATTAACTCTACGTCTGATGATGTATTTTTTTGCACAGGATGCGGATGTAAATACTGAAGAACAAAATTTACCTCGGACTCAGGTAAAGGTGAATCAAAAATTCCGTCATCACTTACAGTGTTTGGCTGTGAAATGATTTTAGCCTCAGGTTTATAATCAACCGGAGTCTCATAAGCCGCTTTATTTTCCTGTGAAATTACCTCATCTTTCAGGTTACGAGAAGTTAAATTTGTATCATCGGGTACAAAAGTTTTCTGTGAAATTTCCTCCGTCACAAAAAAGTCAGTTTGTATAGTATCAGTAACGGCATCTTTCTGTAAAGTCACCTCATCTGTAACGATAGGAGAATTTTGCTGTAAATCACTAATCACAGGACTTTCCTGTAAAAATTCCTCAGAAGCAAAAGAGTAAGATTGGGTGCTATTGACTACAGAATTGTCCGCTAAAGTTCCTTCTTTTTCGACAGTGGGGAAATTAACCTGTGAAACAGCTTCAGTTTCATGGGGAGAAGAATCTGATGACTCTACATAATTTTCTTCTGCTGTAATATTTTCTGGTAGAAGTTCTTGCTGTTCTTGCTCGGTATTATCAGCTACAGAGTTTGAGCGTAAAAACTTAAGCAGAAAATCATCTTCGTCATTATAAAGTGGGGGAATATAATTTGACTCCTGAGAAACGGTATTATTTGATTGTGTGGCGTCAGGAATTGCAGAATTTGACTCTACATCTTTTTTTGACGTAGAATTCGGCTCGAAATCACGGATAGTAGAATCAGGATTCATCAACACCACCCAAAAAAATATTCAAAAATGAACAATATAAACTACGGACTTTTTTTATTAAGTCTTTGATAGACTGTAGCCAAGGCAAATTCGTCACCTACATTACCTGGGAAAAGCACCACTGGTAAATTTGGAAACAGAGGATGCTCGCTTGGGGTAATTACCATCGAGCAACCGGCTAAAATTTGACCGAGTAAACGTGCCGAGGTTAAATCCAGACCAGTACTCAAAACGTCATTGGAAGTAATGCCACCCTTGCTGATTAAAAATCCTATATCATTCGGTAAACCCTGGACAACATCCATTAATAATTGGGAAACTTTGAAGCCAAAATCTAACCTAGTTTCAATATCCTCAAAAGTCAATTCTTGACGACTAGTATAAACTACTGGAGTTTTACCGCCATCATGTACTGAGCGGACTCTTCCAATTACTTCCTGCTTCAGTTTAGCAGATGCATCATTTGTATCTCCTAGTAACTGTGATACATTTACTTCTACCCCAGTTGTGCCGTCTTGTTCTAATAATTTTTCTAACTGCTGAGTAGTCTTTTTGACATGCGAACCCACAATAACTGCGCCAGGTTTACCTTTTCTAACATACTCTGCCATATTTTCGGCGGGGATAGATTGTTCCGGTAAAGCAGCCAATGCGGTTAAAATACTGGCAGCAGAGCGGAACAAAAAACGCTTACCCTGACTTGCGGCATCTTTAATATCTCTAGCAAAGGCATTTAAATCAGCCTGGGTTTCTCCATCAACCACACCACACTGATTATTATTAAGTTTGATTAAGCGTTCTAAAGTTCCATTGCGGATGTCAGGTAGTAAAAATCGTTCGACGGATTTGGCTGGTATTCTTCCCTGAGTTTTTTCTTCTACATATTTAGGTAAGTAACTATTCTGATAGGCAAACACAGAATCACGAGCAAACTCAGTTTTATCAACAGGTGTGGGTACACCGTTAACAATTAGGTAATGTATACTGTCACGAGTGATACGTCCTCCTTCAAAAAAAGCAGGCACGAGAAAATGAGCGTCGAAGGGGCCTAATTGTTCTGCGATAACATCTGTTTCAATAGGATAATGTCCCCGCAAAGTCGAGTCGGAACGGCTAACAATAAGAAAATCTTTTATTCCTTCTGCTTTAATAGCGGCTTTGAGATTAACACAAACTTCTTTAGTAACTGATGCTGCCGACTCTGGAGTTAAAGACCGAGTGTTAGTAAGCACAAAGAATATAGGTGAACTATCCTGTAAACCTTGTCTTAAAGTATCTACATCCCACCGCATCAAAAGTAAGCAACTGTGGACAGTTTGAGAACCTGTGGGGTCGTCATCCAGGACAATTATCTTCGGTTTTGCGCTCATACTTGTGACTTAATTTTGACTTAATTGTGCGACTGTAGTTTTTTAATTTCGGCTTGCACATCCAGAGCAATCTGGAAAGATTGATTTAAAAGTTGTGCATAATCACTTGCCTTATCGCTTAGTTGCAATGCTTCCAGGTTGGCTAAATTGTTAGCAAGTAACTCGTGGTTATCAGCAAGTAACTGCTTATTATCGCGCAAAATACGTTCCGTTTTCAAAGCACGGACTAAATCTTCCCGAATCAGCTGTAGTGCAGCAATAATTTTTTCTCGGTCATTTAAGTTACTTTGAGTATTACCAGATAATGCGAGTTGGTCGTTTATATAAATTGCTTTGATAAGGTTATGATATTTATCAACTTCATCTAAGAGTGTGGAAACGCTTTTGGAAAACACCATTTTTCGCCAAATCGAGCGTCCAACAACAACTGTGATGGGTCCAAGTAGGAGTAAAATAATTCCTAAAATTAAACTACCAGAACCAACAAGTGGTCGTACCACAAATAGGTAAATTGGCCCAACAACTATTGGGGTTAAAGCTAAAGCGACCATCAATTCGTTCATTAAAAAACCTAGTCGCTTATTTTTGTCTCGCATAATCGAGGGACGAAAGACATCATCTGGGTCAAGCCCAACCAAACGCTTCAGTTCTCCCCTAGTAATTTCTAAGCCTATCAAATCCGGCTGCACAATTGGATACTCCTCTCCAAACGCGAGTTGCGTATACATTGTAGTCGGAATGGGGAGTGGGGAGTGGGGAATTGGGAATTGGGAATGGGGAATGGGGAATTGGGAATGGGGAATTGGGAATGGGGAATGGGGAATTGGGAATTGGGAATGGGGAATGGGGAATTGGGAATGGGGAATGGGGAATTGGGAATTGGGAATTAGCAATAATATGTAGAGACGCGATTAATCGCGTCTCTACTGATGCAATACATGTATAAAAAAATCATTTTATATAAAAAGGCGGAGGATACGGTTGGATTTCTCGGAACCATAACCCTCGCCAAATCCGTCACTAAGTTGAGATGTACGTTCCTACTGTAGAGACCCGACTAATCGTGTCTATATATGAATACACAAGTGACAATACATAATCCTAAAGTTTCTTGTCACCCTCTGGGGTGATATTGAGGAGTTACGCGTAGAGACGTTACATGTAACGTCTCTACATTTCTATTCGTTTTGAAACAATGACCAAGCTAAAAATCGTTCGGTATTATATAGTGCTAACTGATTACTTACTCCATTAAATACTGCGTCAAAAGCATGTTCTGCCCAAGGTATTTCTAAGAAAACTGTTGTATTGCCAGATTTATACAAGCTTTGATACATATTTCGTCCATATTTTGCTTGTACTAAATTGTCCCGACCACCGTAAATTAGTAATGTTGGTGGCAAATTATTTCTTACATAATTTATAGGGGAAGCTGTTTTATATAATTCTGCTAATTCTTGTGGGGAACCACCGAGAAATGCTTTTAACACTGCACGAGAATTAATTGGGTCGGGATTTGGTGGAAAATTATACCCATTAGTGAGGTTAACTGGACCGTAGTAACTAACAACAGCGCGAATGGGGGGTGCATCTGGTTGATAAGCTGCTAGCATTGCTAAATGTGCCCCTGCTGAACGTCCTAACAAGACCATATTATTTGGGTCTGCTTCGTATTCATCTGCGTGAGTTTTAATAAAATTAAGAGCTGTTTTTACATCTTCTAACTGTGCGGGGAAACGGTGTTGAGGTGCGTGACGGTAGTCAATAGCAAAAACTGTATATCCACGCGATGCCATGTATTGATTAAATTGGAGATTGTCTTTTGGGTCACCTGTTCGCCATGCTCCACCATAAATTACTACCAGGGTTGGATATTTTCCTAATTGTGGCGGTTGTAGTGGCTGATACACTTCCATTGTTAAAGGTATTCCGGATGGTGTTGCAAAGCGGATATCTGATTGATGACGTGTTTTTTCAAGATGGATACCTGTGAATGCGTCAGCTAAAATAAATGAGCTTGAACGCATTTTTGCTTTGGCACTTTGGGGTATTTTTTTTAAATAATCTACACCTAATCCCTGTTCCATCGCTACCGTCATTTTGGCGTGGGTTGGTGGGATATTTATTATTACCCAAGCGCAAATTAAAAATCCTATAAAACTTCCAATACAAGCGATACGCTTTAGTTGACGCTGAGGGACAAAGTAAAAGACTGAGGAAAAAGCTATTATGTTTAGAATTAATAACCAAGGAGATATCTCTGGTGTTCCTACTGCAAGAATGAGTACCTGCATATTGGAAGCTGGAATTACAATCCAAGAACTTAAGAAAATTCCAATTCCACTTAATAGCAGAGCAAGAAACGATAAAGTTAATTTTAAGGCTAAGTTAAGGTGTTTTTTTTTCATAAGGATAACTAATTTTTACATGATAATACATATATAAAGCTAGTTTATCAGCGGATACAAATATCTCATATTTTTTTGTGCTTTCGCAAATGAAAAACAGCAAATATCAAAGCTTTTCACCAGATAACAAAATTGCATATCATTAGTTGTACTGAATACTGTAATACATGCAAACACCAGTTAAAATACGTAAGTAAAGTCTTATACTGCATACAGAAATGTCAATAATTGCTAGAGACCCGTTTGCCGACGGTATATTAGTGCTGGGAGAAAATAGAATTTCTATCCGTCTTATTGATGGAACTGATAACAACCTAAATAAAACCTCTTTAGGGTCTGCAGAGACAGCATTTATTAATATTTCTTTTAAAGAATATGAAGACGGCATTCAATCACCTGCGGGGGTAGCTTTTGATGCCGAGGGTAACCCATTTTTTAATGTAAATGGAACGGCAGTCACTCGACAAGCAATTCCGATTTTTACACAAGCAGAAAAAGACCGATTAGTTGGGCTGGGATTTAATGTTATTGATAATACAAATCGTCTCACCAATCAGCCTTCCGCGCCATTTGTATTATTGAACCCTTCAGACCGTCCTAGCGCGAGAGTTATCAGTAACACAATTTCTAAATTAAATCAGGGAGAGTCTCTCCTTAATACAAATGGTTTAAATGCCTTGAATTGGAGCTTTGGGCAGTTCGTTAACCACGATAATAATTATGCTGCTGAACCACGGGATGAACAAAATACAAATCGGGTAGGTTCGCTAAATTTCCCGATTGATATTCCCACTAATGACCCAAATTTTCCTGTAAACATTCCAGCAACTCCAACAATTTCGCGACAAAAAGACGGTGGTTTACAGTTTGAATTTCCTAGAAGCGCGTTTGAGTTAGGTACAGGAGTTCCTCTTAGCGATGGTTCTGCGGTGCCTGGAAAAACTCCCAATGAGGCGACTCACTGGTTAGACCTTTCATCTGTCTATGGTTCGGAAAAAGCATTTGCCGATGGGGTTCGTGCTTTTACTGGAGGTATGCTAAAAGTCACGAACGATGGCAATGGAGCTTTAAATGATGACTTGTTACCTGCTGATACTAACAAGCAAACCAAAGGGGGATTTTTCCAAGGTGTAGGTTTTTTTGCTGGTGATGACCGAGTTAGCGAAAATGATAATTTGGCAGTTCAGCAAACCCTTTGGATGCGGAATCACAATCGTCTTGCGAGAGAACTAGCTAGATTTCACAGTTCTTGGACAGATGAACAAATTTTTCAACGCGCACGTCAGATCAACATTGCTCAGTATCAGCAGATTACAATGTACGAATGGCTGCCTCTACAAATAGGTAATGCTATCGGTGCTTATCAAGGATACGACCCAAACAAGACACCTGAAGTATCTAATGAATTTAATGCTGCTGGTTTTCGTTTTGGTCATACTCAAACAAATAGAGAGATTCAGACAATAGATGCAAATGGTAAAGTGACTAGCTTTCCATTACTAACTGCATTTGGCGCACCTCATATCAATTCAGGTAGTGATGTTGATAGCATTTTACGAGGTGACACCCAGCTTGTTGCAGAAAAGGTTGACACCAATGTAGTTTTTGACTTGCGTAATGCCTTATTTCCTCCAGCAGGTGTTGGTTTTGATTTATACTCTGCTAACATACAACGAGGACGCGACCGTGGGGTGGCTGATTATAACCAAGTCAGAGCTAGTCTTGGTCTTGACAGAGTTACCAGCTTTAGCCAAATTACATCTAACCCTGAATTGGCTTCTAATCTACAAACTCTTTATCGCACTGTTGAAGATATTGATTTGTTAGTAGGGTTATTCAGTGAAGACCCTATAGCTCCATCAGGTGCTGGAATCACAATTCAAAAAATTGTCGCAGAACAATTTGCAAGACTAAGAGATTCAGACCGCTTTTGGTTTGAAAGACCAACTAATAGTGGAGGCTTTTTTGCTTCAGAGGAAATAGCGGAAATCAAACAAACGACTTTGGCTGATATTATTAAGCTGAATACAGAAGTTACCAATGTTCCTAACAATGCATTATTAATTGCATCTGAAAGTAATCCTGTTGTTAATGGTGTCATTAATTTGACTGGTTTTTCTGGGGAAGCTACGGTAACTTTAACCAGAGAAGCAGCTTTTAACAACTCGGTAGGATTTTATGTTGTTAGCGATAACCAAGGAACAGTTATTGACCCCCTAACTGGTAGAAGTTTGACTCCTAGTCAAGGAATAGATTACGCAAAAGCTGCGATTTCCAGAAGTGTCGCTGAGTTCAGGGTCAATACAAACTTCACAAGCATAAATCAAAATGTGAATTTACCAGGTGGTGCTTTTTTGGCTCCTTACATTGTTCAGAATGGAACTAAACAAGATTTTCAAGCTGGAAAAGCTCAAGCATTTTTCGCATTCGAGGGAGCCAATAGTGATGGCTCTCAGCATATTCTGCAATTAGGAAATGTTTCTAGCAGTGGATTAAAATTCGCTTTTGAAGACTTAACTGGTACTGGTATCCAGGGTAGTGATAGAGATTTCAACGATATTGTTATGCAAGTGAATTTCGGAGCAAGAAATATATAATACCTGGCGATTAGAAATCGCGGCTACACAAGGAAAACCCACCTTCGTGGGTTTCAAAGTCATTTTTTTAATTTCAGATTGCACTATTCACCTATAAATTGATAAGGCTGGGTGCAACTACGGAAAATAGTATAATTCCGTTTACCAATTACAAGAAAACTAAAATGCGCTCTAATTCACACAATAAAGATTGTAATACAGAAAGTCAAAACGTGCTTGTGAAAATTTCTGGAAGTCTTGTATTAGCAGATTTAATTGATTTAATACATGGGAAATTTTTAGCATTATGTATTCCTAATTATTATCCAGAAAAAGAAGCTGAAGTAATTACTCAAGAGCTACTTAAACAAAAAACTCTAGAACGCTATCTAAGAGCACCTGATGTTGGTGTGAAAAGGAGTGGAATGACTTTTTTTGAGACTAATGGCAATATAGAGTTATTGGAAATATACTATGAACAAGCTTCAGCTTATATAAAGAAATTACGTGAAGTTTGTTTTCCTTTTCTATCTCCCATTGACATGTTGAGATTGGATTTAGGTGATATTTGGTTAGCTGGTGCAAATATAGAAAATATTCACGGACGTAGAATGCTGGCTGGTATTGGACGTGTATTTGAAGATGCTTCTGAGCTTCCTCCACATCAAGATATTCTTTCACAGGATATCCAAGATTCTGGTCTTGCTCCAAATGGTTCTTATGAACAAGTTATAACTCAGCTGTCCTCAAATATTTATCTACAAGTACCGAAAGTAGGTGGGGAGTTAGAAATTTGGAATTTGAAACCATCTTCTACGGAACAACAAGCAATTCGGAATCCAGAATACAAGTATGAGGGGATTATCGATAGAGCAAGTCTTCCTCCTGCAACATTAGTAATTAAGCCAGAAGCAGGAGATTTGATTCTATTTGATTCTGGACGAATCCATGCTGTTTGTCCTTCCGAGAAAGATTTACGAGCTTCTATGTCTATGTTTATTGGATATCGTGGTGAGGACAAGCCTCTAACATTTTGGAGTTGAGTACCTATAGCAATTACCGTTTGGGTTAAATATACTGGGCGGTTCGGGATGCCCACCCCACAAAAGTTTTATTCTTTCCTGTGTACTTCACTCAACATAGCAAACCCCACCCCCAACCTAGGCTGTTGACTTTGTGATTTTTCCGACCATTCATGCTCATACATAAATCAAGAAACGCAAAAAACGCTTATAGTCCTTATATAGATAGAGATTTAAGCTTTTGTTTTTAACATAAAACTGTATGAACCATCCCAAAGCTTGGATTCATGCAGTTTTACGTCGTAAATAAAATACTAAGACCCAGTTTATTACAGGACTATAAGCCTTAATGATTAGCACAATTTATGCATGAGCGTGATTGGTCTAGAAAACATCAAAGTCAACAGCCTACCCCCAACCCCCTCCCCGCAACGGGGAGGGGGCTACGATTTTTTGTATATAAAATATAATATGGAAAGTTATTGTGGGTTCCTGAAACTAGAAGGTGTGGTACAAAGTGAATTCTAGTGATATCAAACTAATTTTGGTTGCTCCTGATGAAAAACTTTGCGATGCTTGGAAGCAAGAATTTTATGAAGTTAAATCAGTATCGGTGGTCAATGGTTATTTTGAAGAACTAACGGAATACGACTGTATGGTTAGTGCGGGAAATTCTTTTGGGTTAATGGATGGGGGAGTTGATTTAGCGATTATTAAGTATTTTGGTTTGGAATTGATGAGTTCGGTGCAGGAATATATTATTAATAATTTCCGTGGTGAGCAACCTGTGGGAACATCATTTATTATCAGTACAGGTAATCCTCAGCATCCTTTTTTAGCTCATGCTCCAACGATGCGAGTACCGATGGAAATTGCAACAACGGATAATCCTTACCTAGCAATGTGGGCGATGTTACTTTCTGTTTGGCGGCACAATCAAAGGGAAGAAAAGAAAATAAATATTGTTGCTTGTCCTGGCTTGGGTACTGGTACTGGATGCGTGCCGTTTGCTAAAGCCGCGAAACAAATGAAGCTTGCTTACAACAATTTTTTATACCCACCCAAAGATATTAGCTGGCCTTATGCGATTACGAGACAAAATGCGATTGGTGCTGGTGGTGATGTCAAAAATAGTTAGATATTTTATGGGGATATGTTTAATGGAGTGTACACACAAGTCTTAGAATAATCCTAAAGAAATGTCCCTGAACGGTCATTTCGGGCTAAAAGCTGAAACCCGTTAAAAACGGGTTGAAACATTAGACCTCTCCGTCCAATAATGTAGAACCGTAAATTTATTTTCTCTACAAGGGTTTCAAACAACGCACAATTAATTTCTGGAGATGTCTATTAGTTAAAACACAAATTCAAACCCTTAAAAACATGTTAAAACTGTAATTTTAAGAGCATATTCAAACCCGTTAAAAACGGGTTTTAGCTTTTAGCCCGAAATGACCGTTCAGGGGCATTTATGAGCTTATGTATACACGGTAAGTCTAGGGGGAGAGGTTTGGAGAAGGGTTTTATATTTCAGTTTGTTAATTAATTTCCCGTTGCCAAAGAATCTCCGCGACCCTCACCATCCCCGCTTTCAAATGGCGACGATATGTACTAAAAGGCAAATCCAGCAACTCCGCAGCTTGTTCCTGGGTCAGAGCCGGATTCAAATAGGTACGATGTAAAGCTCGATACAACTTTTCATCCCGTGGAGATGTTTGCAATGACTCTGCCGCTTGTTTGATGAAATTTTGTAGAGTTGTCACACGTTCCTTAGTACTATCGTTGCCCGTTACTTGGGCATCAACCAAGTGCGATCGCAATAGTGAATTTTTCTGTAAAACATCAGAGCGGGTGAAGTTCCGCAAAGCATCCTGGACAGCTTCGATAAAATCAGGTTGACTTAAAACCAGCAATGGTTGGCTGGTTGGAGTATTTGAAGTTGCGGTTTCAGAAGCAGCAATTTCTCGACGAGCTAAAAGTTCTCGCCATGCTTCGGGTGAAACAATTCGCCAATCGTGTCCGTAAACCCCATATTTCCTTGCTTCGACTGTGAAATCAACTTCCGATAATCTCGTCATGTCAAAATAAGTTAGCATTGATGCCCAAGCATCCGGCTCAGCACAAACTAAGAAAGTATATGCCAACGCAGGCGTTTTCTGGAAATATTGAACAAAATTGACAAAAATCAAGCTTTGGGTGGGGGAAGTCAATTGATATGTATCTCGTGCCATCCAAAAACGAAAAACTGTTGCACCTTCTTGCAGTCGTAATGGTGCGTGATTTTGTAAATATCGCCAACAATCATCAACAACAGCATCTACCTGAATATCTTCAGAACTTGCTTCCTGTAATGCCACCATAATTGTGAATCCCGCAGGTAAAGCTTGGGAATCTCGAAATACCACTACATTTTGCGGTTGTTTTTGTAACCAATGTGCAGCTATTTTTGCTGATTCTTCCCCTTCAAAATGCCTAACCATCGCCAAAATAGCCTCTTTATCACCGGGTTGCAAAGAGTCGGTTAATAAACTGCTATGTTCTTGCCAAGTAAAACGCATTCTAATATCAGCATTATCCCGATGCAAAAACATATAATCAAACAAAACACGATGCTTTTCTTCTCCTTGGCTTTGTCCCAAACGTACGGTATAATAATTACGAGAGCGATGATGTAAATCTACGTATAAATCTGGATTGCGCCAGCGTAAATCAGCAATTAAAACTTCTCTTGCTAAATCGTGGGGAAATAAACCGAAATGACTAGTTTCCACGAAAGATAATCCCCGCAACCACTCGAATATATCGTGTATTTGATGAGTATCAGGTAAACAAAGCATTTGTGTAAGTAATGCTTCAGTTGTAACACGCACAACAGCACAAGCTTGTAACGCTAAACGATGTGCTGAGGTAGGGACTTCGCTAATAAACCTTTCTAACAAAGTTTTGACAATATTGGGTGCGTGGTCGCTATTAAGAGAAATTTCTTGTCCCTGAGCAAACACATCAGCAATTAAAGATAAAGCTAGAGGAAACCCATGTGTAAAATTGAGAATAGCTTGATGCTGTGCTGTGGGAATATGTCGTCCAGTCAAATAAATTAAACTTTCTTCAGGACTAAGATTACGGAGAGATAAAGTGTGTATCAAAGTTTGCCAACCAGGGTCACTACGCCAAGCAGCGCTAGGAGAATTTCGTTCAGCAATTACAATTAGAGTATCAAGCGATAATTGGGGTAAAAACTCTTCCCGTAACCATTCGTCTAGCGGAGTAATGTTTTCATATGTATCAATAAAAATGACCTGACGTTCTTGTCTTTTTGCTAACACAGATATGGGGCAATCATATTCAGACAAACCCATTATGGAACTTAAGGAGCGCAAAAAAGACTGTGGTGCGGATTCTAAATTACGTGCTTCTAAGTAAAGACATTGTATTTTTAACTCGCAACAAAGACGCCGAAACTGGTTAAGTAAGGCAGTTTTACCAACACCTCCAGGTCCATAAATGTATAAAATATTGAATGGTAATTCACCTGATGTAATCGCACGTTGAAAAATTTCTAATTCTCCAACACGTCCAACAAATTTACGGTTTCGCTCTGCATTTAAACGCGCTGCCAACGATGACATAAACAATATCCTCCAACAATCAATTTGATTGATGATTCCCACCCTTATATACGTCAACTTGTTCAGTTTGGATTTGTGGGGGTGGGGAGTGGGGAGTGGGGAGTGGGGAATGGGGAGTGGGGAGTGGGGAGTGGGGAGTGGGGAATGGAAAATAAAATATAAATTTGAAATTTGACAGGTCGTCTGTTGATTATTTGAGTCAATTAAAGCAGAATAATATACGCCTTAATAATTTAAGAGGGTGTTTATAAAATAATTATTAAGCTCCAGAAAACTTATTATTAGTCCTCTAAAAGAGGACTTTAGCTTTTAGACAGGGAATTTATTCGCTGGCTAATTCGCTGGCTGATTCCCTGGCTTTATTCCCTGGCTGATTCCCTGGCTTTATTCCTGGCTGATTCCCTGGCTTATTGCATATCATTTGAAAAAAGAAATTTTCAGCCATCATCAGGGATATTTATCCATACAAAAAATTTTATTTGCTAAGGGGTAAAAACCGACATGCTAGACCTATTTCTAATAATGTCCTTGGGATTTTTGGGCAGTTTTGGGCATTGTGCAGGAATGTGCGGGCCCCTAGCTGTGGCGTTTTCCCTCTCAACACAATCAACCGTCAACAGTCAACCGTCAACAGCCAACAGTTTTTACTTTCACTGCTTACTCAACCTAGGGAGAATGTTCAGTTACGCTATGGTTGGGGCTGCTCTTGGTTCTTTGAGTTCGGTATTAGTTGCTTCTGGACAACTAGCCGGAATAAGTAGTGGATTGCGGCAATGGATAGCAATTATTACAGGAATAATGTTGATTTGGTTTGGGTTGGTACAAATTAAACCAGAATTTTTACCTCGCATCCCACTACTTAACCCACTAGCAAAAGGTAGCCTGCATAACTCCCTAAGTTCAGCGATGATGAAACTATCGATGATATCTCGCTGGTGGACACCCGCATTACTAGGAGGTGTGTGGGGTTTAATTCCCTGTGGTTTTCTTTACGCAGCACAAATTAAAGCAGCCCAAACTAGTAATATATGGACGGGAGCAGCAACAATGTTGGCTTTTGGAATCGGTACATTACCGACAATGTTAGCTGTTGGGGTATTCGCATCAAAAATCAGTGCTGATAGACGTAGCCAATTATTTCGTATGGGTGGTTGGGTGACTCTAACAATTGGTATTCTGACGCTGTTGCGAACAGGGGAAATGGTAGACTATACAGGACATGCAGCACTTATACTTTTGATTTTAGCTTTAGTTGCTCGTCCTATAAGTCGTTTGTGGTCACCATTGTTGAAGTATCGTCGTGCTTTAGGAGTTGGAGGTTTTGTACTAGCCATTGCCCATACAGGTCATATGTTATCTATGACCTTGAATTGGAATATTAATTCTGTATCATTTATGTTGCCCAGACACCAGTTAGGAGTAGTATCAGGAACTCTAGGGCTATTATTAATGACTCCAGCAGCTTTGACCAGTTTTGATAAGTTACAAAAAAAATTAGGTCAAAGCTGGCGAAAAATTCACCTTTTTAGCGTACCTGCTTTAATTCTTTGCGTAATTCATGCTATTGCAATTGGTTCTAGCTATTTAGGAGCTTGGGACTGGACTTGGAAAAATCAATTACTAACAGTTTTATTGAGTTTCATAGCAGTTTTGACGTTATTGATTAGAAGAGGTTGGTTTTGGTCACTTTTATCTTTAGAGAAATTTTATGTACCACCAAATAAATGAAGGGAGAAGGATGGGTAAATCAGGAGAAATAACTATTTTTTCTGTTTCTTGGTTAATGTTTTTATGTTTATTTTCAACCTCAGTCTCAGCTCACAAAGTTGAAATATCTGGGGATGTTGCTGGTACTTGGCATGTTGAACCAAATCATAATCCAAAAGCTGGGGAAACTTCTAGAGCTTGGGTTGCATTGACCCGTAAAGGAGGAACACTTGTACCTTTGCAACAAGCTAATTGCCAAATGGCTGTTTACTCACAACCTCGTAAGCAAGGGGACTTTCCAATACTACAACCCCCGGTTAAAGCTATTAACGTGGAAAAATATGAGAATATTCCTGGTGCTGATATTGTATTTCCCAATACTGGAATTTATCAACTAGAGTTAAGTTGCAAGCCAAAAACAGAAGCTAGTTTCCAAGCGTTTCAAATGAAATATGATGTCACTGTTGCGACTGCTGCTACGAAACCACCCCAACAATTAGCTCAGTCAAAAGACAATAAAGATAATAATAATAAAGACAACAGTAAAACAAACACCGACGAACAACAGATGAATGCTCCTTTAATTGCAATTCCAGCAATTTTAGGATTGGGAACCTTAGGAATATTACTATTGCGTGGGTTGCAACGTAAAACTTAAAAACCCCCTCCCCGCTGCGGCTACCGTGTACACACATCTGTCATTGCGAGGAGGAACGACGAAGCAACCCCAAAAACTCTGAATCCCACGAGATATTCATATGTATTATTCGTTGTGGGTTATGGGGGAAGGAGATTGCTTCGTCGTTCCTCCTCGCAATGACAGGTTAATTCCGACTTGTGTGTACACCGTAGCCCCGCAACGGGGAGGGGGGCTGGAGGTGGGGTTTCGCCTGTGAGTAGGAGAAACATGTTGGTGCATCTGTTGCAGGTAGTGATAGGTCTCAAGCTTTATTGGCCAACAACATCCTGAAATAGTGAGGGAAACTTACGAGCAAAGAGTATTCTGGTATACATAAAATTAGTGTCATAAATAGCTAAAAGTATATTTTACGACTATGTAAATCATTAATTTACTGATGCAACTCACCTGAAATCAGGGAAATATAAAGCTAATAGTTATATACATCACACTTAAGTTTAATAATACAAGTAAAATTTCATTAAATATACTGTATAGTAAAATGTATAAAAACTGGGACAGGCTTCTGACTCCAGAGGCATTTACCGTGGATATTGATAATTATTTCGGGAATATCCGTTTAGGATACCTTGGGATTGTATCCGAAGTAATTATAGGACTGGCTGACTATTCCATCGTTATGATGATTGTGTATTTTATCTACAAGCGGGGATGGAAGCCATTTAATCATATATTATGGTTGTTTGCAGTATTATTTGCCGTCGCAGGTAGCAAGCAAATATTGGAAATATGGACTCTACGTTATGAAAATTTTTGGCTAGGGGAAGTGACACGAGCGATAACTGCTTTTGTTTTTCTGTGGGGAGGTATACTGCTATTTTTGAGGATTCCCAGAATACTGGACTTGCCGAACGTTAAAGATTTAGAAAAAAACAATAAAGAATTAGTACGTGATTTTACTGAGTGCAAACAAGTAGAATTTTCACTTAGACTCTCGCAGGCAAAGCTTGATGATATTCTCAACAGTGTAGATGTTTCTATTGTTTGTTTGCGAGTGTTTAGTGATTTTAGTTGGGTGTATGAATACCAGTCTAAAGGTAGCGAAGCAATTTTTGGTTATACAGAACAAGAAATTTTAGCAAATAAAAATTTTTGGATACCGCAAGTTATCCCAGAAGACGCAGAAAATTTAAAGATGTCTTTATTTGAAGACATTTTTGCAGAACGTCCGACTAAAGTAAAATACAGGTTTAATCACAAAGACGGAACTATTCGTTGGATTTGTGCCACTTATATATCACGACGAGACGAAGAAGCTGATTGTTGGATTGTTACGGGTGTTAGCACCGATATTACTCAACGCAAAAAAGCAGAAGAAAAACAACAGCGAACCTCAGCACTATTATCTACAGCCGAAAGACTTGCTAATATGGGTAGCTGGGAAATTGACTATAGAAGCCAAAACCTTACTTGGTCGAAGGAAATGTTTAGAATTTATGGTTTTGGTTCTATTGAGTTTGAACCCACAAAGGCAACATTTCTGCAATTAATTCATCCTAAAGACCGTTCCCGTATAGAACAAATTACACAACAAGCAATATCAAAAGGAATTTCTTATGAAGTAGAGTTTAGGATTATGCGTCCAGATGGTTTGATTAGATACTTAGAAAGTAGGGGTGAACCTATTTTTGACGAACAAGGAAAGGTAATTAAACTAGTGGGTGCGGTACAAGATATTACACAGCGTAAGCAAGTAGAAAAAGAACGATTGCGCTTAGTGGCTATTTTAGAAGCCAGCACCGACCACATAAGTATGATTAATGCAGAAGGAAATCCCCTATGGAGTAATGCTCAGGCTAAAAAAATTATCGGACTTCCTTTAGGAGCAGATATTACCCGTGTTCCAATATCTCACTACCACCCTAAATGGGCATTAAAGATAATTGAAGAGCAGGGGTTTCCTACGGCTATTAGTCAAGGTACTTGGATAGGTGAAACAGCACTATTGCGTGGTGATGGTAGGGAAATGGCTGTTTCGCAAATGATTATTGCCCACAAATCAACTGATGGTCGCGTAGAATATTTTTCTACTATCATGCGTGATATTAGCGAAAGTAAACAACAAAAAGCTGAACTAGAAGAAGCCAAAGAAGCCGCAGAAGCAGCTAATCGAGCTAAAAGTGAATTTATTGCACGGATGAGCCACGAGTTACGCACTCCGTTAAACAGCATTTTGGGTTTTACTCAACTGATGCATAGCGACAATTCTTGCTTAGCGCAACATCGTCAATATCTAGACATTATTAATAAAAGTGGTCAGCATTTGTTGGCATTAATCAATGATGTGCTGGAAATGTCAAAAATTGAAGCCGGTAGAGTTAAACTCCACCAAAATAGTTTTGACTTATACCACCTGCTCAATAATTTAGAGCAAATGTTATGGCTTAAAGCTACGGCAAAACAAATCACTTTAACTTTTGAACTTGCACCGGATATACCTAAATACATTATTACTGATGAAAGTAAGCTACGCCAAGTCTTACTAAATTTGATAGGAAATGCCATTAAGTTTACTCGGAAAGGTGGTGTAAAACTACAAGTAACAAGGGGGAGCAAGGATTCTTCTCTAAACTTTGAAGTTAAAGACACTGGAACGGGTATTGCTTCAGAGGAAATCGACAATTTATTTAATCCGTTTGTACAAACAGAAAGTGGTAGAGCTTCTCAAGAAGGTACAGGTTTAGGGTTACCTATTAGCCAAAAGTTTGTACAATTAATGGGGGGAGATATTACAGTAAGTAGTATTGTGGAAAAAGGAAGTATATTTGCTTTTGATATTCAGTATAAATTAGCAGATAAGATACATATACAAACTCAGGCTTCTCAAAAACGAGTCAAGGGTCTAATTTTTAATCAACCATTATATCGATTGTTAATCGTAGATGATGCTTGGGAGCATCGTCAATTTCTCTTCAGGGTTTTGACAAGCGTTGGTTTTGAAGTACGGGAAGCAGAAAATGGTAAAGATGGTGTGAAGTTATGGCAAAGTTGGGAACCACACTTAATTTTTATGGATATGCAGATGCCAATAATGAATGGTTATGAAGCCACGCAAGAAATAAAAGCTACAACCAAAGGACAAGCGACTATAATAGTAGCTTTGACAGCCAGCGCTTTAGACAATGAACGTTCAATTATGCTGTCGTCTGGGTGTGATGATTTTATCAGCAAGCCATTCCGTCCAGAAGATATTTACGATAAACTGACTCAACATTTAGGTGTTAGCTATATCTACTCTGAACCGACCTCTGCTATAGCGAGTTCCTCTTTGTCTAATGTCAAATTAACTAAGGATGACCTCGCAGTTATGCCAGATGAATGGTTACAAAAGCTATATAAGGCTGCCTGTTGTTGTAGTGACGAAAAGATTTTTCTGTTGCTTGAAGAAATTCCTCAGGAGCATACAAGTTTATTATCTGTGTTGCAGGAACTAACCTATAATTTCCGCTTCGATAAAATTGTTAAGGCAACTTTTCAAGAAAATGTTTAAAATATGGTATTTAAAGTTTAATGTAAATCTAGTGTTTTTACTGGTATGTGTTTAAAACTAGTAAAGCCTGGAATTGCCCTATATTAAAGATTTAGAGGTCTACGCTATCTTGTAACTGAAAGCAAGTTTAATTGATTTTTAGGGATTGAAAGAATATGAAATGTGCTATTGAACGGAACTGTACGATTTTATGAGAGTTAATTTCAATTTCAAACAGTTTATTGAGGAAAAATAAATCATTTTGCTAAATTATCAAGAGTTTTCACTGATGGCAAGATATCCAGAATTTCTTTAGAATGATGTCAATTGTGATGTCTCACTGCTTCATTTTTTACCTGCCCTGGAACTAGCTACTGTTAAATAGTAAAGCTTTTCAAGTCTATTTAATTTTTTAGACTCATGGTTACTCATATTAACGAATCTGGAGATTTTCTGTTACAAAAATGACTTCTCTAAGTATAGTCACGCGCAAACCTATTTTAACAATTTTTTACCAGTTCAATCCTTGGCAGACTAGTATTGGGGGTATACAAACTTTGATAAAAAGTTTTATCAAGTACTCTCCAAGCGAGTTTGAAGTAAGGCTAGTTGGAACTGGGAGCAGTTACCAGCAGACAAATTTAAAATGGCAAGAAGCTGAGTTTTCTGGCAGGGAAATTCGTTTTTTACCTTTGTTCACGTTGGAAAATGATGATGTTAGAGGTCGGATACCCACAACGATTAAGTATTCGGCTGCTCTTTTAGGTCGAAAGTTAAATTCTGACTTTATGCATTTTCATCGGCTAGAACCATCTCTAGCTGCAATACCTTGGCGCTCTGAAAAAACTCTGTTCATACATAACGATATTCACACCCAAATCAAAGCTACGGGTGATAAAAAAGCGATTCTTTGGCGTCGATTTCCAGGTGCATATTTTGCCATAGAAAGCTTATTAGTTCGTCAGTTTCAGCAAATCCTCTCTTGTAACACGGATTCTGCTGAGTTATATAAACAGCATTATCCAAGTCTTGCTAACCGTATTTCTTATGTCAAAAATTCTTTTGATAACGAAATTTTCTACCCATTAGAATTTTCAGAAAGAAAAGCTAAAAGACGTGAACTAGCTATCAAGCTTGGTTTGAACGAAAATACAGCTTTTATTCTCTTTGCTGGTCGTCTGCATCCCCAAAAAGACCCTATTTTACTTGTACGTTCTTTAGCTGCTTTGAATCAATCAGATGTTCATTTACTGATTGCAGGGAATGGAGAGTTGGGAGATGAAGTAAAAGCTGAAGTTACCCAATTAGGTTTATCAAAACAAGTGACAATGCTTGGTTCTGTAAATCAAGCAGAGCTTGCAGAGCTACATCGTGTATCTAATGTTTTTGTCCTTAGTAGTGTTTATGAAGGTCTACCTTTGGTTGTTTTAGAAGCTCTGGCTTCTGGAACACCAATCGTGACGACTCGAACAGGTGAAACTCCTAAATTTTTGACCACAGACAGTGGAATTGTCTGTGAAGAACGTACACCTGAGTCAATAGCAGATGCTCTACGTAAAGTACTGTTGCACTCAGATGATTATCCAATAGAGTCTTGTGTACGTGCTGCACAGCCTTATGCAGCTAGTAATGTTATCAGGGAAGCCTACAGTGATATGTGGGAACGCTACCAAAAGCGCTGTTCTCAATTGCTTCAACTTAATTAAGGGTGAAAGTTAAACTAATGAAAATAGCTGTTATTGGTTCTAAAGGATTACCCCCTAAACAAGGAGGTATTGAGCATTACTGTGCGGAAGTTTACCCTCGTATGGTAGCGCAAGGTCATTCAGTAGATATTTTTGCTCGATGTTCTTATACTGAGAGCGCTTGGTTTAAAAGCTATGACTTTCAAGGTGTACGAATCCTTCCTTTTCCAGCTTTGGATTACAAAGGTATAGACGCATTTATTAGCTCAGCTTTGGGTGCTATAGCATCTAGTGGAGTGCAATATGATATTATCCATTTTCATGCTTTAGGACCTGCATTGTTTAGTGGATTATCGAAATTTATTTCTAAGGGAAAGATTGTTGTCACCTGTCATGGTTTAGATTGGCAACGTGCCAAGTGGGGAAATTTTTCCAGCCGTTTAATTTATACGGGTGAAAAAATGGCAGTTCGCTTTGCCGATGGAATAATTGTTGTTTCTCAAGATTTACAATCTTACTTTCTGAAAAAGTACAACAAACAAACAGCCTATATTCCTACAGCTCCTGCAAAATATTTAGAATCTGATGCTAATTTCTCTTACGTTTCATCTTTGGGATTAATACCAAAACGATATATTTTGTTTTTGGGTAGACAGGTTCCAGAAAAGCGTCCAGATTTACTTATTGATGCTTTTTCTCGTCTCAATGCTATAGGATGGAAATTGGTTTTAGTCGGTGGTGTTAGTGAAGCGAAGTCTTATGCTATTAGCTTGTTAGATAAGATTTCTAAAAATCCTGATGTTATATTGGCTGGTGAACTACAGGGTAAAAAACTTTGGGAGATAGTTCGAGGTGCAGGATTATTTGCTCTTCCTTCTGATTTGGAAGGATTACCTTTAGCTATGATGGAAGCAATGCAAGAAAGTATTCCAGTTGTAGCTAGTGATATTTCACCTCATCAACAGTTATTGGGTAAAGAGAGAGGTGTTATGTTTAAAGCAGGCAATTTGGACTCCTGTATTGATTGTTTAGATTGGGCAATTAGTCACCCTTTTGAAATGGCTATTATGGCTAAAAAAGCGAAAGAATACACTCAATTAAATTACAATTGGCAGCAAATTACTTCTGACAATTTGCAACTTTACGCTAATGTGTTAAATTCAAATCATGTTAATGTCTTGAGTCCACCAGAAATAAGTCTTTATCAATCGGTAACACAAGACGTAATTATTCAGGATAATCAACTAATTCAAAATTTGGAATCTAAAATATAAAATTCCAAATCCACAATTCTTTGACGCAGTTTACGGTTGCGAGCGCAAGTTACTTACAATGGCTAAAACTACTTTATCCTTATCATCGGCTTTCAGAAAATACTATAAGTTTGGACTTGCTACTTTCGGGTCTGTCATCGCTGGTTCGGCAGTCTATTTATCTGTTACTCCACCTGTTTACCAAACATCATTACAATTGATACTTGATGAAAAAAGTGTCAGTGTCTCAGAATTGGGCCGTGACTTGGCACAAGTACCTGGGAGTACACCAACAGGTTCTAGTCCATTGGCAAATCAAGCCGAACTAGTGAAAGCAGAACCGACTCTCAACCGTACTGTCGCCAAACTTGCTAGTAGTGCTAAAGTTAAACTAACAGCCGATGAAATCGCCGAAGGTTTGAATGTTAGTCTTCTCCCAGCAACAAGCATTTTCAAACTCAGCTATAAAAGTAAAGACCCTGTATTGGCTGCTGCTGTACTCAATGCAGTCGCAGAATCAGTTGTTGAAGAAAGTGTTCAAGGTGTGCGTAGAGAAGCTGCGAATGTAAGAAAATTTTTAGAAGTTGAGGTTCCTAAAGCAAAACTTAGAGTTGAGGAAGCGGAAGCTGCTGAAAATAATTACAGAAGAGAAAGTGGGATTGTTTCTTTAAACGACCAAACCCAAAATATAGTAGCAAGTATTTCCAGAATTGAAGAAGAAGAGAGAGTAGTATCTACCCAGCTTGCTGCAACTACAACACAAGCAAATTCACTGAGGAGAATTACTCAGACTCAGAGTATTAGTACTGGGTATACTTCAGTACGTAAGGGACAAGATGAGGAACTCAAAAAGATACGCGCTCAACTTGTTTCCTTAGACACCAAAATAGGTGAGACTCGTTTACGTTTTACTGAAAGTCATCCAATTCTGCAAGATTTAATTGCTCAGCGTGATGCAATGAGTGAATTGTATAATCAGCAGTTGGCTCGTGTATCTCCCAGTTCTGCAAGCAGTTCTTCCATTACTGGGAATGCAGCAACAGATGAAATTAGTCAAAATTTTACTACTCAGTTGATTAATAATGAAGTTGAACGTGAAGCTCTGGAAAACAAATTAAAAGTTTTACAAGCTCAACGCAAGCAACTACAAACCCGATTAGCACAATTACCAATACGTCAGCAGCCATTAACTACAATGACCCGCAAACGGGAACAAGCAACAGCATCATTGCAGTTATTACAGACAAAACTAGAAGAAGCACGGATTGCAGAAGTTCAGTTGGTAGGTAATATCCGCATTATGGAAACAGCAAAACAACCTACATCTCCTCTTGAGCCTAAGCCTACAGTTGTATTTATTTTAGGGGGTGTGTTTGGAAGCATTTTAGGGATTGGCGTAATATTGCTGTTGGAGGTAGCTAGTAATACTAGGAAAGACAAGTATGGTGTCGAAATTACCACATCTCAAAATTGGGGGATTAGGTAATAATGCCAATACTCCATCATGCTGGTTCTCTGATACGTCGAATACCTTGGATTGGCTTGGGGTGTATTGTTTTTGGGGTTACATCGGGTTTTCTGGTTGCTACTAACCCTTTGCTATTGGCTATCCCAATTGTAGCAGTGGTGGGACTAATCTACTTTTTTACTTGCTTTGAACAAGCGGTGATGGGATTACTGATTGTGCGTAGTTCCTTAGACCCTTTTTCTTCCCTGCAACTACCTGCTGTTTATGCCATTACAGTTGATGCTTTAACTATACTTTATCTGATTGTGGCGGTGTTACAGGGTCGCTCGATAAAATGCGATCGCTTTTGGTGGTTTTTTGCAGCTTGGGTAATTTTACAAGGTTTGTGGGTAATACTTTTACCTTTTGGTGGTCTGGGTTTAAATGGTTCAGCTTTGGCAGATAGCGCTCGTGAATGGGTACGATTATTTTCTTGGTTGATGGTTTATTTACTGGTGATGCAGTTAAAAGACAGAATACATCCAGAAAAAATCATATCTCAATTACTGCTGGCAACAGTTGCACCTTTAGTGGTGGGAACCCTGCAAATAGTTTTACCTGGGGTATTACCTAGTTATTTTCTCCCAATACCAGGTAATGGATTTGATACTGGTTCGCGTATTAATGGAACTTTGGGACATCCGAATACTTTCGCTACTTTCATTTTGTTATTTATTGCCATAGTTTGTTGGCAATTAATTAAGTCAACAAGACCGTGGCGTTGGTTAATAATGTTGAGTTTACTTGCTTTTTTCTATGTTGGTAGCAAAGCTCTATTTAGCTTAATGATGCTCGCGGTTTTTGTCACCGTGCTAATTGTTCCCAGATTAAGCTTAGTTAACTTAATAGGTGGAATCGTTCTATTCGCATTAGTAATAGGTCTATTTGCTAGTACGCCATTTGGACAGGAACGTCTTAGCTCTGTTGCAAATACACCACTGATAAATCCATATCTCCCCGTAGATAGAGCAATTTTGCTTTCTCAAACAGATAACAACAGCTTTAATTGGCGTCTTTCTCAATGGACTTATTTATTAAAGCAATGCGAACAGTTTCCTCTACTTGGCTATGGTTTGGGTGTCAGTATGAAAATTAGCACCAATGGACTTTTACCTCACAATGATTACGTCCGTGCTTTGGTGGAAGGAGGAATTGTTGGTTTCACAACTTACATCACATTTTTTATTGCTCAGGTAACACGTCTTGTGTTGCTATTTAAAAATTCATCTCACCCATTGCAACGAAATCTATGTATCAGTTTATTGGGGATAATTTTAGCAATAACTGTGGGGATGATTACTGAAAATATTTGGAGCCATACCACTATGTTTTTCTATTGGTGGACATTTTTGGCAATTGCTGGGTGGGATTGGAATCATTATTCAACACATAAAAATATTCCTATTTTTACGAATAACCAAGAGTAGTCAGAGATTAGAAGCTAGGAAATAAAAGCCAGGGAATAAAAGCCAGGGAATAAAAGCTAGGAAATAAAAGCTAGGAAATAAAAGCTAGGGAATAAAAGCTAGGAAATAAAAGCTAGGAAATAAAAGCCAGGGAATAAAAGCCAGGGAATAAAAGCCAGGGAATAAAAGTTAGGAAATAAAAGCTAGGAAATAAAAGCCAGGGAATAAATTCCCTGTCTAAAAGCTTAAGTCCTCTAAAGAGGACTGGGTGAGTGGGTTGATAAATAATTTATTCTATTTGGGAGGTACAACAACAATGCAAGATTTTATTAAATATATTTTACAAGATTGGCAAGTCAACAAAGGTACTAGTTTTAAGTCTCGGCTGATTTTACTGATGTTTCGTACTGCCCAAGTCTTGGATAGAGTTCCCAAAATTTTGAAGATAATATCTACTTTGTACCGCTTCTTTTATCAAATTGTTGTTGAGTATATTTTTGGAGTTGAAATTCCTGTTAGTGTTCAAATTGGAAGTAATTTACAACTCCATCACCCTCACGCCATAGTTATCAATAATCAAACAATTATTGGTGCAAATTGTGTTTTGAGACATTCTACAACAATTGGTAATAAAAAGTTATCAGATGGTTCATATAGCAACTCACCAAAAATTGGAAATAATGTGGAAATAGGTACAAGTGTAGTGATTATAGGTGATATTACGGTTGGAGATGATGCAGTAATTGGGGCAGGTTCAATAGTAGTAAAAAATGTCCCTGCAGAATCAATAGTCGCAGGGAACCCAGCCAAAATAATTCGCATAAAAAATGGTGCTACTGTGTAACCAATTCCCCAGTCCTCTTCCAGAGGACTTGAGCTATTAGACAGGGAATTTATTCCCTGGATACTGATGATTTAATAATGATTTACTGATGGGTTATCAACGGATGACCTCTAACTAATGACAATTCGTAAAATCTAGGGAAAATAAAATTAATCAAAAAAAGGAGAAAAAGTATGCCAAAAGTTTCTGTCATAGTACCAGCATATAATTCAATGAAATATCTCCCAGAAACATTAGAGAGTATTTTACAACAAACCTTCCAAGACTTTGAAGTATTAATCATTAATGATGGAAGCTCAGATAATATTGTAGAGTGGTTTTCTCAAATCGAAGACCCACGAGTAAAACTAATATCACAAACAAATAAAGGGCTATCATCTGCACGCAACACAGGTATTACTAATTCTCAGGGTGAATATATCGCACTATTAGATAGCGATGACACATGGGAAAAAACAAAATTAGAAAAACAAGTTAATTATTTAAACCAAAATTCATCAATAGCTGTAGTTCATACTTGGATAAAACTAATTGATGAGCAAGGTAAATCTACAGGAAGAATTTTGAAATCATATGCTCAAGGAAGTATTTTACGAGAAGTAATTGAACAAAATGTAATTGCTTGTCTTTCAGTAATAGCTCGTCGTTGCTGTTTTGAAAGTGTTTCTGGATTCGACGAAAACTTACGTTCGCTAGAAGATTGGGATATTTGGATTAGGATTGCTAAAGATTATCAATTTGCAGTTATCCAAGAACCACTAGCGAATTATCGACAAATTCCCACAAGTATGTCGAAAAATTACCAAGTTATGGAACAATCGTTCCATACTGTAATCGAAAAAACTTTTAACACACTACCAACAGATTTACTTTACTTGAAAAATAATAGTTACGGCAATGCAAATATTTGCTTAGCTTGGAAAGCATTACAAAGCGAAACACAAGACTTAAAGCAAGCAAGTATATTTCACTCTGCAGCATTGCAACACAATCCCAAACTGCGTTTTACACGAGAATATATGCGCTTAAGTTTGGCAATATTCATAACTCGATATCTTGGAGTAAATAGCTATGGTAAATTTTTAGAATTTGCTTACTCCATACGAAGATACTTCTCCAATCTTGTATACAACATCAAATAACTGTAATTTTAACCTTTGCGGCTTTGCGTGAGGTTCCATAAACACTTTTTACAAGTAAAACATCAAATATAATGCTAAAACAGCAAATAAAAAGACTTGCATCCGAAAAATTTATCCGCAATATTGGTTGGCTGGGTTTAGCAGAACTAGTACAGCGTGTTTTTCGTCTGGCAACAACAGTGACTCTTGCTCGCATCTTTACACCGCATGATTACGGTATGGTATCTGCTATTTATACCATCTTTGAATTTGCCAACACTTTTAGTTTAAAAACAGGAATTGGAGCAAAAATAATCCAAGCAACTGAGCAAGATTTAAAAACTATCTGCAATACATCTTATTGGTTGAATTGGATTTTATTTTGTTCTTTATTTGTTATTCAATTCCTTTGTGCATATCCTATATCTAAATTTTATGGAGATTCTGGATTAATTTTGCCTATCCGAACTTTAGGACTAATCTATTTAATGTTTCCAATTTTTTTAGTGCAATCAGCATTAATTGAAAGAGAAAATCGATTAGAAGTAAAAGCATTAGGTAATGCTATGCACGCAATACTATGCAACATTATGGTTGTGATATTTGCCATATCCGGAATGGGAGTATGGGCTGTAGTTTGGTCTATGGTGATAACATATCCTGTATGGATTGTTATTACTTACATCAAACATCCTTGGCGACCAAATATAAATTTTAGCTTAGACCAATGGCGAGAAATTACAAAGTTTGGGACTAAGACATTAGGAGTTGAGTTATTACAAAAGCTCAGAATGAATATAGATTATTTACTAGTGGCAAGATTTCTCGGTACTGAGGCACTAGGAATATACTTTTTTGCTTTTAATGCTGGATTAGGTATTAGTCAAAGCGTGTTATCTGGTTTGAGTTCTGCTTGGTATCCGCATTTCTGTGAAGCTAGAACTGATTTAAAGTTGTTAAAGAAAAGATTTTTAGGTAGCTTGAAAAATATAGCTGTTATAGTAGTCCCGCTAGTAATTTTGCAAACAAGTTTAGCTCATTTTTATGTTCCGGTTATCTTTGGACAAAAATGGGCAACTGGAGTTCCACTTTTAATATTAATCTGTTTTTGTGCTGTACCTATTGCTTTATCTAATGCAACTACTCAATTATTGCAAGCTATTAATAAAGCTCATATTGACCTTGCATGGAATTTAATTTTTACGTTGTTTTTTGGAATATCTTTGATAACAGTGGTTAAGGGAGGAATTTATTGGGTTGCTGTTTCTGTCCTTGTTACTCAAGTAGTTGCTATCCCTATTTTTACTATATGGGCAACTCGATATGTTTTTAAAAGCAATCTACTTAAGTAGTTTTAATTAAGTAGCAAAACTTAATTAAGTTGAGCTAGATAAACTAGACAAATTAAAAAAAGTATGCCAGATTGGATTGAATCGTAAGAAATATTATCAAATTTAATTCAATAGATAAAGCGTTAGTGTTTGAAGATTAAAGTTAAATATATGTTAGATGTTTTGCCAAAAGTTTCTGTTGTAATTCCAGCATATAATGCAATGCGTTATTTGCCAGAAACAATTGATAGTGTTTTAAAGCAAACTTTCACTGACTTTGAGTTAATAGTTATTAATGATGGCAGTTCAGATAATATCATCGAATGGTTTTCTGAAGTCAACGACCCACGTTTTAGACTAATTTCACAAGAAAATCAAGGTATGGCAAATGCTCGGAATACAGGTATTTTACAAGCACGGGGTGAATATATAGCTTTCTTGGATGCAGATGATTTATGGAAAGAAACTAAGTTAGAAAAACAAGTTTTGTGTTTAAATGAAAATCCATCAGTTGGGTTAGTCTATACGTGGACAGAGTTTATTAACTCTAATGGAGAACGAACAAAATTTACTGTAGCTCATACAAGTAAAGGTAATATTTGGGAGCAAATTATTGTAGAAGACGTAGTGGGTAGTGGTAGTTCTGCAATGGTTCGTGCTTGTTGTTTTGATAAAGTCGGACTATTTGACCCAAGTGTTGCGATAGCTGCTGATTTTGATATGTGGGTTAGAATTGCTTATGTTTATGAAATTACTGTAGTCAAAGAATTTTTACTTTTATATAGACAGCATGAAAATAACGCTTCAAAGAATCGACTAGAAATGATAAACATTCATGCTCAAGTTATAGAAAAAAACTTTAGGGGTGTACCCTTGGATTCTTTCTATTTAAGGAATAGAGCTTATGGAAATTTGTATCGCTATCAATCTTGGTTAGCTGTGCAGGATGGTAACTACAAGGAAGCAATATATCTTTTGAATCAAGCAATTTTACATTACCCAACTCTACGCTATTCAATAAACTGTATTCGCTTAAGTTTTGCGATTCTCGTTTCTTGCCATTTGGGAGCGGGTATATATAATAAATTACACCAATATACTCGCAGTTTACGGCATTTATTGTCTATTTTTTTTCGTATTAGCAATACTTTAGTTTAATACTATTTAATAGGTTGTAATAATTACTATTAAATCTCAGTTTTGAGCAGGTAAAAATTAAAAATTAAACTTCTTATTTTGAAGATGATGAGCAACAATTTCTTTCCACTAGTATCAGTAATTATTCCTGCGTATAATGCAGAACTTTTTATTGAAAGAACTCTCACTTCTGTTCTTTCTCAAACTTATGAAAATATTGAGGTTCTAGTAATTGATGATGGTTCACAAGATAGAACAGCCGAAATTGTTACCAGATTTAGACAGCAAGATGAGCGCGTTATTTTATTACAGCAGTTGAATTCAGGTGTTGCTGTAGCACGTAATTTAGGGATAGCCAAATCTAAAGGAGAATATATTGCTCCAATTGACGCTGATGATATTTGGTATCCGCAAAAATTAGAAAAACAGGTAAAATGTCTAGAGTCAGCAGATGAATTTGCTGGATTAGTTTATTGTTGGTCAGTAGAAATTGATGAAAATGATGTAATTCTGGATAAGTGCGATTCGTCTTTTTATTTAACGATTCAAAGTGTTGAAGGAAGTGTTTACCCAGCTTTGGTAGATAGTAATTTTATCGGTAATGCAAGCGTACCTTTAATTCGTCGTGAATGTTTCGATAAAATTGGTGGCTATAACTCTGAATTTAGAGCAAAGAACGGTCAGGGTTGCGAAGACTGGGATATTTATTTACGAATTGCTGAATGTTACCAATATCGAGTTGTCCCAGAATTTTTAGTTGGGTATCGTCAGGTAGCAGGTAGTATGTCTCGTAGTTATATGGTAATGGCAAACGGCTATGAGCTGATGATGGCAGATTCTCGAAAGAGACATCCAGAAATTTCTCAGTATATCTATAATTTATCTGCAAGTAATTTTTATATTTACTTGTTACATAAAAGTTATAGTTGTCACGATTATTGGCAAACAATAATTTGGATAATTAAAGCTATCAAATTAAACCCCAAACGTTTGATAGGATTGTATTTGTATAAATTACTGTTTTTGTGTGTATGGCAAATAATAGCAAAATCTCATACAGAACAAAAATTAATAAAAACAATTTCAAATGTGTACTAAAAAGTAATCATTATCCAAGGAATATAGGAGATACAAAAGATGAATGAGTGGAAAGTATTTAAAAAACTACTACCCGTAGTTAAATTTTATCCTTGGGCATTTCCTATAATTATTATCTTAGGAATTTTGTCTTCCTTCTCTGAGGGGCTAGGTATCAGTTTATTTATTCCGTTTTTACAAACCTTTGATGGGAGTAATACTCCAATTCCTACTGATAATTGGTTATTAAAAATTTTGAGTGGGTTATTCAATAATTTGCCTAGAGAAAATTTGTCTGTTGCTATCCCCTTATGTATTTTCGCTACTATTCTGTTAAAGAATTTATTACTTTACAGTAACACTATTGTATCAAGTTGGCTTTATTTACAAGTATCTCATCGCTTAATATCTGGAATATTTAAGCAATTATTTACAGTTGGTTATAGTTTTATAGAATCCCAGCCATCCGGTAAACTATTAAGTACACTTACAAATGATAGTTGGTATACAAGTGACGCTTTACAAGTCTTATGTAATATAGCTGTTAATATTTGTACTATCTTTGTGTTCTTAACATTTTTACTCCTAATATCTTGGAAACTAACCTGTGGTGTAACGATTGCATTAATATTTATTTCTTTAATTGTTCGGTATTTATCTAAGTCAGCAGAATCTCTAGGAAAAAGTTTAGTCAAAAATAATAAAGAGCTTTCTCGAAAGATGACTGAAGGATTGTATGCAATGAAAATGATTCGTTCTTTTGGACGAGAAGAATATGAGCAAAAAGAGTTTGAAAAAATACTTGATAAATTAAATAATACAATTATGAAGGTATATTTAATCAAAACTATGACACCAACAGTTTCTGAAATTTTAGCTGTGGCTGTTTTAGTGGGTATTTTAATCTTATCTTTGCAAAATCAATCTCCAAGCAGTCTACCAAGCTTATTAACCTTCATTTTTATTCTCTATCGTCTTCAACCAACAATAAAAAATTTAGACGCATTACGTACTAACCTTTCTTGTTTAATTGGTTCTGTAGATGATGTGATGTATTTATTGGCAAACCAAGATAAGCCATATGTAAAATCTGGAGAATTACAGCTAAATAATGTTGAAAAAAATATTTCCTTTGATAAAGTTTGTCTTCAATATCAGACAGCAAATAAATATGCATTACAAGATGTTAGTTTTCAGATTCCTGTAGGTAAAACTACGGCAATAGTTGGACCTTCTGGTGGAGGTAAATCATCTTTAATTAATCTTCTAATGCGTTTATATGATGTGACTAAAGGAGAGATTTATGTAGATAATTATCCTTTAACACAACTCAATATTAATTCATGGCGTAATAGTATAGCTATAGTTAATCAAGATATTTACGTTTTCAGTACAACTATACGCGACAATATTCTTTATGGACGTTTCGATGCTACAGAAGAAGAAGTTATAGCTGCTGCAAAGTGTGCGAACGCTCATGAATTTATCACTCAACTCCCAGACGGATATGATACTATTGTTGGTGATAGGGGAGCAACCCTTTCTGGTGGACAAAGACAGCGTATTGCCCTAGCTCGGGCGATTATTCGTAATCCAGAAATACTGATTTTAGATGAAGCAACAAATGCCCTCGATACTTTCTCCGAGCATTTAATTCAAGAGGCAATTAATAATTTCAGCCATAATCGTACTTTAATTGTCATTGCTCATCGCTTGTCAACTATTGAGAAAGCTGACCAAATTATTGTAGTTGACCAAGGAAATATTGTAGAGCAAGGTAATTTGAAAGAGCTATTACAACTTAATGGATTGTTTGCTAAACTGCATAAACTGCAATTTTCTACCGTTTAGATATTTCCTTTATCTGATTGGCTTTATCGATTTTATTAGCTCTGTTTTGGGTTAGTTAATTTTCCACATGACATTACAATGAATCAACCCTTAGTATCAAGTATAATTATCTTTTTTAATGGTAAAGACTTTCTTGTAGAAGCGATAGAAAGTGTTTTAACACAAACCTATGAAAATTGGGAACTCTTATTGGTAGATGATGCTTCTACAGATGGTAGTACTGAGATAGCAAAGCAATTTGTAGCGCAATATCCTGAAAAAATCCGCTACTTGGAGCATGAAGGACATCAAAATCGCGGTATGAGTGCTACACGCAATTTAGGTATTTGTAATGCAAAAGGTAAATATGTTGCCTTTTTAGATGCTGATGACATATGGTTACCTAACAAACTCCAACAACAAGTGAGTATCTTGGAATCTTGCCCGGAAGTAGGAATGGTTTACGGACGGACACTTATTTGGTATAGCTGGGCAGAAAATTTGCAAGATGCTCAAAAAGATTATTTTGAAGATTTAGGAGTGAAGCCTAATAATGTAATATATTCTCCACAGTTATTCCCCCTACTAATGACCAATAAAGTACAAAGTCCAACGACTTGTAATTTTATGATTAGTAAAGACTTATTACAGCAGCTAGGTGGATTTGAAGAAAGTTTTCGAGGAATGTATGAAGACCAAGTTTTTTATACAAAAGTATATTTAGCAACATCTATATATGTCGCTGATAACTACTGGGCTAAGTATCGTCAGCATCCAAAAAGCTGTTGTGCGGTAGCCCAAACAATTGACTATCATACAGGACGTTTGCCTCTATTAACTTGGATACAAAAATATTTACAGTCTCAGAAGAATACCAACACTATTGTATGGAAAGCTTTGCGTCAACAGCTACTTTACGCTCGCTACCCAGCTGCATTCACTCTTTTAAATAATCTTCGCTCTATAAAGTGGAGCGTACAAAGAAAATTCAAAAGTCTTTATCAGTAATCAATCAAATGAATAACAATCCCTTAGTCTCGATAATTACTCCCTTCTGGAATGCAGAAGAATTTTTTGTGGAAGCAATAGAAAGTGTTATTGCTCAAACTTATGATAATTGGGAATTATTACTAATTGATGATGGTTCAACAGACGGAAGTACAGCTATTGCAAAAAAATATGCTGAACTGCATCCCGGCAAAATCTATTATTTACAACATCCTAATCATCAAAACCTAGGAAAAAGTTCTTCTCGTAATTTAGGAATTGCCAACGTTAGAGGTAAATATATAGCTTTACTTGATGCTGATGATATTTTTTTACCAAAAAAGTTAGAGACACAAGTGGCTATTCTCGAAGTGCATTCTCAAGCTGCAATGGTATATGGAGCAACTGAATATTGGTACAGTTGGAAGGGAAATCCTCAGGAAGATAAACCACAAGATTTCTTAGCTAATTTAGGAATTGTATCAGATACTTTACATCCTCCAGTAACCCTTGTCACGAAATATTTACAAGATAGCGGTGTTGTACCTTGCACTTGTGGTTTATTACTGCGTAGTTATGTTGTTAAGTCTTTGGGTAACTTTGACGAAAGCATTCAACATATGTATGAAGACCAAATTTTAATTTTTAAAATTTGTTTGAACTCACCTGTGTTCGTTGAAAGTGGATGTCATGATAAATATCGTCAACATACAAATTCAAGCTCTCATCTCGCTATCAATAGTGGAGAATACCATCCAACAAAACCGAATGTGTCTCAGCAGATGTTTCTCAATTGGTTAGAAAAGTATGTATCTGAAAAAAAAGTAAATGATAAGCAATTATCACAAGCATTACACAAGTCACTTATACCTTATCGTCACTCATTATTCTACTTTATCCTGAGATTTACTATTTTTATGAAGAATAAGATTAATCCGAAAAATTACTTCAATAAATATATTGTTAACAATTCGTAATAATGAACAACATCAGCTAAAATAAACTATGAAAAATTACACAGTGAGTCAGGTTAAGAATATCATAAATACAAGCTTCACTGAATTTAAAGCTCATGATATTACTGAATTAAAAGGAGGTGATAATAATTTTGTTTTCCGAGTAAATAATGAATATATTTTTAGGTTTCCTAAGCACTTAGAAGCGGAGAGAACCGTCAAAAAAGAATTTATATTACTGGATAGGTTAAAAAATTACGTTAATACACTAATCCCTAATTTTGAATTTATTGGTAATCAGCAACAAATATATTCTCAGAATTACGCTAATTACTCTAAAGCTAAAATCCTGAAAGTATTTCATAATTCAATCAGTAGTAAAATCTATAAACTTAGAGGTCTTGATAAAAGATTTTTTGTAGGTTATAAAGAAATTAAAGGAGTACAATTGAGTAATGAACTTCTTCAAAAATTGCCATCTAAAACTAAGGAAGGCATAGCTGAAGAGATTGGCAATTTTCTTTTTGCTCTCAATTCATTTCCTGTAGAAAAAGCAGAAGAGATAGGTATTATAACATGGGATTTCACTGAAAAATATTATCAATATTTTTATGATATCTTCACAAAATATGTAAAGACCGAACTTCCTTTTGATGAACAAAATTTATTAAATAGGTTGTTTAGGGAATTTATAAATGAACCCAATAATTGGGCATATACACCATCATTAATTCATGGAGATATATCATATGACCATATAATATTTAATAGCTTAGATAATAAACTATCAGGCATTATAGATTTTGGAGGTATTGCTATCGGTGACCCAGCTTATGATTTTTGTGGTATTTATTCAGATTATGGCAAAGAATTTTTAGAGCTTATCTTAAAATCTCATGATATATATTTGAATCAACAATTATTGCAAAAAATACAGATACTATTTCTTTGCAATGCTGTATACAGAGTTATGATTGGCAAAGAAAAAAAGAAACAAGCTATCCTCCAACGAGGATGGAGTGAAATCAAAGCAATGATTTTTCATCTACAGAAATAACAGAATTCATACAATTAGGAGTACAAAAAACATGAAATCAGTACTAAAATCAATAGCAAAAAAAATTCTTCCCACACCCATCCACTCTAGTTTGGGAACTCTGGTACTCGGTGAAAAATACAACCCACCACAAGGAAAAGTCAATTTTGGTGATTTACGTCGAGTTACTCCTATTAATCGAAAGTTTGGTTATGACCGAGGAACACCCGTAGATAGATACTATGTAGAGAAATTTCTTGCTCAATACGCAAGTGATATTCAAGGCAGAGTGCTAGAAATTGGTGATAATTCTTATACAAAACAGTTTGGTGGAATTGCAGTAAAAGTTAGCGATGTCCTCCACGTCCACTCTGAAAACCCACAAGCAACCATTATTGGTGACTTAACCAACGCTGATAATATACCATCAAATGCTTTTGATTGTTTAGTACTGACACAAACGTTACATATTATCTATGATATTCGTGCAGCATTAGCAACAATTCACCGGATTCTTAAACCTGGTGGAGTAGTGCTGCTAACTGTTCCTGGTATTAGTCAAATTAGTGATGACGAATGGGCTGATTATTGGTGTTGGTCGTTTACTAACCTTTCTATACGACGTTTATTTTGTGAGTTTTTTCCTGATAGTAATGTCGAAGTTAACACTCATGGGAACGTATTGGCAGCAACAGCATTTTTGCAAGGTATAACCACAGAAGAATTACAGCCACAAGAGTTAGATTACCGTGATGCACAGTATGAAATGTTGATTTGTGTACGTGCAGTCAAACCGGAGGTTACAGTATGAAGATACCAGGAATGTGGCAGTTAAGGAAACTCAGCCGAAAAGTAGGCAAACGTGTTCAAGGATTAGTTGCACCTGGTACTCTTATACTCATGTATCATCGGGTTGCAGAAATCGGTTCTGACCCTTGGGGATTATGTGTCAGTCCACAGCATTTTGCCGAACATTTGCAAGTACTACAAAAGTTAGGTTGTGTGGTTAGTCTAAGGCAATTACAACAAATGTTAGAGAATGGGAAACATCCTTCTCGTTCTGTAGTTGTTACCTTTGATGATGGTTATGCAGATAATCTTTACAACGCTAAGCCTTTATTAGAGAAATATAATATTCCTGCTACAGTGTTTTTTACCACAGGGTATATGAACCTGAAACAGGAATTATGGTGGGATGAGCTAGATAGATTATTGTTACAACCAGGAACCTTACCATCCGTTTTACAACTAAAAATAAACGGTGAGGATTTCTCTTGGGATTTGGGTAATGCAGCGACATACACCCAGTCTGAATATCAACAACACCGTAATTTACTGGTTTGGCAAGAAAATTTACCTAGTTTACGTCATCGTCTGTACTATTCGCTATATAAATTACTTTATCCTTTACCAACAAACCAGCGTCAAGAAATTATTGATGAAATTTTAACTTGGGGTAGTTTACAACCTGAAATCCGTGAGACTCATCGCTTTTTAACACTAGAAGAAATGGATAAATTTCAGCCATCTGAATTAATTGAAATTGGTGGACATACGGTTAATCATCCATTTTTATCAACGATTAATTATGCTTCTCAAAAAGAAGAAATTCAGAAAAATAAAGCTCATTTAGAAGAGATTTTTTCCTCTCCTGTAGTCAGCTTTGCTTATCCTCATGGTGATTTTAATCCTGATACTGTAAAAATCCTGCAAGAGCTAAAATTCAGCTGTGCTTGTACCACCAACGTTGGCAGAGTTGCAAGGAAGTGTAGCCCTTTTGAATTACCTCGCGTGCAAGTCGAAAACTGGGACGGGAATCAATTTGAAAAGCATTTATCAATGTGGTTTAAAGAATAATTTTACTTGAGAATATCCTAATTAACTATAATGCAACAAAAGCCTTTGGTCTCAGGAATTATTATTATTTATAATGGTGAAAATTTTCTCACCCCAGCGATTGAAAGTGTACTTTCTCAATCTTATGAAAATTGGGAATTATTATTAGTAGATGATGGTTCTACAGATAATAGTACTCAAATTGCGAAAGATTACGCTGAAAAATACCCTGAAAAAGTTCGTTATCTTCAACATCCAAATCATGAAAACCGAGGTATGAGTGCTTCTCGTAACTTAGGTATTGATAATGCAAAAGGAGAATTTATTGCTTTTTTGGATGCAGATGATATTTGGTTACCACCAAAACTAGAAAAACAAGTCGCAGTATTACAGTCAAACCCCGAAGCGGCTATGGTCTATGGTAGAACACAGATGTGGTACAGTTGGACTGGAAAACCAGAAGATATAGAATACGACCGTTATCGCACACTGGGTGTTCAAGCTAACAGTTTAATTCAGCCACCCACCTTGCTAAATATTTTTCTCAAAGGACAAGCCGAAACTCCTGCTACCTGTGGAGTATTAATCAGACATAAAGTCATCCAAGAAGTTGGTGGTTTAGAAAACAACTTCCGTACAATGCATGAAGACCAAGCATTTTTTGCCAAAATTTGTTTGCAGTATCCTATCTTTGTTGAGGGTGATAGTTGGGATAAATATCGCCAACATCCAGACTCTAGTTGTAATTTAGCATTAAAATCAGGAGAATTTAATCTTACACAAATGAGTCCTAGTTATTGGAATTATTTGATTTGGTTAGAGCAATATTTAACTACAAAAGGATTTCGCAGAACAGAGACTTGGAAAGCACTACAAGCAATTATTTTTCCTCATCGTAATCCTTTATTGTATAAACTATATAACAAAATTTTTGTTCGTAGGTTGGGTTGAGGCTTTGCGAAACCCAACTTTGCAAAACCCAACTTTGCAAAACCCAACTTTGCGAAACCCAACTTTGCAAAACCCAACTTTGCGAAACCCAACTTTACTGAATCTACATTTTCATGACTTTGTTGGGTTATCCGAAGCGGACGCTACGCGAACGTTCCTCAACCCAACCTACAAATTATATTTCTAGGAAATAAAAATTATAATGAATAACTTTTACCCTTGGGAAATCTTAAATATCGATTTGCAACAAGATATTCCTTCACTCCCTAAAACACAAGCAAATAAAAATTTATATCTCATATTTTGGTGGGGGAATACACCTCTTGGACATCAAGAAATTTCTGCACAGCAATTACCTATATCCGCTGAAGAAGTAATTAAAATAGCACTGATTACAATTACTCCGACTATCACAGCATATTTATCAGACAAATCAATTTCCCTAAATAATTCTTTGCTGAAAAATCTGTCTGACTTAGAAACTATCCAAAGCATATGTCAACCTTTAACACAATTCCAAAACAACTACCAAAAAAATTATGAAAATACAGCTTTCCTATCTGTCTCTGTGGTGATATGTACACGTGACCGCTCAAAACAACTAGCTCAATGTTTAGATTCACTACAAAATTTATCTCCACCACCTCAAGAAATTATTGTTGTTGATAATGCTCCCAAGGATAATCTCACCCAACAAGTTGTGGAGCAAATCTCTAATGTATCTAATATCAAATATATTCTCGAACCTCGTCCTGGTTTAGATATTGCTCGTAATACGGGTTTGCTTAACTGTACAGGAGATATTATTGCTTACACTGATGACGATGTAATGATTCATCCCCACTGGATTAGACAACTACAACATAGCTTTACTAACCCTACAACAATGGCAGTTACAGGACTCGTTTTAGCTGGAGAAATTGCCACAGAATCTCAATATATTTTTGAAAAATTTTCTAGTTTTAATCGCGGATATCAACCTATATTATTCGATAGTGAATACTTTAAAAAACATCAAAAATGGGGTGTTCCTGTTTGGCATATAGGAGCGGGAGCAAATATGGCTTTTCGACGCAATATTTTTGAATTGGTAGGAAACTTTGATGAAAGATTAGATGTTGGTGCAGCAGGCTGTAGTGGTGACTCAGAAATGTGGTATCGTATCCTCGCTGAAGGCTACGATTGTCGCTATGAACCAACTGCTATCGTTTATCACTTTCATCGACGAGATTTAAGCAAACTCAATCAACAAATGTTCTATTATATGCGAGGGCATGTTGCTGCATTAATGGTTCAATTTGAGAAGTATAAACACTATGGTAATTTACGACGTTTGTTTTTGAATTTACCAAAATACTATAGTAGCTTAATTTTTGAGGGCTTACTTAAGGGCTATAAAAATAGATATATTACATTGTTTCCGGAAATTTTTGGTTATCTCTCAGGTATTAAATTTTATTTAACTGGTCGATAAATCGAGTATATTGTATTTCTTAATACATACATGATTAACTTTAGCATAAATCGCAACTTAGCAGCTTTACTTATGTACTAAGATGCTAATAAATAAAACTTTGCCATTTATTAAAAATTAATTTATATTTAATCATGTTTAGTAATTTGAGGTTATTAGTATAATATGAAACATTATATTGTCACCGGAGGAGCAGGCTTTATTGGCTCTCATTTAACTGAAACGCTATTAGCAGCTGGTAACAATGTAACAGTAGTGGATAATCTTTCCACGGGAAAGTTCGGCAATTTACCAGATAATCCGCATTTAAAATTCATTCAAAAGGATATAGCGCAATGTCAACCAGATGATTTTCCGGAAACAATTGATGGCATTGCTCATTTAGCAGCTACACCAAGCGTCACAGAATCTTGGTTACAACCACTAGAAGCTCATCATAATAATTTATCAAGCATAATTAACGTAATTCAACTATGTGAAAAACTTAATATCCCTAGATTAGTGTTTGCAAGTTCCGCAGCAGTATATGGACAACAGAATCATTTACCCATTTTTGAGGATTTAGAAACTGTACCTATCTCACCTTATGGGTTACAAAAATTAGTCTGTGAAAAGTACGGTAGTTTATTTGCAGAAAAAATAGGTTTCTCTTTTGTTGGGTTACGCTTTTTCAATGTTTTTGGACCACGACAAGCACCTAATTCCCAGTATTCTGGAGTGATTTCTGTTTTTGTAAATGCAATGCAGGAGAATTTACCTATCACAATTTACGGAGATGGAACACAAACACGAGACTTTATTTACGTTAAAGATGTAGCAGATGGTTTAACCAAAGCTTTAACAAAACCTTTGGAACCCGGTAGTTCCTTAATTTGCAATTTAGGTACAGGAAAAACAACTTCTTTACTTCAGCTTGTGGATGCTTTGAAAGGTATTTATCAGGATTGGAAATCGGAGGTAGGATTTGCTCCCGGACGCTTAGGAGATATTCCCCACTCTCAAGCGGATATTTCTAAAATTACCTCACATTTGAACTTTATTCCCCAATGCTCGTTAGAGTCATCTCTTCAGATTTACGCTTCCAGTCTGGGGTGATAGGGGAGATGGGGAATGGGGGAATTAAAATTTTTCCATTCCCAATCTAATAAATCACTGGATAAATACAAGTATATATACAATACATATTGACTAAACCTAAAATCTAAACACTCTAAACACTAAAACCTAAACGCAGTAAACAAAAAATATATATGCAAAATATGGCACAAAATTAATAATTATTTCACAATATATATTAAGATTTATAAGTGTGTGCCTAATTGCTGGCTACTAACTATCTTTGTTTATTCCCCGTAATACTTAGCGGTTGACAAGTAAAAAAACAATTTTATGTATAATTACTTAGCGAATTCACCTGATGATTTGTACAGCCATCGTCCTCATCGCGGTAAGCATAAGATTTTCTTAAGTATGGCTCCTGGTGCGGGAAAAACTTACAAGATGCTAGAAGAAGCTCACCAGATGAAACAAGAAGGAATCGATGTAGTAATTGGATGGATAGAAACCCACGGACGTGAAGAAACAGTACTTAAAGCTAAAGATTTAGAAATTATTCCACCAAAAAAAATACAGCAAGGGAAGCTAGCTCTTTATGAAATGGACGTTGATGCGATAATTGCTCGTCAACCTCAACTAATTTTAATTGATGAACTCGCACATACGAACCTTTTGGGGTCACAAAACAATAGACGCTACCAAGACGTAGAAGCAATTTTAGCAGCAGGAATAGATGTTTACTCAACTGTAAACATTCAACATTTAGAAAGCCTCAGTCAAGAAGTAACCGATATTACAGGACTTGTCGTCAGAGAATCTATACCTAATTGTTTGTTCACAAATGCAGAGAACGTAGTGTTTGTGGACGCAACACCAGAAATACTAGAAGAAAGATTATCAGAAGGTAAGATTTATCCATCTTCAAAAATGAAGCCAGAGGTACAAAACTTTTTTCAACGTCGTAATATAGTTGCTTTAAGAAAATTAGCTCTTCGACAAGTCGCAGATAAAATAGAGCAACAGAAGATTCAGGAAGCATCTCAATTTAACAAACCTGGTAGGGAATGTAATCGAGAAGTTTGTAGTATCCAAGAAAGAATTTTGATATGTATTTCTGACGAGCTAAATTCTCTAAACGTAATTATTAGGGGTGCGAGATTAGCTGAGTATATGAATGCACCATTCCACGTTTTATTTATCGAAAAACCTGATAGCTACCCAAGTAAAGAGCAAAAAATTTACTTAGCTTCATGTAAACAAATGTGCCAAGAATTAAAAGGAGAATTTTTACACATTTCAGCTTTAAACACAGCAGAAGAAATAGCTAAAGTTGCCAAAGACTACAGAATCACTCAAGTAATATTTGGTCAAACTAATCGTCCTTTTTGGCAAACCCTGCTAAGTAAATCTTTAAGCAATCAACTTATGCATCTGATAAAAAACATAGATATTCATATTATTTCAACTACTAAATAATTCATGTTCTGTAACTCTCTGCGGAACTTTATTGCCTAATGGCAACACTTCAAATAGAGACTGTTAATAATAAGGCTAGTGGTTCATTCTTAGTTGGGCTTCATCCCTAATTTATATATTTAATTTCAAACCCTACTACGAACCTATTTTTCATTTGCAATTGCCACCAATTTACCTTCTTTCGTCAATAGCATACGTTGACCTCGCCAATCAATTATATTACCAAAAAATCCATAGCACCAAACAACAAAAGTAATAATATCTCGTAGAGGTACTAACAACAAATATTTTTGAGCGGCTAAATCTTTAAGAGCTTGAACACCAATAACCCAAGCCATAAGCAATCTCACCACCCAGGTAATACATAATATTTTCCAAGCAAATATAGAAGCATGACTAAAAATTAATAAAAGCAAACTGCTAACAACACCATAGGTAAAAATCAATCCAAAATAACCCCAAGGACGAGAAACTCTCACACAACGTGCCCAACGGGTTTGTTGTTTGATAGCATTTGCTAAGGTATCACAAGAAAGTACGTGTTCAACAATATAATCAGAAAGAACAACTTTATAACCTGCTTGTGCAGGTAAATATCCTAGCTGGAAATCATCTGCTAAATAATCAGCAATTGCTTCAAATCCACCAATATGTTCCAATACTTTTTTACGAATCAATATAGTTGAACCAAAAGCATATTTAATTCTTCCTTCCAATTGGTTACTAACTAAAACTCCAGCATGAAAATCACAAGCTGTACCGATAGCTTCTAAGTTTGTCACCCATCCTTCAGCTAAAGAACGATATAAACAAGTGACTACCCCAACATTCTCATCTTGTAGCGGTTGAATAACTCGCTGCAAATAATCTCTCCCAACACGAATATCGCTATCCGCTAACAACAAAATATCATATCTTGCTTTAGCAAAAGCATTAGCCAAATTACTAACTTTTAAATTCGTTCCAATCACACACTCATTAACAACCAACTGAATATCTAATTGAGGAAAATCATTAATTATTTGCTTAATTACATCAACAGCAGAATCCAACGAGTCACGAACACCAAAAATAATCTCATAATTAGGATAATCCTGCTGGCAAAAAGAAGCTAAATTTGTATAAGTCTCGCTATCACTACCACAAATAGGTTTTAATATAGTAATTGCTGGTAGAAAATTATCATTACTATCCTGCCAACGCTTATTAAAAACACAAGCAGCATAAATTCCATAGCAATAAAACAAAACAGATGAAAAACACAGAACCAAAAGCGGAACCTCAACAATCCTCATCTCTCATCCTCTGCTTACCCTGTGCCTTTTCTTACCTTGGCTACCTTGGCTACTTGGCGGTTCGGAAATAGTATAAAATTGTTACAGCTGCTAAAATTGCCTAAAATTACAAAGTTCAAACCCATACTCATTTATCACAGAACGCACTTGCGAACTTAAATAAGCAGCCAGTTCCGCTTCCCCACCATCAATCATCATCGCAGGGTGAGAATAAATTTCCACCAAATCAGCAGAAATTTGTGGTATTAAACCAAGCAAATACTCCTCAGTCATCCCACCAGTTTGCAGTAAACCATAAACTCTATCAGCAAAACCAATACCCTTGGATTTTAACAACTTTTCACTATAACGACGCAATCTTCCAAACACAATAGACCAAATTATTTTAGTAACTAACCCCTTATTATTCAGTTTTAAATTTATACTTAATTCCTCAGCAGGAAGACGAATAAAACTAATACCAAATTCCGGAGCTAAATCAACTAAGATACCCATAACTACAGGATGAACATGCATATGCAAATGTCCATCTACATGAGAAAGCGGCAGACCTGTTGCACGAAATTTTTCCAACTGAGCACGGATTTCTTGGTAAAGTTGCTCGTGTGTTGCTTGATGAAATTGGTAGCGTAATCCTGCTTTAGTCGGGTTATCAGAAAAGTTACCTTTCGCATCAACCAAATCAGGGATTTCTTTTGGGGACAAAGCCGACTTCCCACATACCAGCACCAAATGCAAACCAACTCCCAAATGGGGATAAGCACGTGCTAAATCAATTGCTTGTTCAACTGCATCCCCCGTCACCATTAGGCTTGTACTAGTTAATACTCCTTCTTCGTGTGCCTTGATAATTGCTTGATTCACACCGTTGGAAAAGCCAAAGTCATCACCATTGATAATAATACGACGAGGGTTGTTTGTGGGTAGAGACGCGATTAATCGCGTCTCTACGGATTTGGAAGTACTATTTGTCACAATGTCTATGCACTTTTAAGTTTCGCGTGTTCTGCTGCTTTTTGATGACGTTCGTTCAAATAAGAGAAAAATTCTCTTCCTTCTCGCAAACGACGTACTAACATTTGTCTGTCTGTCAGCATTTCCTTTACGATTGGGATGATAGCTTTGGGGCGGAAGTAAAATTGTCTATACATCCGCTCAACTGCATCTTCAATTTCCGCACTCGAAAGGTCGGGATAAGCCAAGGTGGAAGTTTGAATTCCTGATTCGGCTACTAGGGATTGATTTGGGGATTGATTTGTAAACCAACCGTTAGCTTTGGCTTGTTCGTAAAGTTCCGTTCCTGGATAGGGTGCTGCTATTGATACTTGAATTGTGTGGGGGTTGAGTTCGCAAGCAAAGCGAATCGTTTCCTCTACGGTTTCTTTGGTTTCGATTGGCAAACCAATAATAAAAGTACCATGCACTGTAATACCCAGTTTGTGGCAATTTTTCATAAACTCCCGTGCCACTTCTAGCTTAATGCCTTTTTTAATGCGGTTGAGATTTTCTTGATTCCCGGACTCAAAACCCACAAGTAGCAAGCGCAAACCATTATCACGTAGTGTTTTCAGAGTCTCGTAATCCAAATTCGCACGAGCATTACAACTCCAGGTGAGCTTCAGCCGTTTCATGTGTTCGCTAATTGCGATCGCCCGATGTTTATCGATGGTAAAAGTGTCATCATCAAACATATATTCCCGTACTGTGTCACCAAAGATTGCTCTGGCTTCTTCCATCTCACGACCCACAGCATCTGGACTTTTGGTGCGGTATAAATGCCCACCAATTGTTTGCGGCCATAAACAAAAAGTACACTTCGCTGGACAACCGCGACCAGTGTAGAAGGAAATATACGGATGTAAAAGATAACCAATAAAATACTTTTTAATATCTAAATCACGAGCATAAGTAGGTAAAACACTGGGCATTGAGTCCCAATCGTGAATTAAAGGACGGTCTTCGTTGTGACGAATATTACCTAACTTATCGCGATAACTTAAACCTTTGATTTCATCCCAAGGATTCCCCTGTGCCAGTTCAAGACAAGTGTAGTCAAACTCATGACGACAAGCAAAATCAATTATCGGGTTTTCCTGTAGAGTTTGTTCTGGTAATATTGCAACGTGCGCTCCTACAAAACCAATTTGCACATCTGGGTTCGCAGCTTTAATAGCCTCCGCACACTTGACATCATTAGCAAGAGAGGGAGTACTGGTGTGCATGATAATCAGTTCGTAATCTCGAACAATTTTCAACACATCATCCACAGTCTGTTCGTGGGGAGGAGCATCAAGCAACTTGCTACCAGGTACAAGAGCAGGGGGTTGTGCTAACCATGTGGGATACCAAAACGAAGTAATTTCGCGCTTAGCTTGGTATCGGGAACCAGCACCACCGTCAAACCCGTCAAAAGAGGGAGGGCTAAGAAATAAAGTTTTTTTCACAGAAACCTCGTAATAAAGAAAAAAGTAAAATATTTGTTATGAGGATTAAATAGCGATTAAATTCGGCATTAACAATTTTGCATTAATTCGCATTAACTTTAGTTAAATATGACTAATTACCTAACAGATTTTGTAACAACTTTGTTTTATTTTCATTTTTTTTAATTAATTTTTAAGAATTACCTGGTAGATTAAGATTTGCGTAAAAAGTAATTTTTTTCTCCCTTTTCCTTCCACTATGAATCTAATTTATTTTATTTTGCGTTCTTCTTTAAGAATGATGGCAATTGCTATCATCACCGGGTTCTTGAGTGGGGGTAGTAGCGCTGCGTTAATTGCCTTAATTAGTAGAGCATCAGCTAATGGGGGTTTGAACTCGTATATTTTTTATATTGCTGTGGCATTCATCGGATTGGCTGTGGTAGCTTTAATCACCAGCATAATTTCCCAAGTGATGCTGATTCGCTTGTCAGAAAAAGCTGTTCTACAATTAAGGATGAGTTTGAGTAATCAAATTTTGAGTTCAGAATTAAGCCGTTTAGAACAATTAGGAAATCCTCGATTGTTGGCAACTCTGACAGAAGACATAAAAACAGTTGCGGATGCAGTTTACGCTATTCCTTTTTTATGCATTGACATAGCAATGGTGTTAGGTTGCTTAATTTATATTACCTGGCTCTCTTGGTTAGTATTGTTGATAGTTATAGGAATAACAGTAGTCGCATTGGGAAGTTGTATATCGCTATTACAACAAGGAAAACATTTTTTATCTTTAGCAAGAGAAGATGAAGATACACTATTTAAACATTTTAGAACAATTACCGAAGGAACTAAAGAGCTAAAACTCCATTACCAAAGACGAGAAGATTTTCTCAAAAGACAACTAGAATCAACAGCAACTAGATTTAAAAGTCATAATACTCGCGGTTTAACTTTTTTTGCTATTACTACTAGCTGGGGAAGGTTGATATTCTTTTTTGCAATTGGTTTTGTGCTTTTTGCACTTCCGAATATTATTAGTATTAATTCCCAAACACTTTCTGGCTACATTTTAACATTTACATACTTAATGTTGCCGATGGACAATATCGTCAGTAAACTCCCCTTATTGAGTAAAGCAGGAATTTCTTTAGCCAAAATAGAATCATTAGGTTTATCTTTGTCAGAAAAAGCAGAAAAATTTACTGCACCACCTCCAGTTAAATTTGATTGGGAAAAATTACAATTTAAAAATGTCACCCATACTTATCGAACCGATAGAGAAGATAGCGACTTTATTCTCGGACCAGTAGATTTAATACTTTATCCAAAAGAATTAGTATTTATAGTTGGAGGTAATGGTAGTGGTAAATCAACCCTTGCTAAACTGATTACAGGACTTTATATCCCGAAGTCAGGAGATATAAAATTAGATGAGCAGATGATTACAGAGCAAAATCGCGAATGGTATCGTCAGCATTTTTCTGTGGTTTTTTCTGATTTTTATTTGTTTGATGAACTTTTAGGCTTAGAAAATAGTGACCTAGATAATCAAGCAGAAGAATATCTCCAACAACTGCAACTGGAACATAAAGTTAAAATCGAAAACGGTAGACTCTCTACAACTTCACTTTCCCAAGGACAAAGAAAAAGACTAGCTTTGCTCACAGCTTACTTAGAAGACCGACCGATTTATCTATTTGATGAATGGGCCGCAGACCAAGACCCAGTATTTAAAGAAGTTTTTTACACTCAGCTACTACTTAAACTGAGAAATAAAGGTAAAACAGTTTTAGTCATTAGCCATGACGACCATTATTTCCATCTCGCAGACCGGGTGATTAAACTCGATTATGGAAAAGTAGAATACGACAGAAACCAGCACCAAAAAATGTAGAGACGCGATTAATCGCGTCTCTAGAGGGTTGTGTGCTGTTGCGGTTATCCTGAATTTGTCTCTGAGTTATATTAAGGTTCGACTTTTACAAGAGTTCCAATTTTCACTTTTTCATAAAGTTTCATCACGTCTTCATTCTTCATGCGAATACAGCCATGAGAAACAGCTCTACCAATTAACTTAGGCTGATTTGTTCCGTGGAAACCAAGTTGAGTTTTGCCATCAGTCCAGATACCAATCCATCGGGGTCCAAGTGGATTAGTTGGTCCAGGATAAATATATTCACCAGTTTTAAAGCTCTTAAAAATTGGGTCTACTTCCATTGAAAATACTTTAAAACTTCCTTTCGGGGTTTCCCATCCTGCTTTACCTATAGCCACAGGAAAACTCTTCAATACTTTATCCCCTTGATACACAAAAACCCTTCTAGCTTTCAACCGAACAACAAGATGAATCTCGTCTGCTGTTGGTTCTGTTGCTCTGGTTGGTTCATCTGGAGTATTAGTTGAATCTGTAGTTGCGGGGGGTTTTGTTTCTGGAGTTGTCGTGTTGGGATTGGGTGATTCTAGCTTCGCTGGTTGCTCCCCTTTTGATGGCTCAGAAGCACTTGCTTGTAAAGAACGAAACGGTAATAAATCCCCTGTTGTAAAACACATCAGAAGAACTACCAGGGGTAATAATTTACCTTTTAAAATTTTTAGCGTATTCAAGTTTAAGTAGTTTTTCATACTACAATTCAATATTTTTACTAATATAAATAAAACAGTGGTCACTAAGCAATTCGCAATTCGCAATAAGCGCTCCGCTCCACTGCGTGTTCGCGCCAGCGTCCGCTTACGGATACGCAATTCGCAATTAAGACCTAATGCTTAAAAGCGGAGCTTGAATTTAAGAGTAAAAAAACCGGGTATTTTCAGTGTATAACTAAAACCCGGTTATTTAATCACTTGGTACGAATCTTTAGAGTATCTTTAATTACCAAGTCTGAGGGATAACTTTATCAGGGGTAGCTGGTGCTGGTGCAGCTTCTGGTGCTGGTGCGGGTGCGGGTGCCGGTGCTGGTGCTGGTGCAGCTTCGGGTGCTGGTGCTGGTGCTGGTGTAACTACTTGAGCGGGTTGTTGCTCTACTTGTGTAGTTTCTGGCTGTGTCGTTTGTTGAGTGGTTGTAGTTTCTGTTCTGGATGCACCAGCGGTAGAAGTAGCTGTGACTATTGAGGGTGCAAGTGCCACTTTACGGAAAGAATTACCATCAACAATCACTCTTTGCCCAATCAGGTGACCTAAGGTTCCTCTTTCTCCCTTGGAAACAGCGATTTGTCTGCTTCCACCATTTTCTAACTCAATCATTACGACATCACCAACTACGTCGTAGACTCTACCAAAATTTCCATCACCTGCGTTTGTGGATGTGTTTTGTTGCTTGAATTCAACATTCCCTGGTGCGCTTTCTGGTGTTGGAGCAGGTACGTTTTCTGGTGTTGAGTTAGGTGTTCTTTCTGGTCTGGGTGCGTTTTCTGGTGCAGGTGCGCTTTCTGGTGTTGTTGGAACAGGTGCAGGTGCGCTTTCTGGTGTTGCAGGTGCAGGTGCGCTTTCTGGTGTCTGTGCCAGTTTCTCACTAACTGGGGTAGCTGCGCTTACGTTTTGAGCAAATAGTAAAGGTACTACTGCGATTAAAGAAAATAAGATTTTTTTCATGATTAACTTGGTTCCTCTTGTTTCCGAATATATTGCCGCTCTCTATTGCGGCTCATCCTCAAATGTGAGGATTTTTTCAAAAAGTTGAAAGTGAGCGGAATCTATTTTGACGAACAGATGAACGAACACTTCCCAGATTAAGACTGGGAGGAAAAACTTTTTTAAAGCTCAGTAAATATTTAACATCTCTTTGTACACAAAGCAAAGGTTTTTTTACTAGAAAATACGCAGAGTTTTATTTTGAACAATCCTTCAGAAGCTTGAATTCATTGATATCGTAGCGTTTCAAGGATTGTTTCAGTCCTTTGGATTTGCGATTTATATTTAAATTTCTAATCGCATAATTTTAGTATATTATAACCTGGGAGGGATGCTTTTTTTTGCATCATATATTTTTACTACAAACGAGTATAAAATAATTCAATGATAAAAATATTTACAATATGACATCAGTAGAGAATTAAAACAAAACTAAATAATTTAAATTAAATACGTAGAGACCGAAGTAATTCGGTCTGATTAATCGTGTCTCTACATACCAAATTATAAAAACAAACGTATCTAAGAAATTAAACTCCGAAGTGAGCAGCTAATTGTTCCGAGCTACCAATCAACTTACCATCGATAAATACTTGAGGAACTGTTGTTGCACCTGTAACAGCTTTTAAGGAACGAGTAGTTACGTCTCTTCCTAAAACAATTTCCTCATAATCAAAGCCATGTTCTTGTAACATTTTCTTGGCTTTTGCACAGAAAGGACAACCAACTTTGGCAAACAATGAAACTAATGCTGGTTGTTTTGCATCAGCATTGATATACTTAAGCATTGTTTCTGCATCCGAAACCTTGAAGGGGTCTCCTGGTTCTTCTGGTTCAATAAACATTTTTTCAATTACACCATCTTTAACCAGCATTGAATAACGCCACGAACGCTTACCAAATCCTAAATCTGATTTATCGACCAGCAGTCCCATACCTTCAGTAAATTCACCATTACCATCAGCAATCATTGTGATATTTGTTGCTTCTTGGTCTTTTGCCCAAGCTTCCATCACAAATGCATCATTCACGGACATACAAACAATGTCATCTACACCGTTTTCTTTAAAAGCCTTTGCTAATTGGTTATAACCAGGCACGTGAGTTGACGAGCAAGTTGGTGTAAAGGCTCCAGGTAAGGAAAATACAACTACTGTCTTACCTGAAAACAGTTGACTTGTGGTAATTTCTACCCATTGGTTATCGTGACGGTTACGGAAAATGACGTTAGGTACTCTTTGTCCTTCATGATTAGCTAACATAGTTCAAACTCCTTGGAAAATTTAACATCAATCATTTTACTTTAACAATTAAATCATACTCATAACGACTATGAGTTGTCAAGTGTGAGGAGTGGGGAGTAGGGAATGAGGGAGACGTAGGATGGGTTAGGCGCATTTGTAAAACTAAATTGGAAGCTCTTTAACTTATAAAGCGCCGTAACCCATCACCCCTTTCACCTTAATGCGCCGTAACCCATCACCCCTTTCACCTTAATATTTGCTTTATAAATTATCTTTTAAAATCCATTACCAATTAATATAAATGGTGCCCAATAATATGGATGTCTAAATGCCTAAATTTAAAACAAGGGTAGCAATAATGAGACGATTAAGCATAAATATGAATTGATATGAGATGGTTATGCTATACCTTTCCCAAAAATATAAACAAAGTGATATAGATAGTAAAATTAATTAAGTATCTTAACAAATAAACTTATCAAATCCAAAATCCTAAATTAGTACTATGTCTCAGCTAGAAAACGCTCAAGTAGCATATCAAGGATTCACAGAGCAATTTCAAAGCGCTATTATCAGCACTGTAAGTCAAGAAGGTGTTCCCAACGCTAGTTATGCTCCCTTCGTAATGGACGAGAACAAAAATATCTATATATATGTCAGTGGACTTTCCACCCACACACAAAATCTACATGCTGTCCCTAAAGTGAGCGTATTATTTATCGAAGAAGAATCACAGACTAAGCAAATATTCGCACGTCGTCGTTTAAATTTTGATTGCTCAGCTACCTTAGTGGAACGAGAAACTGAGTTGTGGAACCTAATTGTTGATAATTTTGAATCGCGTTTTGGGGAGATTATTCCTGTGTTGCGCGATTTGCCTGACTTTCGTATTTTTCAACTCAAACCTAGTCAAGGTCGCTTTGTAATTGGTTTTGGTGCTGCTTACGAAGTTGACCCCAGCGATTTTAGTCGTTTAATTCACATCACTAAATAAAAACCTCACCCCCAACCCTAAAAATCCCACCCCCAACCCTAAAAACCCCACCCCCAACCCTAAAAACCCCACCCCCAACCCCCTCCCCGTTTACGGGGAGGGGGCTACGAAAAATAGAATAGTAAATAATCTAATTTGTAATTGCAATTTTTAGTAAAATTCATCAAAAATCGTAGCCCCCTCCCCGCGTGCGGGAGGGGGTTGGGGGTGGGGTTTCTTATAATGGGACGAGAAAAATGTTTGCGCTTCTGTTGTAAGCGGTGATGAATCTCAACTCTTATTTGCCAACTGTATCTTCATAGAAAAGGGGAAACAAGTGTTATTATTTATTTTTTCAAATTTCAACAAAAGGAAGGACTAGATGCCGCGAATTACAGGAATTATCTTTTTGTTATTTTTCCCAGCTTGCTTAGGTGTATTGAGACAAATTATTTGGGGTTCAGAATTAACTCATCAAATGTTGGCTTTGGGAACATTCTTATTTTGTATAGAGCAAGCAAGGATGGCAGTAAAGGATTTGCGACAAATAACTGATGCAAAAAAGCAAATTAATGATATTCGTCTGAATAATTTTCAAAAAATAACTATTAGTACAATTTTCATAGAGCTTATAGGATTTTATGTATCATCAACTTGGTGGGGATGGGGGTCAATTATCATTTTAATTAGCCAGGTTTGGTTTAACCTGTTTGCAGGAGTCAAAATTCAAACTTCCCCAGAAATAATTATTAAATCTTGGCATATTTCTGAGCGCTCGCTAGTCTTGTTTGCTGATGTTTTAGGATTAGTTTTAGTTAGTCTTTGGATGTCTAATATTGCTTCTAACTTGATAGCTTGGGGGCTTTTTGCAATGGTTATTATCTACGGTAGTGTCAAGTTATTTCTAAGATTAATATCCAGCAGCTATGGAGAACTTAAGCAGGTATCTCAGCAATCAAATCAATAAAAATTAGAATTAAAATAATTATCAGTAGTTTCTACCAAATTTATAAATATAAATATAAATATAAATATAATGTAACTATTTATTTTATAATTCTTAATCATTAAATACACATAACGCCTCCTCTATATCTCCTCTATGTGTATGTGTTTTTTTGAAGTCATTATTTTTTTTGCAAAAGGGGGTAAAACACCTCACGGCTACCATGTGTTTTACCCGTGTATTCCCTTGACAAAATAATAAAAATATGTTTTCTTAGAATGGCAGTTTGATGAAGGTATTTTTACGTACATAAACTAAAAAAATATTGCCATAACTCAAATATCTGAGATGCTTAATAATCACAGATAAAACAGGAACAACACTTAATGCGTTGTTACACATCTTATTTGTGCCTACTATTTACCTCATCAAAGCTTTGCATAAAATTCTGTTGCTACGTAGAAAGTGTATGAACATAGTGAAATTTTTAGAGAAAAAGCCGAAAATATTTTCCGTTTTATTCAGTATTTTTCTCGTTGCTCTAATTAGCTTTATTGACTATAAAACGCCAGGAATTTCTTTGCCGTTCTTTTATGTGTTTCCTATTTTAGTAGCAACATGGTTTGCAGGTTTGTATGCTGGTATATTTATATCTGTAAGCAGTTCAATGATGTTTTTAGCAGACTATACAATACCAGAAAAATATCATCTATACTACCCTTTCGTAAAATACTGGGATACTTTTATATTTCTAAGTTTTTTCTTATTAACTACTTATTTGTTATCGAAACTTAAATTTACTTTAAATAAATTAGAAAAACTTGCTCAATGTGATGGTTTAACAGGGTTAACCAATAGAAGTTTTTTTATGGAAATAGCAAGTCATGAACTTAATAGAGCCTTGAGATATAAAGAGCCTTTAACTTTAGCTTATTTAGATATTGATGATTTTAAAATAGTCAATGATACTTGGGGTCATAATGTTGGTGATGGTCTTTTATGCTCTGTATCAGATATTGCCAGAAAAAATCTCCGAAAAATAGATGTTATTTCTAGACTTGGGGGAGATGAATTTGCTATTTTGTTACCACATACAGGATATGAAGATGAAAAAATTGTTTTGGATAGATTCCACAAAATTCTTTTAGAATCCATGCGAAACCAAGGATGGCCAGTTACTTTTAGTATTGGAGCCATTACTTTTACCCGTCCACCTAATTCCGTTGTAGAAATGATAGAAAAAGCAGATGCTTTAATGTATCGCGCAAAGAAAACAGGAAAAAATTCACTCAGGCATGAATTATTAACTACTGCGATAACTGCAAAATAATTTTGAATAGATGTAGAGTAGTAGAGACGTTACATGTAACGTCTCTACATTTTTTTAGGCGTCGTTTAACGCTGCAATACCTGGTAAAACCTTACCTTCAAGCAATTCTAAACTAGCACCACCACCAGTAGAAATATGACTCATTTGGTCAGCTAAACCAACTTTTTCTACAGCCGCAACAGAGTCACCACCACCAATAATAGTAATAGCACCAGTTTTGCTAATGTTGGCTAAAGTGTGGGCAATCGCTTCTGTACCAGCTGCGAATTTGTCAAATTCAAACACACCCATTGGTCCGTTCCAAATGACGCTCTTACAATCAGCAAGTGCGTCTTGGAAAACTTTCACAGAATCAGGCCCAATATCTAAACCCATCCAACCATCAGGAATATTTTCTATGCTGACGGTTTGGGAGTTGGCATCAGGAGCGAAGTTATCTGCAACAACTACATCGGTAGGAAGCAGGAAAGTAACACCTTTTTCTTTAGCTTTAGCTTCCAAAGAGCGAGCTAATTCCAACTTGTCATCTTCCACCAAAGATTTACCCACACTCAAACCACGGGCTTTGTAGAAGGTAAAAATCATCCCACCGCCAATGATGAGCTTATCGCATTTTTCTAGCAAGGTTTCAATAACACCAATTTTGCTAGAAACCTTGGAACCACCAATAATAGCAACCAAAGGACGTTGGGGATTTTCGATAGCATTTTGCAAATACTGCAATTCCTTCTCAATCAAATATCCAGCCACTGAGGGACTAAGATATTTGGTAACACCCTCAGTAGAAGCATGAGCGCGGTGGGCTGTACCAAAAGCGTCATTGACGTATAAATCGGCATTAGCAGCTAGTTTTTCGGCAAATCCAGCTTCGTTTTTCTCCTCTTCTTTATAGAAGCGAACATTTTCTAGTAACAAAACTTGACCATTTTGCATTGCCCCAACTTTAGCGGCAACTTCATCACCAATACAATCGTCACATTTAATGACTTGTTGCCCTAATAACTCAGAAAGACGGTTGGAAACCGGAGTTAGGCGTAATTTTTCGTCAACACCCTTGGGACGTCCGAAGTGACTTGCTAGAATTACCTTAGCTCCCTTTTGGGTTAAATCCTGGATTGTGGGCAACGCTGCACGAATGCGAGTATCGTCTGTAATGTTTCCTGAGTCATCGAGAGGTACATTAAAGTCTACACGCACGAAGGCGCGTTTACCTGATAAATCAGCAGACGATAAGCTAGCGATACTTTTCTTAGACACGGTACCAAACTCCTGACTACCTTTTTGTTATTGTTTTTTAAGTAGAACCATTCAGATTTTACTGGAGCGGGGGTGCGGAGGAGAAATTTCTATGTTCAAAACAGTACTATTTCCAATTGACCGAAGCAGAGAAACGCAAGAAGCCGCTGAAATGGTTGCTCAAGTCGTGCAACAGAACGGCAGTCGCTTAGTATTGCTGTCTGTTGTCGAGGAGAAAGCCCAAGATGAGGCTAGCACAGACCCAATGAAGTCAACTGAAGCGGTCGCTAAACTACTGGAGACCGCTAAAGCCTCGTTTTCTAAACAAGGTATTTCCGCCGATACCATCGAACGTGAGGGTAAACCCGCGTTCGTTATCTGTGATGTCGCTGACGAAATCGGAGCGAGTTTAATCATTATGGGTTGTCGGGGATTAGGGTTGACCGATGAGGGGGCTACTGAAAGCGTCACCAGTCGGGTGATTAATCTTACACCTTGTCCGGTGTTGATTGTGCCTTAAAGCAGCTACTTGCAACTAACAACTGCTAATTGCAATTAACAACCACTAATTGTAATTAACAACCACTAATTGTGGGGTGGGCATCCTTGCCCGCCCTTACTAAGTAAGAAACAAAGTAAGAAACAAAATCGCGAGCAACCAACAATATCGCGAGCAACCAACAATATCGCGAGCAACCAACAATATCGCGAGCAACCAACAATATCGCGAGCAACCAACAATATCGCGAGCAACCAACAATATCGCGAGCAAGATGCTCGCACTACAAATACGTCTGTGTAGGCGGTGTAATACATTTATTTTGGGAACACTATACATGAACAAGTAATTTGATTTGGAAAAATGTCCCAAAATAAAGATTCATGGGTAGAACAGATTTATCAGTACGTAGAATATTATTACTGGGAACCACAATATTTAAATAAGAAAACATCAATTGCGGAAGTTCGCGCTACGATGCGAAAAACAGAAGCACCATTAAACGCGATTCTTAATGTCAGTCTTCGACTTTTGCCTTCCAGAATATTGACAAATTTATTAAGTTTATTCAGTGAAGCAGATTTTGGTAAAGAATTTGCGTTGATAGATATTTTATCCATAATTCCCGAAACGGGTTACTTTGCTCAAGCTGATATTACTTTAGAAACAAATACATCTCGTATTTTTATTGAAACTAAAATCAAATCCGACTTTACACTTTCACAGACTTATAAATATATATTCTTACATGCTTGGTGGAATCAGAAAACAGGTATCTATAATAAAAAGCCATTTATTTTCTTTCTATCCCCAAATTATATCCATAAGCAATGGGTAGCTAAAGAACGGAATAAAATTTTTGCCAAAGAGAATTCAGTCACAAGTATTGTAGAATATCTCAATGAAAACCCTTTTCCTGTAAAATTGGGTAATTTATATTCAACTGAATTGTTACATAAAGATGCTATACAAATATTAAATTCATAGCAACTAGGTTCCGCAACTTGGCAAAATATTGGAGATTATTTAAATAACGAACTTGAAGACATTAAGCAGCGGATATATGATGATAGCCAAGAAGTAATTACTAAAATTATTTATGACTTTTTATCTGAATTAAAAAGTCGCAATCTTTATATACCCAATATTCAATCATTTGGCTACAATGAATAAATATCTATCTTATAGCGGTTTGTTTTAATTCCGGTGAAGTATACAAGGGCGGGCAAGGATGCCCACCCCACAAGAGTTTTATTTTTCTTTGTACCTCACTCAACTGAGAACCGCTATAGAATATTTCAGGAAAATTTTATGCAGTTAACCCAAAGTTATCATCAAGAACTTTCCTACCATATTTCACCAATAGTAGAAAATTTGCTCCAAAATAACAGTTTATACTTGGTTAAATAAAAAAAACATGAAACGATTGAAATATTAGTTGATTTATTTAGTAAATTTAGTCCAGAAGAGATGACAGAAATTAAAGATGATGATTTAATCGACAGGATTGATAGTATCCTGATTTTAGAAGCAGTTTCAGGTACTTTTAATGATTTAACACCTGAGCAAGTTGCGGTATTTGATGAAGCTGTTGAAGGAAAATAGGAAGAGTGACTTATTTAATAGACTTATTCCAACAACCAATTAAATAATCCCTCAACCGTGAGACTAAAAGACGATGCAAATTCTGGTACTGGCAAAAGTGCTCCAGGTTCGTCGTAAAACGTGGTTGGATGATTTTGATGGAAAACAAACACAGATTGTTCCTCCGGGTCAATAAGCCACCCCATTTCAGTTCCATGTTTTAAGCAATGTAAAATATTTTTGGTAACTTTAGTTTGGCTTTGTTCTGGAGATAAAATCTCAATTGTCCAATCTGGAGCAATTGAAAAGATATTAGCAACCCCACCGTTTTCTTTACGCGGAATTCTATCCCAAAGAAACACAGAAATATCAGGTACAATTGAGCGTCCACCAAAAGTACAACGAAGCTCACAGAAAGCTCGTGCAATTTTTTTGGGTTTCACAACCAAGTTAATTGCTGGTGCTAATTCAGTTTGAAGTGTACTGTGTTCCCCTTGTGGCATTGGCTTTTGGATGATACGTCCATCAATGTACTCGCTGGCTGGTTCTGTCTCTGGCAACTTCAGAAATTCTTCTAGAGTAATGGGTTTTAAAGGGGTCTGTACCATTTTTGCAATCCTGACAGAGAATTGAAAGTACTGCCATTAATTGTCATTTTACAAATAATGCAGTCAATTGGGGTGGGTAATTTATTTATAGGGGTTATCAGCAGTATATGTGGGCATTTCTTAGTGCTATTCGGTGATATTGAGGAGGGTGGGCAAGAGAAAGCCACCCCACAAGATTTGTACTATGCTGTTAAATAATTGAAACAAAACTGTTGCGAGTTAGGCTAGATGCATTAATTCCAGAAAGAACAGCCAAAGATTGGTTTGTGTTTCTATCACTAATTAAAGTATCCCGACCTTGCTGAGTAATTAACAAAGAGTCGAACTTCAAGCCACTTGCACCAGCAATTAAATCTTCACCCAGACGAAAATCCATAATACTGTCTGTCCCTTGACCAACAGCAACAACAAAAGTATCTCGACCAAAACCACCTCTGAGGGTATCGTTACCTAGACCTCCCCAAATTTCATCATTACCATCTTCACCCCAGATTTGGTCATTACCCGCATTGCCAAATATACGGTCATTGCCAAAACCACCGTAGATAATATCATCCATGCTAAAAGTAGAACTATTTGTAATTCCTGTTAGTTGGTCTCCGTAGATGGTATCGTTACCGTCTTGACCCCAAATTTGGTCATTACCCAGTCCACCAATAATTGTGTCATCACCACCCCATGCGTAAATTAAGTCGTTAAAATCAGTTCCTGTTAGTGTCTCAGCATCCCAACGACCATTAAGAGTAATCGAATTAGTTGTTGTGTTCAGAACAGAAATAGTAAAAGTTTGAGCAACAGAAGTATCTACACCGTTATTTGCAACACCACCATTATCTTGAACATATGTTAAATCTCCTGTTTGAGTGTTTATTGTTGGTGCGATTTTAAAAATGCTGGGGTTGCTCAAAACTTCAACAATGTACCTTTGGACATTTTGATTTGCTTCGTTAGCACCAGGATTAAAGTTATTCACCCAACCTTTAAAAGTCAATTCTCCCATACCATCTCTAACAGTTTGACTAGTTCCCATCGTAAAACTAGGAGCATCATTAATAGAGTTGATATTAAAGTTAATTGTTTGGCTATTAGTCAGTCTTCCATCGCTGACAGTATAACTAAAACTACCAGCCTCACTATTAGCATTAGCAACAGGACGGAACATCAACCAGGGTATTTGGTCAGCACTTAAACGTTGTCCGTTGGTAACTTCGATACCATTTGAAAGATAAATTTTCCCTTTAGTCGCGTCTGGTATTCCTGTAATAGTAGCGGTCAAAAGGTCACCATCAATATCGCTGGGTCTTGTGATATTTAGTGATGTATTAAAAGCGGGTTGTCAAAATTTAATAATACTGTAGTACGAACTGGCAACGTAGTTAAGTCACGGCACCGATACACAACGAATATCAAAGTATCGAAGCAAATTAGCCTGCGCTTACCGTGCAGCTTATGGCGTAGGTGTTTTGAGCATTTTTCTGGGAATCCTCGCGTTTGTTGCTAGCAATCAACTTCCTGGAGGTATAATATTCGGAATCGTCTATTTATCTTTCGGTTTACTCTATCTAGCTCTTGGTTTTTTTGTACAACGTAAATCAAAACTTGCCTTGGGTATTGCGGTAGGATTTATGGTAATAAGCCTTTTAAGTGGTATCTATAGTACCATTCAAACTGGTAAGCCTTTTGGTCTGATTATTCCCACCGCATTCTTAAGTCAAGCATGGGAAGGATTTGAAGCAATAAAAGTGTTGAAGTCAAAGACTTGAAGTTGGAAGCATATCAAATATTAAAATAAATTTTTTTAGTGCGGCATAAGCCGCTATCACTCTGCTGACGATATTTCTATTTAGCCTTTAGTGTTTTAGCAATTATTTGTTTTGAGCGTCGTACCTTACTAACAGCGATTATCGCACCACCAGTCAGCCAAATCCCCCAAAAATTACCAGGTTCAAAAACTTTGCTTGTTGGAACTGGAACTACATTTGCTTTAAGTGCAACGAAGCCAACCCTTGAAGGAACCCTTGATAAACCTGCTTTTAATAAAGCCTCTCTCCATTCTTGACTAACTACTAGCAATCCATCTTTCCTTAAAGTATTACCATCAAGAAACGTAGGGCTAGCAGTTGAAAAACTAAAAGTACTCAAATTCTTCAACGAAGCATTATTTTTAAAAGAAAGGTCATTAAAGCTAAAACTTAAATCACCAATTTCAAAAGGATTGGGTAGATTCATACCGGGAGCGACATCATAAATAAACTTACCAGCATATTTAATTTCTCCTTGAAAATTGCTCAAGCTACCATTTGAAGTATCGTAATCAAATGTCAGATTACTCCCAGATGAATTTGAGCTAGGAGGAATCACTTTTAAACCAAAAGGAGAGCCAAATTCTCCAGGAACAAAACCTTCTACTGACTTAAGCTTAAGGAAAGGTTCTAATATTCCTGTATATTCAGAGTGAAAGCCCAAGAATGTTGTTGTACCAGATTCGACTTGATATTTAACAACTTTAGCTAATGTACTAGGTTGTAATGATGCAGCACTAATTACAGCAAGTCCCAAAACTACACTTAATTTCTTAATTGCAATGACAAAATTCATTTTATTAAACCTTTGCTGTAGATAATAATACTTACATTTATACTTTCGGAATTTACTTATCGTCATCTGTTTTTATGTAAATATAAGGTGAAGACTCCGTAAATTATTACACTTTGTTTTTGGCTATAATTTTAAACCTCAAAGCAAATGCATCTATTCTTTGCTATCATTCCCTCTTAACCTCATAGATAAATATTGTGAAATATCTTCAAAATAACTGTAAAACTTGCTCTCGCTGGCTTTATCAAAATCCGTTTATGATTGTTAGTAGTCAAAATAAAACCAAATTTATATGCCAGTTGTCGCAGCTAAATCCTACGTAGAGTATCGAAACGATGCTTATTGGGTTGAAGGAACCCGGATTTCTCTTGACTCGGTTGTCTACGCTTTCCAAAGGGGATTATCACCTGAAGCTATTGTTCAGTCCTTCCCATTGCTGACACTAGAGCAAGTTTACGGGGCGATCGCATTTTATTTAGCTAACAAAACTGATGTTGATGCTTATCTTGCTACAGAGGAAGCAGCCTTTAATGCTATGCCTCAACCACTACAATCCACTGACCCAGATTTGTACAACAAGCTCATAGCAGCAAAGAGCGCAAGAAAGAAGGTGGACTCGTGAATATTCGCGACCAAGCAGATGCGGATTCAAATCAAGATATAGTGACAGCAGTACTACGACGAGAACCCAACATTGATTTCCAAACAGCTTTTGCTGCTGGATTAGAAGGTGTAAAGGACACAGAAGTATTGGCAATTGCTGCACAGCAAGGCCGTATTCTAGTTAGCCATGACAGAAAAACAATGCCGTCGGAGTTTGCTGAGTTCATCATAAACGCTCAAAGTGCAGGAGTTATAATCGTTTCCCAAAAACTGCCAGTTGAACTTATCATTGAGGAATTAATTGTGATTTGGGCTGCATCTAGTGCAGAGGAATGGATTGACCGTATTGCTAAACTACCTTTATAAAAAATTTTTAGTGTAATTAGAAGGTAAAAAAACTCAAAACCCAACCGTTAGTACGATTGGGTTGAGTTGGGGTAAGTCCCCATGCTTTGCTATATAGATTTGTTATAGTCGCTTGTTTTTAAATGGCACAAGCAGGTTTTAAATAATTACGGAGAAGCCAAAATATTATGTTCTCCGTAAGCTGTGGTTGGTGTTCTATAACTATCTATCTATAGGCTCAGCAAAATAAAATTATGCAGTCTTACGATTAAGTCAGTCAAAATTCCTGAAATGCTTGGGACACAATCAAAATAAAAAAACCCAATCATCAAGATTAGGTTGAATGAGGGAAATCTGTGTGGTAGTGATAGTGTGTATATAATTTTTTATAGTTGCTTTTCTAAATATAGATACACCAATAGGTTTGACGATTACGGAAAGTGAGAAGAAATTTTTGGGGATTTTACTGTTACTGATTTAACTTTGATACAGGATACTCTCTTTTATTTCCCCCTTCCCTCCTAGGGAAGGGGGGTAGGGGGGTTAGGTCTGTGTGGTCAGCAAAAAAGAAGGTGCAGCAAAAAGCCACACCTAGCAAACAGAATATACAGTTGACTCGAAAATCCAAATAGGCAATTACCAATTAGCCATTAGCAATTACCCAAAAAGCTAACCCCCAGCAACCGCAGGAACAATACTCACCTCATCACCATCTTTCAACGGGGTATCAGTACCTTCCAAAAAGCGGATATCTTCACTATTTACGTATAAATTTAGAAAACGCCGTGGTTGACCCTTTTCATCGCATAGCCTTTCCTTAATACCCGGACAAGCTTGCTCCAAAGAATTTAAAAGCTCACCAATGCTAGCACCACTACATTCGAGGGTTGCTTGGTTATTCGTAAATTTTTGCAGTGCAGTAGGAACTAAAACTTTTACAGACATAATCAATTGTTAACTGTTAACTGTTGACGGATGACCGTTGACGGATGACTGTTGGCTGTTGACTATTTTATTGTTACTCATTTAGTTGAATGTTATTCAACCCTCAACAATTAGCAGTTTACTGTTTTTAACATCTGGAAGTGATTCATAAAGTAAATATTAAGTCTACATAAGTGATGGGTTACGGCGCTTCATATAACTTAAAGAGCTTCCAACCAAGTACTACAAATGTGCCTAACCCATCCTACGTAAATTTTACTTTTACTTTTACTTTATAAATGGCCTCTCAACAATTAACAGTCAACAGTCAACAATAAACCATCAACTAAACCAAAACTTGCTGCCATTCCAAACGTTCCAAAGTGCGAGAACGCTCTAGAGCTTGTTCAAAGCTATCAAGTTTCGCATCAATTGTTAAGGGTTCTCCGACATAGCCCTGAATTGCTTCTTGGGTTTTTAAGCCGTTACCAGTGATGTAAACCACAGTTGTTTCCTCTGGGTCAATTTTACCAGCTTCCACCAGTTTCTTTAACACCGCAACAGTTGTTCCACCAGCGGTTTCGGTAAATATACCCTCGGTTTCGGCTAGTAGTTTAATGCCTTCAATAATTTCAGCATCAGTCACCGTTTCTATATTGCCGTTTGTCTTATTCGCAATTTCGACTGCATATACACCATCTGCAGGATTACCAATTGCAATCGATTTAGCAATTGTGTTTGGTTTCACTGGTTTAATAAAGTCGCGTTTTTCTCTGAACGCTTCCGCAATAGGAGAGCAACCTTCAGCTTGTGCCCCACTAAAGCGGATTTTTTTATCTTCCACTAAACCAACTTCGACGAACTCGCGGAAACCTTTATAGATTTTGGTAAATAAAGAGCCAGAAGCTAGAGGTGCAACAATGTGGTCGGGTAGTTCCCAGCCTAATTGCTCAGCGACTTCAAAAGCCAGAGTTTTGGAACCTTCTGAGTAATAAGGACGTAAATTAATATTGACAAATCCCCAACCATGTGTATTGGCGACTTCAGAACAGAGACGATTTACTTGGTCGTAGTTACCTTTAACAGCCATAAGTGTGGGACTGTAAATCAAGCTACCCAAAACCTTACCAGCTTCCAAGTCTGAAGGGATAAACACACAACAATCTAAACCAGCATGAGCCGCAATTGCAGCAGTTGAATTTGCTAAATTACCAGTACTAGCACAAGAAACAGTAGTAAAACCTAATTCTTTGGCTCGTGAAAGAGCAACGGAAACTACCCTATCTTTGAAGCTGAGGGTAGGCATATTGACGGCATCATTCTTTATATATAGCTTTTTCAAACCTAGGCGACGAGCTAAGCGCTGGGAACGTACCAAAGGAGTCATACCAGTTCCGACATCTATATAGTCATCGGTAGCAACAGGTAAAAAATCACGGTAACGCCATATAGAGTTTGGACCAGCTTGAATTTTTTCGCGAGTGACAGTGAGACGTAAGTTGCTGTAGTCGTACTTAACTTCCAATGGGCCAAAACACAATTCGCAAACATGAAGTGCTTTTGCTTCATATTCCGCACCACATTCTTTACATTTGAGACCTTGGAATGGGGCTGTAGTTTTTTTGGTTGTGGTAGTCGTCACCTGAGTCATAAAAAAAAGCCTTTTCTGAATTGTCCGTCAACTGTGGACTGATACTAGCACGAGTAAAAATACCCGTCAAACAATCCCGACAAATTTTGTCGGGTTTTATTTTTGCTAGCCAACTCAAGGTTAAAAGCCTTGTATAGCAAAGTTTTTCAGTGCTTTTAAACGCGAAGAACAAAAATTGACAAATTGTTAAGTTTTATTAAGTTAGCGATGCCCAGTAGTAGGATGGGTTAGGCGCATATGTAAGACTTAGTTGGAGGCTCTTTAAATCGGATGAAGCGCCGTAACCCATCAATTTTGTAGACTTAATATTTACTTTATATAGCGGTTCTTGCTCTGGTGAGGTACACAAGGGCGGTTCGGGATGCCCATCCACAATACTTTACAATTTTAAGCTGTACTCCACTTGACTGAGAACCGCTATAAATCAGTTCTAAGTCATAATAAATTATTAGGAGTTGAACATAAATGGCTACTTTAACTATTCGTTTACCAGATGAAAAACATACAAGATTAAAGGAACTTGCCCAAGCTAGAGGAGTAAGTGTGAATAAACTTATAGAAGAACTTTCCACCATAGCTTTAGTTGAATTTGATACATATACCAGATTTAAAGTAATAGCCGCAAATGGCGACCCTGAAGAAGGTTTAAAACTACTCGCAAAGCTTGATGCTTTGACAGAAGAAAAGTAAGGAAAGGCTTGCGGAGGGGTATCCCAATGTTGCAAAAAGCTCTTCACTTTAGTGAAGAAATTTTTGTTGCAAGAATCGATTTCAATTGAGCCGTAATGTTTATGTAATAAAGATTTTACAATAATGAATTATGTAACTTCTGCTTTTAGTTCTTGTGCTATCAAATCGAGCAATTCTTCATCTGAAGATGAATTTTCCCAATCACCTGATAGCTTAATTCTTACTGACTTAGCACCACCACTTGGCGTACAAACAACCCAATATTTATTGTCTTCACCCTTGACTTTAGCTGCATCACTTTTTTCTTCGCTGTCGGAAAGCCCTGAATAAGCCTCCGCACATGACCAAGTGATATTATCACTGTCTGTAACTTCTCTTGCCATTGAATACCTCTTTTTTACTTACAAATATATTTTTTGCCTTACTTCTAAACTTCTATCTGCGTGAGGATTTTTAGATTGACAATTTATACATTGGTTCAAGTGCGCGCGATAAAATTGTAAAGGTGGTCTACCTTTTTATCAAGATTTATTTATCACTGCTACAATTTTTGTAGTTAGTAGACTTCAAATAAAATGTCATCTTACTGTTATCCAGTTATTGAAACCACTGAAATCGAAACTACATTTATGGAATTAGCAGAACAATGGCGAAGTGAGACAGGAATGCTTTCTGTTGTATCCAAAATATCAATGCACCCAGCTTATCAAAGAATAATTGGAATGGGACAACCTGTTGTACCTTTAATTATGCGCGAACTTGAGCGGGAGCCAGACCATTGGTTTTGGGCTTTAAATGCAATTACCGGAGCAAACCCTGTCAAAGTCGAACAGAGTGGTAGGCTTCCACAAATGGCTCAAGCATGGGTTGAATGGGGCAGAGCAAATGGCTACAGATGGTAGGTTGGAAAGCTATAAAGAAAATAAGTTTCCCAACTTAGCGAGGAATCAGTATTCTGTAACCAGCAAGCAAAGCACGCAATATAATTGTTTCGCCTGGGCTGCTGCGCGGATTGTAATCATCCATTTGTATGAGAGAGAGAAAGTTCCTTCACCCGACAGATTTTTAGTGATATATATGAACTATTTTTAATTTTTTCTTTATAAACTTATTGCTAATTGCGAATTGTTTAACCCCCACTAACAGGAGGAATCAAAACCACTTCATCTCCATCTTGAATAATCGTATCAGGTTCAACAAAATTCAAATTAACACCAAAACGAGTCACATCACGCCACCGAGCGAGCTCTGGATGTTCATTAATAAGACGTTCCCGAACCTCAAAAACTTGAGTATTTTCCGGAAAATCAAGTACTAACTCCGAAACTTTATAAGCTTCTTGATAAGCAGCAAACAACTTAACAGTGATACTAATACCAATTTTAGACATAACCCCTCCAAACTACTAACCCAAAACTCAAAATTATAATTCAACTTGTTTAAGCAAAGCCATCCACATATCTGGTGGGTTAGAGTAGTAATCAATTTCCTCAACTTGGTATTTATAACTATTACCATCAGCCCCAGTAATTATTATACAGTCACCACTGTTGACATTCTTTCCTGTTGCAGTCATTTGGCTTTTTTGTGTATCTTCCGACTTTTCCAATACGTAATCTTTCCCACAAACCAAATTAGTATAATTGTGGGTTTTAGTCTCCAGACGGGACTTTGACTTGATAGGCTGAAAACCCAACAGCGATAAAAATCTCAATAAGTATTTCATACATCATTCACTGAATAATAATTAGCTATTAGAAACACACTATATGTAATTAGTATTTTGAAGCCATTATCAAAAATCTACCAGGACAATTTTAACAAAAGCTCTGATATATACTTCTAAAGATAGTAGCTTAAATCAAGGCATTATGTATTAGTAACTTGTTAAACAAGTTTTAGTAAGTTAATGACACGTAAGTTGGGCAGTGCAATTCTAGCCAATAAACGGACTAAAGGTTCGTAGTAGCGCTTTAATATGCCAATTCCTGCTTCCTCTTTACAAAAAGACGGTATAAAGAGGCTTCATAAAGAGACTGCATAAAGAAATGGCGCTAAAGCGCTACTACGAACCTAATTACAAGTGTTTAGCCGAACATAATATAAAGTTATAGCTCATGATGGTTATGGTGCGTAGCAAGGCACCACAATAAACAAAGAAAAAATTAGCTATAAATGATATTAAAACAATGTTGCAGTAAAACAGTTGGAAAACTTATGGGCAAGTAAAATCTTTAAGTATTATCAGGTTGCTATCAAAATACTGTATCTACTAATAAAAAATCAATTTAACCTTTAGTACTACAGACCACATAAACTACTTTTTTGTAATGAAAATAGAGACGATGAACAAGTGCAAGTGTTAAATTATATTTTATGAATTACTGTTTAAATCCCAAATGCCCAAACCCAACCGACCCGATGACGCCAAAAGATAGTGTCTTTTGTCGCCATTGTGGAGCCAGCTTTATATTACCAAATCGCTATAGAGTAACTCAGGTTTTGGGAAGTGGTGGATTTAGTAAAACTTATGAAATCGAATATCAAGGAACAAAAAAAGTTCTTAAAGTCTTAGATTTATCTCGTTTTAACAATAGAGAAAAAAAAGAACAAGTTATTAGATTATTTAAGCGAGAGGCTGAAATTTTAAGCCGTTTAAATCATCCGGGAATTCCTAGAGTAGAAAAAGATGGCTATTTAGAATTACATTTTCCTAACTATCAAGAAATGCGACATTGCTTGGTAATGGAAAAAATCGAAGGTATAAATTTACAACAATGGTTAGAAAATCGTGGAAATCAACCGATTACACCTGAGCAAGCTTATCTTTGGTTAAGACAATTAGTAGAAATTTTAGATATAGTTCACGCACAAGGTTTTTTTCATCGAGATATAAAACCAGCTAATATCATGTTAAGAAGCTCTGGAGAATTAGTTCTAATAGATTTCGGAGCAGTTAGAGAGTTAGCACAAACTTATATACAAAAAGAGCAAAGCCTTACAGGTACAGCAATAGTTTCCGCTGGTTATACACCTAGGGAGCAAGAAAAAGGTAAAGCAATCAAGCAATCAGACTTTTTTGCATTAGCCAGAACATTTGTGCATTTGCTGACTGGAATTCATCCCATAAATTTACCAGAAGATTATAAAACACATCGGTTAATTTGGCGAAATAAATTACCATATTATTCGGGTAAATTAGAAAATATATTTAATTTTTTCCGCATCAGAGCACTATTTGATTTGTTAGACAAAATGATGGAGCCTTTGTGGAGAAATAGACCTCAAAACACGCAGGTAATTTTGAAAAATCTTGACCATAAATTACCAATGCCCAAAATTCCAGTTAAAACAGCTAGTGCAGCAGCTTTATTTGTAACTTTAGCTTATAGTTGGAATTGGTATACAACTGGTGTAAATGGCTGTTCAAAAATTTGGCTTCGCAGTTTTCCTCAGGGTGATTCCATGAGTTGCGGAGAAGAAATTCTTTTACCAAATCCCACAAATTCAGAAAAGCAAGATGGAGTTCAAGCTATTGCACAAAGAAATTATCAAGAAGCTGTAAAAAAACTGGAAAAAGCATGGCAAGAACAACCAGACCCAGAAACATTAATTTACTTAAATAATGCACGTTTAGAATTAGAAAAATTTAAAACTTATACTATAGCTGTCGCAGCACCTATTTCTAATAACAACGACGGTATTAACTTCAGTCGCGATATTTTACAAGGTATTGCACAGGCACAAGATGAATTTAATCAAAATAACAAAGATAAAAAAATTGGCTTACAAGTTTTAATTGTCAATGATAATAACCAGCCACGAGATGCAGTAAGAGTAGTTAAAGAGCTAGTTAAAAAACGCGATGTTTTAGCTGTTGTTGGTCATTTTAGAAGCGATATAACCATAGAAACCGTTAAAGTTTATCAAAAAAATGAGTTATTATTAATTTCTTCCACAGCAACATCAGAAGATTTATCAAATGTTTGTCAAAAATCTCATCCGCATTGTTTCTTTCGCGTAGTTCCTAATAATAATATTACAGCACAAGCTTTAGCTAAATACTTAAAAAAAGAAAATAAACAAAACCCAGTTGTATTTTTTAACCCTGGTAGTAATTATAGTAAATCGTTACAAGCGGAAATGAAAAAAGAACTTTCCCGTGTAGGTGGAAAAGTTATAGCAGAAATACCTTTATACGAGAATTGGGAACAAAATATTAACCAAATGCAGGCAAAAAAAGCTGATGTTATTGTTTTATTTCCCACAAGCGATGGTTTAACCTCCGACTTAGCAATTCAAGTAATTGAATACGCTAAAAATAATAAATATTTGATAGCCGGTGGAGACAGTCTTGCAATTAGAAAAATACTCAAAGAAATTGCCGAAAACGAAGTCGGTTCAGTTATAGCATTACCTTGGTATCCAGGTAGTACTCTCAATTTAGATTATACTCAGCAAGCAAAAAAATTATGGGGAAAACCTGTTAACTGGCATACTGCGCTCTCTTACGATGCCACTCGGACATTATTAACTGCTTTAGAACAACTTCCAACACCATCACGCACTAGCTTAAAAAATATCATAGCCGACCCTAATTTTAAAGCTACAGGTGCAACTGGTGAAATTCGTTTTGCAGCTAATGGTAACCGCAAAAAGCCTTACGTTCATTTAGTCAAAGTTACACGAAATCCTGTAACAAATGAGTTAGAGTTTCAGTCTTTACAGCAGTTTTCAGGTAATTAAACAACACAGACCTAACCCCCCTACCCCTTCCCTACAAGGGAAGGGGGGGAATAGGGTACTTTGAAGTGGTAAATGATGGTACATCAAAAAATTTCAAAACTCTTGTGGGGTGGGCATCCTTGCCCGCCCGCTTCTACTCCACACAATGACAATAATATAAATGATTAAAAAACTTGCTCTAAACTTTGAAAATCCCGCTGCACCTCGTTACATAAAGTTTTATTATTGGGGTCAGTTTTCAAAGCTTTTTTAAGATAAATCCTCGCTTTAAGTAATTGTTTTTGTGCAATTAAAGCCCGTCCCCAAATTTGATAAGAAACAGCCAACCACTGACGCACTTCCATATCTTCGGGTAAACGCTCAGCCAAAGCTTCCGCTAAAGCAATAGCTTGTGGGAAACGCCTTTCTTTCAAAAATATTTGTAACTGTTCGTAGGTCTTCCACTTTAACCGCTGTTCAATTTCCCGAATATTAGGAGGCTTAGGTTGCGGTTGTTGCTTTTGCTTCTCCTTTTCTTTTCCCTTTACATCTACTTCTTTTCCCTTTACATCGGCAGAAGCAGGTTCCGACTTCTGCTTAGGGGTGCGAACTTTTGTAGCCTTCTCCTCTAGGGTTGTATCTTTCCCTGGACTAGGCTTTTGGATTATCTCAATAGGAGGCACAATTTGCAACAGCAATTTGTACGCTTCCGTCAGCGTAATAAACTTTTCTTTAGCTCTTAAATCACCAGGGTTAATATCAGGGTGATATTGCTGCGCTAGCCTACGGTAAGAGGCTTTAATATCAGCAAACGAGGCTCCAGACCTTAAACCCAATAAGCGGTAGCAATCTCCAACATCCATTTTGAGCATCAGCTATCATGTATACAGCTATCAGCCATCCAGCTTAAAGCCTGAATTTATAATAATAAAGACTAATTTTAAAATGTAAAGTTCTTGGGAATACAAATTTGGGGAATGGGGAGTTGGGAATTGGGAGTTGGGAGTTGGGAGTTGGGAGTGGGGAGTGGGGAGTTGGGAGTTGGAAATTACAAAAAATTAAATATTAATTTAATATTCTCCCTCATCTCCCCACTCCCCATTCCCCATTCCCCATTCCCCACTCCCCACTCCCCACTCCCCACTCCCCACTCCCCTCACTTAGACGGGACGCTCTTCAATCACTTTGTCAATTAGACCGTATTCCTTAGCTTCCTCGGCTGACATGAAAAAGTCTCTATCCATGTCTTTTTCGATTTTCTCAAGGGTTTGACCGGTGTTGTTAGCGTAGATTCCATTTAGCTGACGACGAAGCCTAATAATTTCTTTGGCTTGAATTTCTATATCGCTAGCTTGTCCGCTTGCACCACCAGACGGTTGGTGAATCATTATTCTGGAGTGTGGTAGGGCTAAGCGCTTACCTTTAGTTCCACCTGCTAGCAGGAATGAACCCATCGAAGCTGCTAAACCAACACAAATTGTTACCACATCTGATTTGATATGCTGCATGGTGTCATAAATCATCAACCCGGAGTTGACAACACCACCAGGAGAATTGATGTATAAGTAAATATCTTTACCTGGGTCTTCTGAGTCTAAGTAAAGCATTACCGCAACAATTTGGTTTGCTATTTCATCATCAATGTCTCGCGGGAGGAAAATAATACGCTCGCGATAAAGACGATTATAGATATCAACCCACTGGGTATACTGTTCCCCCGGCATCCGGTAAGGAACCTTTGGGACGCCTATAGGCATTTGACTACTCCTAAAATAGTTTACTGTTGACTGTTGACGGTTGACGGTTAACTGCTGATGGTTGACGGTTAACGGTTGACGGTTGACGGTTAACGGTTGACGGTTGAAAGGGAAAAAACATCTATGAGTTAATTCGCTCGTTAGTCAACAGTCATCAGTCAACAGTCATCAGTTAACAGCCAACAGTCATCAGTTAACAGCCAACAGTCAACAGATAAATTAAAGAACTCCAGCGGGTAATGGCGATTTGGCTAGTTCTTCTTTAGTTTCAAAAACTTTGTCTATAACACCGTATTCCACCGCTTGTTGAGGTGTCATATAAAAGAGGCGGTCCATGTCTTTATGGATTTTTTCTCTATCCTGTCCTGTATTGCGGGAAAGGATATCGAGCATTGTTCCTCTATTTGTCAGAACTTCCTTAGCCTGGATTTGGATGTCGGTTGCTTGTCCTCTTGCTGCGCTCATTGGCTGGTGCAGTACAATAGTCGCATGAGGTAAAGCTGTTCGGTAGCCTTTCGTGCCCGCAGACAAAAGCATTGCTGACATACCCATCGCGCTACCTATACAAATGGTGTGGATGGGAGGCTTAATATATTTCATCGTATCGTAAATGGCGAAGGCTTCTGTTTCAGCGCCATAGCCCGCCGTACCGATAGAGTTGATGTAAATTTTAATTGGTTTTTCTGGGTCGTCGGACTGTAAGTACAACAGTTGTGCGACTATTAGCTCCGTAACTGCTGCCACCAGCGGCATCCCAAGATAGACGATACGTTCCTTCAGCAATAAGGAAGGTAAATCTGGTGGTGGAGTACGGTAGGAATTGTCGCCGTAGTACTGGGCTTGAACAGCCTTGATGGGGGAAGTTTCCATAGCAACTGTTGCCTGAGAATTAATGCCTTTAACTGTATTACATCCTAACGCGATGCTTGCTATTATGCCTGGTACGGATTTCTGCTATTCGGTAAATAGATTTTTATTAAATCCTGTAAGCGGACGGCAAAGGCTATAAATCTTGGTAATGGCTAATTGGTAATGGGTAATTGGTAATAAATAATTGCTGGGAACTCTTTTTGCTCTAGTGTCAATGGCAACAACCAATGGAACACAGGAACGGTTATCCCTCCATGTCGAGGCTGCTATGCTAGTTAACTCTCGTTATCCTGAAGAAATCTAGTTTTTGCACTTTTTGGTAAATTTGCCTACAAAGATATTCTAAATATTATTTAATGTATTTGTATTTTATTCTTTTTTCCGTAGTGCTGAACTAGGATTTTGAAGTTATTTATAAGTATGTGTAGCTTGTATAGGACTCTTGGTTTATGAAGGTTAGTTTGCAGCCTGCTCTTAGCGATTATAACTTAGACGCCAACCAACCCAATAGTCAGCGTCAGTTGTCTGTTTCAATTTCAGCCCTAAATGAAACTTTCGACAGCAATGTACCGCTAAATTTATGTTTGATTTTAGACCATAGTGGCTCAATGAGCGGGCGACCTTTGGAAACTGTCAAACAAGCCGCTATCCGTTTGGTTGACCGACTTAATCCTGGTGACCGACTTTCGGTTGTGGTGTTCGACCACCGTGCGAAAGTTTTAGTACCCAACCAAGTTGTGGAAGACCCAGAAAGCGTAAAGCAACAAATAAGCCGTTTGAAAGCAGACGGAGGAACAGCTATCGACGAAGGATTGCGCTTGGGGATTGAAGAACTAGCTAAAGGAAAAAAAGAAACTATTTCACAAGTGTTTTTGTTAACCGATGGGGAAAACGAACATGGAGATAATAACCGCTGTTTAAAATTTGCCCAATTGGCTGCTGGTTACAATTTAACTCTCAATTCCCTGGGGTTTGGTGATAATTGGAACCAAGATATCCTAGAAAAAATCGCTGATGCTGGTGGTGGTAGCTTGTCTTATATTCAACAAGCAGACCAAGCAGTAGAAGAATTCAGTCGCCTTTTTAACCGGATTCAATCCGTAGGTTTAACTAACGCATATCTAATATTTTCTTTAATGCCCAACGTACGCTTAGCAGAACTCAAACCAATCGCTCAAGTAGCACCTGATACAATCGAATTACCAGTGCAACAAGAAGCTGATGGACGTTTTGCGGTACGTTTAGGGGACTTAATGACCGACTCAGAACGTAAAGTCCTAGCAAATGTTTACATCGGTCAATTTCCAGCAGGTACTCATCCAATTGCGAAACTACAAGTACGCTACGATGACCCAGCAAAAAAACTAACGGGAGTACTTTCCGAAAATATACCAGTAGAAGGGAATTTTGTAACGAACTATCAACCCGTTACAGACCAAGAAGTACAAAAATCCATACTCGCTTTAGCTAAATATCGACAAACTCAGCTAGCGGAGGCTAAATTACAACAAGGTGACCGTGCAGGTGCAGCAACAATGCTGCAAACAGCCGCAAAAACAGCTTTGCAAATGGGAGATACTTCTGCTGCAACGGTACTGCAATATTCTGCAACCCGCTTGCAAGAAGGAGGAGACCTTAGCGAAGCAGACCGGAAGAAAACACGGATTGTTTCTAAAACAACCTTGCAGGATTCTTAAACAATTCAAAATTCAAAATTCAAAATGCAAAATGCAAAATTAAAGAAAAGCAAATTCAATTTTGAATTAATAAAACCTCTAAATCTACTTATAGAGATTGTAATTTTGAATTTTGAATTTTGAATTTTAAGTTTTGAATTTTAAGTTGATGGTATTTTATGATTAAGACTAGTGGGATTCATCATGTAGCTATTATTTGTTCTGACTATGAACGCTCAAAGAAGTTTTATACAGAAATTTTAGGATTTACGATTATTGAAGAAACTTTTCGTAAAGAAAGAAATTCTTATAAATTAGATTTAAAGGTGGGGAATAACGACCAAATAGAATTATTTTCCTTTCCCAATCGACCCAACCGAGTTAGCAATCCAGAAGCATGTGGGTTAAGACATCTTGCATTTAAAGTGGAAAATATTGAGCAAACAGTAGCTTACTTAAAATCCCAAAATATAGAAGTTGAAAATATTAGGGTTGATGACCTAACAGGTAAAAAATTCACATTCTTTCAAGACCCGGACAATTTGCCATTAGAAGTTTACGAATTATAAATCCCCGTTAGCTGTCATTGCGTTCGCGTAGCGTTCCCTCTTAGGGAATGGAACGAAGCAATCCCAGGTAGCCAGGGAATAAATTAAGAGTCTAAAAGCTGAAGTCCTCTTAAGAGGACTAAAATCACAAATCCAAAATAGATAATTTCTACAAAATTAGGATGTTTCCAAAAATTTTCTTATTAGTCCTCTTACAGAGGACTTTTGCTTTTAGACTCTTAATTTATTCCCTGGCTTGCGGTACGAATGCAGCTTAAAATTTTATTTACTACCTACTTCTTCTTCGCTTTCCAAGTCCCACCATAAACATAAAAAGGGTTATCCAAGCTCACCATATCCCAACATTCGCGGCAAACAAAAACCCAGTTCCCATCTTCTTCATATTTAACCCTATACAAAATCGCTGCAGTTTGACTACAGCGACCACAAGGTTTTACCCTAATTGAACGTCCCATTGATTGTTATACAAACTCTACGTGAACGCTTTTTCTTGGGGTTTAGCGAATATCATTCTCCCAGCAGAAGTTTGTAACGCACTAGTGACTACTACTCTAATTTCGCCACCAACATAACCACTTCCTTCCTCGACAACAACCATTGTGCCATCATCAAGGTAACCTATCCCTTGGCTGGGTTCTTTTCCTTCTTTAAGAATTTTCAAATCAATGTTATCACCAGGTAAATAGCTAGGACGTACAGCATTTACCAAATCATTCACATTTAATACCGATACTTTTTGCAAAGTGGCGACTTTGGATAAGTTATAGTCGTTCGTTAGCAATATAGCGTTAATTTCTTGAGCAAATTTGACTAATTTTGCGTCAACGGTGGGAATATCTTCGTAATCAAGGGAATTTAACACGATTCTGTCTGGATAATCTGTTTTTATCCGGTTAAGAATTTCTAAACCCCGTCTTCCCCGCACCCGCTTTTGGTCTTTGCTCGCGTCTGCAACTTGCTGTAATTCCTGCAAGACAAACTGAGGTACAATTATTTGTCCTTCTAAAAAACCTGTCTCTAAAAGGGTTTCTATTCGACCATCGATAATACAGCTGGTATCTAACACCTTAGTGCTGGCAGGCTTCAATGTTCCTTCCACTACCATTGTTTCTACAGTGTTGGGATTGATAAGGCGTAGTAAACCCCTTCCATGAGTATCTGCTAAGTTCATACCTGTAACAGCCAACACAATACTACCAACAACTGCCACCAAGGGCTTAATAAAACCAAAATCAGCTGGAATGGGTAACAAAAATAGTGGCGCTAACATTAAGTTGGCAACAAGTAATCCAATTACCAAACCAATAGCGCGAGTCAAGATAACTTCTAGTGGTAATTCCCGGACTTGTATTTCCAGACGGCGGTATTCAGTCTGAAATCTTAGCCCAAAAGCTCCACCAATAATAGCAGCAAAGACAGCAACGATAAAACGTAAAGCATCTAAGTTTGTCACCCGACTTAGTGCTTCAGTTGGAAGCAAATCGGTACTGTAGAAGCCGATTCCCGCCGCTGCCAGGATGAATGAGAGAATAATAATGGCATCAAGCATGGTTGTATAATCTTCCTGAAATTATATTATCGGATAATCCGAAGTATTTTTTATATCCTCGGTAACATAGATTTAGAATTATTTACAAAAGTAAGAGGAATGATAATTGATAGCATCTGCAAATATTATAACTAAATAGCCTTATATTTTAGTTTTTTCATCTTTGTTATTGAAATATAATAATAATTTATGAAAGTCACATTAATTTACATTATTTGTAATTCTTGAAAACATAAGTTAATCATGAACTCATAATGCTTCAAAAAGTTATATTTCCTAGCGTTCCTAACTCTGCTTATGTGCATATTCCTTTTTGCCGACGTCGTTGTTTTTATTGTGATTTTGCGGTTTCGGTTGTTGGCGATAATAAGCGAGGAGAGACATCTGGTACTATCTCTCATTATGTTGATGTATTATGTGAGGAAATCCTCATTACACCAACCTTAGGGCAACCTTTAAAAACAATTTTTTTTGGTGGTGGAACTCCTTCACTGTTATCTACACAACAGTTACAGTGTATATTAAATACGCTCGATAAGCATTTTGGTATTTGTGATTCGGCAGAAATTTCTATGGAAATTGACCCAGGAACGTTTAATTTAGGGCATATCCAAGGATTTCGTGATGCTGGAGTCAATAGGGTAAGTTTTGGTGTGCAGGCGTTTCAAGATGAACTGCTAAAATTATCTGGTCGCTTGCACTCAGTTTCTGATATTTTTGCATCGGTAGAATTAATTCGCAAGGTAGAGGTTCCAGAATTTAGTTTAGATTTAATTTCTGGTTTACCGAACCAAAGTTTAGAAATGTGGCGAGAATCTCTTGACAAAGCTATATCTTTAGCACCAACACATATATCTATTTATGATTTAACCATCGAAGCAGGGACAGCTTTTGGTCGTTATTATAAACCGGGTGATAAACCTTTACCTACGGATGAAACAACTGTAGATATGTACCGGATGGCACAAAAGGTTTTGACTAGCGCTGGATACGAGCATTATGAGATTTCTAACTATGCTTTACCAGGACATCAGTGTCGTCATAATCGGGTTTATTGGGAAAATAAGTCTTATTACGGTTTTGGGATGGGAGCTGCGAGCTATGTTGAGGGTAAACGATTTACTCGTCCACGCAAAACTCAGGAATACTATGCTTGGGTAGAAACGGGTGCGGTGGTTGATTGCCAAGTTACACCGCTTAATGAAGTTTTATTAGAAACCTTAATGGTGGGATTGCGCTTAGCTGAGGGTTTGAGTTTGCAGGTTTTGCAGGAAAAGTTCGGTGTCGATAAAGTGGAGAAAATAAGAAAAATTTTACAACCCTACTTAAAGTCTCAAAATGGTCAAAAGGCTTGGGTAGAGATTACAGACGAAAAGTTAAGGTTTACCGACCCAGATGGATTTCTGTTTTCCAACGTGGTTTTGTCCCAGTTGTTCACCGAATTAGATAAATAACAACCCCCCGTCATTGCGAGGAGGAACCCCCTGTCATTGCTTCAAACAGTACTTATATCACATCTCAACCATAGAAAGCTCGCATTCCTTGCATCCTCAGAGTTGTGTCAAAATGTAAATGACAAATACCTGATTCGGAGCGCTTGCTCTAAACCTCTATATATTTAAGGATAAATCCGAGCAATGGCAGAAGAAACTAACCCAACTCCAGCAGCAGAGCCAGCAGCCGCACCAGCAGTAAAAGCAGCTAAAAAGGAAAAACCCGCAGGTCCAGAAACTAAGCCTTTTGCAGAATTTGTTGAGCAAGACTATATACCAGCCATCCAAAAGGCAATCAGCCAGGTAGGGGTAAGTGATTTGCAATTGTCACTTGTGAAACAGAAATTCCCAGTTAAAGGGATGGAATCTGTAGGGGATTGCTGGCAAATGATAGGCTCATGGCAAAATGGGCTGCGTCAATTTAATCTATATTTTCCAGATGAAGATATTCAAGGGAAAAAGGGTTTTTCTTGTAGCGAAGGTAAAAAGAAACCCAGTACCCTAGAGTCTTTCTTGATTGACGAGCGCAAAATGACTCTTGACCTGTTGGTTTGGGGTTTAATTCAGCGCTTAAACGGTCAAAAATGGCTCAGCCGAAATTAGGGAGTAGGGAGTAGGCAATTCGCAATTCGCAATTCTCCACTCCCCCACTCCCCATTCCCCACTCCCCACTCCCCATTCCCCATTCCCCCCTTAACCGAGTTCATGAAAATGGTATGTGACGGCTCCAGTAACGGGGTCGTTGTCTATTTTCACGTAACCGGATTTAAGCATTTCTTTAAAACAAGCTTCAACTTCAGCAAAAGTGGCTCCCGTCTCTTTTACAGCTTTAGTCACGGTGAGAAATCCACCTGTTTTGTCAGCGACTTCGATAAGCTTTACCATCAATTCTTGACCCGTAGGACGGTGAACTTGGGTAGCAACGATTTGTTGAGTTTCAGGTATTCCCCAAGGGTCTAAACCACCTTTGAGCCGGAGCTTCATGTGGTGTTCGTCTACCATGTCGTTAATCAGAAATAAATCAATAAACTGGCCGACACCAAACATCCCATAAGTAAATAGCCATAATAAGCCTGTGCCAATTTTACCATTGTATATACGGTGCAATCCTCCTAGACCCAAAAACCAACCCGCAGATAAAATATAGGAAGTTGTTACACGTTCTTGCTTCTTGGTGTTTTGCATAATCAATTATCCTTAAAACCTTTGGCGCTTTAGCTAGTTATTATTAATACTCTTTACACTTAGTTTGAGAACGGTTCATTCAAAAGATAGGAGAAGCAATTCAATATCAGCTAACCTAAGCGGTGTCAGCAATTAATTTAAAAAACTGATATCAAGCATTAAGTAAAATTATAATGTGAAATCTTTAACGCTTGGGGAGATTCATCAGGGTTTTTACAGTTGCTTTCCTTAAAATGCTTTGTACTCATATATGACTTCCTACTCCCACTTAGCAATTCCCGAAAACAAGCAAAAATTTGTTGCAACTCTTAACGTTTGAGATGGCTGTAAGAAGTGCAAGGCTTGGTAGACTGAATTTTATACTATGCGACTAAATATTTATCGTCGTATTAATTGGTTTTGTTAGGCAATGCCAAAGTTGAGCAAAAAGGATAAAGGACAACCAGCAATTATTTTATAATTTCTTTTGCCTTAGTTTATTTTGTTCCTTTTGTCAACTGAAAGCTTGTCGGACATGCAAAAGATAAAAAAAAGAGAAAGAGCAATCAAAACATGGTAGATTCCCTAAAAAAACCAGGCTTTGAAGAATTGCGTCCGGGAATAAAAGCCCCAGCGAAAGATACGCTGTTGACACCCCGGTTTTATACAACCGATTTTGATGAAATGGCGCGGATGGATATAGCCGTCAACGAAGACGAGCTAAAAGCCATCTTGGAAGAGTTTCGCGCTGATTATAACCGTCATCATTTCGTTAGGAATGAAGAGTTTGACAAATCCTGGGATGATATTGACGGGGAAACACGCCAATTATTCATTGAATTTCTAGAACGTTCTTGTACAGCGGAGTTTTCTGGCTTTTTGCTTTACAAAGAACTTGGTCGTCGCTTAAAGGATAAAAGTCCTTTATTGGCTGAGTGTTTTAACCTGATGTCACGGGATGAAGCACGTCATGCTGGCTTTTTGAACAAAGCGATGTCGGACTTCAATTTGTCCCTCGATTTAGGGTTTTTGACTAAGAGCAAAAACTACACCTTCTTTAAGCCAAAATTTATTTTCTACGCAACTTATTTGTCGGAGAAAATTGGTTATTGGCGGTACATAACCATTTATCGTCATTTAGAGCAACATCCTGAAGACAGAATTTATCCGATTTTCCGATTCTTTGAAAATTGGTGTCAGGATGAGAACCGTCATGGTGACTTTTTTGACGCTATTATGCGTTCTCAGCCACAAATGCTTAATGACTGGAGAGCGCGGTTATGGTCTCGGTTCTTCTTGTTATCAGTATTTGTGACCATGTATCTAAACGACATCCAGCGTAAAGATTTTTATGCGACGCTGGGGCTTGATGCACGGGAATACGACAAGCATGTAATTTTGAAGACGAACGAAACTGCAGCACGAGTTTTCCCTGTAATGCTGGATGTGGAAAATCCAGAGTTTTACGAGCGCTTGGAAATTTGTGTCAAAAATAATGAGAAATTAGGTGCGATAGCTAATTCTGGTACACCTAAGTTCTTACAAATTTTCCAAAAGTTACCTCACTTTGTTTCTAATGGGTGGCAATTCGTCAAATTGTATTTGATGAAACCTATTGATTCTAAAGTTTGGGAAGGTTCTGTCCGGTAATTTAGAAAAACATTTAGAAGTAATGGTGGTTCTGCGAAAACAGAGCCACTTTTTTATTACCTGTCATTGCCTTCCTCCACTTCCTAAGAGGGTTTTTATAAAATAAATATTAATCCCAAAACCCTTATTATTAGTCCTCTTTAGAGGACTTTAGCTTTTAGACAGGGAATTTATTCCCTGGCTTTTTGGGTATTTTGCAGCCTGAATTATGCTTAAGATTTTATTTATAAACACCCTCTAAGAGGGAACCCTTCACGAACGCAATGACAGAAGGAGGAAAAAGATTGATTTTTAGATTAGGATTTTTGGTTTGTTTATTGTTAACTGCGACTCCTGCTTGGTGTCAGACTCTCCCAGCTGTAAAGGTTTCAGTATCTGCGGAAGATTTGGATTTAAGTCCGGAAATTATAGAAAGTAGTCCGGTTTTACAGCGTTGGTTACGTCAGGTTCCTAATGTGTTGGAAGATATTAAAAATGACCCCAGTTTTCCTACTCGATTAAGGTTTGGCTATGCTCTGTTTCCTTCTAATGGACAATCTGGTGGGGTGAGTGTTGGCATTGAGGATATATTTATTGGTGATAGTCGTTTAACGATTAGTGGTGATTATCAAGTAGCGTTTAATGGTCAGCGTCAAGCATATGGTGCAGATTTACGATATTATTTGCGTCCTTTGGGTAGTTATATAAATATAGCTCCGGTATTGGGGTATAGATATTTAAAAAATAATGGTGAAAATAACAGTAATGCTAATAATTATTCAACATCGGGAGTAAATATTGGAGTGAGACTTCTGTTTGTTTTATCTCGTGGTGGTGGAGCGGATATTTCTTTGACTCAAAGTTGGGTTGCTCCGGGTACTGATGAGGAGGTGGGTTTAACAACGCTGTCTTTTGCTTATGCTGTGACAAAAAAATTAAGGTTTTCTACGGATATACAAAAACAAAATGCTCGACAGAGTAAAGATAGTCGAGTTGGTTTGCTTCTTGAGTGGATGCTTTGATGGGGAATGGGGAATGGGGAGTGGGGAGTTCCTCAATTTGGAGCAATTTACGGAAAATCAATGTCATAAGTAGTTGATTAAAGAAAGTGCTTACAAAATCAACTAAAAACCTATGCTTAAGCTTGTGTGGGGGAAATTAGCCCTATTAGTAACTGTCAGCTTATTTGCTAGCTCGTTACCGACTTCTGCATCAGTAGTATGTTTAACAAATTCTTATACTTTAGCAAGCAGAGATTATGGTAGAGACTATGGGACAGATGGACGTAGTGGAAGCTCTGGACGTGCTGGTAGAGATGGACGTTCTGGTCAAAGTCAAACTATTTTTGCTGATGGTTCTGCGGTAAATCTTGAGCTTTCTGGTAGTAATGGAGAAGATGGGGAGGATGGTACAAATGGTACTCGTCCTTATTGCTATGACCAACCAAGCAATGTAAGTCATGATGTGCAAGCACCTGATGGGGGTGGTGGTGGTGTTGGTGGTCGTGGTGGTGATGGTGGAAATGGGGGTTCTTTGACTGTTTATTATTCTAATTTAGATGATTTAAGAAAAATTTTGGTTCGTGCTACGGGTGGGGAAAGTGGACGTGGTGGACGGGGTGGGAATGGTGCCGAAGGGTGTCGCTGTCGCAAACGAGATTGGGAAATAGAAAGTTGTACGGGTACTTCTGGTAGTCCAGATTATAAATGTACTAAGAAAACTTATAGATGTAATGACGGTAGGGACGGTCAAGATGGTAGCGATGGTAGTAGTGGGAAGCGCGGAAGTTTGGGGGTTTTGAGTATTATTAAGGGTAAGGAAACTTTAGCGGTTGATAATCCTAGCGTTACTAAGGCGATTTCTGAGTTGGGTAGTCAACAGTTTAATTTATCTAAGAATAAATGGAATCTTCGTACTGGTGCTACTTCTTTATTGGCTCCTGGCTCTATTATTGCTGATGAATATCGGGAATTTGATAAACGCTTGGAAGGAACTTTTCAGTTAGTTTGGCAAGATAAGCAACCTATCAACCGTTATGGTGATAAAAATGTCAAGATTACGCTAAATGATAATAATCAGATGGAAGTAGATTTTCCTGAAGATTTATGGCTTGATGGTAGCGCTAAAACGGAAGGTAATATCACTAAATATACTGTTAATAGTGCTATTCCTAGAAAGGACGTTACTAGATTGGCTGTAGCAGAATTTGCTGGTTCGGGACAAAATTTAAGTTTAAAAATAGTAGATTTAGCTGCAAGGTCTGATGTGATTAATACAAGATTTCGTGTTAAATATCGTATTCAAGATAGGGATGATTTTCGCGGTTTTTCAGATTATCAAAAGGTTTATGAGGGTGATATTCCAGCAGAGCTTGTAAATCGGGAGTATAATCGTTTTTCTATAGCTTTAGGTAAACTACAAATTCCTAATAATGCTTTACGTTCGGGTTTACAAGTTGATATTGAGTTGGAAGCAACCCGTTCTTTAGGAGGTCGTTCGGCTAAACAGAATATAACTTGGCAAGGGAGTATACGTAGATAAAATGCATTAATTAAACCCAAGTATTACTAATAAAATCCTTGATACCCCTTCACTAAAGTGAGGGCTAAAAGCTTAAACCCGTTGAAAACGGGTTGAAACACTTATTTTAGTTAGCTTTAGCTAACTTTAGTTTTTAGCTAGAACTTTAGTTCAGGGGTATCTGGGTCTTTTCTTTGTAACATTTGGTGGAGTGTCAAAATATCAGCTTTGAGTGGGTAAAATACCTTCTTCTTCCATAATTTTTTTTCTAAATGAGGGTGTCAAAATCATTAATCCTCTGGCAATTTCTTCAGGGGCTGCTGTACCATTAGCTATACGAGGAGTAATTTCCATGACCTCCAAAGCCAATTTTTCGGGAATTCCCCAGTTTATAAGCCGTTTTAATTCTAAAACATCAATACCAGCTGCCAAACCTGCTAAATATTCCTCATCGGTGACTCCTAAGTCTTCAATTTCTGATATGGTAAAACCTCCGTCTTTTAGAACTTCTGCACTGAAGAATATTTTACTATGCTTAACGAAATAGAATTGAAACGGAGAGGGGGGGATTCGAACCCCCGCTAGGTTTCCCTAGAACGCATTTCGAGTGCGTCACCATCAACCACTCGGACACCTCTCCAGAATTTTATTTTCTCTCAGCCATCAGTTGGGACATCGAGTACCACAACTTACATGCGGCGTCCACTATTGTATCACGATTTTGTGGATACGCTATGAGCGTATATTCTTATAAAATATTATGTGACCATACTGCCCATTGTGGTACGATTGCGTTCATTCTTTTTAGATTTCTCAAGAGCTTGACGAGCGTCTTGCACTAAAATCGCAGGGGATTGTGTATTACTAGGAACTATCGAAGAAACACCTAAGCTGATAGTTACAAAAGAAGCTGTAAGTCCAGAAAATAGCATACTATCCAGAGGGATAGCTAAATTTATTACTTGCTCACGGATATATTCAGCCAGCTTAAAAGTTATTGCAGATGCTTTACCAGGAACAAGCAAAGCAAATTCTCCGGAATCATAACGAGTTGCAGTTAATTGGTAAGAACCACGAATAGAAAAACTGTTAGCGATTTCTTTGAGCAAATCAGCTATTTTTCGCAAACAATTATCTCCTGCTTCTCGTCCATAGGTTTTATTATAAATTTTCAGATGGTCAGCGTCTAATATAATTAACGAAATAGGAGCTTCTTCTTCTGCTAGCGTTGGCCAAAGGTCATTTAGTAATGTATCAAAGTAGCGTTGATTGGCAAGTTGAGTGAGGTTATCTGTATTTGACAGTTCCTCTAAGGTCTTCTTTTCTTGTTGTAACTGCTTTAGGTATTGCCACTGATTTAACTTTTCCCAAGGTTGATTAGAAAAGTATTGTCGATAAAGTTCGCAAGAAAAAGTACATGAATCACCTTCAAGTTTTATTAAACCTAAACTTTCTAATTTATATGCTAATATGTGGTCTATATTTAGTTTACCACGAGCAGCGATTAACTCTTGTAGTGCTGCTTTAAGTTCTATATTTTCTTGTAAAGTGATTAGTAAATTTTTGAGATGACTGCTGTAAATACTTGTAATTGTAGGAGCATCTTCTAAAATTTGGTCTAAAGTTTTATTTGCATTATTTGCTAAATGGTAAAGGGTAAGTCTCACTAAATATGGATGCCCACCCAACATCGATTTGAGAGCGAAAGCATTACGTTTTGCGGCTTTTTCTGTCCAATCTAAGCCATGGCGTTGTGCTAATTCTTGAATGTCTTCGACTGTAAATTCAGGTATCTTAACTGTTAAACCTACATTAAAGGGAGATTTATTTATATTAAGAGTAATATAAATTTCTGTAGAATGAACTAAGACAAATCTTAGTTTCTGTAAAATTTCTTCTTGTTTCGCTTCTTCATGCCAAGCACGTATTAACGGTAAAAAATCTTCGGCAATTTCCGGATATTCTAAAATTCGATTTAATTCATTAAAAACTAAGACTAAAGGATTATTTATTTTTCGTAATAAGTAATGTTGAAAATAAATGGAACAGCTTATTTTACTCCCGATATCATCATCCCAATAATTATCTAAATTAACTGGTAACTGTAACTGCTGACTGACGTTAGCACATAACCAGCGTAAGAATTTATTTATAGAAGCAAAAATAGCTTTATCAGCTTTTTGTAAATCTAAATATACGGTATGATATTCAAGGCTTTTAGCATGAGCAATTAAGCGTAAGACCAAAGATGTTTTACCCATCAGTTGGGGTGCTTTAATACGAATAATACAACCTGGATGAGTAATTTCTTGGAAAATTAATTTTTCCATACTAGGACGTTTAATGTAAAAAATAGAGTTTGGTTCTAATGGGGTTCCAGGAAATTCTATAGTTGTAGTATTCATTTACTTTATTGGCGACAAGTGGGCTAAGCTTAAATTCATATTGAATAAAAAATCGCACTCAATGCAGATGCCCATAGGAGACAGTTAAAAAAGTATAAACTTACACTCTTAGATGAATGTACTAACTTAGTAAGCCTCAGATTTGAATTACAGTTAGATTTATAGCATCTTTATAATGTTGAAATATCATTTAGTTAACAAGAATGATGTGACTAGAATCACACCTTTATTTGTAATAAGTTTATATGGCGTATCACATTTTAGTATAAAACAAGCAATATTTTACGTTTATTAAATTTAAGAAAGTTAGGTTACATTTGCCCAGTAGCTTTAATGTTTGACAATAGCATATTGTATAACTTGAAAACTTTACCCAAACGTGGTATATTAATATTGCTGCTTGGTATCTTGGTAAAAAAGAATATAGAGACCCTAAATTTAGAGTCCCTACAAGGTTTTTATAGATAAGCATAGAATTAAATTTCTGAAACCTAGAATTAAATTTCTGGCTTAAAGCTTAAACCCGTTTTTAACGGGTTGCGAGAGAGATTTACAAAGGTAAGGGGAATATTTGGAAGTATTCTTTCATATTTTTACTTGTTTTTAATTCGTTTATATACTTTTTACGTGGGTCAACATTTGCACCAAAAATAGTGACGACTTGATAATCATCTAAATCAGCAATCCATACAGGAGAGGGTTTAACTTCTCGACCAACTTGACCACAAAGATTCCCGTCGTAGTTATCTAGCTAACATAACTAATAAACATCTCCGGAAATTAATTATGCATCCACCGAAACCCTTATAGAAAAAGTAAATTTACGGTATCTACATTCTTTTTCGGATATGTCTAATAGAGATTACCATGTTGTAAGTATTTTGATATCTATAACTCTGATTATAAATGGTAATCAGTAAATGCTGTAAATACTGTAAATTAAGATAAATACTTACAAATAAAGCCGTCGAGGAACCTTTGTCTTCTTCCCTTTTTGATACCAACCATACCATTGAGTAGCCGAACGAACAGCAAACCAAAGTAAAAATAAAGCAATTAATCCACCATGCCAAGGAGCATCAACAGCAAAAAGTACCAAAGCAACACATAAAATATCTTGTATTACAACAGCCCACAAAGGCAACCCACGCAAGCGATAAAACCAACCAACCTGAACAATTTGCAGCACCAAAGCCAACAAAGCAGCAATAGAAGCAATCAACCAATTGGGAATCATTGGTGTAGTCAGAATTGCCAAACCCAAAATCGCACCGACCAAAGGTGAAAACATTAACTGTACCACCTGCAAAATTCGTTGTCCCAGTAATTTTTTGGAAGCAAACAATTCAAAAAGCGACCAGATACTGAGTAATGAAATTAACAAAGTTTCCGGAAATTGAGATAAAATAGGAATCTGAGACCAAAGAGTTTCCTCTTGTAAAAGTCCAAAAACCAATAGAGGCAAAGCAATTCTCATACCAGCAGCAGCAGAAACAGAAAGTACAGCTAGGATTTCAATCATAAAAATAAAATAGTAATAACTACTCATCGAGGACAGCTGCAAACCCTGGGTAACAAATTAAAACTACCCAGATTTATGATTTTTCTTGCAACATAAACAAGAATTTTTGTTGCTATGCTGAAACTCCGTAGCCGATATTTTATTTTTTACTATAAATTCCGTATTATTTTGGTTTAGTTTTCGTAATTTTTTACTATAGATTAATTCCTGTACTTTTAGTAAAAACAAATATTCGCCACAGTATTACTGTCCTCGCAACAGAAAACCCCACGAGAAATACCCCTGAACTAAAGTTCTGGCTAAAAGCTTAAACCCGTTGAAACGGGTTAAAATATGCGCTATTGTCCAAGCTTTCAACCCGTTTTTAACGGGTTTTAGCTTTTAGCTCGAACTTTAGTTCAGAGGTATCAATCACCAATCACTCATTCCCAATACCCAACCTTTGATAAACCTCACCCAAATGTTTCAAATGGTGCTGAGGATTAAAGCACTCCTCAATTTCTGCAGCAGAAAGCTTTTCATTCACACGAGCATCATTACGAATCAAATCATGGAAATTCCCAGAAGGTTGATTCCAAGCAGCATGAGCATTTTCCTGCACCACCTTATAAGCATCTTCCCGCAGCATACCCTTAGCGACCAGGGTCAACATTACCCGCTGACTGAATACAACACCACCATAGCAGTTCATATTCCGAGCCATATTTTCCGGATACACCAGCAAATTTTGCACCAAATCAATAGTTTCCACCAACATAAAATGGGTCAAAATACATGCATCAGGCAACATCATCCGCTCAACAGAACTGTGAGAAATATCGCGCTCATGCCATAAAGCAACATTTTCTAACGCAGCCACAGCATAACTTCTCACCATTCTAGCCATCCCTGTTAACCGTTCCGAGCGGATAGGATTACGCTTGTGGGGCATTGCCGAAGAACCTTTTTGACCCTTAGCAAAAAACTCTTCCACTTCCAAAACATCAGTTCTTTGCAAATTACGAATTTCCACCGCAAACCGCTCAATTGAAGCAGCCACCAGAGCCAATTGTTGCACAAAGTCAGCGTGGATATCGCGGGAAATAACTTGTGTTGATGCTGCATCAGGTCTTAACCCTAACTTAGCGCAAGCCAGAGCTTCCACACGCGGTTCAATATTGGCATAAGTCCCCACAGCACCAGAAACTTTACCAACTGCAATAGTCGAGCGTAAAATTTTCAAACGTTCTTGGTGACGCAATACTTCCGCTAACCACCCAGCTAATTTAAAACCAAAAGTAATTGGTTCCGCATGAATACCGTGTGAGCGTCCTATCATAAACGTCTCACGATGCTCACTGGCTTTATTTCTAATTACAGCGATTAAATCATCCAGACGCTTCATTATTACATCCAGACTATCAACCATCTGCAAAGCTAAAGCGGTATCTAACACATCAGAACTGGTCATTCCCAAATGAATATACCGACCAGCATCACCAACATATTCGTTAACGTTCGTCAAAAACGCAATTACATCATGACGGACTTCAGCCTCAATTTCCAAGACCCGCTTCAAGTCAAAGTTAGCCTTAGCCTTGATTTCCGTAACCGCATCAGCAGGAATATAACCCAACTCAGCTTGCGCTTCACAAACTGCAATTTCCACCAGCAGCCAAGTCTTTAGCTTATATTCATCAGTCCACAAATTGCCCATTTCAGGCAGAGTATAACGCTCAATCACCCTTCGCCACACGCCACAAAGTACAACTGTCACATTTTACAGCAAAAATGTAGAGACGTTACATGTAACGTCTCTACATATACGGGTGCGGTTACGGTTACCTATTTCTGCGACCTTTTAAACGTTTAGGTTGCTTAAAGCTTCTGAATAAACGATTAATCCAATTGGATGATGGCTTTTTCTTTGAACGTTGTGTTTTTCTAGGAGTATCATAAGTATCATTAGGTTTTAGCCCTTGTTGAAGACGAGCTTCTTCTGTTAGAGGCACAGCATTCTTATCTGGGACAATTTGGGAACCGTATTTTATAGCATAAACTTGGGTAAATTCAGCACCAAAAAATAAAATTTGTGCCGCATAATAAACCCAACCTAAAATAACTACAATTGAGCCTGCTGCTCCATAAGTTGAACCAAAGTTACTATGGGTTAAATAATACGCCAATAAAAGTCTACCAATTGAAAATAATAGCGAAGTTATAGCAGCACCAATCCAAACATCATTCCAAGCTATTTTTACATCTGGTAATACCTTAAAAATTAGTCCAAACAAGACAGTGGTCACTACAAAACCAAGAATAAAATTTATCAGCGGCCAGATAAAGTCAGCACCTGGTAGTAAACCCCTAAAATACGTTATAACCCCCGTTAAAACTGTACTTAATATAAGAGAAACCATCAGTAAAAAACCGATACCCAAAACCATTGCAAACGACAAAGAACGTTGACGAACCATAGTTTTTACAGCACGTCCTGGTTTCGGTTGTACTTCCCAAATTGTATTCAAAGAATCTTGTAATTCAGCAAATAAACCAGTCGCACCAAATAGCAGCACCGCAATACTAATTAAAGAAGCAACAATACCCGCTCGTGGTTGGCTGGCATTTTTTATTGCAGTTTGAATTACCTCTGCGCTTGAACTACCTACTAATCCTATTAATTGCTGTCTAACAGCATCCTGTGCTGCAGCTTCTCCTAACACGGCTCCAACAACAGCAATTATAATAATAAGTAAGGGAGCAATCGAAAAAATTGTGTAATAAGCTAAAGCTGCTGATAAGCGTGATACCTTATCTTTACTCCACTCTTGAAATGTTTCTTGAAATAGTTCTAAAACAGGTTTTAAATTCATTTAATTAGCTCCTTATACCAGTTTACAGCAGGGCTATTCACCTCCAGTTTGAATTTATACTTACTCTTGTAATAAAATCATCTTCCTAAAGGCTTTTTAGCAATATCTGAAAGATAGATTTTTTAGTAACAACCGCAGACCTAACCCCCCTACCCCCCTTCCCTAAGAGGGAAGGGGGGAAATAAAAAATTTTTTGAATGTTTTTTGGACTTGGATTGGAGAAGTGTTGGCTTGAGTGGAACTAACCAACCTACGCAGACCGCAAAAAAGCCCCCCTTCCCTCGTAGGGAAGGGGGGTTGGGGGGTTAGGTCTCTACTGCATCCTATCGATAGTTCTGTACTGAATCGCTTCCGCAACATGATGTGCCTTTATTTCATCATCCCCACCTAAATCCGCAATTGTACGGGAAACCTTCAAAATCCTATCGCTAGCCCTAGCAGACAATCCTAGTTTTCTGATTGCAGCTTCCAATAAATTACGGCTTGTATCATCCAGACAACACCATTTCTGCAAATGACGGCTTTGCATATGTGCATTACAACGCAAACTAGGTTCATCTTGAAATCTAATTGTTGCTCTTTTACGTGCTTCCATCACTCGCTCGCGTACAGATAAAGACTCTTCCCCCGTTGATTGTTGCGTAATTTCTTCAGCTTTAAGACGACCAACAGTTACTTGCAAATCAATTCTATCCATCAGCGGTCCAGAGAGTTTTGCCCAATATTGCTCCCTCTGACGAGGAGAACAAGTGCAACTTTGAATAGCGTCACCATAGTAACCACAAGCACAAGGGTTAGTACTCGCAACCAAGGTAAATTGTGCAGGAAATGTTACCGATTGCTTGGTACGAGTAATTGTAACGGAACCATCTTCTAAAGGTTGACGTAAATATTCCAATACATCGCGTTTAAATTCCGTAAGTTCATCGAGAAAAAGTACTCCTTGATGTGCCAAAGATATCTCACCCGGACGGGGAACGCTTCCACCACCTACAAGAGATGGTCCGGAGGCTGAGTGATGGGGAGTTCTAAAGGGACGGTCTTGAACTAACTTACCGCGATTTTTCAGCAAACCAACCACCGAATGAATACGGGTAACTTCCAGAGCTTCCGTAAAACTCAAGGGAGGCATAATAGTTGGTAAGCGTCGCGCCAACATAGTTTTACCACTACCGGGAGGTCCGACAAAAATTAAATTATGTCCACCAGCAGCAGCCACTTCCAAAGCACGACGAGCATGAGCTTGTCCTTTAACGTCTTTTAAGTCAACATTAGAGTTTGTAAAGATTGTAGGTTCTTCATTAAAATTAAATTTAACAGGCTCATGACGTGAGGGATTATTCAAAAAACTGACCACTTGGACGATATTATCAAAAGCGTACACATCCAATCCTTCCACCACCGCAGCTTCTTGGGCATTATCAGTAGGAACAACCAAACCAGTAATTCCCATAGACAAAGCAGAAGTCGCAATCGGTAAGACCCCAGTCACAGGACGTAAACTGCCATCCAAACTAACTTCACCTAGAAATAAATAATCACCCAATAAATCAGCGCTAACTTGCTCAGAGGCAGCTAAAAGTCCTACACTAATAGGTAAATCAAAAGCTGGCCCTTCCTTACGTAAATCAGCGGGAGTAAGATTAATTACAATTCTCCGCATCGGAAAATTCAAACCAGTATTCTTAAAAGTAGCCCTGACTCTCTGTTTCGATTCAACAACAGCCGCGTCTGGTAGTCCCAACATCACAATTGCAGGCAAACCCCCAGATACATCAACTTCAACACCCACCTTCACTGCGTCGATACCTGTAATAGCAGCACTCCAAACCCTGGCCAGCATTCTCTAAATCCTTAGTCGTTGTTGTTAATCCTTTGTCTTATCATTGGTTATTGGCAAATGACAAATGGCCAGTAAAAAATGAGTAATCAAGAGACGATTTTCAGTAAAATCATTCGTAAAGAAATTCCCGCAGATATCGTTTATGAAGACGATTTGGCATTAGCGTTCAGAGACATCAACGCTCAAGCACCCGTTCATATCCTCGTTATCTCCAAAAAACCTATTGCGAAACTGAGCGATGCAACCCCAGATGACCAAGCTCTTTTGGGTCATCTTTTATTAACTGTGAAAAAAGTCGCAGAGCAAGCTGGACTTAATAATGGCTATCGACTTGTTGTTAATACAGGTGATGATGGTGGTCAAACTGTTTACCACATGCACCTGCACATCCTCGGAGGACGACAAATGACTTGGCCACCAGGTTGATATCTAACGACGCGAATTAACGTAGAGACGAGAATTAACGTAGAGACGCGAATTAACGTAGAGACGCGAATTAACGTAGAGACGCGATTAATCGCGTCTCTACATTTTTTTGTAACGTTTCATAATAAAAACTATAGTGTTTGCTCATTTAACATAAGTAAATATTAAGTTACAATGCTTTACAAAAATCAATACAGGCTTTAATGTTGTATACAGGTGGACGAAACGCCACCAAAACATTCATACAAGCAAAGCAATTATAAAGACATGACCACTACCTTACAAAGACGCGAAAGCGCTAATGTATGGGAACAGTTTTGCAACTGGATTGCAAGCACCGAAAACCGCCTTTACATTGGTTGGTTTGGCGTCTTGATGATTCCTACCTTGCTAGCTGCAACCATTTGCTACGTAATCGCTTTCGTAGCAGCACCTCCAGTAGACATCGACGGTATCCGCGAGCCTGTTGCAGGCTCCTTGATTTACGGAAACAACATCATCTCTGGTGCTGTTGTACCTTCTTCTAACGCTATCGGTTTACACTTCTACCCAATCTGGGAAGCTGCTTCCTTAGATGAGTGGTTGTACAACGGTGGTCCTTACCAGTTGGTAGTATTTCACTTCCTCATCGGCATTTTCTGCTACATGGGTCGTGAGTGGGAACTTTCTTACCGCTTAGGTATGCGCCCTTGGATTTGCGTAGCTTATTCTGCACCAGTAGCAGCAGCAAGCGCAGTATTCTTGATTTACCCAATCGGTCAAGGTTCTTTCTCTGACGGTATGCCTTTGGGTATCTCCGGAACCTTCAACTTCATGTTGGTGTTCCAAGCTGAACACAACATCTTGATGCATCCTTTCCACATGTTAGGTGTAGCAGGTGTGTTCGGTGGTTCTTTGTTCTCCGCAATGCACGGTAGCTTGGTAACTTCTTCTTTAGTTCGTGAAACAACTGAGAACGAGTCACAAAACTACGGTTACAAGTTTGGTCAAGAAGAAGAAACCTACAACATCGTAGCTGCTCACGGTTACTTTGGTCGCTTGATTTTCCAATACGCTTCTTTCGACAACAGCCGCAGCTTACACTTCTTCTTAGCTGCTTGGCCAGTAGTTGGAATTTGGTTCACCGCTTTGGGTGTAAGCACAATGGCTTTCAACTTGAACGGTTTCAACTTCAACCAATCCATCATTGATTCACAAGGTCGCGTAATCAATACATGGGCTGACATTATCAACCGCGCTAACTTGGGTATGGAAGTAATGCACGAGCGTAACGCTCACAACTTCCCTCTAGACTTAGCTGCTGGTGTTGAAGCTCCTGTTGCAATCAGCGCTCCTGCAATCAACGGTTAATTCTAAAAATGTAGAGACGTGATATATCACCTCTCCGCTAAATAAGAACACCCTTCGGAAACGAGGGGTGTTTTTTTGTTTTGGTAATCACCAATTATCGATTGACAATAATCATTTTCGGGCTTATAACGAAAGAACTAACCTAAGAGGATGTTTGAAAAGTATCAATATTAACAAAGAACCTAACCCCTAACCCCTTCCCTACAAGGGAAGGGGAATAAGAAAATAGAGCTTTCAAAACCTCTCTATCTGCTTTAGATAAAGGCTTTTAACCCCCCTTCCCTATGAGGGAAGGGGGGCAGGGGGGTTAGGTCTCTTTGTCTTATATTATACTTTTCAAACATCCTCTAAGGCCATCTTCAACAAGCAACATAATATGTTCAGTAACTTGATTTACATGTTCTGTTAAAAAAGATTTGTCTACGGTAATGATTTGCGAAACGTTCACAACAGAATCTCGCGGCAAACCTGTCTTATCTGATGTTACTAAAAGGTCAAGGACGCTACCTTCATCTGAATAAACTGCATCCAATTTTTCTGTGATGCTATCGGAGCGATGAGTTTGTAAATACTCCTTAAGAGCCATTGCATACAACTCGCTTCGAGATAGTCCCATCTGTTTTGCAAAGCGCTCAGCCGATTCAAAAAGTTGGTCGGGAATTGAAATAGCTGTTTTCATAAAAACGGTATAACTCAGGTTATACCCATATGCTATGCATAAGTTGTAATAAATGTCAAATTAATCTGTATTAATATTTTACAAGTTACCTTTAAAAAATAAAAATACGCACACTGCTCTATATATATGAGTTTGACTCCCCACAAAGAACTGTAAGCATTTCAAATTTTCTTGTAAATATCACTTTAGTATTAAGACTTCTGCTAGAGGAATAACTATGAACTTATAGCTAAGCTTGATTTGTAGCGAATTGAATTAATTGAGCTGAGTAGAAATCAGCCAATTAGTTTTTCAAATACGAAAATAATTCAAAATGAATTACAGGAGTACTATAATGGCAAATTTAATTTCTAGAGCATTTACTAGCATTACCTCTGTGCTGAAAAAATTTCAAGTAAAAAGTGTCCTATCTGTTGTCCTACTTGGAGTTTTATTACTGACAACAAACGCTTATCCTGGACAAGACAACCAAGCTGCCGCTAAGAGAATTGACGAATTAGTACATCAGAATGATTCCCAAAGACCAAAAACAGTAGGGGACTTTAAGAACGAGGTTGAAGGTGATGTTCCTCTGAATGAAAGAGTTTACAACACCGCAAGAGATTCAGCACAAGCCTTTAAAGATTTTGGCTCTATATACCCAGATACCGCTGAAAGAAGCGCTCGCAATCTTGATGAAAATACCCAAGGAAATTTAAATCAGAAATAGTTAGTGTTTCACATAGGTTTGTAGTTGGGCTTTAACCCTTCTACTTAATACATGATTAAGAGCGATTCCTGGGCAAAGATACCCACCCCACAAGATTTTTACTAATTTAATTTGTATCTCACTTAACTCAGAAACGCTCTTACAGCGCTTTAGCGCAACTACAAACCTATCCAAGATACTGTGATAAATCATTGGCTAGAAAATTTGTTGCTTCGGTTGAACTTAAGGGGGGAGAGAAAAAGTAACCTTGTATTTTTTTGCAACCAATCCTCAAAAGTTGTTCTAGTTGCTTCTTTGTTTCTACTCCCTCAGCAACTACATCCATTCCCAAATTATGTGCTAAGCCAGTGATTGCCTTGACAATTTCTAAATTTTCGTCATTTTCTCCTAAGTTGTGAATAAAAGAGCGGTCAATTTTCAGCATACTGAAAGGAAACTGGTGTAAATAACTTAAAGAAGAATAACCAGTACCAAAATCATCAATAGTTAAGTGAATTCCAGAAGCTACTATTTGCCTAATTTTAGCTTTTGTTATTTCTTGATAGTTAATAAGAATACTTTCGGTAATTTCCAGTTTTAAGCAGCTTCTATTTATACCAATCTCGTCAATTGTTTTTTCGATTTGTACAAGTAAATCTGATTGTAAAAATTGCTTTCCGGAAAGGTTAACACTTATAAAAAAAGGCTGTTGTTGCTGAAATTGTCGTTGCCATATTTTTAATTGTAAGCAAGCCATACGTAATACTAACAAGTCTAACCTCATAATTAGTCCTGTTTCTTCAGCAACTGGAATAAACTGAGTAGGAGATACAATTTTACCCGTTGAATTTTGCCAGCGAACTAATGCTTCAAAGCCTATAATTTGTTGGGTGTTAGCGTCTATAATAGGTTGGTAAACAGTAGTTAAATCTTCGTTTTCAATAGCTTTTCTTAACTCAATTTCTAATTGTAATCTTTCCACTGTTTCTGTATACATTTTAGCATCAAAAATTCGATATCCAGCTTTACCAGAAGATTTAGCACAGTACAAAGCATTATCTGCATCTCGCAAAAAATCTTCAGGACGTTCGCTGAAATTACTACTCATGACAATACCAATACTAGTACTAATAAAAACTCGTTCATTTCCTAAATCAAATGCTTGCTTACATATCTGTAAAATTTTATTTGCAACTTGAATTGCATCATCAACATCTACGATATTTTGCAACAAAATAATAAATTCATCTCCTCCAAAACGTGCAATCACATCTGCTTCGCTAACGCAATTGCGAAGCCTTCGCGCAACTTCAATTAGTACTTGGTCTCCTACTAGGTGTCCAAGACTATCATTAATCAGCTTGAAAAAATCTAAGTCCAAAAATAAAATAGCAAATAAATGGGGATGATTTTCTTGTTTTGTAATATTGGTTTTACTCCGCTTGATTGCCTCTTGTAACTTTAAATTAAAGGCTTTTTGGTTAAACAAATCTGTCAAAGCATCATGGCTAGCATTATATTCCAATTGAACAAAAGAATTTTTTAATTGTTTTGCTGTTCGGTTAAATGCTTTTGCTAATAATGCCAGTTCATTCACTTTAGATTCAGGTACATGCTGATACCAATCACCTTGAGAAAGTGCATCTGCTGCGTTAATGGTTATCAAAATTGGATATACTAACCAGCGAGCAGTCAAAATTCCCATCACTACTGATAGCAATAAAGCCACTAAACATAATAAAATAGTAATACGAGTATTTGTATTTATGGTTCCCATAAAATCGGATTCAGGAACAACCACTACAATCAACCAATCCAAACCATTTTTTTCAGAAAAAGGTGTTACTTGTACTATTTTTCGTTGACTATTTAAATAAAAATCAAATTGTTTCTTCTCTACAATCTGGCTAAATTCTCCAAAGTTGTCCTTGATATGGTTGGCTGTAGCTGCAATTATAAAATTTTGGCTGTCACTCGCTTTTACTCCCCGTGACTGAAGTCGGAAAGGGATTCTGCCGATTGAATTTGCTATAAGTTTATCTGTACGGTCGATGATGAAAATCTTACCTGACTTTCCAATTTTAATATTTTCTAGAAATCTTCCAATTGAAGATAGCAAGCAATCAACCCCAATCACCCCACGCAATTTTCCCGATTTATCGTAAATTGGTTGTGCTAACGCAAGCTTCATTTCTTGTCGCGCATAATCTATATAAGGTCTAGTCCAGACAACTTTGCCTGCTGCTGCTGCATCTTGATACCAAGGTCGCTTTCGAGGGTCGAAATCCTGAAAAATTCTCACTAAATCTGTAGCATTTCCTTGATTATCGCTAGCATATCTATAAAATTTACCATTAGTCGATTTTCCCGCTCTACCAATTCTCCAGTTTTGGTCTTCTTGTAATCCTAAACCGATGAATTCACCTTTGGAATTACCAAAATACATTGCCGCTCCGCATACGTTATCGAACAAAAACCGTTGTTTCCAAAAGGAGCGAGTCAAGCTATTAGGATTTTCCAAATCTACATGATTAAATCGGATATTTTCCTCATTTATTCGATTGATGGCTTGAGAACTTTCTAAATATTGTCGAAGTCCTTGAGCTACACGCTCACTGGCTTCCTCACGCAATTTGGTCGCAAGTTCATTTACAGCCTTTTGTCCGTTGTACAAGGATATCCATCCAGTTAATCCAACAGCAGCAAAGATTTGTAACACGAAAGGTAAAATAAGGATAAAACTTAGAGGCACCTTACGAGAGGACAAAAGCTTGAGATAACTAGGCATGAAAATCGCTGATACATGGAGGGAATCTAAGTTATGTAGGAAAATACTTAAGTAAAACCTAAATAATTAGCTTAATGTTACAGCTTTCTCCTAGTTAAGTATTAATTTGAATTCCAATGAATATCATAAGTATTTAAACTACATCACGAAGTTCTTGCCTCTTTCTTATTCCCTCTTACTTCATTAATGTTGTACATTTGTATGCGAGAATGCCATTATATTGTTAGTACTAAAATACTGGAGATAAGATTACGGTTTACACACGTCCTCTAGCAAGATTAATTGAGCAGCTACAACGCTTACCAGGAGTTGGGCCAAAATCCGCTCAAAGATTAGCGCTGCACATTTTAAAGCGTCCGGAGTCAGAAATAGAGGCTTTGGCACAAGCTTTAATAGAAGCGAAAAAGCAGGTAGGCTTATGCAAGGTGTGTTTTCATCTATCAGCTGAGCCTGTTTGTGAAATTTGTCGCAGTCCCAGTCGTGATATCAGTACCATTTGCGTTGTTGCGGACTCCCGTGATGTAATAGCCCTAGAAAAAACTCGCGAGTTTAAAGGTAAATATCACGTTTTAGGTGGGGTTATTTCACCTATGGATGGTATTGGTCCTGAACAGTTAACCGTTCAAGCTTTGGTAAGAAGGGTAAGCCACGATAAACCAAAAGAAGTTATTTTGGCTATAAGTCCCAGTGTTGAAGGGGAAACAACGACTCTTTATATTGGTCAACTTCTAAAGCCTTTTACCAAAGTCACAAGAATAGCTTTTGGTTTACCAGTCGGTGGAGATTTAGAATATGCAGACGAAGTTACTTTAGCTAGAGCATTAGAAGGAAGACGAGAACTGGATTAGGGAGTGGGGAGTGGGGAGTGGGGTAGTGCGAGCATCTTGCTCGCTTTTTACGTCACGCTTTTTACGTCACGCTTTTTACGTCACGCTTTTTACGTCACGCTTTTTACGTCACGCTTTTTACGTCACGCTTTTTACGTCGTTTCTGGCATCGGATTTATTAGCTCACGCAAAGCCGCAAAGACGCAAAGGAAGAAATAATTCCAATGCTCCCAATTTTATTTCCCATTCCAATACTGGTAAGTTTCCATTCCCCTTACAATAACCTGCACTTTATCTCCATCAATTTTTGTCTTTATTTCTCCCCCAGCTTCCGCATCTATATTGCCATCAATTGGTTTCAAATTACTATTTTTAAAAGTCCAAGGTAGAGTATTTATTTGAAGAAAATCATCTCCGTTGGCGTTTTGGATTTTTTGTTTTAATTCTGGATAGCGCTTCCATAATTTATCACCATCTTGGCTGACTACTGCTATCTTTCTATGGTACAAATATTCGCGAACTGGAGACATTATCGATGTCCAAGTTTCGGAGTCTGGTTTACCAAAGCCTGCTTCAAATTCTTTTAGTCTTTTTTCTGATGGTTTAGTTCCACCCAATTCTTCTGTTTTGATAATAGTCCACCCATCACCTTGAGGAGCTAACGTCAACTTCACAATAAATCCTCCACCGTATTCTTCTAACAATGATTTGGAAGAGGTTTTTGTTTGTACTAAATTTATTTGTTGTGGTGCTTGTGTCGCGTCTGCAATATCATTTTTACTACTAGTATCAAACATTGCTCGTCCCACAAATGTTAAGCTTAATAAACTCGCTGTAAATAGAATAGTATGTCTCATAATAGTATTTTTAATATTAGCGGTAGGCGACTAAATCATATAAACTGCTCAAGTAAGTAGCAATTAACAATCTAATTAAAAATACATTGCGTATTTAGGTCATTCCGCAAAAAACAAGATTATTACCGGATGACAATAATATAGCGTCTATGAATATTGACTTAAAATTATTAAGATGGTATAATAATTTTGATAAGGAAGAAATATTTAAAATAAATAAAGGTGAAAATACACTCCCCTAAGAGAAAGCTGCATATCGGATGGCAGGGGCTTTTCTCGGTACTAATGTTTGTTTTTATGTACCTACCAATCGGGGTACTTGCATTTTATAGTTTTAACAAATCCCCCTACAGCGCTACTTGGCAAGGGTTCACACTGCAATGGTATCGCAATTTATTTGCTGATGAGCGAATTTTATCATCACTGAAAAACAGTTTATTAGTAGCTGGATGTGCTGTCAGCATTTCTGCGGTGTTAGGGACTTTGATGGCAGTCGGGTTAGCTCGTTATAGATTTCCTGGTAAAGGCTTGTACCAGGGTGTTACTTACCTACCTTTGATTATTCCTGATATTGCGATCGCAGTAGCGACCCTAGTATTTTTAGCAGCATTTGCAGTACCTTTGAGCATTTGGACAATTGTTGCGGCACATGTAGTTTTTTGTCTAGCATATATAGGACTGGTTGTATCTTCAAGACTAACGAACCTAAACTCCCATCTGGAAGAAGCAGCTTTAGACTTGGGAGCAACACCAGTACAAGCATTCATTCAAGTATTGTTACCTCAATTAATGCCCGGTATTATAGCAGGTTGTTTGCTAGCTTTCGTATTGAGTTTAGATGACTTTTTAATTGCCAGCTTTACAGCTGGGAGTGGTTCCAACACATTGCCGATGGAAATCTTTAGCCGTATCAGAAGCGGAGTGAAACCAGATATAAATGCCTTAAGCGTTATTTTGATTTCAGCATCAGCAATTGTTGCATTAATTGCAGAATTAATTCGTGCTTCTGGAGAGAAGGAAGAAGTATAAGAACGAAGAACGAATAATGAAGAAAAAATAGGGTCTTTCTTGTTTATTTAATTATAAATATTCGTAAGTCACTTAGGTGTAAATACGCGATTTTTTTTTCTAAGTAAAAAAAACATAATTAAAATATTTGATATATGTCGTAAATTACCGTATTCGTACTTAAATATTTATTTTTCGCTATCAGTAAAATGATAATCGCACTGATGTCAATTACAATGCCAAGTCAATAAACTATTAGTATTTAAATGCGCTATCAAATTTCATGTTGTAGCCATCTAAATTTGTGAATTTAATTTTAAAAAAAATTTCACCCTTGTTAATTGACCTATGGCAATAAACAGTAAATCAATCATTAGGTATGCATTGTTCGGTATAGCTCTACTAATAGCGGTGTCATCGCTTCCGGTATTAAATACAGCAAGTTATGCCAAAACAAAGGTGACATTCAGACCACCAGCAAACCAAGCACCAAAAAGCACAACAGGTGGAGCATCACGCGACAGCGATATGTGTGGCTTTTCAACAGCCCAAAATACTTCTAGCACTGTAGTAACACCATTATTACCAAACACAAACATTGGCTTAACAACAACAGAACGTCCAAACATATTTGTTTACGTTCCAAAAACAATAGCCAAGAAGGCATTTTTTAGTGTCCAAGACGAAAACACCAATCATTATTACCAAACGACAATTGATTTACCAGAAAAACCTGGTGTAATGGAAATCAAGCTACCAGATTCCGCTCCGCAATTAAAGACCAATAAAAACTATAAATGGTCATTAGCGGTGATTTGTGGAGAATCACTAGAACCAGATAGTCCTTTAGTAAGTGGTTGGATTCGTCGAGTCGAAAGCAACCATAATTTGAGCAATCAGCCTAGCAACCAAGCGAGCTCGAAAAATTCTCTAGAGTCAGTTTCCAAATTAGCCACCAACGGTCTTTGGTACGATTCTCTCACCGCTCTAGCTCAGCTAAGAAGAGAGCAACCTAGCAATCAAAATTTGGCGGATTCTTGGCAAGAACTCTTAAAATCAGCCAACTTGAACGAAATAGCCAAAGAACCTTTAGTGAATTAGTGAATTGGTAATTGGTAATTGGTAATTGGTAATTGGTAATTGCTGACTGTATATTATTACCCACTTCCCATTCCCCATTCCCAATTCCCCACTCCCCACTCCTCACTCCCCAATCCCCACTCCCCAATCCCCTATGTTGTCTAAATTAAAAGCGCGTTTTCAAAAATGGCGCTTTGTACTAATGACAGCCCCAAGTGTCGCGTTGTGTGTTAGCTTGGGGAGCGTTACTGGCATCTACCAACTGTTAGAATGGGCAACGCTTGAACAATTTTTTATTTTACGTCCATCAGAAAAAAAAGATGAACGTATCTTGATTGTCACCATTGATGAAAAAGACCTGACTGAAATTGGTAAATGGCCGATACCAGACGCGGTACTAGCCGAAGCTTTGCAAAAACTTAAAGATAAGCAACCTGCGGCAATAGGTATGGATATTTACCGAGATTTACCAGTAGAACCAGGTCATCAACGGTTATTAGAAGTGATGAAGAGTACACCTAACTTGATAGGTGTGAAAAAACTTGTGGGTGATAGTGTAGCTCCACCCTCAGCTTTAGCGAAGCTTGACCAAATTGCTCTTGCTGACACAGTTTTGGATACAGATGGTAAAGTTCGACGTGGTTTGTTATCTTCAGGTGACGAGAATGGTGAAATTTTCTTGGGTTTAGCGACTCGTGTCAGTTTGCTGTATCTAGAGTCGAAAAATATTTCTTTAGAACCTGTTGATGAATCTGGAAATACTTTGCGCTTAGGTAAAGCCATATTTAAAGCCCTTAGAGGAAATGAGTTTGCCTATAGGGGTGCTGATGTAGGGGGATACCAAATTTTATTAAACTACCGGGGATTTAGTAACGCTTTTGATACTATTACACTGCGGGATGTACTTAATAACTCTCTTTCTTCAGAGCGAGTAAAAGGTCGTGTTGTGTTAATTGGCAAGACAGCGAAAAGTCTTAATGACTTTTTTAATGTCGGTTACAGTGCCAATTTCACTAATAAAGGTGAACGTATGGCTGGGGTAGTAGTTCATGCTAATATTGTCAGCCAAATATTGAGTGCAGCACAAGAAGGAAGACCAATCATAAAAATATTATCTTCGGAAGCTGAATGGTTATGGGTTTTATGTTGGTCGTTCTTCAGTAGTGTCAGCGTTTGGAAATTCCTGCAAATGAAATCTGTGGGAACAAAATTATTATTTGGATTACCTATTTTGGCTGTAATTCCTATTAGTAGTAGCTATATAGCTTTTACGCTAGGTTTATGGATTCCATCAGTTTCACCATCATTAGCTTTAATAATTTCAGCAATAGTGACAACAATTTTTCATCATCAGTGGAAATTAGAAGAAGCAAATAAGAAATTACAGGGATATTCTTTAACTTTGGAGCAAAAGGTAGAGGAAAGAACTCAAGAATTAGCAACCGCAAAAGAAGCTGCAGATGTAGCAAATCAAGCCAAAAGTGATTTTTTGGCAAATATGAGTCATGAATTAAGAACGCCCCTTAATGGTATTTTGGGGTACGCGCAAATTTTACAACGTTCACAGAAGTTAAATATATCAGAGCTAGATGGTATTAACGTTATTTACCAATGTGGTTCTCATTTGTTAACTTTAATTAACGATATTTTAGATTTATCCAAAATTGAAGCGCGAAAACTTGAATTGCACAAAAGTGATTTTCATTTCCCTGCATTTTTAACTGGTGTCACAGAAATATGCCGTATTCGTGCTGAGCAAAAGGGTATTAATTTTATTTTTCAAATAGATTCCCAAGTACCGAACGCAATTCATGCTGATGAAAAACGCTTACGACAAGTTCTAATTAATTTACTCGGTAACGCAATTAAATTTACAGATAAAGGTTCAGTTACCTTTAATATAAAACTGGCAACGAATGAAATAGCGGATGTAACGGATAAGTTAACTGTTGGGTCAATAAATCAACCACTTCCTACACCTATTACTCCCACAAATCAACCATCTGTTACATCCGTTACTACATCCATTGCCAAAATTAGATTTGAAATAATTGATACTGGAGTGGGAATGACTCCGGAACAATTAAAAAAAATATTTATGCCATTTGAGCAGGTTGGGGAAAAAAATAAACAAGCAGAGGGTACTGGTTTAGGGTTAGCAATTTGCTCTAAGATTACCGCTTTAATGGGTAGCGAAATACAAGTTGCAAGCAGTCCTGGATTAGGTAGTAAATTTTGGCTAGATTTGGATTTAGAAATTGCTAAAGAATGGATAGAAAGAAATCATCTAAAACATTCACAAAAAATTATTGGAATTAAAGGTAAACAGCCAAAAGTTCTATTGGTAGATGACCAACAGGAGAGTCTTGATATAATCATCAATCTTCTAAAACCAATTGGATTTTCCTGCTTTGAAGCCTACGATGGAAAACAAGGTTTGGATAAAGCTAAAGAAATCATACCAGATTTGATTATAACTGACTTAAATATGCCAGTTATAAGTGGTCTGGAAATGATAAAAACGTTGAAAAATTTACCAGATTTTGATGATATAAAAATTATCGTATCATCAGCTAGTGCTTTTGAAAGCGACCAAAATCAAAGTTTGTTAGCAGGTGCTAATGAGTTTTTAGCAAAGCCTTTACAAATTGAGGATTTATTAAAATCACTACAAAAGAATTTAAACCTAGAGTGGATTTATGAAAATCATGAGATTCAAAATCAAAAAGCGCTTGTATCTACAGATAATCAAAATATTGAGTTAATTATTCCAGATGATAGTGAGCTTGATAAACTATTTGAGTTAGCAATGCGAGGAAATATTAAAGGTATACAAGCAGCTTTAGATAATTTAGATAAAGTAGATAATAAATTCCTAAAATTCACATCAGAAATTAGACAATTAGCTGATACATTCCAAAGCAAGAAAATCAGAGAAATCATAAAAAATTATAAACAGGATAAAAAATCATGAGTATGAATAATATTAAAGATGCTACGATTTTAATTGTTGATGACAATTTAAATAACTTAAAAGTTTTATGTGGTGCTATTGCTGATTATGGATGGGAAATATTAGTTGCTACAGATGGGGAAACAGCACTGGAACAAGCTGAATATGCTAATCCTGATTTAATTTTATTAGATGTGATGATGCCTATAGTCGATGGCTTTGAAACTTGTAAAAATCTTAAAGCTAATACTGCAACTCATGAAATTCCAGTAATATTCATGACTGCACTTTCTGATACTGTTGATAAAGTAAAAGGGCTTTCGATTGGAGCAGTTGATTATATTACCAAACCATTTCAAACAGAAGAAGTTTTAGCCAGAATCAATATACACCTAAAACTACGTTTTTTAACCAAACAGCTTGAAGAACAAAAACAAGACTTGGAAAAGCGAGTTTTAGAACGTACCGCAGAACTCAGCAATACTTTACATGAATTGCAAGAGTCACAACTACAACTAGTGCAAAGCGAAAAAATGTCTACTCTTGGTCAGTTAGTAGCTGGTGTAGCACATGAAGTTAATAACCCATTAGGTTTTATTTCTGGCAATTTTAGTTTAATTTCCCAATATACATCTGACATGATTTCACATTTGAAATTATATCACAAATATTACCCAAATCCGGCTGAAGAAATTTTGGAAGATGCAGAGAGCATTTATTTAGATGATGTGATTAAAGAACTACCAGAAATCATTGGTGCAATCAAATTAGGAACAGATAGAATTCGTAATATCAGCAATAGTTTAAGAAATTTTTCACGCTCTGATACTGTAAACAAAGTATCTTTTAATGTTCATGAAGGGATTGATAGTACATTAATGATTCTCAAGCATCGTTTAAAGGCTAATGAAAAACGACCAGAAATTGAGGTAATTAAAAATTATGGTGAATTACCATTAATTGAATGCTATTCTGGACAGCTTAATCAAGTCTTTATGAATATTATTTCTAACGCTATTGATGCTTTGGAAGAATATACAGATAGTCAGGTGAATGAAATAGACGAACGGTTAAATACTATTACGATTTCTACACAAATAAATTCTTCTCAAAAATTTGTGAGTATTTCTATTAAAGATAATGCTTCAGGAATGCCAGAAGAAGTTAGAAACAAAATATTTGAACAGTTTTTCACAACAAAAAATGTTGGGAAGGGAACTGGTTTAGGGTTATCAATTAGTAAACAAATTGTTGAGGATAAGCATCAAGGTAAATTAAGTTGTTTTTCACAATTTGGTCAAGGTACAGAATTTTTAATTGAGATTCCAATGCAATAATAAAAAATCTCACGCAAAGACGCAAAGAATAAGATTACTCTGAATATTCATAATTTATTACTGTCATATAAGGAAATAATACAATGAACAATTGTTGTGCTTCAAATAACTTTCGCTACTTAATATTAAGTGCTTTATTATTTATTCCTCAGGTAGCACACGCACAAATTGTTCCTGATACAACATTACCTTTAAACTCAGTTGTAACCCCAAATAGTAATATTTTTAATATCAACGGTGGTACTACTTTTGGAAATAATTTATTCCATAGCTTTACACAGTTTAATGTTCCTACAGGCTCAGAAGCGTTTTTCAATAACGCTACTAATATTGACAATATATTCACACGGGTAACTGGTGGTACTGTTTCTAATATTGATGGGATTTTAAGAGCTAATGGAAATGCTAATTTATTTTTGCTAAATCCTAATGGGATAGTTTTTGGTCAAAATGCCAGTTTGAGAATTGGTGGTTCTTTTTTTGGCACAACTGCTAATAGTATTAAGTTTACAGATGGAAATGAATTTAGTGAAGTTAATCCACAAAATCAAGCATTATTAACGGTAAGCGTACCTTTAGGGTTGCAGTTTGATAGTAATCCTGGTGCAATTACGGTCAAAGGAAATGGACACAACTTAAATCAAATTAGTTTTAGACCACTTCAAGGAGCTGGTGCTAGTTCTACGGGTTTACGAGTGCAGTCAGGAAAGACTTTAGCGTTAGTCGGTGGTGATGTGGCATTAGAAGGGGGTATCCTTACAGGACAAGGAAGAATTGAGTTAGGGAGTATCAAAAATGGGTTCGTCAGTCTCAATTCAAACTCTGATGGTTTGTCTTTAAACTACTCTGGAGTACAGAGCTTCCAGAATATTCGGTTGTCTCAAAAAGCCGCAATAGATGCTAGCGGTATCAGTAGCAGTTATATCAAAGTCCAAGGAGCAAATATAACCTTGGGCGATGGTTCAATAATGGTAATTCAAAACCAAGGAAATCAACCATCGGGTAGTATAACCATTAATGCCAGCGAATATCTAGGATTACAAGGAGCAACACCAAACGAAAGTTTTAATACCAGTTTACGGAGTGAGGCTGTAGGAGTTGGCAAAGGAGCTAGTATAGCAATTTCCGCTCCTCGATTAGCGCTTCAAGACTCGGGGAGAATAGTTGCTAGCACATGGAGGGGAACTCCTGGCGGTAATATAAACATTAACACTACAAATTCTCTAGAAATTTTCGGAGCTTTACCCAAGAACCAGCAAAGCAGTGTAATCACTGCTGCAACTTACGCTACCGGAAATGCCGGAGATGTAAATATTACAACTAGAAACTTGAGTATTCGAGACGGAGGAAGTATTGCTTCTGCGACTATAGGAAAGGGTTCTGCTGGAAATTTAACAGTCAATGCTTCTGAGTCTGTTGAATTGATTGGAATTTCCAAATTATTACAGCCAAGTAATTTAACTTCTGCGACTATCAGTTCAGGGAATGCGGCTAATTTGATAATCAACACATCCAGATTAATTGTGCGGGACGGAGGCAGAGTAGACTCTTCAACATTAGCCAGTGGAAATGCCGGAAGTGTAACTGTAAATGCCAAAGAGTCTGTAGAAGTGTCTGGAACAGTACCTGGTTCGCGAAACCCTAGCTTGATTACATCTTCTGCCAATATTGTGGATAAATCCCTGCAACAGAGTTTGCAATTACAAGAAAAGCCAAGTGGAAATTCAGGTAAAGTAACTATTAATACACCTGATTTGAGAGTTATCAATGGTGGTTTGATTAGCATTAGGAATGAAGGTACAGGTAATTCCGAAACGGCTACAGTTAATGCTCCTTCTATTTTTTTAGACAATAAAGGGGGTATTACAGCAGCGACGGCATCTGGTGAAGGTGGCAATATTAACTTGCATACACAAAACCTACAACTACGTCGTAACAGTAATATCACTGCCTCTGCTGGCGGTACAGGTAATGGCGGTAACATCAAAATAAATACTGATACCCTTGTGGCTTTGGAAAACAGTGATATCACAGCCAATGCAAATCAAGGTTATGGTGGTCGCGTAACTATTAATGCTCAAGGTGTTTTTGGCACTAACTATCGAGAAAAACTCACCCCAGAAAGTGATATTACTGCTAGTTCTGAACGAGGAGCAGAGTTTAATGGTCTGGTAGAAATTAATAGTTTAGATATGAGTAGCTCTTCCTTAGATAAATTACCATCCGAAGTAGGAGATACCAGTAACCAAATAAAGACGCGATGTGCTTCAGCTACTTCTGGTAATAATTTTACTATTAGTGGACAGGGTGGTTTGCCACCGAGTCCTACCACAACATTAATAGGTACAAGAGTTTGGTCGGATTTGCGACCTTTACGAACAGAGGGGCAAGTTTCTCAATCTCCAATACTCAATCCTCAATCCCCAATCATAGAAGCCACAGGGTGGGTAGTAGATAAATCGGGTGAAGTTAAATTAGTAGCCCAAGAAAGGGATGTTACAATTCACAAAAATAGGGGAATGATAAGTCAGTGTGTAAGAAAATGATGTAATGAAAAACTCTTTTGCTTTAAATAAGTTAGATAATTTAGGTAATTTGAATAATTTAAATAACTTAATATATCTGATTTTAGTTAGTTGCTCGCTTCTTCCAAGGATAGCAAACGCGCAAATTGTTCCTGATAGGACATTACCCGCAAACTCAGTTGTAACCCCTAACAATAATATCTTTAACATCAACGAAGGTACACAAGTAGGAGGAAATTTATTTCATAGTTTTGAACGTTTTAGCATACCCACAGGAACAGAAGCTTTTTTTAATAACAGTATTGATACCAATAATATTTTTACGAGAGTAACTGGTAGTTCCGTCTCTAATATTGATGGAATCCTTAGAGCAAATGGTAATGCAAACCTATTTTTAATGAATCCGAAGGGAATTATCTTTGGTGTCAACGCGAGATTGGATATTGGTGGCTCTTTTTTTGGTACAACAGCCAATAGCATTAAATTTGCTGAGGGAAGTGAATTTAGTGCAGTGAATCCACAACAAAACCCATTATTAACAGTTAGTGTACCTATCGGGTTACAGTTGGGGAATAATCCAGGAGAAATTATAGTCAAAGGAACTGGACATGGTTTGACACGTTTTCTTTCAGGACCAATTGACACAAGTACTCGTGCGATGGGTTTACAGGTAAAACCAGGAAAGACCCTTGCTCTTGTTGGTGGAAATATCACCTTGGATGGTAGCACTGTGGTAGCAAAACAAGGACGAGTTGAGTTAGCTGGTGTTGCAGAAGGTGAAGTCAATCTCCGTCCTAATGTATTTGGCTGGAATCTGGATTTTGCGGGAGTCAGAAATTTTCAAAATATTGGGCTTTATCAACAAGCTTTAGCCGATGCTAGCGGTACTGGTGGGTCTATTAATATACAGGGTAAAGATGTAATATTCACCAATGGCTCATTAGCTTTGATTCAAAATCGGGAAATCCAATCGACAGGAAACATCAATGTCAATGCCACAGAATCTCTCAAATTAATTGGAACCACTCCAAATGAACATATTGCTAGCAGTTTGCAAAATGACACTTTTGGAACAGGTAACAGTGGAGAGATTTCTGTTTCCACACAGCGTTTGCTGATTCAAGATGGAGCAAGGATTAGCACCGGAAGTTATTTATCAGGCGTTAGCGGTAATATTGACATTAAAGCTACAGAATCTTTAAAAATAGCTGGTTATTCACCCATCACCCGAACCACTAGTTTCATACAGTCTAGTGCTTTTCGTTCAGGTATCGCAGGAAATATTAATGTTTCCACTGGACGATTAAGTATTACCGATGGTTCTGGAATCTCATCAACAACAGTTGGAAATGGTTCGGCAGGTAATGTAATAGTAAATGCTTCGGAATTAGTGGAAGCTACTGGAGTCGAACCCACCTTTCTCAAACCAAGTGTTCTTACTTCTTCAACTCTTGGTATTGGCAATGCTGGGAATTTAAGCATCAATACATCAAGATTGATAGTTCGTGATGGGGGAAGGATTGATTCGTCAACCGTTGCAAGTGGTAAAGCTGGAAGTGTGACAGTGAATGCTTCTGAATTTGTTGAAGTGAACGGTACAGTACCAGGTTCAGTCAACCCCAGTCTGATTATTTCCAGTGGAAATATTTTGGATATTTCTTTACAAAAATTTTTAGGACTCAATGGTATACCTAGTGGAGCTTCGGGAGATGTCATTATCAATACTCCACGTTTGAATATTGCAAACGGTGGTCTGGTGAGTGTAAAAAATGATGGGACTGGTAACTCCGGAACCGTAAAGGTTAATGCGGACTCCATTGTGTTAGATAAAAAAGGCGGTATAACTGCAGCTACAATAGCAGGTGAGAGAGGTAATATCGAACTGAAAGCGCAGACCATACAACTGCTTAGTGGTAGTGAAATTACTGCATCCGCAAGAGGTGAAGGTAAAATAGGTGGCAACATAACCATTTACACAGATACTCTCGCAGCCTTAGGAAATAGTGATATCACTGCTAATGCAAGAGATAACTCTGGTGGAAGAGTAACAATAAATGCCCAAGGTATCTTTGGCACTGAGTATCGACCGCAACTTACCTTAGAAAGTGACATAACTGCCAGTTCCGAGTTAGGAGCGTCATTTGATGGGTTTGTGGAAATCAAATCTCCAAATGTAGATACAAGTTCTGGATTAGCAAAATTACCATCCCAAGTAATAGACACGAGCAACCAAATTACTGAACGATGCGGAGCTAGCAGAGACGGAAATAATTTTACTATTGGTGGACATTCTAGTTTACCCCCAAGTCCCACCACTCCCTTAATTAGCAATAGAGTCTGGTCTGATTTACGTCCGCTTTCAGGAAAGGAACAGAGAATTATTTCTCAATTTCCAGTACCTGATTCTCAATCTCCAATCGTAGAAGCTACAGGATGGGTAATAGGTAAATCTGGTGAAGTCAAATTAATAGCCAACGCTTCTCCAGCAACTTCATATTTAAGGCAAAAACCTACACAGTGTCAAAGAGTATAAATAAATACTCAAGCGCGAATCCATCCCAATATTTTGTAGTGCGAGCGTCCCGCTCGC